>JAESFY010000060.1_pt1 | contig 107592 bp, 111 predicted proteins | sample 9266201 | NCBI WGS metagenome assembly JAESFY01 (sample SAMN14515071, study PRJNA621656) | algae metagenome | isolation source: Nodosilinea sp. WJT8-NPBG4 and co-occurring heterotrophs from soil, lower... | place: USA: Pinto Basin, Colorado Desert, California | collected 2006-05-27 | reverse complement strand
CGGATCAAGATCTCTCTTGGCTCTCTCAGCCCCATCGAATACCGGGTGAGCCTTGGACTTGCGGCATAAAACCAGTCCAAGTTTTTATCCGCACCCCCACTGATTCAGTTTCCGATCGGCGCCAACAGCCTTGATCGAGAAGGTCACCTGACGTGCTATGCCCGCGCCTTAAGGTACGCAGCCACCTTTGCATCAGTGGCGTAAACGTAGCACCCCTTCATCCCTCGCGTCATCAGCGTGCGGTAGGTGTTTTTGATGATCATGTCGGCCTGCCGAGCCGCTTCGGCGGGCTGCTCTTTCGACATCTTCACAAAACCCTTCATGGTCTTGTCGTGTCGATCACGGGCTCTGGGCAAGGACTTCAGGAAGTCTCCCTCCATCGCCAGGTCGGGGCCGATGATCACGCCCACGTATTCCACTTCTAGCCCTTGGCAGGTGTGGATGCAGCCCACCTGCTGGACGGAGTCGGGCGCCACGATCCAGAGGCTCCCGTCTTGGTCAAGGTTCCACTGGCGTTCGTAGTCGCCGATGACCACATCCATCTGTTTCGGGTTCTTCTTGCTGTTCCAAGGCCAGCAGTAGCCGGCGACCACCCGCGCGCGGTTGTTGCCGTTTTTTGCTTCGATTGCCGCATGCAGCGTCGCCGGATCATCGAACACCTGAAAGTCAAATGGGACGTCGTCGAGGCTGCTGTTGGCCGTAGGACGGATCTGCAGAACGTCGTCCACCCATGCAAGGTAGCCGTCGGAACCCGCGCAGCGGAACTGCGAGGTCAGCGAGTACTCTTCGACCTCCGCTCCGCGGGCAGCTGCAAATTCACGGATGATTGCCTTGGACCCCACGTCCTTGAGCGTCACGCGCTGATCTTCGTCGATGAAGAAGATGCTGCACTTGGCCGAGTTGATCAGTTCCTGGACTTGGTGGGTGCCCAGATTTCCATAGAAACCGCTCTTCTCGGTCAGGCGGTGGGCCTCATCCACCACGAGCACGTCGAACGCATCTGTCTGCGTTTCAGTGAAGGAGCCTGATCCGCCGAAGAGATTGACGAGATGCGCGTTCTCCGGCGTCTGGATGAGCTTGTCGCTGTACACCGCACGCGGGGCGGCGTTCTTCGAGATGTACTTGACGGTCAGGCCTTCGCGCAATGCCGCCAGCAGATTGACTGCAACCACCGATTTGCCCGTTCCTGGCCCACCCTCGATGATCACGACACGAGGTTTGTTGGAGGCATTGGCCTGACGACATGCCGCTTTGGCCGCCTCAAAAATCTCCTTCTGATCGTCGATCAGCGCGAATTCTTCATTGCCCTTGAGAAGCTTGCCGACGACGTCCGCGAGCGCCTTGGAGGGGCGCAGGCGGCCGCTTTCCAAGTCGAACAGCACCTGACGACCTCGTCCATGGCGGATGTGTTGCTTGATGAACTCGCGCAGCCGCTTGCGGTCCTCGTCGCCCTTCAGGAACAACGGAGCGCGCTCGATGTACGGCTGGTAATGAGGCGCGTCGATGACGCCATCGGCCGCATAGTTGTGCAGGTAGGCGCAGGGGCGCAACTGAAGCCCGCCGTCATAGACCGCCTCGTTGAAGCCCTCCAGGAACGCCGTGTACGACCACGCCTGATAGCTGGGATGGACACGCACCTGGTCCGATCGGCCGCCGCCGCCGCCGCCGCGCAGCAGCACGATCGCATCCCGGTCTGTAGCAGCCACCGATGACCACTGCTTCAACTCGACGACGATCAAACGTCGCGAGCCATCGTCAGCATGTCCCGCGAGAATCACGTCGATGCGTTTGGCCGACTGGGGAAGGATGAATTCGATGGCCACCCCTACGTCATCGGCAATGTCCGGGTCACTCAGAACTCGAGCGACGTACCCCAGTGATTCGCGCCAGGACCTTACTTCTGCCTGGGCGACCTTGCGGCTCGTCGCTGCTCGGTACCTGGCATGGATGACGTCCTCAATGTCGCGGTCGTTGTAGTCGAGCAGGAACTCCTTCTTGTCGGCTTGGTAGACGATCATGGCTTGGGCAACTGGTCGTACTTGGTGCTGACGCCCCTGGAAGCCTCGATGGGGTATTTGGCGGCGTTGGATGCGAGCTTGCTGGCAACGGCCGCATTGAGGTCAACGCCGAGGACATCGGCGAGCCGAACCAGGTACAGCGCGACATCTGCGAGTTCCTCACGCACGGCGTTGGCCGTCTTCGGGGAGGATGCCGCAGCGTGCGAGTCGGCTTCCGTCATCCATTGAAAGATTTCAGTGAGCTCGCCGACCTCACCCGAGAGGGCCATGACCAAGTTTTTGGGGGAGTGGAACTGGCTCCAGTCTCGCTGTTCGGCAAACTGCCTGAGCGCCTGCGCCGCGCCGTCAATGTCGATCAGAATCTTTTCCACGTCTTATACCTTTCAGGCCAATTGTTAGCCAAGCTGACCATGGCGCTCGAGCAGCCGCTTCAAGACGCCGCTCGCATGCCTGCTCTTGCTGACCGCGAAGCTCGTAAGTCCATTTCGAACCGTGGAAGAGGTTGCTGCGCGAGGCGCGCAACAGAAATCGTGCACAGAACGCAGGGCGCCGACCATCTCACGTCCGGACAAAGCGCTAACGCAGCATGCGTTCGAAGGCATACCTGCACGTTGCTTGGATTTGTTCCGGCGATAGGGTGCGATCCGCAGGAATGCGCGCGGCATCGCGAACCATGTCGTTGACTTCACCGAATGTCTGCACGCTGAGTTTTCGCACGTCATCGGCCAGACTCCCGAGCGCGGGTGCGACGCGCGCATGCCAGTGCGCATTGAACTCATCAAGCAGGGCGCCGAACAACTCGAGCGTGTCGTAGATGTACAGCACGTCCTGGGCTCTTTTGTTTGCTGGTCGGTATTGCTGGATCAGGAACTTCTGGACCATGAAGCACAACGGATTGACAGCCTGGATATCCGTTCGCTCCGGCAGGAAGGCGCCTTCCTGTCGTCGCAGGCTAATCACCCAGGGATCGACCAACAGAATGTCCAGGTGACGGATCTTCTGAGCCGAGATGCCTGCCTTCGCCATCGTCGCGTCGGCTGCCCCGTCCCGTTTGCGGCCACTTCCTGCCAGAGGTGTGAGGAACTCGGCGTAGAAGCCGCCGGCCTCCTCGCCGAGCGTGTAGTGCGCAGCCGGAGGTCTATGGTCGCCGCGCAACTCCTCCCGAAACCCGTGTTGGATCAGCGCTTGCTTGATGTCGCCGTCCATGGGCTCCTTGTTGGCAAAAGCGAGGTCCGTGTCGCGGGTGAACACCGGCTGATAGTCCAGCTTGTTTGACCTCGGGTCCAGTCTGTGGAGACGATGGCCCCACCCTCCGATGAAGACCAGTTGCTGGCGCCATGGGGCCAGTGCCTGGACCAGTTTCGCGAAAGCTTCTAGGTCATTCATCTGTTTCAGGTGCCGACAATCGGCAAGAGAAATTTTTCGTAGATCAGATTGGCTTGTTCAGCGCCCCGTGCCGGGTGATGCATGACATCGAGCCAGATCTGGATGACGTCGGTCACAATGAGCCCGTTTTGCTCAACGGCTCCTCTGAACGTCGACTGGGGAAAAGGTGTTTGCCGCAAGATCAGGTCCGGGCGCTCGGATGGATAGGCCATCAGCTCTGGCCAGTCCGATGAGTTCACCGTCGGCAGCTTTCGGACATAGATATACGGAGGCACGCCACTGACATGCCCGATGTTCAGTTCGTCGGCGGCGGCAAAAAGCCCGAGACATGCGTCCTTCGGGTGCTTGCTCAACAGCCCTTGAATCTGTTGCGGGACGGGCGCCCGCAGAAGAAAGCGACATGGCATTTCCGGAGAGGAACGCATCGCGGCAGCGCCCCACCGGCGAAGCAGCTCTTCGCGACGGACGAGTTTCAGATGGGCGGATGAGTCGCTCAGATACCCATCGCTGCGCAGTTGCTGGAGGAATCGGGATGCGCTCATGGCAGATGCCTTCGCAGCCTCTGCCAGGTCGGAGCCGTTTCGAAACTTCTTCCGCGGGGCGTTCAGCAGGCCTTCGGGCAGGTCCCACGCCAAGAGGAGCTTCAGCATCCACTGGTTGAGATCCGAAAACAGATTGATGGCCGGAGGCGGATGAGCGGCGGTCGAGCGCCTGGATTCTTCCCGCAAGCTGTTCAGCTCTTGGAACGCCGCATCGCTGAAAAATCGATCACCGCGTCCCGAGATGAGGCCGACGGGTACATCCTTCGAGAATCTCTGGGCAAACGAGTCCACATGTCTCGCCAAAGACGGGGATGCATCTGGCACATAGATGATTGCGAGGGGGAGGGCATTGCCGGACTGTTCGGCCGCGGCCCGGGCCTGAAGGATCGCCATCGAGAGCATCGGTAGCACGCGGTCCGGCCGGCTCTCGGAGAGCGCTTTGATTTCGACAACGAAGCGGTGCGCCCCACGCTGGATGACCAAGTCTGCGCCGATCGAGGCGTCAGGCGGCACGTCCACGCACCAGTTGTTAGACCGGAAAAAGTCGGCAACGTACTGTTCAGCGGGCGCGATAGGCCTGTTCGGTGATGGATGGGCAGACATGGCAGGTTGATTTAACATGGCCATTGTATATAACGCGGCCTTGGTGTCAACCACGGCCATGTTACCCGCCGCACTTTTACGCCGAATGGCGTCAAGGTGTATGCCAACGCCAGCAAATGCAACGTTTTCTGTTAAATCGTAGCCTCACTACGACATTAACCGTTTTTCAAAGAAACCAGCCCCACGCGGTCGCAGACATCATCAAGCAGCGCGGAGGCATCTGCCAGCATGGCTTGGTGTCCGCCTCCCCAGGGGTGGGGGCGCCCGCTTCGCACCCGCCAGTCGAATCTTCGGCTGGTGCGCGAGTACGTAAGCGAGCCCCCTTCGGCCCCTGAAAAGCCGGATCAAGGGTCAATGCCCTCAATCAAACCGGAGCATCGATCCGCTCTTCTCGTGTCGAGATTTAGCAAAATTAAACCTTTCTCGCCTAACTCGAAACTTTGAAAAAGCGGTTGACCGTACTGAGGCTACGATTTGACAGACAATTTCAAATTTGCTGGCGTTTGGGATAAGTGGTTGAATCGCAGCGTGGCTACGACTGGAACTAGCAAACTATTCGCACTCTACACGCGCGTGCTTCCGGGGGCGCCGCTTACTTCGAAGGACCTGGCAGCTCTCGGCATCTCCGCGGACCTAGCGGTGCACTACGTGCGTGCAGGTTGGCTCACGCGCCTCATGCGCGGGGTGTTCTGTCGTCCCAACGACACCTTGGCCCTACATCCAAGCCTGTTGTTGCTGCAGCGCCGCTTCCAGGGCCTGCACGTGGGAGGTAAGTCGGCGTTGGACTGGTATGGCGTGCGCCAGTATGTGGCGCAGCAGCCAGTGCTGCAGCTTTACGGCTGGACAGCCGGGCATCTGCCGGAATGGTTTACCGAGCGATTTCCGGCCGAGTACCACCGAAAGCGGCTCTTTGACGAGCAGCCCAGCGCGTTGTTGCACGCGGGCCCGTGTGAGAAGCGCCGCGAGGCGCCGCAAGTGTCGGCGCCGGAGCGCGCGTTACTGGAATTGCTGAGTGACGTCGGCGTGCGCCAGCCGCTACAGGAGGCGCGCGAACTGGTGGAGAGCGCCTACAGCCTGCGCGCCGATGTGCTGCGCGAACTGCTGCGGCGATGCACGAGCGTAAAGACCGTGCGTCTGTGCCTTCAACTCGGCCGCGAGGCCTCGCTGCCGTGGGCGGCCAAACTCGACCCGGCCACGTTGCCGACGGGTAGCGACCGGCCCTGGGTGTCCCGATCAGCCGATGGCCTGCTGGTGCTTAAGGCATGAACGAGACCTATCTCGACACCGCGCGTCTACTGACCCACGTCGCGCCGCTGGTGTTCGCGGACGACACGTTCGCATTGAAGGGTGGGACCGCGATCAACCTCTTCGTCGCGACATGCCGCGCTTGTCGGTGGACCTCGATCTGGTCTTTCCTGACCACACGCTGCCACGCGACGAAGCGCTGGCGTGCATCCACGAGGCTATGCGGCAGGCAAACGTTGGTCTATCTGGCCACCAGTAATCGGCCGGTGCACGAAGTGCTGTTCCCGCCGCTGCGCGACATCCGGCACGACTACGAATTCAACTTCCAGGGGATGACAGCCGAGCCAGTGCTGCTGGACCCATTGTTTGCGGCGCGTGAGCGCTTGGTCCGCGAGATCCAGCAGGGACTGGATGAGGAAGAGCGACGCTTCCCGCTGTCGCTGGTTGCGGAGGCGCGCCCGGCTATGCGGAGTTCGTGCGGGCCATGGCGAACCCTGATGATCCCAAGCCCGACGACTTGGCCGAATGGATCGGCACCGATGCCTGGGACCCCTTTGGCCTTCGACACCATCGAGATCAACGACCGGCTCGCCGAGATCAAGGTCTGAGCGGCAATGACTCGGACGAACTACATCGAGGCTCTGATCGAGGACGGCGGCGACATCACGGTCGGTGCGCTGCCGCCGCACGAGTGCGTCGCCACGGCCGCCGATGGCAGCAACTGCCTGGCCATGCTTGTACGTCGCGATGGCGAGAGCCTCAACGTCCTGCTCAAACGCCTGGACAAGGCCATCGGCGTGGCTTGGTCAAATGACACGTTCGTCGACGAGGTCAACGCCGGCCAGAGCAAGCTGCTGTAGTTCCTGCGTCGATCCAGCGGCAAGAGGGGTCTTGAGAGGATGCTTACGTAGATGGCACATTCTGATAGAGTATTACTCATGACTACCGCCATCAGCCCGACGCCCGTCAAGCTCGATCCTGAACTCAAGGTGCGCCTGAAGCGCCTGGCGACGGCACGCCATCGGGCGCCTCACTGGCTGATGCGTGAGGCCATCGCCCAGTACGTTGATCGCGAAGAAAAGCGCCAGTCCCTGCACCAGGACGCCGTGGCGGCGTGGGAGGAGTTCGAGGAAACGGGCCTGCACGTCTCGGGCAACGAGGTGATGGCGTGGCTGGAGACCTGGGGCACTGACAACGAGTTGCCAGCGCCTGCATGCCACAAGTGAGGTTCGCGCCGGCGGCGCTGCGCGATCTGCAGCGGCTGCGTGAGTTCCTGCGCCCGAAGAACCCGGCAGCCGCCCGACGTGCTGGTGAGACCATCATCAAGGCCGTTCAAGTCCTGCGTCAGCAGCCGATGGTGGGGCGGCCGGTGGAAGATCTGCCGCCTGAGTACCGCGAGTGGGTGATCGACTTCGGCGCCAGCGGCTACGTGGCGTTGTATCGTTACGCTGGCGAGGGCGATGAGGTCACGGTGCTGGCCCTGCGCCATCAGCGCGAGCTCGGCTACGAGCCGGGTTCAAGCAGTTAGGCGCAGGCAGCGTTCCTCGCTCTCAGCATCAGGCTGGATCGAGACCCTCCCAGATGCGCCCGTTGGACTCCGTGACCAGCACGGCGTACTTCTTGCCTACGCGCGACGCAGCCGCCTTGGCCTCCTTGATTGCCGCCGCCCGATCAGCCGCGCTGCCGGTGTACTCGGCATCGGGCATCTTGTATATCTTGCCGCTGTCACTGGTGATGACGTTGACGAACCCTTCCTTAGCCATCTCGACGGCCAGTTGGGTGTAATCGTCTCAGGTTGCCTTGTGCAACACCATGCGGATCGTGAACGCGGGCACGAAGCTTCCTCCGAACAGCTGAATGACGCCATAGGCCTTCGAGAGGGAGGTGCCCCCCTTGAAGACGAGATGCGGCGCATATGGGGCGGCGAAGAGGTGCCGCAGGGACCACACGATCCAGACGTCCTTTTCCAGCAGGTAGGGAGGGCGCCCAGACGCGTCGGCGGCCTGGACAAGGGCCTCCAGGCGCTCGTCGGCAGAGAGTTCGAAAAACTCAGCCATGCGGTACCAGCGCGCTCACCTCCTGCGCCATCCAGGTTGGCAGGCGCGCCCGTGCCGACGCCACTTCCTTCATCTCGGCCGGTGGCAGTTTGGCGCGCAGTGCCCGCAGCGCAGCGCCGGCCTTTTCAGGCCCCAACCATGCCAGCGCCCGCACTACATCGCCGGCAGCGCGGCCAGGAAAGATCAATTGCCACACCGGCGCGTGCCGCAACTCCACGGTCTGGGCGCCCAGCTTCAAGCGGCGGCTGGGGCCGGATGTTAGATAGACGGACCGCATCGGCACCTGAGTCGTGAGCCCGAGTGCGTTGGCGGCGGACGCACCGTGCGACACGATAGTTTCCCCGCGCTGACTAGCCAGCCCCTCGACCATCTTGGCGGTCGAGGGCGCACGGGAACCGAAGCGGTTCTCGACCGGCAAGACATAAATGCCGCGGCCCGCGCGAAGGAGGGCGCCCCGCTGCACAAGCCGGGACAGAACCTGGTCTACGGCGGCCCGGTTACCTAAGTGGAGCAGTTCTTTAGCGACCAAGGGCGTGCCTTCCGGCAATCCGGCGGCGTGCTCCAGCACTTGTTTGGCGAGGGTCTGCATGGCGATTACTTTGAGGTGTCAGTAGTACGACATAGTTTCTGACAGTTTTCAAGTCCACTTCCGGCCAGAGCCCGTCAGATTGCACCGGGATTGATCTGTTCGAAAAACCGACAAGGCAGCTGAGATTGACGGAGCAGGGCAGGGTGCTGCTCGACTACGCCCGGCGACTGCTAGCCTTGAACAACGAGGCGATGGACAAGTTGCAGCCTGGCGTTGTCAGTGGCTCGGTGCGCATGGGCACGACGAATCTCTATGCCACCACAGTGCTGCCGTCTCTACTGGCCGAGTTTCTCTGAGCTCTACCCGGCCGTGCACATCGACTTGCAGGTGGGCGTGGCGGAGGAGATGCAACGAAAGCTGGGACCGGCGCTCGATCTCACGATCAACGCCTTTCAGGGCGGCGAGACAATGGTCCCCTCCTTCGCAAAGATCCGGTGGTGTGGGCAGTTTCGGAGAGAGCTTCGCCTCAGCACAAGCGGCCCGTCCCCCTCGCGCTGCTCCCACAAGGATCACTTCTCAGGCGATGGGCGGAAGAGGCGCTGACGGCTGTCGGTCAGCCCTGGGTGGTGCTGCAGGAGAGTTCTAGCGTCGAGGTGCTGAAGGCCTCCGTGCTGGCGGGATTGGCTGTAGGAGTTTTCCAAGAAGCGACGATTCGCCCTGTAGCGGACACGCGGGTGTTGACGCCCGAGGAAGGCTTCCCGAAGCTGCCATCTTCCGAAATGCGGTTGGAGCGGGCGAGTCGAGAACTGCCAAGAGCGGCCAAGTGCCTGTACGAGTTCCTGCTGGAGCAGTTGCCTTCGTGGGTGGCTGAATGATCGTTCGCTCGGCTGATAAATCACCGGCTCTTGTTGCTCCGAGTTGATCTGGATTTGCGGGCACCGCGTCCGTCGTCCGCAAGTACGCCGCGAGCAGTTCCTCCTCACCCGTGGCGCTGACCATGGTCCCGGGTGTACCGAGCAGCACGACGAAATGCGAAATTCGTCGCTCCGTCGGAGGTTTGCTGACGGACGTATCGACGGCCTTGTGCACCTTGGCGGGTTCGATGATGCGTTAACCCGAGGTCGTCATACGGAGAGTTGGAATCCGACGGATAGGAAGCTTGTCGGCGCGTCGCCGGCCACCTCCGCGCCGTGCTCGACGCCTGCCTCGAACAGCAGCGAGTCGCCAGTCTGAAGATCGATGGTCTCGGCGCCATAGCGATAGTGCAGTCTGCCGGACACCACATAGATGAATTTGATGCCGGCATGCTGCAGCTCGACAAACGGCCTTGCCCCTGGATCGAGCGTCACGAAGTAGGGGCGCACCGAAGAGGGACTCGACACGAGATGCCCGAGCAATTCCTGTCGATGATCTCGGTCACCACCGAGATCGATCCTCAGCCTCTTGCCCCTTGGCACATAGCACCAGCTTCTGCCAGTGGTCCTTTCACTGAACAGCCGAGGGATCGGCACGCCGAGCCCGGACGCCAGCTTCCTCAGAGTCTCGATCGATGGCGTCGCGAGACCACTTTCGATGCGCGAAAGCATGGAGCGGGAGATTCCAGCCGACCGCGCGAGCGTTCCTGCCGCTAAGTTCGCGGACAGCCTCAGCCGACGAACCTCGCGGCCGACATGCCCTGCAGGTGCGATCTGTTCGGAGCGGCGCTCTCGTGCATAGGCCGACGGAGGCACATAGGGTAGCGAGCCGGTTGGCAGCGGTGAAGCGATGTGGTGCTTGGCCATGTTCATCTCCGTGATGCGTCAGAAGAAGGCGTCCGTGAAACTGCAGCGAATAGGCAGCGCGTCCTGTAGCATAGTCTCCACATCATATTGTGGCATAGTCTCCACTGAACTGCACGGGCGCGCAACGCATAGTCGACGCATGCGCCCCCCAGTGAACACCGCTCTTCTTCGTGCCCTTGGAGACGAGTTACGGGCGCGTCGGCTGGCGTTGCAGATGAGCCAGGAGGCACTAGCGGTGGCGGCGGAGATCGATCGCACCACCGTCGCCCGCATCGAGCTTGCGAAAGTCCAATCGTCCGTCTCGGTGCTTGTCGCTCTGGCGGAAGCGATGAACGTGAGCCCGGCTGCGATGCTCGACGGCGCGATGACCCGATACCGGAAGGAATTGCGGACCCTCACGAGGCCAAGGGCGGCTGTCAAGAGGTCGTAGGGGAGCACTGCGAGCGAGCACTTCCAGTGAACATATCTTCGCGGCATGCAGGCGGGAAGACAGCATCGATGATGAGGAGTCCCAAGCGCGCAATGACGGAAGCCGTCTGTACCGGCCTCCGCGCGATGGCGATGCACACGAAACGGATCCATCACCGGCGGTGCCATCCCTTTCCGCGTAAACCGCAATCTGGCTGCTCGAGTGGCTTGCAGGATTGCAGCGACCCTTTCCTATTCACCTTGCGGCGAACCTCTCAGCCACTTGCCGCGCGCACTCGGTCGGCACGACCGCGTGCGATAACGTCATTTCGCACGATAACGTGCCATGGGTTATCGTGCGAAATTAGAGTTATACGGATCAGCCTTGCCGACCCTTCCCACTGCCGTTGTGCACTACCTTCACGAGATCCTAAGCATTCAAGCGCCAGGGGTGAAGCCGTGGGCGCGTGTCAACGAGTTGCCTTATTTCTTGCGCGACGCCTTCGAGTTCAGTGAACTGGAACTGCTGGGGCAGCCGATTGTGCTCGCGATAGGGCGTGCCGGCGCCAAGCAGTCCCTCAGTGAAGTCGGGACATGGCTGGACAAGGTCAAGGTACTGGCCGGGCAGCCGGCTGTCTATGTCACCGATGCACTGGTCTCCTATGCCGCCGGCGCTTGATCGAGCAAAAAGTTTCGTTCATCGTGCCGGGCAACCAACTCTATCTGCCGGATTTGGGGCTGGACCTGCGTGAATATTTTCGGCAGCGCGCGGTGGACCCGCTCTCGCTGACGCTCAGCCTGCAGCAGAACGCCGACGACCGAGTTCAGATCGCACTGGATGAGTTGAAAGGACAACTTCCATGGTGAGAGGGTTGGATATTTTCCAGGAGCGGTTTGCAGCATACGTTGACCAGTACGTCCTGATTGGCGGCGCGGCCGCGACCTTGACGATGGAGGAGGCCGGGCTGGAATTCCGAGCCACCAAAGACCTGGGCATCGTTCTGCATGTGGAGGCACTGATCACGGCATTTGGCAAGGCATACCACTCGACGAAGGGAGGTAGGCCTCGATCTTTCGGTCAAGAGAGATGCATGAGGATGGCGTTCGGCTCCAGTTAGCGCGGAGACTTGCGCAGCCTATGAATCAGAAAGGCCTCCAGCAACTCCACCGCCTTGCGCCCCGGCAATGGCACGGCTGCGAGCCAGACCTCGCATTCGGGCATCGCCGGCATGCCTTCCCTTGCGCCCAATACTTTGAGCCGCTTGGAGATCGTCGCTTCGCGAAACACGCCGACCGCAATGCCGGCGCGTACGGCCGCCTCCAGTCCGGTGACGGTTGTACTTGTATAGGCGATGCGCCACGGGACGCCGGCCCTGTCGAGCGCGTGCGTGGCCCAGTCCCGCAGCATTGCGCCCTCGGGATTGAGTGCTAGCGGAAGCGGACGCTGAAGATGTGTGGCCGAGCCCGGCGTTGAAGCCCAGACAACGCGCGACTTCGACAGGCGCAGCCCTTCTCCTGAACCCACCGGGCCGATACCGATGACCAGGTCATAGCGCGCGCCGAGTTCCGCATGCATCAGCGAAGACACGCCGTGCTGCAGCTCAACGTGGATCCTTGGATGCAGTCGGCAAAATTCTGCAATCAATGCTGGTAGTACGCGCGTCGCGTAATGCTCGATCGAACCGATGCGTATGCTTCCTGACACTTCAGCAACGTCGACGTCGTGAAAGAGCTGGTCGTTGAGGCCCAGCATCTGCCTTGCCAGCGGCAGCAACTGCTGGCCCTCGAGCGTCGGACCGAGCTTGCGCGTGCCGCGGATCACCAGCTGGACGCCGAGCTGCTCTTCGAGCCGCCGCAACTGCATGCTGACAGCTGATTGCGTGCGTGACAGCGCCTTGGCGGCCGTGGTGAAGCTGCCCACACGCACCAGGGTGTCGAATACGCGCAGCAGGTCGATGTCGACTGTGTGGCTGCGTGGCGCGCCCGGATCGGCCGGTGCAGGCATGGCGGGTTCCCAGATGAGAAGATCACGAAACGTGATGGTTGGAATCATAAACTATCACGTTTCCATCTGCGTTCGAGCCCAACAATGAGGGCATCGACAAAGACCGGAGACACTTATGCACCCCGAACCTGCCTTTTCATCACGACGGCGCCGTCTGCTGCAAGGTGCGCTGGCCGCGTCGCTCGCGCCAACCTTCGCGCATGCTACGGGCGGCTGGCCACTGAAGCCGCTGCGCCTGATCGTGGGCTTTCCGCCGGGTTCGTCGCCCGACGCGTTGGCGCGCACGCTCGCCGATCCGCTCGCTCAGGCGCTCGGGCAACCGGTGATCGTCGATAACAAGGTTGGCGCTGCTGGCAGCATCGGCGTGGCGGCCGTGGCGCGCGCGGTAGACGGCTACACCATCGGCCTGACGGGCAACGGCCCGCTGACGACTGCCAAGGCACTGACGCCTTCCACGCCCTATGACGTCGCGCGTGACCTGAGGCCGATCTCGCTGCTTGCGAGCAGCCCGTTCGTGCTGGCGGGCAGCACGGCGATGCCGGCGACGGACCTGCGCGCTTTCCTCGACTTCGCGAAGGCGCAAGGGGACAAACTCAGCTATGGCTCCGTCGGGCCGGGTTCGGGCTCGCACCTTGCGATGGAATTGCTCAAGACGCATACCGGCATCCGGGCGGTGCACGTGCCGTTTCAAGGTTTCCCGCAGGTCGCAACGGCACTCATGGGCAAGCAGATCGACCTGGCATTCATGATCCCGTCAATCGCGGTGCCGCAGGCTAGGAACGCAAGATTGAGGCTCTACGGCATCAGCACCGCCAAGGCGTCTCCGGGCTCGGGCGATGTCCCTCCGATCCAGTCGGCACTCGACAACAAGCAGGGCGGCTTCGACGTCGCTTCGTGGAATGCCATCTTCGGCCCCGCCAGCATCCCCGCGCCGGTCGCCGCACGTCTGTCGCAGGAGATCGCCCGCATCGTCGAGACACCCGAGGTGAAGCAGCGCCTGCTCGACCAGGGTTGGGTCGCCATCGGCAGCGCGCCCGATGCCCTCGCGCACAAGATCGCCGAGGACACGGCAATGTGGGGCCGCGTGATCAAGCTCACCGGCGCACGCGCCGAATAGGAGCCAACGGTGCAACGCAGACATCTTCTTGCTTCGGGCATCGCCGCTGCGGGCCTGGTGCAGCCAGTGCGCGCAGCAGGCTCGGCGGAAAAGCCGGCTTTCGTGCTCGTCCACGGCGCCTGGCACGGAGGCTGGTGCTGGACGCGTGTGGAGGCGCAGTTGCGCGCTGCCGGGCATGCGGTTTACACGCCGACGCTCACCGGTCTTGGCGAGCGTCGGCATCTGCTGTCGCCACAGGTCAACCTCGACACGCACATCGACGACATCGTCAACCTGCTCGAATTCGAAGAACTCGCCGGTGTGGTGCTGGTCGGCCACAGCTACGCCGGCATCGTGATCTCCGGCGTTGCCGACCGCGCGCGTGCGCGGCTGCGGCAACTGGTGTTCCTCGACGCGCTCCTGCTCGAATCCGGAAAGAGCCTCTTTTCGGACTTCCCGCAGGCCGTGGTCGACCAGCGCCTGAAGACGATCCGCGAGACTGGCGCCGGCGTGGGTGCCGCACCGGCCTTGCCGCCGGCCGCTTTCGGCGTCAAGGACCCGGCCGACGCCGCCTGGGTGCAGCGCCGCATGACGCCTCAGCCCGTCGGCACCTACCTGCAGCCGCTGCAGCTCAAGGCGCCGCTTGGCAACGGCTTGCCCAAGGCGTACATCGAGTGCACGGTCGACCCGATCGCCACGCTCGAACCGACCAAGGCGCGCGTGCGCGCCGACCCGGACTGGCGCACGCGCACGCTCGCGACCGGCCATGACGCGATGGTCACTGCGCCCGGCCTGCTGAGCGACCTGCTGCGCGAACTCGCGGCCTGATCTCGACCCCTTTTCTTGAAAGACACCCATGGGAACTCTGACCACCGAAGACCGTCACTTCTTTCGTTCCGACGTGAACGCACGCCAGAGCGAGCGCAGGCAGCGTGCGCCGCACGGTCACATCACCGAAGCCGCACGCGAGATCCCGGTGCATGAGCGCTGCGATGTGCTGGTGCTGGGCGGCGGGCCCTCCGGCGTGGCGGCCGCGATTGCCGCCGCGCGCTCCGGCGCGCGCGTGGTGCTGCTCGAACGCTACAACCACCTCGGCGGTCTTTCCACCGGCGGTCTGGTGATCTGGATCGATCGCATGACCGACTGGCAGGGCGAGCCGGTGATCCAGGGCCTCGCGGCCGAGTTCATGGGCCGCCTCGGTGCCGGTGCCATCGTCGGACCGGCGCGCGGAGAGTGGGGCTCACAGGAGCCGGACGCCGTTGCGCACTGGGGTCTCCGCACGGCTGCCTTTCATGGCGTCGTCACGCACTCGCCAACCATCGACCCTGAAATACTCAAGGGCGTCTATCACCAGATGGTGCGCGAGGCCGGCGTCGACTTGATTCTGCACAGCTGGATGGTCGCACCGATTGTCGAAGCCGCCCGCGTAACGGGGGCGGTCTTCGAAAGCAAGCAGGGACGCCGCGCGATCCTCGCCAAGGTGGTGGTCGACACCACTGGCGAGGGTGATCTCTACGCGGCAGCGGGCGCGGCCTTCGACTCCGACATCGACGCGCATGAAATCCACCACTGCATCAATACCTCCTGGCTTTTCGCAGGCGTCGACATGGCGCGCTGGCTGGATTTCCGCGCGCATCAGCCCGAGGCCTTTTCCGCCCTCATGGCGCGCGGTCGTGAGGAGGTCAGAAGTTTCGAAAAGCCGATCGTCTCGTGGCGCAACGACGTCGCGACTTTCCTCGGACCGCGCAAGTCGGGCTTCAGCGCGCTCGACGTCGACGAGATGACGCAGGTCGAATGGGAATCACGCAAGAGCATGACCGAGCATCTGGCCTTCTATCGCGCCCACGCACCGGGCTTCGAACGCGCCTGGATCATGCTGATGGCACCGCAGATCGGCACGCGACACGGGCGGCGGCTGGTGGGTGTGAAGCGCGTGCTGCGCAGCAGCTGGGACGCCGGCGCGGTGGAGGACGACGAAATCGGTATCAGCCCGAGTCCATCGCCGCGTTTCCCCAACATTTCGGTGCCCTACGGCGCACTCGTGCCCGAGAGGCTCGACGGTGTGCTGGCGGCCGGCAAGCACATCGCGTGCGACACCAACTCGCACGGCTTCCTGCGTGAGATTCCGCAATGCTGGCTCACGGGGCAGGCGGCCGGCACGGCAGCGGCACTTGCGGCCGACAGCGGCGTGCTGCCGCGCGACGTGGACGTGAAACGGCTGCAGGCGGTGCTCAGCGCGCAGGGTGTCCCATTGCGTGCGACCTACATCGCGGTGCCCGCATGAGCTTCCGGCTGTCGCTCGCGCACCTCGGCATGCTCGATGCGCCGCCACCCCTGCTGGTGGAAGCGGCGCACGCGGCGGGTTTTCGCGGCGTCGGGATTCGGCTGCAGCCCGCCCGGGCCGGCGAAGAGCCCTTCCCCATGCGAGATGGCAGCGAGATGATGCGCGAGACGCTTGCTCGCTTGCGCGATCTGGGCATGAAGGTGCACGACGTCGAAATCGTGCGCATCAAGCCCGATTTCGACGTGCGGGCGCTCGCGGGCGTGCTGTGCTCGGCCCAAAGGCTCGGCGCGTCCCGGCTCATGGTCAACGTGGACGACCCGGACCTCGGCCGCGCCGCACGGAACATCGGCGTGCTGGCCGTTCATGCGCAGTCGTATGGCCTGAACCTCGGCCTCGAGTTCATGGTCTACACGGCAGCGCGCTCGCTGCACGTCGCGCGCGCACTGGCCGAGGCTTCGGGATTCGATGCGGTGCGCCTGGTCGTCGATGCGCTGCATTTCTTTCGCGCGGGCTGCGTGCCCGAAGACATGGCCGATCCGCGCATCGATCGCCATTTCATGCAGATCAACGACGCCCCGGCACGGCGCCATCCCGGCCTGTCGGCGGGCGAAGAGGGGCGCGCGCACCGACTCTTTCCGGGCGAGGGCGAGCTTGCGGTGCATCGCTTGCTGCCGCAGCTGGCCCCCGACGCCATCCTCTCTGTCGAATCACCGAGCGCCGTTCGCATGGCCATGCTCGACATCCACGCGCGCGCTGCGGCAGCCTACCGCGCAACCCATCACTTCTTGCAAGGACACGGACACAGCCATGGCGACGAATGAATCATGGGACGACCTGCGGCTCGACGGCAACACCGCCGTGCTGGGCATCATCGGTGACCCGATCGCGCAGGTAAAGGCGCCAATGCCGCTGACCCGGCTGCTGCAAGGACGGGGCATCAATGCAGTGTTGGTGCCGCTGCATGTGCGAGGTGCCGAGGTGGCGGATTTACTGCGCGCATTGCACGCGGTGCGCAACATCGCGGGCATCATCGTCACCGTGCCGCACAAGCAGCGGGTGGCCGCCTTGCCGATGGAGCTGCTGCGCGCCGCGCGCGAGGCACAGGCCGTGAATGTCGTTCGGCGTACCGCTGAGGGCTGGCAAGGCGACCTGCTCGACGGCGCTGGCTTTCTCGCAGGGCTTGTGCGCAACGGTTTCGACGTCAAGGGGCGCAGCGTGGGCTTGGCCGGGGCAGGGGGGGCAGGCAACGCGATTGCCTTGGCGCTGGCGGCCGCCGGCGCAGCGTCGGTCGATGTGCATGATGTCGACGATGCCAAGCGCGCGGCACTGATCGAGCGCCTGCGAACGCTCGGCCACGTGGCCGGCAGCTGGGACGCCGCCAGTCCACGCGATCTCGTCGTGAATGCCACGCCGGCAGGCATGAGGGAGAGCGACTCGCTTCCGGTCGCATTGTCGGCCATCCGGACTGGCCACACCGTCGCCGACGTCATCATGGAGCCGGCGACCACGCAACTTCTCGCGCGTGCGCAGGAACTGGGCGCGCGCATCGTGCACGGCCGGCACATGATGAACGAGCAACTCGAAGCGATGGCCGACTTCTTCTTCGGCGGTGCCTCGCAATGAGCCCGGCATTCTTTCCCGGCTTCGCCGTGCACCGGTTCGACCTCGGCGATGCGACCATCCACGCCGAGGTTGGCGGCAGCGGGCCGCCCCTGCTGTTGCTGCACGGCTATCCGCAGACCCACGTTGCCTGGCACCGCATCGCGCCGGTGCTCGCGCGCCACTTCACCGTCGTGGCGCCCGACTTGCGCGGCTACGGCGACAGCACCGGGCCCGGCGGCGATCCGCTGCACATCCACCATTGCAAGCGCACGCTCGCGAACGACCAGAACGGGCTGATGCAGGCGCTGGGGTTCGGCCGCTTCGCCGTCGTCGGCCATGACCGCGGCGCGCGCGTCGGCTACCGCCTGTGTCTAGACCGCCCCGAGACTGTCAGCGCATTCACCTCATTGACCGTGATCCCGACCGAGGCGATGTGGCAGCGCGCCGGGATGGCCTTCGGCCTCAAGGCCTTTCACTGGTATCTCTTCGCCCAGCCTTTTGATCTGCCCGAGCGGATGCTGCGTGCCGACCCGGCGTATTACCTGGACTGGTCGTTGCGCAATGCCGTGCTCAAGTTCGACGCCGTCACGCCCGAGGCGCTGGCCGAATACCACCGGGCCTTCGCCAAGGAGTCGGTGCGCCACGCGATGGTCGAGGACTATCGCGCCGCCGCCTCGATCGACCTGCAGCACGACCGCGAGGACCTCGCCGCGGGGCGCCGCATCGTCTGCCCGCTGCAGGTGCTGTGGTGTGCGTCGAACACCGCAAAACCGGATCCGATGGAGAGCTGGAGAACCTGGGCCGACCAGGTCGAGGGCGGGACCATCGACTGCGGCCACCTGATGGCCGAGGAAGCGCCCGACGACGTACTGGCCCAAGTCCTGCCTTTCCTGCAACGCCACGCCTAAGCACCGGCCACCAAGACTTTCATGAAACGACTGATGATCCTGACGGGCCTAGTGCTTGCGCTCCAGACCCATGCGCAGCCCGCGCCCCTGCGCCTGAGCGGCCTGGGTGATGCCGTTCCCGCGCGCCAGCAGGAATTCTTCCCCACGCCGTCCATCGAGCTTGTGCATTTGGGTGGCTGCGGCGTGATGGAAGGCGTCGCGAGCGCGTCCGATGGCAGCGTCTATTTCACCGAGATCACGCGCTCGAGTGGCTGCAGCGACGCGGCCGGCGTGCAGGGCGGCCGGATCTGGGTGCTGCCGCCCGGCGGCAAGCCGCGCATCTTCCGAGAGCCCAGCAACATGGCCGCTGGCCTTGCCATCGATGCTCAGGACCGGCTCGTGACGGCCGAAGGGGCTGACTACGGCGCGCGCCGCGTGTCGATCACCGACCTGCACAGCCGCAGTTACCGCGTGGTCGCGTACTTCCATGAGAATCGCCAGTTCAACGCTCCCAACGACGTGGCCATCGACCGCGCGGGTCGCATCTACTTCTCGGACCTGCGCCTTTTCGGTCCTGAGAACATCGAGCAGCGCATCAATGCCGTCTACCGGCTCGATCCGCCGGCGGGTGGCGCCAAGGGGCTTTGGCCGCTGACCCGCATCCTCGGCGACAACTCGAAAATGAACGGGGTCGAGCTCTCGCCCGACGGGCACACGCTCTACATCGGGCTGTGCGACCCAGGCACCAACGCGCTCGGCGAGCAAGGCACGCCTGCCCTCGACCGCACGGGCTCGGGTGGCCTGGTGGCTTATCCGCTGGACGCCGCAGGGCAGCCCGGCGCGCCCCGCGTACTGCTCGATCTGGAGAAAGCAGGTTGCGTCGATGGCATGGCGACCGACGTCGAGGGCAATATCTATCTCGCATTGCCGAGCGCACCGTCTGGACCCGGCATCTACGTCGTGACGCCGGGTGGCGAACTGGCCGGGCGCCTTCAACTGCCGAACCGGGAAAGCCCAGTCAACCTTGGCTTTGGACGCGGGCCCGAAGCGGCCACGCTCTATGTCGCGACCGTCGGCGTCGGCAAGGTCTACCGCTTGCGAGCTGGCAAGGCCGGCTTTGCGCCCGCTCGGTGATGTAGCCCATCTCGACAACAGGAATATCGAATGACCAACGAATTGACCGACCGCCTCGCCATCCGGGATCTCATCGAGAACTGGGCCGTCTGGCGCGATGCCGGCGACTGGGAGCGCTTTGCCACGGTGTGGCATGACGATGGCGTCATGAATGCGACCTGGTTCCAGGGCCCAGCCTCCGAATTCATCCGGGTCACGAAGGAGGGATGGGCCAAGGGGGTCAGCATCCTGCATTTCCTGGGCGGGAGTTCGATCGAGCTGACGGGAGATCGCGCCATCGTGCAGACCAAGATGACCATCTCCCAGCGAGGCGATGTGCAAGGTGTCGCTTGCGATGTGGTTTGCACCGGGCGCTTTTACGACTTCGTCGAGAAGCGCAACGGTCGCTGGGGCGTCGTCAACCGTCAGCCGATCTACGAGAAGGATCGGGTCGACGCGATCGACCCGAGCGCCAGGCTGGATCTCGATCAGGCCGCGATTTCGAACTTCCCTGCCGGCTATCGGCACTTGGCCTACATCCAGACGCAGATCGGCTACAAGGTCAAGCTCGACATGCCGCAGCTCGAGGGGCCCGAAGTCGAAAAACTGTATGCCCGCGGCAAGGCATGGCTTGCCGGCAATCCGCTCTGATCCAGGGACCCGGCGTGCAGCCCTTCACCTACAACGCCAATCCGGCGCGCATTCTGTTCGGGGCCGGCCGCTTGGCCGATCTGGGTGCAGAGCTCGAGCGTCTCGGCGCGAAGCGCGCGCTGATCATCACCACGCCACATCAGCGTGCGGCGGGCGCCGCGCTGGTTGCGCAGCTCGGGCCTCTGGCTTGCGCCGTTTTTGACGGCGCCACGATGCACACACCCACGGACGTCACTGCGACTGCGCTCGTCGTGCTCCAGGAAAAGCAGTGCGACGCGCTGGTAGCCATCGGCGGCGGATCCACCATTGGCTTGGCCAAGGCGCTCGCCCTGCGCACCGGCCTGCCGCACATCGCAATCCCGACCACATACGCCGGCTCCGAGGTCACCCCCATCCTCGGTGAAACAGCCGACGGCGTGAAGAAGACCCAGCGCTCGTCATCGCTGCTTCCGCAGGTTGTGATCTACGACGTCGATCAGACACTGACGCTGCCTCCTGCGATGTCGGCCTGCAGTGGCCTGAATGCGATTGCCCATGCGGCCGAAGCCTTGTATTCGCGCGATGCCAATCCCATCATTTCGCTGATGGCCGAAGAGGGCATCGCGGCTCTGGCTCGTAGCCTGCCGGCAATCGTGAAGAACCCGAGCGACATCGATGCACGCTCCGACGCCCAATACGGTGCCTGGCTGTGCGGAACTTGCCTCGGCACGGTCGGCATGGCGTTGCATCACAAGCTCTGTCATGTACTTGGCGGATCCTTCGATCTGCCACACGCCGAGACGCATGCGATCGTGCTCCCTCATGCGATCGCCTACAACTCGGCCACCTCCCCCGAAGCAATGGCCCGGCTGGGACGCGCGCTCGGTGGTAGCAGCGAGCCGTGGGTTCATGTGCACGAAATGCTCGGACGTCTCGGTCTCTCGGCTTCGCTGCGTGATATCGGGATGACTGAACAGGGTTTGCAACACGCGCTGGACCTGGTCCTCAGCGACGGCTACTCCAATCCGAGGGCAATGGAGGAAGAACCTCTTCGCAACTTACTGCGGCGCGCCTTCGAAGGCACAGCCCCCAGACTTGATTGACACGCCATGCGTAACTTCAATGAAGAGAACATTACCGATGCGGTGCTCCAGAGTCTTGCAAGCAGCCCGTCGCCCCGCACGAAACAGATCGGCACTTCGCTGGTCCGCCATCTGCATGACTTCGTGCGCGAGGTCGAGCCCACACAGGCCGAATGGGAGCAGGCCATAGAGTTCCTCACGCGCACCGGCCAGATGTGCACTTCCACGCGTCAGGAGTTCATCCTGCTGTCTGACGCGTTGGGTGTCTCGATGCTCGTCGATGCGATCAATCATCGGCTTCCGGGTGCCGCGACTGAAACTACAGTGCTGGGCCCGTTCTATGTGCAGCATGCCCCCGAGGTTCCTCAGGGCACACGCATCGCTGAGCCGGGTGAAGGGCCTGCTCTGCTGATCGAGGGATCCGTGCGCAGCGTCGATGGCCAACCGTTGGCCAACGCCAGCGTGGACATCTGGCATGCGGACCATGCTGGTTTCTACGATGTGCAGAAGGACGACGTGAAGCTGAGTGGACGCGCAGGGGTTCGCACCGACGCCGACGGCAAGTTCTGGGTGGTCGGCGCGGTGCCGGCCGCTTATCCGATCCCCAATGACGGCCCGGTCGGACAGATGCTCGATGCACAAGGCCGCCACCCCTTCCGCCCGGCCCATGTGCACTTCATGGTGTCCGCTCCCCGGTACGAAACGTTGGTGACCCACCTGTTTCTGGCGGGGAGCAACTACCTCGACTCTGATGTGGTTTTTGGCGTCAAGAATTCGCTGATCGAAGTGCTCGTCACGGCGGAGCCTGGCATGACGCCGTACGGCGCCTGCGTGGAGACGCCCATGCCCGCGTTACGACGCGACTTCGTTCTGGGCCGTGCCCTTGACAGCTGACAGGATCAAAGGTCAATGCCCTCATTTAAACCGGAGCATGGATCCGCTCTTCTCGTGTCGAGATTCAGCAACTTAAACCTTTCTCGCCTAACTTGAAACTCGGCGTAGTGACCGACACCACAGGCGGAAGTCGGACGCACGCGCGATCGGAGTGACAAATCAAGCTGCCATCGCGTTCGGGTTGGCGGTCGTACAGCGCTTGCTCCAAGGCATCGAGCACGAAGTCCGTGCGCAACGAGCTGCTGACTCGCCAGCCCACAAGGCGCCGGGCATAGACGTCGATCACGAAGGCCACGTACAGCCAGCCCTGCCAGGTCGACACGTACGTGAAGTCCGAGACCCACAGTTGGTTCGGACGCTGCGCGCGGAACTGCCGGTTGACCCGATCCAGCGGGCATGGTGCTCTGGCATCGCTGATCGTGGTCTTCACCACCTTGGCCGCGCATCACGCCTCGCAGCCCCAGGCGCCGCATCAGCCGCTCGACCGTGCAACGCGCCACCGCGGTGCCTTCGCGTGCCAGTTGCCGCCAGACCTTGTCGGCGCCGTAAACCTGCATGTTGGCCTGCCAGACGCGTTGTATCTCTGGCAAGGGGGCATCGTCGCGCTGCGCCCTGGCGCAGCGCCTGTGCGGCTCGCGCGGCGCCGCGCGTCACCGATAGCCCGACGGGGCGATCTGCAAGACCTTGCAGATCGGCTCGACCCCGAAGGTGCCGCGATGCTTGTCGATGAATCCCTCAGGACTTCAGCCGGCGGTCGAGCTCCGCCTGGGCGAAAAACGCGCTCGCCAGCTTCAGGATCTCGTTGGCCCGGCGCAGCTCCTTGACCTCGCGTTCGAGCTCCTTCATCCGCTGGGCTTCACTGGTGGTGACGCCTTCTCGCACGGCGGAATTCACCTCGTCGCGCTTGACCCATTCGATCAGCGTCTGCGGCACGCAGCCGATCTTCGGTGCAATTGATTCGATCGCGGCCCATAGCGACGGGTACTCCCCACGGTGCTCCTGCACCATCCTCACCGCGCGCTCACGCACCTCGGGCGAGAGCTTGTTTGACTTCTTCATGGCTCAATCCTCTCAGAGTGTTGAGCTTCCAAAACATCCGGAGCGATCTATTGCAACGTGCCGATGCATTGATACCGGTTTTCAGTGCACCGCCGGGGCCTCGCTGCCGTGCAGGGGCGCCGGGCGGAGCGCACGGGGCGCAGGATCAATGTCGAGCCCTGCATCCACCACGGTGCGTGTGAGCGTCGGGGCAAAGGCTTCGATGAATGCATACACATAGCCGCGCAGGTAGCTACCGCGGCGCACCGCAAGTTTGGTCGTGTTGATACCGAACAGCGAGCCCGCGTCCACCGCGCGCAACTGAGTGTCTCGTTCTGTTTCGTATGCGACGCCTGCCACGATGCCCACGCCCATGCCCAACTGCACATAGGTCTTGATGACGTCGGCGTCCATCGCTGTCAGCACGATCTGGGGTGTGATGCCCGAATCTTCGAAAGCCGCGTCGATGCGCGTGCGGCCGGTGAAGCCGGTGTCGTAGGTGATAAGCGGGTATCTGGCCAGCGCCTCCAGCGTCAGTGGCGCCTCGAGTAGCGGATGATCGGGTGGAACGATCACAGAATGGGTCCAGCGGTAGCAAGGCAGGGCGAACAGCTGCGGGTAGTCGCCCAGCGCCTCGGTGGCGATGCCGACCTCGGCTTCGCCGTCGAGCAGCATCTGCGCGATCTGCTTGGGCGAGCCCTGGTGCAGATGCAGCTTGACGCCCGGGAACAAGGCGCGGAATTCCTGCACCGCCAGCGGCATAGCGTAGCGCGCCTGCGAGTGCGTCGCAGCGACCGAGAGTTGCCCGTCCTGCTGGCTGGCGAACTCCTGGCCGGCCTGGCGCAGGTTGTGGCTTTCCAGCAGCACGCGCTCGATGATCGGCAGCAGGTGGCTGCCGGGCGACGTGAGGCCGGTCAGGCGCTTGCCGGCCCGCGCAAAAAGCGAAACACCGAGTTCTTCTTCCAGCTCGCGGATCTGTCGACTCACGCCCGGTTGCGAGGTATGAAGCGCGTGCGCGGCTTCGGTGAGGTTGAAGCCGCAGCGCACTGCCTCGCGCACCGAGCGCAGTTGTTGGAAATTCATGTTGTTCTTGGGCGTGGTAGCAAGGCGGCCATTGTCTGGCGCGGCCTGCATAGCGCGAACAACCGATTTGTTTCTTCTTAATGAAGCAATCGTCTATGCGCGTCGCGGTCCATCGGACGATCAGAAAGCCGGGACCAGTGCGCCGTTGAACTTCGTCTCGATGAACTGCCTGACCTCGGTCGACTGGTAGGCCGCCACCAGCTTGCGGACCCAAGGCTGGTCCTTGTCGGCACGGCGCACCGCGATCAGGTTGGCGTACGGGCCCTTGGGCGCTTCCTTGAGGATCGCGTCCTTGTGGAAGGACAGGCCCGATTTCTCCGCGTAGTCGTTGTTGATGGACGCGATGGCCAAGTCGTCCAGCGAACGCGGCAGTTGCGCGGCGTCGAGTGCCACCAGCTTGAGCTTCTTCGGATTCGTCACCACGTCGAGCGGCGTTGCGGTGTTGTTCCTGATCGCGTCGGGCTTCAGCGTGATGAGCCCCGCCGACTGCAACAGCAGCAACGAGCGGTTGCCGTTCGACGGGTCGTTCTGGATGCCGACGGCCGCGCCTTCGGGCAGCGCGTCGATGCCCTTGAGCTTGCGCGAATAGAAGCCCAGCGGCGCGGTGACGGTAAGGCCGACAGGCACGATGTCGAAGCCGCGCGACTTGGTCTGGTTGTCCAGGAAGGGCTGATGCTGGAACGCGTTGGCGTCCAGGTCGCGGGCGGCTAGCGCCGCGTTGGGCAACTGGTAGTCGTTGAAGACGATCACGTCGATGGTGAGCCCGTCACGGGCCGCCACCTTCTTCACCACCTCGAAGATCTGTTCGGCATTGCCGACCGAGATGCCGACCTTGATGCGGGCCTTGGCCTGTGCGTGGGCAGGGGCGCTGAAGGCGAACGCCGTGGCGACGACGACTGACAGGGCGACGGAGAAGGCGGAGAACAGCGCATGGCGGCGCGCAAGAGCGATGGACATGGAACACCCGAAAAGCAAGAAGGAGCGCGACTGTGCCACCGCCTCTGCCGGCCGCCAACGACGCAATTCTCATGTCGATATCTGGCGCATGCAGACGATGTGGCGCCCGCCGGCGGTGGCTATGCGGAATGCAGACAAGCACATCGGCAATGCGTCGTTCCCTTCTCCCGTCGCGGCTCGCAGAATTCCGTCGAGATGACCCCAGCGGGCGCGAGCGCCTTCTCGCGCTGGTCGGTGCCTGTGAGGATGTTGAGGGTGTTGAACCTGTGCTCGGCGATGCGGATGACCTTTGGGTGCGGGTTGCGCCCGCAACGCACCGGCACCGAGGGCGGCGATGGCAGCAGCGCCGGCCTGGAGCAGGGCACGGCGGCACTGCGATCGAATCGAATGCATGAAGAGCGTCCTCGCAACTTGAACGGGCCCCCGAGGCTAAGGCGCAGCGCCCGGCTGCGCCACAACGTCTTTCGCATGTGCTCATGCGGAAAAGATGGCCGGCGGCCGCGCTGCGCCCAAAGACGTTTTGCGCATAAGCAAGCAACGAATCCGTCGTTCCCTGTGGGGTACGTCTTGCCTAGAGTCGCTACATTGCCGCGCCTCGTGTGTCGTGGCGTCTCTTTTCCATTCCCATGACAGAAGCCATTCTTTCCCGCAATGTGGAGCCGAGCCCCTGGCGCAATGTACCGAGCCAGGACTTCGACGTTCGCCCTTTCGACGCACCGGTGGGTGCCGAGGTCGTCGGCCTTGACATCTCCAAACCCATCAGCGACGCGGACTTCGCGCGCCTGCACCGTGCACACCTGGACCACCACGTCGTCGTCTTCCGCGATCAGCGGGTGTCGCCCGACGACCACGTCGCCTTCAGCCGCCGCTTCGGCCCGCTGCAGATCCACGTGTTGCACCAGTTCCAGCTCAGGGGCCACCCCGAGGTGCTGATCGTCTCCAACATCAAGGAGAACGGCGAGCCCATCGGACTTGGCGATGCGGGCGTGTACTGGCACTCGGACCTCTCCTACAAGGAAAACCCCAGCCTCGGCTCCCTGCTGCATGCGCAGGAACTGCCGAGCGAAGGCGGCGACACGCTCTTCGCCGACCAGCACCTGGCCTTCGAGACGCTGCCCGAGACGCTGAAGCAGCGCATCCTGCCGCTGAAGGCCGAGCACAGCTACCTTGCGAAGTACGAAGAGCTGCGCGCCAAGAACCCGTGGCGGCCCAAGCTCTCGCAGGCGCAGGTCGACCAGGTCGCACCCGCGGTGCAGCCCGTGGTGCGCACGCACCCTGAGACCGGTCGCAAGGCGCTCTTCGTCAGCGAGCACTTCACGACCCGCATCGTCGGCGTGCCGCAAAACGAAAGCGACGCGCTGCTCGCCGAACTGTTCGCGCACAGCGTGAAGCCTGAATTCGTCTATCGGCACCAGTGGCAAGCGCATGACCTGGTGTTCTGGGACAACCGCTCGCTGATGCACCTCGCGGCCGGCACGCCGGACCACCTGCGCCGAAAGCTTTTCCGAACCACCATCGAAGGCGACAAGCCTCTCTGACATGAAGCACATCCTGCGCAAAACGGTCGCGACTCTCGCGGGCCTGGGCCTCGTCATTTCCAGCCTCGCGGCGCATGCCGAAGGACAGATCCGCATCGCGGAGCAGTTCGGCATCGTGTACCTGCTGCTGAACGTGGCGCAGGACCAGAAGCTCATCGAGAAGCATGCCAAGGCGGCGGGCGTCGACGCCAAGGTCGAATGGGTCAAGCTGTCGGGCGGCTCGGCGGTCAACGATGCGCTGCTGTCCGGCAACATCGAGATCGCAGGCGCCGGCGTCGGCCCACTGCTCACCTTGTGGGACCGCACCAAGGGCCGCCAGAACGTGAAAGGTGTGGCATCGCTGGGCAACTTCCCGTACTACCTGGTCAGCAACAACCCGGCGGTGAAGACCATCGCCGACTTCACCGAGAAGGACCGGATCGCGGTGCCGGCCGTCGGCGTGTCGGTGCAGTCGCGCGTGCTGCAGCTGGCCTCTGCCAAACTGTGGGGCGACAAGGAGTTCGCCCGGCTCGACAGGATCAGCGTGGCGGTGCCGCACCCGGATGCGGCGGCGGCCATCATCAAGGGCGGCACCGAAATCACCGGCCACTTCGGCAACCCGCCGTTCCAGGAGCAGGAGCTGGCAGGCAACCCGCGGGCGCGCATCGTGCTGAGCTCGTACCAGGTGCTCGGCGGCCCGGCGTCGGCCACCGTGCTCTACGCCACGGAGAAGTTCCGTGCCGAGAACCCCAAGACCTACCAGGCTTTCATCGAGGCGCTGAACGAGGCGGCGCAGTTCGTCTCGGCCAACCCCGAGAAGGCGGCCGACATCTACATCAAGGTGAGCAACGCGAAGATCGACCGCGACCTGCTGCTCAAGATCATCAAGAACCCCGAAGTGCAGTTCAAGACCACGCCGCAGAACACTTACCAACTGGCCGAGTTCATGCATCGCGTGGGCGCCATCAAGAACAAGCCGGCGTCGGTGAAAGACTATTTCTTCGACGACGCGCAGAACGCGGCGGGGAACTGAGATGGCCCGCCACTTTCTGAAGGGCGCCCTGGCGGCCCTGGCCGCTGCCATGGCGCTGCAGGCCAACGCCGAAGGCAAGATCAGCATCGCTCAGCAGTTCGGCATCGGCTACCTGCTGCTCGACGTGGTGCGCGACCAGCAACTCATCGAGAAGCACGGCAAGCAGCAGGGTGTGGATGTGCAGGTCGACTGGGCGAGCATCTCGGGCGCCACCGCGATGAACGAAGCCCTGCTGGCCGGTGCGCTCGACGTGGTGTCGGCCGGCGTGCCGCCCATGCTCACGATGTGGGACCGCACCAAGGGCAAGCAGAACGTGAAGGCGGTGGCCGCGCTCGGCTCACTGCCCAACTACCTTCTCAGCAACAGCCCGTGCGTGAAGACGCTCGAGGACCTGGGCGAGAAGGACCGCATTGCGGTGCCGGCTGCCGGCGTGGGTTTTCAGTCGCGCACGCTGCAGATCGAGACCGCCAAGCTCTTCGGCAAGGACCACTTCAAGCGCTTCGACACGATCTCGGTGAGCCTGCCGCACCCGGAAGCCACGGCCGCACTGATCGCCGGTGGCTCCGAGATCAACACGCACTTCTCGAGCGCGCCGTTCTACTACCAGGCGCTGGATGCGAACAAGGCGATCCACAAGGTCATCAGCAGCTACGACATCCTCGGGGGGCCGGCGACCTTCAACGTGCTCTACACGACGCAGAAGTTCCACGACGAGAACCCGAAGACCTACAAGGCCTTCTATGCGGCGCTGGTCGAGGCGGCGCGGATCGTGAAGGCCGACAAGGCCAAGGCCGCCGACATCTTCATCCGCGTGCAGAAATCCAAGCTCTCACCCGAACTGGTGCGTCGCATCGTCGAGGACCCGGAGAACGACTTCACGGTGTCGCCGCACCGCAGCTACGTGTATGCCGATGAGTTGCACAAGCTCGGCGTGCTGAAGAACAAGGCCGTGTCGTGGAAGGACTACTTCTTCGCCGAAGCCTACGCGCAGCCGGGGTCCTGATGTCGAACCTCGGTTCTCATGCGCTGCGAGCTGCGCCACCCGGTTCCGCGCATTCCGCTCGGGTCCCGCGGCCGAGTCGGCCGCTCGGCCGCCCGGGCCAGGTTGCCGCGTTCAATTCACCCGACGCCCGAGGTTCGGCGCTGCTCCAGGTCGACGGGGTCAGCCTCGAATATCGCACGCCGGAGCGCGTGGTGCGTGCCACGCACCGCGTGAGCTTCGACGTGCACGCGGCCGATCGCTTCGTGCTGCTCGGTCCTTCGGGCTGCGGCAAGTCGACGCTGCTCAAGGCGGTGGGCGGCTTCATCGCGCCTGTCGAAGGCGAGATCAGGCTCGACGGCCATCGCGTACGTGCGCCGGGGCCGGACCGCATCGTGGTCTTCCAGGAATTCGACCAGCTGCCGCCTTGGAAAACAGTCAAGCAGAACGTGATGTTCCCGCTGCTCGCGTCCAAGACGCTGGGCCGCAAAGAGGCCGCGGAGCGCGCGTTCCACTACCTGGCCAAGGTCGGCCTGGACAAGTTCGGCGACGTGCATCCACACCAGCTGTCCGGCGGCATGAAGCAGCGCGTGGCGATCGCCCGTGCGCTGGCCATGCAGCCACGCGTGCTGCTGATGGACGAGCCCTTTGCTGCGCTGGACGCGCTCACGCGCCGCAAGATGCAGGAAGAGTTGCTCGAACTGTGGGACGAGGTGCGTTTCACGCTGCTCTTCGTCACGCACTCGATCGAAGAAGCGCTGGTGGTGGGCAACCGCATCGCGCTGCTGTCGCCACATCCGGGGCGCATGCGCGCCGAGATCAACAGCCATGAATTCGGCCTGGGCAGCCTCGGCGGCACCGAGTTCCAGGCGACGGCCACGCGCATCCACGACATGCTGTTCGAGGAAGAAGTCGAAAACCTCGAAGAGAGCGCCACACCATGAGTTCGTCGCTGACCCCGCCGGTCCGGCCCGAGTACGAGAGCCGACTCCAACCCTTCACCGAACTGCCCGTCGACCGCGTGCTGCCCTTCGGCACGCGCCTGTGGTCGCAGGGCTGGCTGCGTAAGGCCGTGATCCTCGCCGTGCTGGCCGTGCTGTGGGAACTGGCCGCGCGCTGGCAGGACAACGATCTCCTGCTGCCCACCTTCACCGCCACCGCGCGCGCGCTGGTTGAAGGGCTGGCCAGCGGCGAACTGATCGAGAAAGTGCGTATCTCGCTGGCGGTGCTGCTGCAGGGCTACTTCGCGGGCGTGCTGCTGGCCTTCGGCCTCACCACGCTGGCGGTGTCGACGCAGATCGGGCGCGACCTGCTCGACACGCTCACCTCGATGTTCAATCCGTTGCCGGCCATCGCGCTGTTGCCACTGGCACTGCTGTGGTTCGGCCTCGGACGCGGCAGCCTGGTCTTCGTGCTGATCCATTCGGTGCTGTGGCCGCTTGCGCTCAACACCTACGCCGGCTTTCAGGGCGTGCCCGAGACGCTGCGCATGGCTGGCCGCAACTACGGACTGCGCGGTTTGCGCTACGTGCTGCAGATCCTCGTGCCAGCCGCACTTCCGGCGATCCTGTCGGGGTTGAAGATCGGTTGGGCCTTTGCTTGGCGCACGTTGATCGCGGCCGAACTGGTGTTCGGCGCATCGTCGGGCAAGGGCGGCCTCGGCTGGTACATCTTCCAGAATCGCAACGAGCTTTACACCGACCGGGTCTTCGCCGGCTTGGCGCTCGTGGTGCTGATCGGGCTGGCGGTCGAGAGCCTGGGGTTCGCGACGCTGGAGCGGCTCACGGTTCGGAAATGGGGCCAGCAGCGCTGACGCCGGAGCGGCCGCGCGCCGCTCGCTTCGCTCATGTCGGCGCCGGCGTGTGCGTTCCCGCGCCAGGAGAAGGCAGGCCGCGTGCGGTTCAAGGCGTTGTCGCCGATGACGCGCGCCTTGTAGATCACCGGGTTGTGCGACGCCGGCGTGCGGGCGTTGCGCCAATGGACGGCACGATGTCGGAATGCAGGATGTTGACGTTGAGATGAAGTTGGCGCGGGAGAGGGGGTATCGGGAGGGCGGCTCATCCAGGCCTGGTACGAATCGCGCCAAGGGCGGGAAGCCTATGCGGCCGTCGACCGCATCGCGCGCACCGATTGAACCGACTACCTCGACTGGTTCCGCGGCATCACCGGTACCGCGGTGCGATACGCCACGCGGCTCGTCGGTTTCGAGCCGGTCACTGGTGGTCCGGCGCCGCATTTCCGGCTGCATCCGGAAGTGGACGGCGCCCAGCGCTTTGAGGCGACGCGCAAGCTGATCTTCGCCAATGGCGTGTCCGGCAGCGGCGCACCTTACGTCCCCGAACTGTTGGGCGGCCGCGGTGGGTCAAGACCTCGCGGCCCAGGCCGTACACCTGTTCGCACGCCGTAACAAGATACCTGCCATACCGGTGGCCCGCGCGCGTGGCTACCCCGGCTTCTACGACAACTACCTGTCCCTGCCCGATGCCACGCGTTGGCACCATCCAGCGCGGTACCGCCGCCTGGGTACGACACCGCCGCCGGACTCGGTGCAGCGCGTGATGAAATTCCCGAACTTCCACCTGCATCTGGGCGCACCCTGGAGCGAGGCACAGGTGAAAGCCGAGCAGGTGCTGGCCTCGGTGCATGACGAACGCTTCCACTTCGACTTCGTGATCGCGGGCACCGGCTACACGCACGAGCTGTCGCAACGGTCCGAGTTGGCGGGCATCGCCGACCTGGTGCTGCGCTGACGCGACCGCTTCCAGCCGCCGGCCGACAAACGCGACGATGAATTGGCGGCGCCCTACCTCGGCGCCGGACTCGAATACATCGACAAGACGCCGGGTACCGCGCCGTGACTGCGCGACATTCACACCTACAACCCCGGCGGCTTCGCCAGCACCGGCCTGCCCTTGGGCGACGCGCCGAGCATCCGTGGGTATGTGCCCGCTGTGGTGCGGCGCATCAGCGAGGACCTGCTGCTGGCGGACCTCGCACTGCACGAGGCACGCACGCGCGCCGACGTGCGGGTGGGTTTCGGCGAGGAACTCTATGCCGGTGCCGGTGCCGGTGCCGTCTGGCGGTCTGGCGCACAGCGGCTCGCGGGCTGAGCCTGCCGCGGCAGGGGCGGCAGGGGCGGCATCAACGCAGGGCGATGCCCGCCGTCTGGATGGCCTTGGCGTAGCGCACGCGCTCGCCGGCCAGTGCGCGTACCAGGTCGCCGGGCGTGCCGCCGGTCACCTTGAAGCCCATGTCCTCGAGCTTCGCACGGGTCTCGGGCGCGGAGATCACGGCCCGGATGTCGCGGTTGATCTTCGCCACCACCGCGACGGGGGTTCCGGCCGGCGCGAAGTAGCCTTGCCAGCTCTCCACCGAAAAGCCAGGCAGGCCGGCCTCTGCCATGGTCGGCACGTTGGGCAGGGCGCTCGATCGGTAGGCGGTGGTCACGGCCAGCGCGCGCAGCTTGCCGGTGCGCACATGGTCGGTCACAGCCGCGAGCGTGATCAGCGTGGCGTCCACATGACCGGCCAGCACGTCCACCGTGGCCGGGCCGCCGCCGGAGTAGGGGATGTAGTTGACCTGCGCCCCGGTATCTTGCGCGATCATTTCGTGGGCGACATGGGCGATGCCGCCATTTCCGGGCAGGCCCAGGCTGATCGACTGCGGCTGGGCCTTGGCGCGTGCCAGGTAGCTGCGGAAATCGGCGATCCCGGTCTTGGGGTTGACCACCAGGATCTGCGGGTTCACCACCGCCTGGATGACCGGTGTGAAAGCCTTCTGGCCGTCGTAGGGCAGGCGGTCGAAAAGAATGCTGTTGAGGGTCAGGCCCTCGCCCTGCTGCAGCAGCGTGTAGCCGTCGGCGGGTGCCTTGGCCACCCGGGCCGCGCCGATGGTGCCGCTGGCGCCGGCCAGGTTCTCAACCACCACCGATTGGCCCCAGCGGTCGGTCAGGCCCTGCGCGATCAGCCGGGTGAGCTTGTCGGCGCTGCCGCCCGTCGCCACGGGCACCACGATGTGCACCGGCTTCGATGGAAAGCCGGCCGCGTCGTCGTCGGCGTGCGCCAGAGGGGGGAGGGCACCGAGACCGGTGAAAGCGAGGGTCAGCGCGCCCAGCATGGCGCGGCGCGGGGCAAGGAGGAGGGAGTGTGTCGTCATGTGGCCGCCAATCTAGAAGCGGCACCGCCCGTCTCCAACGAAGCAAATCGGATATGCGTCAACGAAAAACTTCGTTGGGCGCGCACGCCCGCCGGCTTAGCCTGACCGTCGAATTGCCCTCCTGCCCCAGAAAGTTCCTCCCCATGAGCCTCACCGACCGCACCGTGCAAACCGCGGGCAACGACATTGCCAGCGCACGAGCGCGCGCCATCGACGCCTTCCTGGCCCAGGTTCGCGGCCTGCTCGCCCCTTCACACCACGCGCAAGACGCGCAGGACAAGCAAGCCCTGCAGACTGTGGCCGACGCGCTGATCGCACTCGGCAAGCAAAGGGCGCTGTTCCCGGCCGCCCATTTTCCCGTCGATGCGGCTCGCCCCGCACAGGTCTACCGTCTGGCGGAAGACGCCGACGGCGGCTTTGCGCTGTACCTGTCGGCCGGCCTCGCGGGCAAGGCCCAGCCGCCGCACGACCACACGACCTGGGCGGTGATCGCCGGGGTGGAAGGCAGCGAGCGCAACGTGCTCTACCGCCGCGAGAAGACCGCCGACGCGTCGCGCGACGCGCTGGTGCAGACCGGCACCGTCGACGTGGCGTCGGGCAGCGCCGTGGTGCTGCTGCCGGACGACGTGCACACCATCGAGCTCATCGGCGGCCAGGACGGCCGCCATCTGCACTTCTACGGCCGCGCGCTGGAAGGCCTCGACAAGCGCGTGGTCTTCGAAGGCACGGACGGCGGCAGCTTCCGCCACTTCGCGCCGCCGAAGAGCATCCGCCACCCGGCCATCACGCCGCAGGCGCTGAAGGCGGCGCTCTCCGACGGCGAGGAGATCGCCCTGCTCGACGTGCGCGAGACCGGCGTCTTCGTGCGCCGCCACATCCTGCTGGCCGCCTCGGCGCCGCTATGGCGGCTGGAGGTGCAGATCGACCGCCTGGTGCCGCGCCGCGGCACCCGCATCGTGCTGGCCGACGCCGACGAATCGCTGGCCCATGAAGCCGCCGCCAAGCTGGTGCGCCTGGGCTGGCGCAACGTCTCCGTGCTGGCGGGCGGCACCGAAGGCTGGGCCGCCGCGGGCTACGAACTCTTCAGCGGCAGCAATGTGCCGAGCAAGGCCTTCGGCGAGGTCATCGAGCACGAGAAGCACACGCCGTGGATCTCGGTCGACGATCTGCACGAACGTGTGGAGCGCGGCGACGACGTCGTGGTGGTCGACAGCCGCACGCCCGAGGAATTCGCCGACTTCAGCCTGCCGTTCGCACACAGCCTGCCGGGCGCCGAACTGGTCTACCGCATCCAGGAACTCGCGCCGCGGCCTGAGACGCTGGTGGTGGTCAATTGCGCTGGCCGCACGCGCAGCATCGTCGGCGCCCAGACGCTCATCGACGCGGGCATTCCGAACCAGGTGGTGTCGTTGAAGGACGGCACTATGGCCTGGCTGCTGGCGGGGCGCGAGCTGGCCCATGGTCGCGCCACGCCGCTGCCCGAGCCCGGCGAGGCGACGCGCAAGAGCGCGCGCGCACGGGCCGAGGGCGTGGCCGCACGCGCCGGCGTGCGCCGCATCGACGCGGCCACGCTCGCACGCTTCGAGGCCGACGCGGAGTCCGACGAACGCTCGCTCTACCGCTTCGACGTGCGCACCCGCCAGGAATACGAGGCCGGTCACCTGGAAGGCTGGCGCTGGGCGCCCGGTGGCCAGCTGGTGCAGGCCACCGACGAATACGTGGGTACGCGGCGTGCGCGCATCGTGCTGGCCGACTGGGACGGCGTGCGCGCGCTGACCACGGGCGCATGGCTCGCGCAACTGGGCGGGCACGAGGTGTTCGTGCTGTCGCCGCGCGCCTTGCCGGTGCTGGTGCTCGGACCCGAACCCGTGCGCGTGCTGTCGCTGCGTGCCTTCACCCCGGACATCGCGCCGCGCGAGGCGGCCGCGGCGCTGGAAGCCGGCACGGCGGTGGTGTTCGACGTGGAGCGTCGCGCGGCCTTCGAGCGTCGGCATGTCGCAGGCGCACGTTTCGCGGTGCCCGACCGGCTGCAGGAATTCACGAACGACCTGCCGGCGTCGCTGCTCATCGTGCTCACTTCGTCCGACGGCGTGCTCGCGCGCACCGCGGCGGCCGAGCTCGCGGCCCGCACCGGCCGCACGGTGCGCGCCCTCGCGGGCGGCACCCAGGCCTGGACCGCCGCCCGACTGCCCACCGCGACCGGTGCAGAGGGTGTGCTGACCGGCGACGACGACCACTGGTACAGCCCGTACGCGCATGCCGACGTGGCCAGGCGCGATGCCGGCTTCCAGCAGTACCTCGACTGGGAGATCGGCCTGGTGGCGCAACTGGCGCGCGAAGGCGACGTGGGCATACGCCTGGTCGCGCCGCGCGAGGCGGTGCCGTCATGAACCTGCGCAGCGCAAGCCGCACGCTGGCGCGCACCGCGTGGCAAGCGGTGCCGACCGTCATCGGCGTGATCCTGCTCAATTTCCTGCTAATGCAGTGGGTCCCGGGCGACGCCGCCGATGTGGTCGCGGCCGAATCGGGCTCGGCCACCGCGGAAAGCATGGCGCAGTTGCGCACGCACTTCGGGCTCGACCTGCCGGTGCTGCATCAACTGGGCGCCTACCTGAACAAGGAGCTCACCGCGATCGGCGTTGTACTCCATCGAGGCGATCAGCAGGTCGACCTTGCCAGATTGCAGGAACTGCACGCGGTTGGAGGGCTGCACCTGCACGAGCTCGACCTCGGCATTCAGTTGTCTGGCCAGATCTCGCGCCAGGTCGGGGTTCCAGCCGACCAGCTGCTGGGTGGCCGGATCGATCGAGCCGAAGGGCCCGCCACTGACCATCACGCCGATGGCCACCTTGCCGCGCTGCTTGATGCGATCGAGCGTGGCGTCGGCGTGCACCGCGCCCATGCACAGGAACGTCGCGAGCGCAACGACCGTGCGGAGCGAGAGAAGAATCGAAAAGAAGAAGTGCGAACGGGATGTCATCGATGTGAATGGCGTAGCGGGGCAGTCGCTGATCATCCGAGGCCATGACTGCCCACGCAACGAACGCCTTCAACTATCGATATGCGCTTTTCCTCGACGCGCTCGCTTGCGCAACCGCGGGAACGCGGAAGCCGGCGAGCTCCTCGGGCGAACACTGGTCGATAAGGCCCAGTTCCCAATCGAGATAGCGGCGCGCCGCCTCGAGGTTGCCGTCGTGGCGGTCGTGCACGAAGCGCAAGAAGTCGATGGCGTCCGCATCCGGCGGGGAGTTTGGCTTGGCTTGCTGCGCCCAGCCTGCGGTCGCCAGCGCGTCCGCACGGGCCCACGAAAGCTGTTGCCAGCCGGCCTCGCGCAGGTCCAGCGCGGCGAGCCGCGCGATGGTTTGGTCGGGTGCGATCAACAGCACGGGGCGCTCCAGGTCGCCGCCGGTCGCGGCCAGGGCATCGTCGACCACACGCGGTCGGATTGACCAGACAGCGCCGAGCGCATGGCCGGCTCGGTAGGCGGGGGAGGGGCGCAGGTCGAGCACCGCCGGCGGCGCGCCGCTCTGGTCGTGCCACACGGGCAGCGCGTCGGTGTCGACCTCGGTCAATGCTCGCGGCAGCTGCACCGGCGCGCGAACGGGCACGCGCAGATCGGCGGCCAAGCCGTCTTCGACGAGTACCGCATCGAGGCCAAGCCGTCGCAGCCAGAGGGCCACGACGGACGCACGCACGCCGTCATCATCCAGCACCAGGATGCGCGCATGGCGAACGCCGATCTCCAGGTCGGTGGCTTGCAAAAGCTGGCCGCCCGGGGCGTGGCGGGCGCCCTGCAGGCCACCCGCCGCGAATTCTTCAGCGGTGCGCACATCGAACGTGAAGGTGGTGCGGCTGCCATCGTCGAGCCAGACCTGCGCCTCGCCGGCGGTGAGCACAGGCACGCCGGCGCGCCGGGCCGCAGCAGCGGCATCGTCGCGGGCGGCTTTGCGTTGCACCGCATCGGGTGCCGGTGGCAAGGTTCGCGCACTGCCGCGTTCCAGCTCCAGACCGGCGAGCGCCCAGCCTTGCGTTCCGTTCTCCAGCGCAAACACGGGATTCGGCACACCCAGGTCGCGTAGGATCTGCGCGCCAACGATGCTGCGCGTGCGGCCTGCGCAGTGCACGACGATCGGCGTGGTTGCGTCCGACACCAGCGTGCGCCATCGCAGGGCCAGTTCGCCGTTGGGCACGGGAATGGCGCCGGGCAATGTCATCTTGCGGTGCTCCTCGAGCGTGCGGCCGTCGAGCAGCACCAGCGCGGAGCCCGCGCGCTGGCGCTCGACCAGTTCGCGGGCACTGATGTGCGGCACCTCGAAAGCATGCTCGGCAATTTCGCCGAAGGTCTTCGACGGCAGGTTCACCCCCTTGAACAGCGTATGGCCGGCGCGTGCCCAGGCAGGCGCACCGCCCGAGAGCACCCACACATCGTCATACCCCACCCCCGTGAGCCTGCCAGCGGCGCGGTGCGCCAGTGCGGAATCTCCGTCACCATCGTCGAAAAGCACCGTACGGGTGGTGCGGCGCGGCACAAGGCGGGCAACCTCCGGCTCGAGGCGGCTGTAGCCCGCGTGCACCGAGAAGAACGGATGCCCTTCGCCGTATTGGCCGTGCTCACGGATATCGAGCAACGCTAGCTCGCGGCCATCCTGCAGCCACTGGTGCAGCGTGCCAGCCGAAAGGGTCGGTGCGCGCGGGGCGTGAGCGGTCGCAATCGGCTCGGAGAACTTCGAGTGGGCGGTCATCGCGGCGGCAGGAGTGAAATGGGCGGCACCATAGCAAGCGCACGGGGCAAGGTACTACGAAGACTTTCGCATAAGCAAGTGCGGTAGCACGCGATTGTTGCGATTCAGGCCCTGACCACCTCGTCGCCAAGAACCTCGCGCATAGTGCCGTAGAGCTGCGACTTGGTGTGCACGGTCAGACCCATGAGGTCGGAGCCGCTGGACTGCAGCAGTTCGCAGCTCAGGCGGAAAGCCTCGCGCAATGCGTCCGCAGCTGGACCACCGATTGCGTGTGGTGGCACGCCATGGTCATGGCGTCCCTTCTGCGGGTGCACCCTGGAAAACGGACTGCAATGCGGCAACGAGTTCGGCTGCGGTGGCGTCGTCGACAGCGCGGAAAACTCTTTCGCCAACTTGTCCGGCACCTTGCCGCCGTTATCCCGCACCGAGCGGATGATGACGCCGTACCGTTCGGCGCCCGGATGCCCCGCGCAGCGGCGATGCCATCCATCGATCCGACCAGATTGACACCCATCAACACTACGTCCGGAAAGGTCGACTGAACCTGCGATAGTCCGGCACAACCACAATGAGAGGTTGCCATGATCAGTGCTTCAGAATTTGCAACGTTGACCGCCGCGGAGGCTTGTGACGGTTGCGGCAACGGCGAGCGGCTCGGATTCCGGTTCAGCTATGCGTTCCAGCCTATCGTTGACACCGAGTCGCGCGAGATATTCGCGCATGAGGCACTGGTACGTGGTCCTGCTGGTGAACCCGCGCGCAGCATTCTGGACCAGGTGAATGACGCCAACCGCTATCGGTTCGATCAAGCCTGCCGCGTGAAAGCGATCAAAGTCGCCGCGGAACTGAAGATGCAATCGATGCTTTCGATCAACTTCATGCCGAACGCAATCTACCGGCCCGAAGTCTGCATCCGGACCACGCTCGAGGCCGCTCGGGCGCACGATTTTCCGATCGATCGGATCCTGTTCGAGACCGTAGAAGGTGAGCGCATCGCCGACAGTCGATGGTTGGCCGAGGTGTTTCGGGAGTACCAGAGGCTCGGCTTCCTGACCGCAATCGACGACTTCGGCGCAGGGTATGCGGGCCTGAATCTCCTCGCGGATTTTCAACCGGACATCATCAAGATCGACATGGACCTGGTGCGCAATATCGACAAGAGTCCAGCTCGCCTGGCCATCGTGCGCGGCGTCGCGCGCATCTGCGAGGATTTGAAGATCCAGATCATCGGGGAGGGCGTTGAGACACTTGAAGAGTGCCGTGTTCTGGAAGGACTGGGCATCCGTCTGCAGCAAGGCTATCTGTTCAGTAAGCCGTTGTTCGAATCGTGTCGCGATCCAGCAAGCATGGTTTGGCCCGACGGTCTCTAGACGCATATCTGTGCGTCATACGCAGCTGCCTGAGGCTTCTACGCTTCTACTTGGCATGGCATGTTTGAAAGTCGGCACCGGGCTCACTTCCCTCGCCATAGAGGATTCACCGCCCCGGATTTGCGCAGGCTGTTTCGTTTTAAGTCAGCCCCGCCACGGCGGCGGTCTGAGATGATCAACTGGCCTTCACAAAATGCGACGTCGGTCGGCGCCACAACACAGCCGGTGACCTGTCGCCTGTAGAGTTCGAACGACGCCATTTCCAACGGCTCACGAGTGTCCAGGGAATCCGGCGCGATTCATGCCAGGAAGCCTAACGGTCGCCAAGGCGTCTTCACGGAAAACCGCTCAGCACCCTCTTCGAAAGGCGGGATTTTGCCGTCCGCACGGAGGCCGTCGAGGAGCTAACGAGTGCTGCGCATCTCTTGGTTCATACGCTGCACTTCACCTGCAAGCTTCATGACTTCTAGCCGTGCCGTGCGGTCCCCACTTTGCAACAGGAGGAACTGCTTCGTGTAGGCGTCCGTCAGACGGGTCCACGCGTCGAATGATGGGGGCAACGGAACAGCGGAATGGTTCAAGATGGTTGTCGGGATAAGTTGCAGGCGATGGAGCGACCTGCGCATTTTCAAGACAGTGTATGAAGGGCATATGACCTGCGTAACGCGGTCAGGACTCGGCGACTCTTCGCGCATGCTCGCTAGTCACGTGCAAGTCGAACAGCGATGCCTCTCGGTGCAAGCTTCGCGTCGTGTTTGGCCTTTGCAGCTTGAACGGCAACCTCCTCCGCGCCGCGATAGCTACGGGGATCTGCAACGACGGCTCCAATTGAGATGCTTGTGCAGGGAAAGAAGCGCTGCACACCGTGTCGGTCCTGCGCCTCGAAGCCGCCGGCCGTACGCGCGTCCTCATCAAGCAGCGCACGCGCCTCCTCGCGAAACTTCTCGATGATGCTTCGGCATCGAGCTTCCCAGTCGGCACTCTGGAAAATGATCATGAAGTCATCGCCCCCCAGATGGCCCACGAAATCGCGTTGCGGGTCGCACAGCGACAAGATCAGTCTCGCGGTCAGCCGGATCATCTCGTCGCCGCGGGAAAACCCATATCGATCGTTGAAGGGCTTGAAGTTGTCCAGATCTGCATGGCAGGCGACGAACGCCACGCCGCTCGCCAGCAGCCGCTCGATGTGCAAGCTGACCGGGATGTTGCCCGGCAGGAAGGTCAAGGGATTCGCATGCCGCGCAGCTTCGAGCCGGGTTTCAGTGACCACGCGCACGAGCTGGTCGCCCGTACCAAGGCCGATGTAACGCCCGTTTTCCGTGACGACGAAACCTTCGCTGAGATAGCGCTGGTCATTCGAGGTCAACACCCCCGCCAGCACCGCGATGTCCGCGTCGCGTTCGATCACGCATGGCGTTGCGTTTGCAACAACGATGCAGGGCCTTCGACCATGGACTTCGCGGAAGTAGAGCCGAGCGTACTGGTTCATGAACTGCTGACGCGGGATCATGGCAATGGGCTCTTCCCGGTCGAAGACCGCAAGCGCGTGCAGTTCGGGACGCGCCTGGAAGATGACGGCCACTTGGTCGTTGGTCGTATCCGGCGAGAGGACAGGCGCCTCGATCACCACGAAGCTTTGCAAAGCGGCCGGGCGACGCATCAGACTGGCGTCCACGGGTAGATTCGGCATGTCGCCTCTGTGGGAACCGCGCTGTCTTACGGTTTTCCCCTGGGCCATCTGCGGAGCAACATGGCCACCCTGTCCGAATGAAATTCCCAGATTCATGACCATCTGCAGATCCGCGTCTGCATCGATTCCATCGGCGATGAGCTCCGTGCCGAATTCCTCGGCCACGCCACAGAGGCTGCGCACAATGGCCTGCTTCCGCGGTTCGGAGGCCATACCTGCGATCCAGCGCCGGCCGATACGTACATATTCGGGCTCGAGTTCGCTCCACGAGCGAAAACTGGCGTGACCGGCGGCGTCGTCGCCCAGCGCGAGACGTGCACCCCCCGCCCTCAGGGTCTTGACCGCATCTTTCAACACGGGCGCATCCCAGAGCCGACCTGTGCCGGTGATCTCGATCAGCAGTTTGTCGCCCGGCACGCCGTGGCTTTCCAGCACCTGGTAGAGCCAGCCATGGGCGCCTTTGCGCATCGAATCGACCAGCGTGTCGGCGCTCATGTTGATGAGCATGCGACGTTTGTCGGGCAGCTTGCGCCAGTGGGCCAGGATGAGTTCCGTGGAACGTCGCTCGAGGTGGGGCAGCAAGGCTGCCTGACTCCCGACCCCTGGAGCGGCAATGGGGTTGAGGCAGTCTGTCGGGACTTCCTGAAGCGATGCCTCATGCGCGAAAAGAGATCCGTCACGCAAATCCACGACCGATCGAAGCGGCACGTGGGCGGGCTCGTGGTCAGAGAAGCCGTCCGCTGGGCGAAGAGCTTGGGAAGCGAGTGCTGGAATCTGATTCATGACGCGCGCTTGAAAACGCAAGTACTCATCCACGGATAGTAGGAGGCGCGCGTGTCAGGCGGGATACAGAATCCAGCAAGTCGAGGAAATCCGCACAAGAGCCTTGGAATTCTTCGGGCGAAGATGCTGCGACAGTTTGCAAGTCGCCGAACAGGATTTGCTAACCTGAGGCCTTGAGCCTTCGCAGCGAAGGCACTGCCTCTTAGAGGAACGGGGTCTTGCGGTCGGCCCGCCAGGCTGACGCGAACTGAGCCAAAGCTCCTCGTCCACCGGCGCCTCATCCTCACCTGCATCCGTTCATCGGGCTGACCCAGTGGGTCCTTGCAGGGCCATCCAGATCCAGGCCCTTGACCACCTCGTCGCCGAGAAACCTCGCGCACAGTGCCGTCGTCGGTTTTCATTGGGGATGGGATTTTTTTCACCGGGAATGGAACTCCTCGGAGGCGAGGCTTTCGTTTGGCCGGCGCGAGGGGCCCGATCGCGAATTCAACAAACGCGCGGGGTATATCTATAGCCCTTTCCTTACACAAGAACTAGTACTATTGGGTTACGTTTTCATGCATCGAAACGTGGACGGCGAAGGTCGGCACCGCTTGCGGATTCAAGGAACCCATGAAAAACGAAGAGAACCCGGCACTGCTGCGACTCGATCCCGACGTGCTGACAGCACTGGAGGTCATCGGGCCGTATTGGGATGTCCAGGCGAACGAAGTCTTACGGCAGGTTTTCGTCTCAAAACTGCGTTGGGAACAGTTCGAAGTCCCCATTCCGAGGCCGAGGCCCGGGGGGCTTTCAAAGATGGGGGCCGAGCCGGCGGTTTCGCCGCTTGTACCTCAAAGGCCGCGACGACCCCCCCTTTTTGTGAGTCAGGCGAAAGGCCTGATCATTGCTGCTTTCGCGCGAGCTCAACCCTCCCAAGCGCGGTGATCCTTTCAACGATGGCGAATTCCGGCGCAGCGTCCGGCTGCCTTCGGCTGGACGGTTTCGACATGAAAGCGGCAACCATCCCTGCAGCAAGCAAAACAGCCACGCAGTCGATCTCCTTGGAATCTTCGACACGCAGGGGGAATTCGGTGTGCTGGATCTTGCAAAGGTAGTCGAGCGGCATTGGAACAGCGGAGCCGCGCACGCGCGCGAGCTGAGTGCTCCACTATGCCACTGCCGGACGCTCCGGTTTACTCCCCCTCTCGAAGTAATCATCCATCCACTGCTCGGCATGAAGCTGAGCCTCGGCACGAGCGGCCCCCGGACTTGAGGACGAGCGCGTGATCCTGCATTTCACCTCGTCAAGCGAGGTGATAGTCGCAACATGGGCGAACGACAGCTGCCAGATGGCCGGGATCGGGAGCGACTCGGCCTCCCTCGGCTTTCGGGCATGCGACAGCACCTCTATGCTGTACAAGAACGGCAGATTGTCACAACGGACCATGTTACAGGCGGGACGGCCAGTATGTTGGAGCAATGCCTAGCCGCGACTTCCCATAAACCTGATCGACATCGGCCATGCCGTGTGAGCCTGGCGTGCTGGGCTGGGCCCATCCCCAGGCGCAGTTGGCGCACCTAGTGGCTAGTCTCGCCAGACCCTGGTTGGCCTGGAAAGCGGCGCTCTCCCTGCTTTCGGCCCACGCGATGGACCAATGCGCATTTCGATGTCATTCAACTGAATTACGATGGATGCATTGTTCTCTGACTTGGAGGCCGTCATGGTCGCGAACGCATTGGTACAGACCCGCATCGACGCTGACGTGAAGGAGCGCGCCACCGCAGTGCTCGACAACATCGGCCTCACCGTCTCGGACGTGATGAGGATAGTTCTGACACGTGTGGCCAAGGAGGGCGCATTGCCGGCGGGTTTTACCGTTGACGGCGCGGCCCATGACGCCCGGTTCCGAGCCAAGGTGCAGGAGGCCTTGGATGATCCGAGCCCTGCCGTCCCGCACGAGAAAGTTGAAGCGCATTTCGCTAAGCGCCGCGCAGCTGCGTCGCTCAAAGCGGGGGAAGGGAAGGCATGAGGCTGGAGTGTTCGCCGCTGGCGATGGACGACCGGGAGCGGATTTTCGACTTCATCGAACAAGACGACCCGCGCACGGCGATTGCGGTGGACGAACGCATCGCCACGCAAGTGCTGGTGCTGTTGCAGTTTCCAGAAGGCGGGCGTCCAGGCGCGCCGAAGGGACGCGCGAACTGGTTGTTCGCCGCACGCCGTACATCGTGGCCTATGGGGTTGGAAAGGATTGCGTTCGCATCCTGCGGATGCTTCACAGCGCGCAGTGGTGGCCCGGCGAACTGACAGACCCGCTGTGAAGAGGGGTTGAGTGATGCTCGCCAGGGGTGCTGATCAAACTTGGACCGTTTTATGTCGCCAGTCCAAGACTCCAGATGAACGCCCTCATGCTTGAGAGCGAAGGTCAGGTGTCCGGCCAGGGACTCGGCAGGGCGAGCGGCAGCGGGATACTCTGCATGGAGGTGTCGCGCCAGGCAGGCATTCCAACAGCACAGACGCAGGTGTCCGACGACGGCCAAGCGCTTGTGGTGCACCGCTTCGATTTCGAGAACGACGGTGTCACGCGCAAGGGCATGAAAGATCTGTGCAACCTGTTGTCGCTGCGGCCGGAAGAGAAGTACCAGTCGACTTGGGAGCGCGTGGTGCCGCATGACGGATGTGGCGACCATTCCAGCCCAGCAGAACGCGGCGTTGTCGCAGTTGGCTGACCTGCTGCTGTCGACTATGCGCTGCGCAATGCGCACTGCCACACCACGCAGCATTGTTGTACTCGTCGCGCGAAAGCATCGTTTTGGCGCCCGTCTATGACACGCTGACGATCACGGTCTTCGATGACTACGAATCCTCCAGGCTTGCCGGTGGAGGGGCGCAGCATCTGGGTGCCGGGCAAGGCTCTGGAGCGGTTTCTGCAGACCCGTTGCAACGTGATGGCCGCCCAGGTCAAAGAGCGCACAGAGCGCATCTGTGAGGCCATTGTTCGAGTGATCCCTCGGACGGTCGAGGCCGCGGGGCGCTACCCACTCTTCACGAAACAGGCAAGCGGATGCTGCGTGCCTGGAACGCGGGGACGAACAGTCTGAGGCTGCAGAAGACCTGAAGCCTGCCCTCGCTGCAACAGGCCATCGAGCAGGCGCGCTTCTCGGACGTGAAGCCGATCGTGTCGCCACCGACGGAAAAAATCGGGCGCTCACCACTGCTGGGGAGACGCCAATGGCTGTTGTGGGAACAAGAATGAGGGAATGCTCCATCTCATTCCGGTCTGGTGAGACGTGGCTCCAGTACCTCCGGTAAAAGCCAGATCGGCGAGCGCGCGTGTCGCGACGCGCCGATCTGCCGCACTTTGAACAGCGACAAACTTGACGGCGCGCTTGCGGACGAGCATGGTGTGCTGCTCCCTAGCCCTTCGCCGCGCGCACCCGTCCGGCGGCGGCTGCTCCAAGTGCCGACGCTGCGATGCCCAGCAGCAGCAGTACCAGCAGTTGCCCGATGGGCGTGTGCGCTGGTTGGCGGTTCGGGCTGAACTGCGGCTGGGCAGCGAAGTCCTGCGTCCCGAAGCGCACGTCGTTGAACAGGTAGGGGTAGTAGAAGCTGCGCAGCCGCGTGTGGAAATCGGTGATGCGCGCCTGGTAGGCGAGCTGCGCCTGGAGATCGGTGTTGGCCTGTCGGTGCAGCGCGGCCTGCACCGCGACGCCAGGCAGCAGCCATCCGAGCCGCGCGGTCCAGCGCTGGCGCGAGAGCAGGCTGTCGCGGTAGGCCGCCACCTGGGGCGCTACGCTCTCGTCGCCGAGCTGCTGGAAGGCGTAGTACCACTTCCAGTGAAAGCCCGCGGGCAGCGGCGCCGTGTCGCGCCACTGCGGGTGCGTGCGGAAGAACTTCTCCATCGTGGCTTCTCGCGGCAGGTCCCATGCGCCGTGCACGGTCTGGCGCTGCGCCAGCATCAGCGCCACACCCTGGTGCACGGGCACCGCGCGCGCGAGCACGGCATTGGCCAGCGTCGGCAGGATCAGCGTCAATACAGCCCAGCAGCCCATGAGCGCCATGGCGTTGGCGGCGGAGCTTCCGTTTCGCGTCGCGATCACCAGTGCGAGCCCGGTCCAAACCGCGAGGTAGGCGACCGTGACCAGCAGCACGGTGCCGATGGCTGCGACAGGCGTTCCGCTCGCCAGCGCACCGGCCAGCACCGGCAGCACGAGGCAGCCGAAGACCAGCGTCGAGCGCAGGCCTGCACGGCGCAGCCAGAGGCGGCGGCCGGCGCCGGGCATGGCCAGCAGCGTGCCGAGCCGGCCCGAGCGGCGTTCGCCCGACACCAGGTCGTAGAGCAGCGCGATGACGAAGAGCGGCGCGAGGTAGACCAGCACGAACGCGAAATCGAAGCGTCCGGCCAGCGCGAGCTCGGGGTTGAAGGTTTCGCCCTCGTGCAGCTGCGCCTGCAGCGCGAGCGCGCGCACGCGCAGCACGTAGGGCGCGGCATCGCGCAGGCCGAGCGCGAGGAAGGCCGTGGGCGACGGATCGTCCCAGGTGCCGTGGAAGGTGTAGTAGGCGGCGGATCCGGGGTCGCCGCCGTCGACGTACTTGCGCGCCTGCGTGGCGAGTTCCTGTTGCTGCAGCGCTGCCAGGCGTTCGATGGTCTGGCGCTGGCGCTCGACCTCGCGCAGGCCCGAAAGCACTGCGAGGGATGACAGCAGTGCCAGCAGCGCCAGCGCGGCGACCGCGAGCCTCGAGCGCAGCAGCAGGCGCAGTTCGTGGGCGAGCCAGCTCATCGCACGGCCCTCCCCAGGCGGCGCGTCGCCACCACCAGCAAGCCGGCGAGCACGCCGACCCACAGCAGCAGCACGCCCGCGGCGGGCGCGGCCCGGTGCAGCGCCTCGCCCGGTGGTGCGGGCTCGTAGCGGAAGTCGGCCACGCCGTGCCAGTGCGCATGGCTGATGCGGCTGTCGCGGCTCGAGCGGTCGCCCGCGAGGCTGAGTTTCTCGGCCTGCAGCCGGTTGAGCGCCTGCACCAGGCGATAGCGGTGGTGCTCGGCCTGCTCGACGAAGCGGCGGTGGTTGTGCAGGTCGGTGCCCGCGGCGGCCATCGACAGGCGGCGCAGCGCGATCACCGGGCTGAGCAGCGCGAAGGTGTCGACGCGGCGCAGCTGCGCGGCCTGGCGGTCGAAGTTCGCATCGGCATAGCGATCGAAAAGGGCGCTGGTGAGGCGTTCGCCTTCCATGCCGAGCAGGCCCTTGTAGTTGACGGGAAGGTCTTCGATGCGCGAGACGCCGTACTGCGCGAGCACCTTCTGCCTGAAGCCGGCGAAGTAGGGATCGTCGGGATTGTGGCTGTCGCCAAGCGCGGCGAGGTCGCGCGCCACGGCGATGTCGGTTTCGAAGCGCGTGGGCAGCGCCAGCGCCGAGGCCGCGAGCTCGGGCGTGAGCCGGGGAACGAGCACCACGCTCACGGCCCAGAGCGCGAGCAGCGCCACCAGCGCATCGCGTCCGCGCGCAAAGCATGCCGACAGGCCGGCGATGCCGGCCACCCAGATCAGCAGCCAGATCGCGTAGCCTGCCGCCAGCACGAGGGCGAGGCTCGCGGGCGCCGGTGTGGCCGCGCCGATCCACAGCAGCGCGAGCAGAGCGGGCAGCAGCGCCGCGGCCGCCACGCCGCTCAGTGCGAGCAGCTTGCCCGCGACGATCTGCCGCGGCCGCACGCCCTGCGCGAGCAGCACGCGCAAGGTGCCCGATTCGCGCTCGCGTGCGAGCGCCGCATGGCCCACGAAGATGAGCAGCAGCGGCGCGAGCACCTGCAGCACGAAGGCCGGGGTGAGCTGGCCGAAGCGCAGCAAGAGCGACGACTGCCGCACGTCGCCGAAGTTGGCGCTGTTCTGCCGGTGCCCTTCGAGAAAGAGCGTATGGCCGGTGTACGCGTCGACGCCGGGGTCGAAGGCGGCGAGTGGGTTGAGCGGCCGGAACACGAAGTGGCCGTAGTGCACCATGCGGTGCGGATGCCGGTCGGGCTGGGCCTCGAACTCATGGTCGACCTGCGCCTGGTGGCGCGTGCGTTCGGCGTCCGTCGCGCGGCGCTGTTCCCAGGAAGTGAAGGCGGCGACGGCGGTCAAGAGCAGCAGCAGCGCGAGGCCGAGCACCGCGACGCGGTCGCGTCGCAGCAGGCGCCATTCCTCGCGCGCGATGTGCAGTGCCGCGCTCATTGGCAGGACTCCTGTCCCGCGTAGCGCCGGTGCAGTGCACGCACGTCGAAGCGTTCGGCACCCGAGGCGGCGACTTCCTCGATCAACCGCCCGCGTTCGATGAAGCCGATGCGGTCGGCCACGTCGGCCGCGCCGAGCAGGTCGTGCGTCACCATGAGCACGGCCACGTCTTGCGCACGCAGCAGCCCGAGCAGGCGGCTGAACTCGGTCGTGGCCTGCGGGTCGAGCCCGGAGGTCGGCTCGTCGAGCAGCAGTGCGGGGACCCGGCGTGCGAGCGCGAGCGCGATCGAGACCTTCTGGCGCATGCCTTTCGAAAACCCCGACACGCGCCGCCCGTGCGCGGCGGCGTCGAGGCCTGCCGTGGCGAGTGCCGCGTCGATCGCCGGTGCGTCGGCGGGCTGGCCCGCGAGGTGAAGCAGGTAGGCCACGTTCTCGCGCGCGCTCAGGTGCTCGTAGAGCGCGACGTTCTCGGGGATGTAGGCGAGCTGGCGCCGTGCGGCCGTGGGGTCCGCGACGGGGTCGGTGCCGTTGACGCGCACGCTGCCGCTCGCGGGCTGCAGGAAGCCGAGGAAAAGGCTCAATGTGGTGGTCTTGCCGGCGCCGTTGGCGCCCAGCAGGGCATAGATCTCGCCGGCTTCGACCGTGAGGTCCAGCCCGTGCAGGATGGTGTGGGTGCCGTAGCCGGCGACCACCGCGCTGGCTTGCAGGGCAGGGTGATGCGCTGCGCGCGGCGGTGCGGTATTGGTCGAATTCATGGTGTTTCCTGCGTCGTTCAGAACCGGGCCTGCAGGCCGACGGTGATGGTGCGTGCGGTGCCGGGTGTCACCCACACGCGGCTGTAGGAGCTCGCGTAGTAGGTCTTGTCGAAAACGTTGTCCACGTCCAGCGTCAGCCGCAGCGCGGGGCTGAAGCGCCAGTACGCGACCAGCTTGGCCGTGGTGTAGCTGGGCAGGTCGAAGGCAGGCGTGCCGGCATTGGCCTCTGCCTGCGTGCGGGCCTGGCCCAGGCGCTTGCCGACGTGGGTGATGCCGCCGCCGACGCCGTAGCGCTGCCCGTTGGCCAGTGCGTTTTCATAGACGGCGAGCACGCTGCCGTTGACCTTCGGCACGTTGAGCAGGCGTCCGCCGACCTCGAGGCTGTTGTCCCTGGCGACTTCGACGTCGTTGAACACCAGGCTCGCGTTGACGCGCCAGTTCCGGGTGACCTGCCCGGCGAAGTCGAGCTCGAGCCCGCGGCTGCGGACCTCGCCCGCGGAGACCGAGTAGCCGGTGTTGACCGGGTCGGAGGTCAGCACGTTGCGCTTGCGGATGTCGAACAGCGCCGCGGTCGCGCCGATTTGCTGGTCGGCGCTTTCCCACTTGGCGCCGAGCTCCAGCGCGCGGCCGGTCTCGGGCTGGAAGCTGTTGGCCGCGAAGTCCGAGCCGACGTTCGGGCGGAACGAGCGGCCCGCGTTCGCATAGAAGGTCCACTGCGGCGTCGGCAGCCAGCTCAGGCCGATGCGCGGCGAGGTGGACGACGGGTCCTGGTTCGCCGTGGTGTTCGTGCGGCGGTTCAGCAGCGATTGGCGGTAGTTGTCGACGCGCACGCCGGTCACGAGCCGCCATTCGGGCGCGAGCTTGATCGCGTCCTGCACATAGAACGCGGTACCGCGCTGGTGCTCGAGCGTGTCGGTGTTGGCTCCCGGCATGGGCTGCGCCTGGCCGTAGACCGGGTTGTAGATGTTGATGGCGTAGGGCCGCGCGGTGCTGGGGTTGGCGCGCAGCATCACCGAATCCATCGCGAAGCGGAAGCTCTCCGCGCCGAAGAGCAACTCGTGCTCGATGTCGCCCGTGCGCACCTTGCCCTGCAGCTCCGCCTGCAGGGCGGTGTCGTGGGAGTCGAAATCCCGAAAGCGCCGCTGCCGCGTCAGGTTGCCATTGGCCAGGAGCGCATTGGCTTCGGTGGCAAAGCCGTTGATCGAGGTCTCGCGGTAAGAAAGGCCGATGCGACTGCGCCAGTTGGTGCTCCATTCGTGCGACAGCACGAACTGGTGCGTGTGGTTCTCGACCGTCACGTCGCCATCGGCCGGTTCGCCGAGGAAGCGGCTGCGCGCAATGGCGCCGAGGCGGTTGTTCACCGCGACCACGCCGCGGTCCAGCGGGGTCTTGTGCCGCAGCACTTCGCCCGCGTACTCGAGCAGCGTGTCGCGGCCAAGCTTCCATGTGAAGGCCGGCGCAATCACCTGGCGTTCGGAGCGCACGTGGTCGCGGAAGCTGCCGCGGTCCTCCACCGCGGCGTTGAGCCGGTAGGCGAAGTTCTCCCCGACGGGGCCGGTGCTGTCGAAGGCGCCGCGCTTCAGGCCATGGCTACCGCCATAGGCTTCGACCGCGTGTGCAGCGGTCCAGCGCGGCCGTTTGGACACGATGTTGAGTGTGCCGCCGGGCTCGCTGCTGCCGTAGAGCGCAGCGGCCGTGCCCTTGAGGAACTCGATGCGCTCGACGCCCGCGAGATCGCGCGGGGCGTTGAAGCCGCGGTTCGACGAGAAGCCGTTCAACAGCGTGGCCATCCCGGTGCTCTCGTTGCCGGGCAGGCCGCGGATCGCGACGTTGTCCCAGAGGCCGCCGAAATTGTTCTGGCGCGAGACGCCGCCCACGTAGTCGAGCACGTCGTCGAGACGGGTGGCGCCGAGGTCGTCGATGGCCTGGCGCGTGACGATGCGCACCGATTGCGGCAGCTCGCGCAGCGGCAGTTCGGTCTTGGCGCCGGCGGCCTCCTCCGAGTGGTAGGCGCCCGATTCGGTGCGGCCGATGACTTCGATGGTCGAGAGTTCGGCCGGGGCCGGCGCTTCCGTGGATTGGGCGAAAACGGGCCCGGCGAACAGCGCTGCAAGCGCGACGGCCAGGGGAAGGGGCGCACCAGGCGCGGGACGTTGGAGAGAGATCATGAGCCGACTCGAGAAGGAAGTGGAGAGCGCGGCGGCGAGCCGGCCAATGCCGGACGCACGCCGCCCGGGGCACACGGTTTCACACCGGGCCACGGGAGTGCGCAGGGAGCCAAGGCACCGCCAGAGCGGCGGGCTTCTTCTTCAGGAGACGGCTTGGGGCGGGTCGCGCGAGGCGAACGGCCAGTGGCAGGAATCGGGGACGAACGCCGCCCGAGCCTGGGGGCGTGAAAAGCCGGCCTGCCAGGCCACGGCATGGGTGGCGGTCGATGGCGTGGGCGTGATGCCCAGGTGCGCATAGGCAAGGCACCACGCGCAGGCGCCGTGGGCCTCGCTGTCATGCTCCGCGTCAACGGCCTCGTCGGCCGCCGGGTGCGCCGAAAGTACGGCTGCCGCCGCAGCGTCCTGCAGGTGCGCTGTCTGGTGGGCAGGCATGCCGATGGCCGTGTTGAAGAACACGGCGAGCAGCAGCAGGCGGATGAGGGCGTGGCGCAGGAGCAATGGCATGGCGAGGGCCCGGAATCATACTGTCGGATCCTGGCCCGCAATGGTTCAGAGACGGGTCAGTTCCGCTACAGCGGCGGCGAAGGCCTGCGGTGCCTCCTGTGGTAGGTTGTGCCCGATGCCGCCGTTTGCAACACGATGTTCGTACCTGCCCGAGAACTTTCCGGCATAGACGCTCGCCTCAGGGTTTCGATGACTCCCGCTAAGGGCGAGAGGTGCAGTACGGTTCAATGTGTCTCAAGTGCCGCCCACTGAGCTTGTGCAGTACCTCTGATAAAAACTTTCGACAGGAAGGCAAAGATGGACGAGTTGGAGACCCTCGAGTACCAAGGGTGGCGGTTCCTGTGCAGCGGCGAGCAGTTGCCCTCGGGCATGTTTCAGGCGACCGTGCGCTACAAGGCGCCACCAGACGACCAGATCCGCACCCTGGTGCTTGATCCTGAGAGACATGCCACAGCCGGGCTGGCGCTCCACCGAGCCAGGGAGCTGGCGATGAAGTGGGCTGACGAGCGAGGAGGCGATCGCCGCGTGGATGGCTGACGTTTTCGAGCTCGAACCCGCCAGGGCAGGCAACCCGGTTCCGACCGATCGTCTCGGGCCGGCCTGCCGGCACTGTTCACGCAGGCGATCTGTGCAGAGCCAACATGCAGGTGACTCCCCTGGCGTAGCGAGGAATCCACTCCGGCGACTTGAGTGTCTGCTTTGGAGAAGTCGATACAGCTGCTCAGGCCCTTTCACGACGGCGATGCGACCGGCTACAGTCGCCAACACCGGACGTTCCCGATCGCCTGCCACTTCGCCCGTCGAAACCACAGCATGACCTTGCTTCTCCTCGGAGACTTTTGACATGGTCACTCGGACGGCCGCGTTCCATACCGCTCTTCGATGCGCCAGCGCTGGTAGGCGTAAAACATCAACGTCAGCACGACAGCGGTGAAGATACCGGACAAGCCGGTGACCCAGTAGGACGCCGAGGGCGCCAGGAAGCGCAGGAGGAATGCGATGCCGGCACCGGCGACCGCGTTGTTGATCACGGCGATCATGCTCGCCGTGGTGCCAAAGCAGGCCAACACGAACCCCAGCCTGAGCGCGGAACCTTCCGTTTCGGGCCAACGGCCGTGTTCGACTGCGAAAAAGTGGGCTGCCTCGGGACCCAGGCTGCGGTAGTAGCCACGGATCCGCGCGATACCCTGCATGCAGTACATGCTGTCGAGGGCGGTTTCCACGAGCCTCACGACGGTGAAGAGACCCAGCAGGAACACCACGGGAAGCACGATCGCAGCGAACGGGATCAGCAGGTCCGTGGAGCCGGCGACAAAACCGATGCCCACCAGCGAGCTCGAAAGCGCCATGACATAAAGCGTGCTTCGGGCGGCGGCCTCCGAGTACGTCGCGTTGTTCGCCGTCTGCAGCACGAAATGCTCCGTCGTCAGGGCTGACAGCAGCTCGGATCGCTCGGATCGTTCCTCCATGCGGCGCTCCTTGGGTGCGCTCACCGCCGCGGCGTGCGGAGCATGGGGAAGATGGGGGGCGACGTTCCCACCTGGATCGTGCCCAGCAACTTGAACCCGTACCGCTCATACAGCGGGATGTTCTTCGGGTTGGACGACTCGAGATAAGCCAACCCGCCGCCGCGGTCGCACGGCGCGAGGGTGTGTTTCATCAGGGCCGCACCGAACCCCTCGCCCTGACGGGAGGGATCGACCGCTATGAACGGCAAGTACCAATGCGGCTCCTGCGGGTGATACTGCCCCATCTGCTCGAACACCGCCGGGCCGTCCCGTCTGAACCCCGCCGAGCCCGTGCGCTGCAGCAGTGCCATCGGCGCTTCTTCGTCCGGACTGACTCCGGGTGGCAGCCACAGCGCCGCGCCTGCATGGTCGTCCGTGCAATAGGCGCTCCCATGGGCAAATGCCTTACCCGCGAGGGCATGGACGAACGCCGGGAAGTGCCTGAGGTACTGCTCGGGTTCAGGCCATGTCCAGCGCGCCGCAGGGTCCGAGCCGAACGCCAGCACCACGGCAGCAATGGCGCGGGCTTCATCGGCCGCCTCGACAATCTGGATGCCAGGTATTGTCATGAGGTCTGCCCCAAAATCGTTGAAGGTCCGCACAATACTTCGATTCGGGACGACATGCAACGCGACAAGGGTCGGCGAGTTGGGGGGCCGGTCGTGCATCGCTGGCGCCCCGATCGATGCCTTCGAGTTCTAGACCCGCGCCTGCGATGAACAACGGTCTGGGCACCCACTGGCAGGCAGCATCTGAACCAAATCGGGCGAGCCGGCAGCAGGCCTGAGCGATTGGGAGCCGCGGGTTCCCATCGCCGGGCGCCATGGAAAACAAAGGAAGCCGTGGAGCTCGCGACGCTCGAACGGGTCTCCTGGTTCAACCACCATCGCCTGCTCGAACCCATCGGGTACATCCTGCCCGTAGAGGCCGAGGCAACCTACTACCGGCAACTCGCCAGTCAGGCCACTGCGGTGGCGGCCTGACTCAAACCAAACAGCCTCCGCGAATGCCGGGGAAATTCAACATCGCTGTTCAAGCGCGCCGCCAACTCCAACGCACAGTTGAGAGGAGTTGGAACTTGGCCTAGAGCGGACTCTCGGTCAAGTGGTACGTGCGCCACGATTCCTGCCTTGAAGCTCGGCGGACTTCCAACCCGGCTATTCCCGCTCAACCATGGCTCGTATGCCGGCAATCAGCCGCGCAAGGCCGAAGTCGAACGAACGGCGGGGATCGGTCGTGCCGCCGTACTCGGCGCCCGCCTTCGCACCGATGCGCGTCGCCAACGGAAAAACGTTTGGATCGACGAGTTGCTGCAACAGGTCGGAATGCATCGCCCACCATTCCTCGTCCGACCGGCCCGTCACCTGGGCCGCAGACCGAGCCTCAGCCATTCCGCGCGCGGCGCCTCGAACGTAGTCGGAAACTGCCGCGACCACCAGGTCCATTTCGAGGTCGCAGAGGCCGGCATCCGCAACCGCGCTCAGCTCACGCTCGTACTTTCTGATCGAGTGGGGACCGAGCGAGGGTCGATGGGTCGAGACGTCGAGCATCCATGGATGGCGCGCGTAGAGCTCCCATGAGTCCCGTGCAACGCGCCGCAGCTGGCCTTCCCAATCTGCGTCTGGCAAGTCGCTCGGCAGTTCGGCGTAGGCCTGCTCAAGGATGAGGTCGAGCAACTCGGCCTTGCCTGGCACGTAGCGGTAGAGCGACATTGCGGACATCCCGAGCTTGTGCCCGAGCGCGCGCATGGTCAGAGCCTCCAATCCGGCTCGGTCGGCAATCTCCATGGCTGCGGAGCCGATCGAGAACGGCGTGAGATTGGGCTGGCGACCGCGTTTGAGGGGACGCGGCAATCCCCAGAGGAGTGCGAGCGTGGCTTGGGGGTCGCCGCGCCCCGAGAAGTCTGTTGGCAAGTTGTCTTCCCCAGAACGACGAAAGTCGAAGAACGGACCCCATAATAGCGTACTATGTACGCATAAAGGTGTGGCCTCGATGAACTTCGACGATCAGGTGGAGCGGCTGGTGGCGCTGGGCTATCCGCAACTGCTCGGCTGTTCCGCAGGGCATTTGCGCGCGGGTCTGGCGCCGCTGCGAGCGCACGTTCCGGCAGACTTGCCGCAAACGGACATCGAGGCGGGAACGATCGGCTTCGTGGTGGTCGTGAATTGCGCGCGGGCGCCAGTGCAGCTGACCTTGCCGCGCGTGGTGCGAGGCGTGCAGCCCGCGATCGAGCGGCTGTTCCCGCGCCAGCCGGGGTACTTCAGGCCGATCGCGGAGGTGTCGATCCCCGCAGGCCATGCTTACCTCCTGCTGGACATCGACCGCGGTAACGCGTCGTTGAATGCAGTACCTCGCGAAGCACAGCCGCGTCTTGCTGCGCGGGGACGATCGCCGCTCACCATGGAGGAAGGCGTCGCGGTGCTTTCCCAATGCCCTGAGTTTCTCCAGCCCAACCGGTGTTTCATGATGCTGGGCTCACGCGGCGGCGACAAGCGTGTGCCGGCGCTCTGGCTCAGCGGCAAACAACCCAAACTGGGTTGGTGTTGGGAGGGCAATCCTCACACATGGCTCGGTTTTGCATCGTGCAGCGCCCGGTCGGGCGGGGTGCCGATCGCAGACTGAGGCCGTGGCGAGCGACGTTCGCTCGTCCAGATGGCGGTGCTTGACATCGAGTGCACTCGAGGTCGCCAAATTGAAGCTCTTTACCAAGGAGCACAACATGGCGGTCCACTTTCACAACCCCGACTCACTTCCAGCCCCGCTCGGGTTTTCTCACCTCGTCGAGGTCAGCGATGCGCGATGGATCTTCATCGCAGGCCAGGTGTCGCGCGATGCAGCGGGGCAGCTTGTCGGGCCCGGCGACTTTGCGAGGCAGGTGCAGCAGGCCTTCAACAACCTCGAGCTTGCCTTGGCTGCGGTCGGCGCGACGTGCAAGGATCTCGTCAAGCTGAACTACTACTGCGCAGCGTCTGTCGATCCTGCATCCTGGCCGGTGATCGTCGAGGCTCGTGACCAGCATGTCGATACCGAGCGCCCTCCGGCGAGCACCTTCGTGGTCGTCCAACGGCTGCTGAGATCGGAATGGCTGATCGAGATCGAGGCTGTCGCTGCGCTGGCGTCCAGGAGCAAACAATGATCGTGGTGCTCTGCACCATCTCGTGCAGCCCGAGCCATCGGGCAATGCTTGAAGAGGCGATGCGCGAAGTGGCGGAAGCGACGCGGCGTTTCGAGCCGGGGTGCATGGAGTACGCGTTCGCCGCAGACATCCATGAGACCTCCCAATGGCGACTGTGTGAGCTCTGGGCCGGCGAGGATGCGCTCACCGCGCACTTCGGTACGACCCACCTGCTGAATTTTCGCGAGGTACTTCGATCCATGCCCAGCCTGTGCGTTTCTGCGGTTTCCTACGCTGTCGGCAGCGTCAGGCGCCTGGTCTGAAACCTGGCCCGAAGCCAGAGAACCTAGAGCTCAGGGGGGTTATGGTGGCCGACGCCAAGCTCACGCCGCCAGCAGCTTCTCGATCGTCCGGAGGTTGCGTGTGGTGGTGCTCGACTTGTAGCGCGTCTTGGCGAGCAGCTTTGCAACCGGTGTGTCGGTGCTCTCGCCGCGCGGTGCCTGCCAGTAGAGGACGCCCTTGCCACGCTGCAACCGCTCGGTGGCAGGATCGACAAGGCCCGCCTTTGCCATCACATCGTCAAGCATGGCTGGATCGGAGCCGAACACGATATATGGATGGCGCTCATCGTCGATGCGCTCGAAGGGGTAAGCGGCTGCCATGTCGGCCATCGTGTCTTGGCGGAGGAGGACGATCCAGGCGTCGTAGCCGAAGCGTTCCCGAAGGCCGCGTTCGATGCGCAGTCGCAAGGCGTCAGCATCGCGGTCGCAGGTATCAAAAAGCACGTTGCCGCTGGCGAGCACCGTGCGCACCGCATCAAAGCCCAGTGCGACAAAGAGTGCCTTGAGCTCGGCACTGCGGATCGTGATGCCGTTGACATTGACGCCTCGAAGCAGTGCGACACAGCGAAATTCCGCCGCCTTGGCAGGCTTCGTGGTCTTCCTGGCATGCGAGCGAGAGGATTTCGCGGACGAGCCGGCAGCGTTTTTGGCTTTCGAGATGCTTGTCCTTTTCGAGCGGTCTGTCATGGATGCTCCTTCTTGCAAGGCTCGATTGCAACGAGGTCTAGCGTCCAGGCAAAGTCACCCGGAAAGCGGTTCCTTCTGCGGCGCTCGACTCGACCGTCACACCCCCGCCGTGAGCCTTGGCGATGCTCATGATGATGAACAGCCCGAGCCCGACACTTCTTCCCGTGCTCCCAGGTGTCCCACGAACCATCGGTTCGAACAGAGAGGAGACGGTTTCAGCCGCGATCGGGTGGCCCCAGTTGTGGACGCGGATGGTGGCATGCTCGCCGGTCACTGTCGTGGTCACGGTGACTTCCCGGTTTGCGTCTCCGTAGGTAAGAGCGTTCGTCGCCAGATTGCCGACCAGTTGTGCAATCCGATCGGGATCGATGCGGCACGCGCCAGGCCCTTCCTTCTTGTGGCACAGCATCCGTCCAGGAAACGCGAGCGCCAGTTCCGCGATGCTTTGTGCAACCACCTCATGGAGATTCACGGCCTGCCGGGTGATCGAAATTCCTTTTCCGATCCGGGTGACCGTGAAGTCCAGCAAATCCGACACGAGACGATCGGCGCGTTCCACGGATTGCGCCATACGCGCAAGCACCCGTGTCTGGGTTTCAGTGGGGTCGCTGCGGACAAGTACCTGGATGCCGGTGTGGACAGCCGACAGCGGATTGCGCAAATCGTGGCTCACGATGCCGACCATCTGCTCGGCGAAGAGAGCCCTGTCCTTCATCTCGGCCTGAAGCCGCTCGACTTCTGCGACATGGGACTCCAGCTTCTTGCGCGACAGCAGCAGTTCCTTCTCGTACTTGTCTCGATCGCGAGCGACGAAGGCCGCGACCTCCTGCGTGTGTCCGGGCCCATGCCCGCGGCGAGCGACATTCAGCACCATCGGCACTTGGCTCCCATCCCGGTGCCTGACATCGAGCTTGAGTTCGGAGATCGAACCCTGCATCTCCAGCAGCGGCATCCAATGCGTCTGGTGGAAAATCCGCGCGCCCATGGTCAGCAAGTCCTGGAACCGCTTCTTTCCGATCAGCTCCGCCTTGCTGTAACCGAGCCAGGCACAGAACGGCATGTTGACCCGCAGGATCACGCCCCTTGCATCTGTCTCGAGCAATCCGCAGGGAGCGCCGTCGAGCAGCGTTTCATGATCGGATGGGGCTGCCGACATCGCTTCGGTCTACAACTCCAGGTCCGCAAGGAAGTCGTCCAGCGCTTTGCTGCTGGCACTCGGGCGACTCAGGTGCGGACAGTGCCCGACATTCTCGATGACTCGGAGCACGCTGCGGGGCATCACCTTGTGCATGTATTCACCCACCTGCACGGGCGCGATGAGGTCGTCGTCACATTGGAGAATCAGTGAGGGGGTCCGCACCTTCGCGATCGTGTCCCGGTGGTCCGAGAGGAATGTCACACGTGCGAAGTGCTTGGCGATCTCCGGGTCCGTGCGGCAGAAGCTGTTGGTCAACTCCACCCCGAGCTCCGGCTGCTCCGGCGCCCCCATGATGGCCGGCGCCATCGTGCTCGACCATCCGAGGTAGTTGCTTTCGAGTGTCTCCAGCAACGAGTCGATGTCGGCGCGCTCGAACCCCCCGATGTACTCGCCGTCGTTGATGTAGCAGGGCGACGGGCCCACCATCGCATGGCCGGCAATCAGCCCGGGATGGGCCAGATCTGCCAGGATGCCGATCATCGCGCTCACCGAGTGCCCCACGAAGATCGCGGGCCCTTGCCCATACGCCTGCACGATCTCGGCCACGTCTGCGCCATGACCGTCAAGGGTCGCGTACTTCTCGGGATCAAAGGACTTGAGATCCGAATCGCCGCTTCCCACGAGATCGAAGAGCACCGTTCTGTAGCGCTTGCGATATTCGGGTTCAAGCATGCGCCACATGTTCTGATCGCAGCCGAAGCCATGCGCAAAAAAGAGGGTCGCGGGACCATCCCCCGCCACATGGACATTGCTGCGTTTCTGCAAATTCGGTGTCATCTAGATCCTTGATCGTCGGTCTTCCTGGGGGCAGTCCCATAACTGAATTTTCGGCGAGTATGAGCGAATGGAGGCATTCCTACATGACTCATCCGTTGGCGCGCACGGCGAAACGCCAAGCGGGCGCTACGTTTGCCCCAACGGAAGCAAATCATGGAACTTTGTATTTTCTTGGTCGAGGACAACCAGCAAATCCGGGACAACCTGATTCCGGCACTGGATGATCTCGGCCTCGCCAGAGTTGTCGGCTTCGCCGACTCGGAACCAGAAGCCATTGAGTGGCTGGCTCAGAACGAGCATTCCTGGGACATCGTTGTCGTCGACCTCTTCCTGAAAGAAGGCTCGGGTCTTGGCGTCCTCCAGTGGGTTCAGCCCCGGCGAAATGCCAGGCAACACGTCGTGGTACTTTCCAATTATGCGACCTCCGTGATGCGCGAGAACTGTCGAGCATCTGGAGCGGATGCGGTTTTCGACAAGTCGACGGAGTTGGACGAGTTCTTCGACTACTGCCAGGAGGCTGATCGGCACCGGGCTGAGTGCTAGTCGTGTCATGCACAGAGGGAAGTGAGCCAGCGCGAGGCCGGGGTCGCGATCCTCGCGCTTTGCGGCCAACCGAATGATCCCGCGAGACGCTGCAGCCGCGTGGACTTCTGGACGCAGCCTCGGGCTGCTCATGCAGGCAGCGTCCCGCGCTCTCGTATATTGCTGATCTCTGAACGAACCAGCGGCGCAGCCGCGGCGGCTAAAAATAGGAGCACATGGTGGACGGGTCCAGCAACGAAAGGCTTGAAAGCGCCGGGTCACACGATGACTTCCCCGCTTTTCTTGAGGGCTGCGGCGCACTTGGCCGTTTGGTTCACAGGTTTGCGTGGGAGCAGACGTCGCTGGGTCCCATCGGGCACTGGCCTCAGAGCCTCAAGACCGCGACCGGCATGCTGCTGCGCTCGCCCGTCCCCATCGTGATGCTGTGGGATGAACCTGGCTACATGATCTACAACGATGCCTACTCGGCATTCGCGGGCGAGCGCCATCCGCAGCTGCTCGGCTCTCGAGTGCGTGAAGGCTGGCCCGAGGTCGCGGACTTCAACGACCATGTGATGAAGGTCGGCCTGGCCGGCGGCACGCTCAGCTTCGAGGATCATGAGCTGGTCTTGCACCGGCGCGGGCGACCGGAGTCGGTGTGGATGAACCTCTACTACTCGCCGGTGGTCGATGAGAGCGGCTGTCCGGCCGGGGTGTTGGCGGTCGTGGTCGAAACCACTGCGCGCATGGCCATCGAAAAACGCGAGCGGTTTCTGCTCAAGCTCAGCGACACGGTGCGCGAACTGGCGGACCCCGTGGCCGTGACCTGCGCCGCCGCGGAACTGCTTGGCCGTCAACTCGGGGTCGGACGCGCGGGCTATGGCGAAATCGACGCGGCGCAGCAGACCGTGACCGTGGCCCGGGACTGGAGCGCCGGCAGCATGCCGAGTTTGGCTGGCGAGGCGCGCCTGCTCGATGGTTTCGGCCCCGACGTGATCGCCGAGCTCAAGGCTGGCCGCACGCTCGTGATCACGGATTTCCGAGCCGATCCGCGCGCCGGTGCGTCGTATGCGCAAACGTGGGAGAGCATCGGCACGCGATCGCTCATCGTGGTGCCCTTGCTGCGCAACGGCGGCTTGCGTGCAATCCTCTACTTGCACGAGCCGCAGCCCCGCGCCTGGTCATCGACCGACATCGAATTGGCCGAGCTGACGGCGGTTCGAACCTGGGACGCCGCCGAGCGCGCGCGTGTGGAAACGAGACTGCGCGACAGCCGCAATCGGCTCGCCATGGAAACGCAGACGCTCGAGGTCATCAACGCCACGGGTGCTCAGATCGCCGCCGAACTCGACCTGACAAAGCTGGTGCAGCACGTGGTAGACGCGGGCGTGGCGCTCACCGGCGCGGGCTTCGGCGCGTTCTTCTACAACGTGGTGGACGAGGCCGGCGAGCGCTACACGCTGTACTCGCTTTCCGGCGCGGACCGCGCCGCCTTCGAGAATTTCGGCCTGCCGAGGGCGACGCCGGTGTTCGGGCCCACCTTCCGCGGCGAACGCGTGGTCCGGTCGTCGGACATCCTCAAGGACCCTCGCTACGCCCAGAATCCCCCGAACCAGGGCATGCCCAAAGGGCATCTGCCCGTCCGCAGCTATCTGGCCGTACCGGTTGTCTCACGATCCGGCGAGGTCATCGGTGGCCTGTTCTTCGGTCACGCGCAACCTGACATGTTCACGGACCGCTCGGAGCGCGTGATGGTCGGCCTGGCTGCACAGACCGCGATCGCGATTGACAACGCGCGGTTGTTCGACGCTGTCCAGCAAGCCAACACGCAGCTCGAGGAGCGCGTGAAGGCGCGCACGGCGGAGCTCGAGTTGGCCCACGAGCGGCTGCACCAATCGCAAAAGATGGAAGCGGTCGGCCAGCTCACCGGCGGGATCGCGCATGACTTCAACAACATGCTCGCCGTGGTCATGGGTTCGCTCGAACTGCTCAAGCGTCGTGTGGGCAACGACGATCCGCGTGCTCAGCGCTATGCGGAAGCGGCAATGGACGGCGCCCGCCGCGCGGCAGTGCTGACTCAGCGGCTGCTCGCCTTTTCGCGCCAGCAGCCGCTGCGGCCCGAGTCGGTCGATGCCAACAAGCTCGTGGCCGGAATGTCCGACCTGCTGCGTCGCGCGCTCGGTACCAATATCCAGCTCGAAACCGTTCTGGCCGGCGGCCTCTGGCGCACGCACGCCGATCCGAACCAGCTGGAAAGCGTGATCCTCAATCTCGCGGTCAACGCGCGAGACGCGATGGCCGAGGGCGGTCGCCTCACCATCGAAGCCCAGAACGCGCATCTTGACGGCCGCTATGCATCTGCGCATCTGGGCGTACCGTCCGGTCAGTACGTGATGATCGCCGTCACTGACACCGGCGTAGGCATGAACGACGAGGTCATCGCCAAGGCGTTCGATCCATTCTTCACCACCAAAGGGGTGGGAAAGGGTACTGGACTGGGCCTGAGCCAAGTCTATGGTTTCGTGAAGCAGACCGGCGGGCACGTGAAGATTTATTCGGAAGTAGGCCTCGGCACGACGGTCAAGGTGTATCTGCCTCGTTTCGTCGGCAACTCGAACGAAGAATCCGACGTTCAACATGCCGACGCCGTGCCACTCGGCGAGACGTATGAAGTGGTGCTCGTGGTAGAGGACGAAGAGGCGGTGCGCCAGTTCAGCGTCGACGCGCTGACCGAGCTGGGGTACCGCGTGCTCGAAGCCGACGGCGCCGCCTCGGCACTGCGCCTGCTCGAGACGCACCCCGAGATCGCATTGCTGTTCACCGACATCGTGATGCCTGAGGTCAACGGTGCCAAACTGGCAGAGGAAGTGCGCCGGCGCTGGCCGGGGGTGAAGATCCTTTTCACGACCGGCTATACGCGCAATGCGGTCGTGCACAACGGCGTCCTTGATGCGGGCGTCGACCTGATCGGGAAGCCGTACACCCTCGAGGCGCTGGCCACGAAAATCCGAGAGGTCCTAGAAGGGTGAGTGACGGGAGGCAGGCTTGTGCGCTACGCCTGAAGTTATCAATGAACTTGCGACCGCCCGAGAGGTACACAAAGTTGTGGACATCTCCGACCGAAAGATCTCGCCTCGTGCATCGTTGATGGCTGGGTGGAAGAGCCGATCGAGTGTGGTTGTCCACTCGGTGCGCGAAGACGCGCTGGGGTGTTCTTTTCGAAGCACCACATGTAGTGCGACCTCGACGCGACATCCCCAGCGAATTACGCGCCTCGTTCGCGCACCATCAGCAGCGCCGGCCCGTCGGGAGTGACCACCTCGCCCAACGCGCGGAAGCCAGCCTTGGCATAGCAGCGGATCGCGCGGGCGTTGCGCGGCGACGGATCGGTCTGGATTCGCGTCACGGCAGGGTCGGCGAACAACTGGTCCGTGAAAACGCGCACCATCGCGCTGCCGATTCCGCGATTCAGCTGATCCGCATGCGCCAGGAACTGGTCGACGCCTCGCGCGCCCGGGTCGCGCTCGTCATCCCACCAGCCGTCGCCGGAACCCATCACCACGTACGACTGGATGAATCCCAGCGGCTGGCCATCAAGCAGCGCAATGTAACCCCGGTCGGGCGAGTCGGGCACCAGCATCGGCGTGAACTCGGCTTCGACCTCTGCGCGCGTGGGCATGGGCGTCCACCACTCTGCCACGTGCGGGCGGCACAGCCATTCGTGGAGCATCGCGAGGTCCGTGGCGCGCAGCGTGCGAAACGAGATGGAATTCATGGCGGGTAAGGGGCCATGATTCTATTTAGAAGGGTGTCAACGGCGAAGCGTTTTTACACAGCCTCGGTCGAGTGTCGCAACGCCAGGGCGTGGGGCGCTGCCGCTGTATGAACTAGACGCCGTATCCAGCTGGAAACCGTCCGGCCACGGCGGCGGTGCGGTGGCGATGATGGTGGCTTCACTTCATCGGAGTCTTGCGCGCGCCGCCATGTGAGCCGCACGAACAACAAGGCCGCCGGGCTTTGGGCACCGGCGGCCTTGACGGGCCTCCTCGCGGCTGGGTTCCTCCTGTCGTCGAGCGGACACGACCTGCCCTGGTGGGGCAGGCGTCGGAGATTTTGATCGTGCGTCGCGTGTCGCGCGCGCACGATGGGGTAGCTACCCGGCGGCTCCTGCGAGAAAAAGTTGTCGCCAGTGACAACGCGCCTGGCTTTCGGATGCGCGGCATGCGGCGATGACGCAAGGGCGGCGGCGCCATCGCGAGCGCTCGCATGCCGGCAGGTCCCACACCCGGCCACGCGATGCTCAGCATCCGCTGTAATTCTTCCGCCCGCTTGCGGTGATCGTGTACGTTCCGCCGCGCGGGCCGACGTGGCAGGTCTTGCCTCCGGTCGCGCCGTTGCCGGATCGAGAGACAGCATTGCGCGGCGCGCCTGGCGCATGCATGGGCTGCGGCATGGCCGAGCCCTGGCTTGGGAGGGGCGCGGCACCGTAGCCGATGCCGCTGGCTGCACGCAGGCATTCGAGGCGTCTGCCGGCCGGCTCCATCGCGTTGCAAGCTTCCAGCAGGATCGAAGGGATCTGCGCCCAGGCCGGTGCGATCGCGGCCAGCGCCACGAGGATGGTCCACGGCTTCATGGCTGTTCTCCTCCAGGCATTGCAGGCGTCCGCCCGCGTGATGCTCCCCAGCCGCATTCTGCCTCTGCCCTTCGCTGCGTGGGCGTGGGCGTGGGCGTGGGCGTGGGCGTTGGCGGTTTCACCGCTCGGACAGGTCTGGACCGTCGGCCGTCGTTGTTCGCCCGGGCGCGCCGCCCCGCCGGTGGCGGATGCAGCGCCACAGCTCCTCGAGGTAGCAGGCGCCCAGCAGCACGGACGTCGCCGTGAGCACGGACAGATAGCCAAGCGGCGGTGCATCGGCGCGCAGCACGGGCGCGAACGCGGCCTCGCGCTGCCCGACGCCCAGCAGCGACAGTGAGGCCTCCCAGTACAAGGAAGCGAGCAGGGCGAGGGCCGCAACAGGCAGCATCTCCTGCACGCTGTGCACCATCTGCTCCAGCGGGGTGATCGTCCGCCGCGGCGCTGCCCACCGCAGATCGAGGTACACCGTGACCTCGTGCATCGCGAAAGCCAAGAGGCACAGCGCAAGCACACCGGCGTTGAACTCGAGAAGGATCACGGCCAGGATGGGAATGCCGATCTCGGCCAGCATGACGATGTGCAGCACCGACTCCCGCACGCCCGCGTTGCGCTCGATCCGCGCGCGCCGGTGCAACGCCCAGTCGGCGAAGCCGGCGGCGAACCACGCCGGCATGACCACGCACAGGAGAAGGATCGTCTGCGGCAACTTTCAGATCTCGTCGCTGCTATGAAGCCATCGGCCGTTGCAGCAGGTGGTGGGCGTGCCGCGCCCCGGCCGCGCGAAGAGCAGGGCATAGGTGTCAAGGACAAGGTGCATCGGGGCTCCAGTCGGCGTCGTCTTACCCGGCTTCGCGGGCGGCGTAGATCTCGGCTTGAATCTCCTCCTCACTCATGGGCACCACGCCTGCGGCTTCCCGTGCGGGAGATCGCCTGCAGCCGATCCAGCGCGGCATACACCCGCAGTTGGTCGAGCGGAATTCCCCAAAGCCGTCCACCTGAGCCAATCGCTCGGCAACAGGGACATGATTTTGGCGGAAAAGGAAATGTTGCGCCCGGGCGGTCACGGCTTGATATCAAGGTTGATGCCGGTGACGACACGTTTGCGGTCGAGGTGACAGCCTCACCCGGGCGCTGACGCATGTATGCGCGTGTTCAGCGACCGGCGCCTTGCGTTGCCCGGAAGGATTCAGGTGACGGTGGTTGCTCCGGCGGTGCCCCCGGTGGTTGGGCTGAAGCGCGCCGAGGAGCTCTCGTCGACGACATGGCGGCACTGCTGGTGAACCACCTGCGGGAGCGCAAGCAGCGTGTTCGATCCGTCTAGGGACTTCCATGCCGGTTGTCTGCGCAACCGGTTTGGTGAGAAGGACCTGCATAAGGAGCTGAAGGTCAAGCCGACACCTTCCCGGACTGCGCGCTTGCCTGTGTTTCGCGGCAAGGGGGGCTGGTCGGTGGCATGAGCGGCCTGAGCAACAAGGAACTGCTGGACGCTGCTGACCGTGACGCCTGACGAGAATGTTCTGGTCGCGGCGTCTCGAAGCGGCCATCCGAACCATGCAACCGCACTCAGTTGGCTCGAGCGAGCGCTTGCGGATGCGAGCGCAGGGCGCTCTCTTGCCTTGCAGCCTATGCTGGTTGCGAGTTTTCTGCGCCTGGTGGCGAACTCGAAGATCTTCGTGATGCCCACGCCGATCGATGCAGCGCTGAATTTCGTCCAGGCTATCCTGAACTCACCCGGGGTCGAGATGAGGGAGCTTGGCGGCGAATGGGATCTGCTGCATCGACTCTGCGTCGACAACAATCTGGCCGCCAACGACATTCCGGACGCGTGGTTGGCTGCGGCGGTCTTGCACCAGGGCGAGCACCTTGTAACGTTTGACGGCGATTTCAAGCGGCTCCTCACCAGAGCGCAATTCACGCGGCTTGCGACCTAGGAAAATGCAGCCGGAGCGCGACGTTCAGATCGAGGACTGGTTCGCCGGACCGATTCGGCGAATGCGAAGATGCTCGCTGAAGTTTCCGCCTGGCTTCCTGCGGGCTCGCCTGCGACAAGTGAGGACTTGGCCCGACGCCGCCTCGAGCTTTGCAGCGCAGCTAAGCCGCAGGTGGCAAGAATCTGCTGCCAGGCCGAGAATCGACGCCCGTCCCTGTGCTCCTTGCGCCTTTGGCACGCCGAGCGTTGCCGTAACACCCTGGGCGTCTTCGCGGTCATGCAGGTTTAGCCAGGCCGCAGGTCCGGTGTGCGGCTGCCGGAAGGGTGTATCGCCGTTGCCAATGATCATCGGGTGCACCATCGAAGCACATTTGCGCCTGTCGTTCACTGCGCGACGACAGCGATCCCTCGGATCTGGCCCGCGCCGGGCGGACCCGCGGGTCTCGGGTAGCGGTCCGGCGAGAAGCGGTGCATCAGCTCCGCCTCGCGGGCGCGTGCCATGGCAAGGTTCGCGAGCTTCACATGGCCGAAGCCGCGGATCGCGAGCGGCAGTGCGGCGACCTGGGCGGCGAGCGCCTGGTTGGCAGGCGTGAGTTCGCGCGCGAGCTCGTCGAGCCGCGCTTCGAACTGGCTGATCAGCGTGCGTTCGAGCCGTCGCTCGGCCGTGTGGCCGAACGGGTCGAAAGGCGTGCCGCGCAGCCGCTTGCCGTGGGCGAGCCATTTCATGACGGGCAGCATCCAGCCGCCCAGCCGGATCTTCGCCGGTGGCTGGCCGTTGCGCGGACGCGCGAGAAAAGGCGGTGCCATGTGGAACGCGAGGCTTGGCTTGCCTTCGAATTGCCCGGCGAGCTCCTTGCGGAAGCGGCCGTCGCTGTAGAGCCGGGCGACTTCGTATTCATCCTTGTAGCTCATGAGCTTGCGCAGGCTGCGTGCAGCATTGCGCGCGAGCGGCAGGGACGAATCGCCGCCCACCAGCGCGGCCTCGCACTGCGCGATCCGGCGCACGCGCGTTTCGAAGCGCCGCGCCCAGGCCGCGTCCTGGTAGCTGTGCAAGTGCGCGCGGCCCTCGGCGATCAGCGTCTCGAGCGATGCATCGGCGACGTCCGTTGCGGCGGCTGCGCCGCCGCCTCGCAGCGTCTCGACCGCCCCTGGCCGTTCTGCGGCGAGGCGCCCGAGCGCGAACGCCGTGAGGTTCGCTGCGACGGCAACGCCGTTGAGTTCGATGGCGCGCGTCAGCGCCTCGAGACTCAGCGGGATCAGGCCGCGCTGCCAGGCGTATCCGGCGGCGAGGATGTTCGAGGCGAGCGTGTCGCCGAGGAATTCCTCGGCCAGGACCTGGGCGTCGAACGTTTCGACCTGGTCGTGGCCGGCCGCGAAGCGCATCTTCTCGCACAGCAGTTCGATCTGCAGGTCGGCGTCGGGATTGCGCAGCGATTCGGCCACCGGGATCCCGTGCGTGTTCGCGAGGATGCGGGTGCGGCCGTGGCGTACCGTCTGCAGGGCTTCCGGCGAAGCGCCGACCACGATGTCGCATGCAAGGATCGCGTCGGCCTGCTGGGTGTCGATGCGCACCTGGTTGAGCCGTTCGAACCGGTCAGCGAGGCGCACGAAGCTCAGGACGGCACCGCCCTTCTGCGCGAAGCCCATGAAATCGAGCACGCTGGCGGACTTGCCTTCGAGGTGGGCCGCCACCGCGATCACGGCGCCGACGGTGACGACGCCGGTGCCGCCGACCCCGGTGACGAGCAGGTCGTAGGGCGCTTCCCAGCCACGGCGAGCGGCAGGCCGGGGCAGCGCCTGCACCTCCAGAAGGAAGGCGTCGTGCCCATCGGCCAGCGCGCCGCGTTTCCTGCGCAGCGTCCCACCTGTCACGCTGACGAAGCTCGGGCAGAAGCCCTGCGCGCACGAATAGTCCTTGTTGCAGCTCGTTTGGTCGATCTTGCGCTTGCGGCCCATGGCGGTCTCATGCGGAAGCACCGCGACGCAATTGCTCTGGACGGTGCAGTCGCCGCAGCCCTCGCAGACCGCCTCGTTGATGAACAAGCGCGTGGGCGGATCCGGCAGCTGCCCCTTCTTGCGCCGGCGGCGCTTCTCGGCGGCGCAGGTCTGCTCGTAGATGAGTACGGTCACGCCGGGAACCTCGCGCAGCCGGCGCTGGACCGCGTCCAGCTCGCTGCGGTCATGGAATTCGGTGCCGGCCGGGAAGCGGCCGCGCTGCGGCGCGTACTTCTCGATCGCGTCGCTGACGACGACGATCTGCCTGACCCCTTCGGATTCGACCTGGCGCGCGATCGCGTCGACGCTGATCACGCCGTCGACCGGCTGGCCGCCCGTCATCGCGACCGCGTCGTTGAAGAGGATCTTGTAGGTGAGGTTCGCCTTGGCGGCGACGGCCTGGCGGATTGCGAGATAGCCCGAGTGGTAGTAGGTGCCGTCGCCGAGGTTCTGGAACACATGCGGGGTGCGCGTGAACATCGCATGCGAGATCCAGTCCACGCCCTCGCCGCCCATCTGGATCAGGCCCGCGGTGCTGCGGTCCATCCAGTTGGCCATGAAGTGGCATCCGATGCCGGCACGCGCGGTCGAGCCATCGGGTACCCGTGTGCTCGTGTTGTGGGGGCAGCCGGCGCAGAAATAGGGCAGGCGCTTGACCGTGTCGCTCGCGTTGGCGAGCAACTGCGGCGGCGTGAAGTCGCGCACATGCTGCAGAGGGTCGCCGAACGCGTGGTGGTCCGGGAAGTGGGCGGCAAGCCATCGGGCCAGCTGCTCGATCAGTCGCGAGGGCCGCAGCTCGCCGAGCGCCGAGATGAAGGGCCGGCCGTCACGATCCTGCTTGCCCATCAGCGCCGGCCTGGCGCCGGCCGGCGCGTTGTAGAAGAGGTCGCGCAGCTGGGTCTCGACGACGGGGGCCTTTTCCTCGACGACGAGGATCTCTTCCAGGCCCTGCGCGAACGCGCGCATGCGGGTCTGCTCGATCGGGAAGCTCAGGCCCACCTTGTAGAGCCGCACGCCCGCGCGCGCCAGCGCCTCGGGCGGCAGCGCGAGGCGGCGCAGCACTTCCATGACGTCGTAGTGCGCCTTGCCGCAGGTCACGATGCCGACCCTGGCTTGCGGGCTGTGGATGACTTCGCGGTCGATGCTGTTGACGCGTGCGAAGGCTGCGACGGCTTCGAGCTTGTCGGCCAGCCGCGATTCGATGCGCAGCGACGGCAGGTCGGGCCAGCGGTAGTGCAGGCCGTCGGCCGGCGCACGATGGCCGGTGGCGGCGCGCACGCCTTCGGCATCGGTCCAGGCGGCGGCGCGCGACGCCACAAGGTCGAGGTCGACCGTGCCCGCGCTCTCGACCACCTCGGACAACGCGGCCATCGCGACCCAGGCGCCCGAATAGCGCGAGAGCTCGTAGCCATAGAGGCCGAACTCGAGGTACTCGGCCACGCAGGCCGGCTGCATCACCGGCATGCCCCAGGCCGCGAAGGCCTGGTCGCTCTGGTGCGGCATCGAGGACGAGACGCAGCCGTGGTCGTCACCTGCGACGACCAGCACCCCGCCGTGCGGGGATGATCCGTAGGCGTTGCCGTGCTTGAGCGCGTCGCCGGCGCGGTCGACGCCCGGACCCTTGCCGTACCACATCGCGAACACGCCCTCGACGGTGCGCTCGGCGTCGGATTCGACGCGCTGCGTCCCGAGCACCTGCGTGGCCGCGAGCTCCTCGTTGATCGCCGGCACGAAGCGAATGCCCGCCTCGGCGAAGTCGGGGCCGGCCTTCCAGATCGCCTGGTCGACCATGCCGAGCGGCGAGCCGCGGTAGCCGCTGACGAAGCCGCGGGTGTCGAGGCCGCGCGCGGCGTCGCGTTGCCGTTGCATGAGGAGCAATCGCACAAGCGCCTGCGTGCCGGTCAGGAAGACGGCGCCCGAGCGGGCCCAGAGGCCGTCGGAGAGCTGGTAGCTGGGGCGCTGGACAGGGGCGGTGGCGGGCGGCTTCATGCAAGGATTGTTCTTCGTCGCCAGGAGGAATACTCTTCCCGATGCACCCGAGATGACCCTCGTTTTGAGAAGAACTTCCTCCCGAAACCACCATGAACGACGATTCTGTTCCTCTTGATGCCTACTCGCTCCAGATCCTGCTCGAACTGCAGCGGGACGCGCGCCAGTCCGTGCAGCAGATCGCCGACAAGGTGGGGCTGTCCTCGACGCCGTGCTGGCGCCGCATCAAGGACATGGAGGCCACGGGCGTGATCCGCGGCTACACCGTCGTGGTGGACCGCGAGAAGGTGGGGCTCAACCTTGCTGCCGTGACCGAAGTCAACCTGGACCGGCACCACGAGTCCAAGGTCCGCGACTTCGAACGTGCGGTGCAGGCAAGCCCGCAGATCGTGCGCTGCGTTTCGGCGACGGGGCCGGCCGACTACATCCTCACGGTGCTCGTGCCGGACATCAAGCACTACGAGAAGTTCCTTCACACCACGCTCTTCGAGCAGGCCGGCGTCACGCATGTGCGCTCGGCCGTCGTGCTGCGGGAAGTCAAGGCTGGGGGTGCGCTGCCGGTGGGTCCGGGACAGACCGCCGCGAGCGCGCGCAGGACGCTCTGAGTTCCCATGGCCGTGGAGATCTCTGTGTCGGATCCGAGCGGCCATGCGGTCAGGCACCGCCCACCAACCTCCATCCCATCCGACATGGCCGCGTGCCTTCGCGGATTCGCCGCGAGCATGGGCAGCCGCTGCGCACGGCACGCCACTGGGATTGTTTGCAGGCGACGCGGCATCGCGGCGCCGCTAGGCTGGTCGTGACGTCGAGCGGATGACGCCGGGGCCGCCGGTGGTGCCGCTCGGATCGGAGGTTTCCATGCAGCTGCCTTATCAGGAGACCGGCCTGCGGGCGGCCGGCGCCTGCCTCGTCGGCATGGTCTTGCTCGCGTGCGCTTCGGATGCGCATGGGCCCGACCCGGGCACCGGGTTCTCGCAGCTCGTCGCGATCAGCGCGGCGCGGCTCGACCTGTCGCGCCAGGTGGCGCTCACCAAATGGGACACGGGCCAGCCGGTCGAAGATCCGCCGGGTGACCCGCGCGAAGGGCAGGTGGTCGCGGCAGCAGCGCGCGAGGCGGACGACCGAGGCCTGGCGCATGACGTGGCGGTGGCCTTCTTCACGGACCAGATCGAGGCGAGCAAGCTCGTCCAGTTCGCGCTCATGGCCGAGTGGCGGCGCGGCGGGCGGGCGCCGGCGGAAACTCGCGCCGACCTGCGCAGCGAGCTGCGCCCCGCGCTCGATCGCCTGCGCCCACGGTTCATCGATGAACTCATTGCCATCCGCTCGCTTCGCGCACGGCCCGATTGCCGCAGGCAACTGGCCGATGCCACCGCGCGGCATGCTGCGGCGCACCGGTTGCCGCCGCTTTACGCGATCGCGCTGGACCGCGGGTTGGCGCGCGTGTGCGTGAACTGATCGACCCGTATCCGCCGGCGCCCCGGATCAGAAGACCTGGCTGAGGAATCTGCGGATCCGCGGGTCGGCGCCTTCGCCGAAGAACTCGCCGGGCGGTGCCGACTGAACGACGCGGCCGTCGTCCATGAAGACGACCTTGTCCGCGACCGCGCGGGCGAAGCCCATCTCGTGCGTGATGCAGATCATCGTCATGCCGTCGCGCGCGAGGAGGATCATGGTCTCGAGCACTTCCTTGACCATCTCGGGGTCGAGCGCCGACGTGGCCTCGTCGAACAGCATGACGGAGGGATTGAGGCAGAGCGCGCGCGCGATGGCGACGCGCTGCTGCTGTCCACCCGAGAGCTGAGCCGGGTACGCCGAAGCCTTCTCGGCGAGCCGGACCTTGCCCAGGTACTCGAGCGCTGTCTCGCGGGCTTCGCTCGTGGAACGGCGCCGAACCCAGCGCTGCGCCAAGGTGCAGTTCTCGAGCACCGTGAGATGGGGAAACAGGTTGAACTGCTGGAACACCATGCCGATGTTGGCCCGCACCAGATCGGCGTGGCGCATCCGCGGCGAGACGACGACCCCGTTGACCGTCACCGCACCGCTCGCGTAGCCCTCGAGTCCGCTGATGCACCTCGCGAGCGTCGATTTGCCCGAGCCCGACGGGCCGCAGACCACCACGCGCTCACCCGCTGCAACGCTCAGATCGATGTCGTCGAGGACCCTGTGGGCCGCAAATGCCTTCGTCAGTCCCTCGACGGACACCACCGTGGAAATGGTGGCGGCCGGCGTGCCCGCGCTCATGCCGTCCCCCTGTAGAGCTCGGCAGCCGGACTGTCGCGCCAGGCGGTCAGTTCCCCCGTGCGGACGCGGGTGCGGCCGTAGACCATCCACGCATCGTCCACCGTCCCGATGAACTGCGCCATGCGCAATTGCGCCGGGTGCTGTTGGGCCGCACGGGCATAGCCCACGCCGGCCGGATACCTGCCGTCGATCACGCCCTGGGTGACCTCTGCAACGGTTTCCACGAACTCGATGTGCTGCCAGCGATGGCGGTCGATGTAGGGCAGGGTGGGGCGCATGACCGCGAGCGAGGTGGGCTGCGCCGCGTCATGGCGCTGGAGGATGGCGAGGTCCTGGCTCGGCGCGATGAAGGTGTCGATCAGATGCAGCCCGATGAAGCACTTCGCGACGGTCGAAGCGGTCTCGGGATGCACGGCGCACTGGACCATGAAATCCGCGGTCCCCTGCAGCACGGCGTCTGCGCATCGATCGAAGTCCTGCGCGAGGGCCAGGCTTGCGGTGTGCTGGAGTCCATGGAAGTCGAGGTAGCGGCGGGTCACGAATTCGTGGTTGCTGCCGGTCGGGCCAAGGGTGATGAATTTCATGGGGATGCTCGATTCAGTGCCGGCGGCTGGGCGGGGCTTCCAGCGCGCGCAGCCCGCGCAGCAGCGCGTAGTTGATGGCGAGATAGACGATGCCAGCCCCGAGAAAAACCTCGTAGGGCGCATAGGTTTCGGCAGTGAGCAGCCGGGCCGTGCCGGTGAGCTCGAGCAGCGTCACGGTGCTCGCAAGCGAGGTGGCCTTGCAGGTCAGGATGACCTCGTTGCCGAACGCCGGCAGCGCCGTGCGTGCCGCAAGCGGAAGCTCGATCAACCAGAAGGTGTGCGCGCGTGCGAGCCCGAGCACGCGCGCCGCTTCCCGGGTGCCGCGCGGAACGGCCGCAAGCGCCGCAGCGAGCGTCTTGCCCGTGTAGGCGGCGGAATTCAGTCCCAAGGCGATCACGACGCACCAGAACGGATCCCGCAGCACGGGCCACAGCACGGAGTGACGGATGGCGTCGAACTGGCCCGCCCCGTAGTAGAGGAGGAAAAGCTGTACCAGCGCGGGCGTGCCGCGGAAGAAGAGCAGGTAGGCATGCGCGACCGCGCGGATTCCGCTCATGCGCGAGTTCTTGCAAAGCGCCACGGGGACTGCCAGGACGGTGCCGATGCCGACGACCCATGCGGTGAGCTTCAGCGTGAGCCACGCACCTTCGAGCAGAGCGGGGGCGAGGGACCACAGGAGGGTGAGGTCGAACATGGGATCAGCTGGCCAGAGGACGCGCGGCGCGCCGCTCTCCCCACTCGAGGCAGAGCGTGGCGAAGCCGGTCAGGACAAGGTAGATGCAGGCCGTGGCGAGGTACATCGTGAACGGTTCGCGCGTCGCGCCGGAAGCCTCGGCGGCCTTGCGCATGAGCTCGTCGCATCCGACGATGGAGACGATCGAGGTCTGCTTGAGCAGCACGATCGACTGGTTGCCGAACGGTGCCAGCGCGAAACGGACTGCCTGGGGCAGCACGACCGTACGCTGCGCCTGGAGGCGTGAAAGACCGAGCGTCCTCGCGGCTTCCCGCTGCGTCCTCGGAACCGACAGCAGCGCGCCCCTCGCGATCTCGGCCGCGTAGGCGCCGAACGAAAGGGCCAGCGCGACGACACCTGCGAGGAACGTGTTGATCTCGACATAGCGGCCGGTCAGGGTGGCGAGCGCGAGAGAGCCACCGAAGAAGACTGCGAAGACGATGAGCAGGTCGGGAACGCCGCGGGTCACCGCGGCATAGCCGTCGCCGAGCGCCCGCAGAGCGCGATTCCCGGCGAGCTGCAGCGCGCAAACGCCGGTACCGAGCAGTGTGCCGAGCGCGAGGGAACACGCGGCGAGCTGCAGGGTCACGACGGTGCCCAGGAGCAGCTGGCCACCAAAACCGTGGAGGAAGTCCATTGGAGGCCGCGACGCCTACATCAGCTTGAAGGGGAAGTACTTCGCCGTGATGCGATCGTAGGTGCCATCGGCCCGGATCGCCTCCAGCGCGGCGTTGATGCGCGAGAGCGTCTCGCCGTCGTCCTTGCGCACCGCGATGCCGTTGCCCTCGCCGAGAATGCCGCCCTTGAGTTCCGACCCGGTGAACGCGAAATCCTTGGCCTCGGGCGTCTTCAGGAAGCCGACATGGTAGGTGACCATGTTGCCGAGGATGTACGCGACCCGACCGGCGACGAGGTCGAGTTCGGCCGCCTGCGGCGTGTCGTAGAACTTGAGGTCGGCGTCGCGGTAGTTCTGCGCGAGATACGCCGCCTGGACGGAGCCGCGCTGCACGCCGATGGTCTTTCCCTTGAGCGCGGCGGGGCTGACGTCGGGCGGCGTTCCCTTGCGGGCGACGAAGCGCGAGATGGTGTCCTTGTACTTGGCCGAGAAGGCCACGCGCTCGCGTCGCTGCGGCGTGATGGCCATGCTCGCGACGATCATGTCGTACTTGCGCGCGACGAGGCCGGGAATGATCCCGTCCCAGTCCTGCGCAACGATCTCGCACCTGGCCTTCATCTTCTCGCAAAGCGCCTTCGCGATGTCGACGTCCCAGCCTTGCAACGTCCCTTGCGCATCCTTGAAGCTCCAGGGGGGATAGGAGCCCTCGGTCGCGATGCGGTAGCTGCCTTGCGCGTGAGCTGCCGCCGTCCAGGCGCAGGTCGAAAGCAAGAGGCAGAGGGTCCTGCGGCGCGGACCGGTGAAGAAAGTTCGAGAGTGCATCGTCGTTGTCTCCGGCGTCGTTCGTTGTGATGGCGGCATCCTCGACGAGCTTCTGCGCGTGCGCAACGCTTGCATGAGATGCAACTGCGCGGCTGCAAGCCGTCTTCTCGCACACTGGGGAAGGCCTGCGGTAGTGCTCACGCGTTGCATGACAGGCAATTTCGAGGCGGCGCTGCCAGAGGTGCACTTCGGCCGTCGGCACGGCTGCCGCCCGGCTGGCACATGCATCCGCAGCTTCGCGAGGCCGAGAACATGCCGAGCCGCTCAGCGTCGCTGCGAAGCGGGTGATCTCCGCGGAGGTTCCAGCACGCGCAACCGGTCGATTCCTCGGAATGACTGCGTCCGGCCGCCTCTTTGCCGGTCTCTGCGCGCAAGTTCTTGACGACGGATCGGTGCGTGTCCACGGTGCGCAGCAGGAGCACGGCGCGATGTTGCTGCGAGCCGCGTCACGGGCCTCGTGTGCGGGCAGTGCGGCGGCAGATCCGCTCTCGGGCCACCTCTTGACCGACGCATAGCTCGCGCGTACCGATGTCCAGGGCTCGGGCTTCGCCACCGTCCTCACCCGGTCCTCTCGTTGATCGGCTGCGGCTTCCGGGCGGTCCCTGGACATCGGCCCTTTCGCTCGCTCTTGATGCGTCGAGGCGGCTCCGAAAGCAGATCTTCAACCAACGCGGCACACCCCGCAGAAAGGCCCTGTCATGCGCGCAGTACGCAATCCCATTCGCCAATCTCAGCCAGATGCCTTGGCAGCCACGGGCGTTCCCCCCGCACCCCCCGAGGGCTCACCAAAAGCAGCGCTCGGGAGCAACCAGGCATCGAAGCATGGATCCATGGGTCGCAAGGACCCGCGCCAGATCCTCACGGACCGGATCATTGCCATGCTCGAGAAGGGCGGCCTTGCGTTTCGCGAGCGTTGGCTGCGGGCAGCCGGCCGCGGAATGCCCCGCAACGGGAAGACAGGCAAGGCCTATCGCGGCGCGAATGTGCTGATTCTCTGGGACGAGGCGATCGAGAAAGGCTACAGCTCCAACGTCTGGCTGACCTACAAGCAGGCGGCCTCGCTGGGGGCGCAGGTCAGGCGCGGAGAACGTGCTGTGATGTGCGTGCATTTCGAGCGCGGCCTTTCAGAACGCGGCCAGCGCGTGGAGGAGGATCGCGATCCGCCGGCCGATGGACGGGTGCAGCTGCAGCATGCCCCTCTCGAGGGTCGGCTCCTGTGTCGGCCGTTCTGGCTGTTCAACGTGGCTCAGATAGCCGGGTTGCCGAACGAGGCGGCTGCACTCGGGCGGCCCCCCGAGACATTCGCCGGCGGACCGGTAGAGGCCGCGGTGCGGCTCCTTGGCGGCTGCAATCCCACGATCCGCCACGGCTTCGAGCGTGCGATGTACCTGCCGGACCTCGACGAGATCCGGCTGCCCCTGCCTGAGCGCTTCACGAGTGCCGAAGTGTATTGCGCGACGTCGCTGCACGAACTGGTCCACTGGACTGGTCACCCAAGCCGCCTGAGCCGGTGCTTTGGCCAGCGCTTCGGCGACAGTGCGTATGCGTTCGAGGAATTGGTCGCGGAACTCGGCGCCGCCTTCGTGCTGGGGCACTGCGGCCTGGTCGAAGCGACGATCGAAGGCCATGCGGCCTATCTGGAGAGCTGGCTGCGCGTTCTGCGCAGCGATCGCAGCGCCATCTTCACCGCTGCGCGCCATGCGGGCGATGCGTTCGAATTCATCCTCGCCCGGTCGATGCCGCAGCCTGGAGACCTGGCGGCTCCATGAGCCTCGCGAGCTCCGTTGCTTCGGGCGTACGGCGGCGCGAGCGCGTCGCCGATGCCTGCGTTCCGGCTCTCGGGCGGCCGATGTCACCCTGCTTTCGACATGCGCCGGATGGCTCCGGCTGTTCGATGCGATGTTCGTATCTCGACTGTTCGGCATGCCGAACTTGGCGCCCTTGTATTGCTATGAGGGCAGGATAGACTGATGTCAGCCATCGTCTACGTCCATTGGATTTCCTGATGCGTTGCGCCCCGCGCCCGGCTGTCGTCTCGACCCGAGTCCCACGTGAGACCAAGGCGGCCCTTGCCTCGCTCGCCTCGAGACAGGGGCTCACAGAATCTGCGCTGCTTGCGCTTTCCATCGACAGGTTGCTCGGTGCCAGCCTCCCTGCAAGCACACACGGCGCGGGGACGAAGATGCCTGAGCCCAGTAGAGCAAGTGACCGGGTCACGCTCCGGCTGCGGCCTGGCGACCGGGCATTGGCAGAAGCCCGTGCCGCGAGCCGGCACATGAAGACATCTCGCTATCTCTCGATGCTGATCCGAGCGCACGTGCGCGCCGCGCCGGTCATGCCTCCTGCGGAACTCGATGCTCTCAAAGCACTTGCTGGGCGCTTGGGCGCGATTGAGCGAAATCTGGGAATGTTGCGCCTGTCTCGGCACGATCCAGTATCTGCATCCTGCACGCCGGACGGTCTGATGGAACTCGCGCGTGCCGTTCAATCGGTCCGTGAAGCGGTTGCTTCGGTGGTGCGGGCGAATCTCAAGAGCTGGGAAGCCGGTCATGGCTAGGCATCTGGTGGTGCTGCCCCGCACGCCGGGCTTGGAGCTGGACCTCGTGAGCCACGGCCGGCGCGGGCCCGCCGCCACTTGCCGCTCAAGCGGCGAAGCGGCCAAGTTGGCGAGAGGAGCCCACCCCAACGGACCCGAGGTGGTGGTGAAAATATCCGGGGGCGCAAGAGACATCGAAGGAGCGTTGGCGCACCTGACCTACATCGGCCGCAACGGGAAGCTCGACATCGAAACGGACGATGGCGAGCTGGTGCATGGACGTGCCGCAATCAGTCGTCTGGTCGACGGATGGCAGCTTGACTTGTGCCCTAGCGGGTACCGGCCGAAGCCGCCGAAAGGCCGAAAGGACACGCGTGCGAAGCTGCTGCACCATATCGTGCTGTCGATGCCGGATGGGACGCCGCCGCGCAAGGTGATTGCCGCCGCGCGCGCTTTTGCCCGTCAGAATTTCTCGTCAAAGTACCGATATGCAATGGTGCTTCACACGGACCAGGCCCATCCTCACGTCCACCTGTGCGTCAAATCCGAGCCGGAGTACGAACCGGGCGGACGGCTGTGTGTTCGCAGAGATACGCTGCGACGATGGCGAGAGCAGTTTGCGGCATTGATGCGGGCGCAAGGCGTGGCGGCAACTGCCACGCCTTGGCAGGCCCGCAATCAGCGCGAGGTTGTCCACGACGGCATGGAGGACCATGCTCCGCGCTCGCTGCGCCTGCCACGCATTGGTGCGGGCGCAGCGGACGGCAACACGCAACGCTGTGCGACTAGCGATACCCGATGGACCGAGCCCGGTGCACCAAGGGACCGCACACGCGAGTCCACTTACCCTTCCCAAGGCCGCAGCCGGTGACACGTGGTGTTTTTCGCATGCGCGCGGACGATCACGGGCTACGTTCGAGCGGCGCAGCAGGAAGCGCCAGGCGGAAGGTCGACCCGCTGGCGCCCGTTTCGTGCAGGACCACATCGCCGCCATGGCGCCTCGCGATCTCGCGCGACAGGTGCAGCCCCAGGCCGGTGCCCGGCACCGCACCCATGGTTTCGGCGCGGAAGTATTTTTCGAAGATGCGCTCCGCGTCGGCCGGTGCGACGCCGGGCCCGCGGTCGATCACATCGACTTGCACGGTTTCGCCCGTCTGCCTGAGCACGACGTGCACCGGTTGCTCGGACGGCGAGTACTTCAACGCGTTCTGCATCAGGTTCTGCAGCGCGATCTCGAGTAGCGCGCGGTCGCCGCGCACCTTCGTCAGGGGTTCGTGCACCTCGAGCAGCAGGCGCGAAGCGCCCGGGAAGTCGAAGCCCTCGCACAGGCCGCGCGCAAGCGCTGCCAGGTCGAGGGCTTCGACGCGAAGCGTCCGGTTCTCGGGCTGAAGACGGTCGGCCAGCAGGATGTTCTCGATCAGCATCGTCAGGCGTTGCACGGCGCGCCGGATTCGCTCGGTGCGCTGCTTCACCACGGGCTCCGCGCCGAGCTTCGAGAGGTCGAGCGACTGCGCCGCGCCGTCGATCACCGTCAACGGCGTGCGGAATTCGTGCGACACCATAGAGACGAACTCGCGCTGCTGCGCGATCGCCTGCCGCTCGACGTCGAGTGACGCGCGCAGCCGGGCTTCGAGGCGCGCGCGGGCTGCGATCTCTTCGTGCAGCGCGGCATTGGTCTGCTGCAGTTCGGCGGTGCGCCGCGCCACCGTGCCTTCGAGTGCCTGTTCGGCTTCGAGCCGCACCGCGAGTACGCGCTCGCGCTCGGCGCGGTAGTCGCGCTCGGCGCGCCGCGTGCGGTCGGCCACGGCCACGTTCAGCAGGATGAGGTGGACCATGGTCCCGAGCCAGTAGATGCGGTCGGGCGTCATACCCGGCACCCGGTCGCCGAACCAGAGCTTCAACAGTCCGTAGAGCCCCAGCACCGTTCCCACGGCAAAGGCCGAGGCCGGCAGCAGGTATCGGAACTGGCGTCGCACGAAGATGAGGTAGCACACGAAAACGGCGCCGAACAGCGTGGACGCGGTGCTGCCCGCGCTGACCCAGGTCGCGATGGCGGCATGATGGCCCGCCAGGGCCAACACGAACGCGACGAAGTTGAACACGACCACTGCATTGAAAAAATGCGCCGCGGGCGGCCAATGGCGCCGGAACTGGAAGATGCGCGACATGAACGCGGTACCCACCATGTTGAAGAAGCAGTTGACCGCCAGCAGCGTCTGGGCGACGCGCTCTGGGCGGTCGTCGAGGAACCACTCCGCGGCGAACCCCTGACGGTTGACTGACAGCGCCGCGATGCAGAGGACGTAGAGCGCGTAGTGGGCGTAGAGCCCGTCGCGCAGCCACGCCCCGAAGATCAGGTTCATGCAGACGCCGAGCAGGACGGCGCCGAGCAGCACACCCATGGTGGCGTAGTCGGCCGTGCGGTGGCGCTCGAAGCCCACGGGCTGCCACAGGTCCAGTTCGGCCCGCAGCGACGGCCCGTCATTGCGCAACCGGAGGAAATAAGTGGCCGGCTCGGTCGACAGGTCGAGCGGGAACACGAAGTTGTGGTCTGGGATCTCGCGCGCAGTGAAAGGGCGGGTGTCGCCGAGCGGCGTCTCGACGAATCCGCCGCGCCCGTCGGGCGCATACAAGGTGGCTTCGTGGATGCGCGCCGGGCGCACCCGCAGCAGCCATCGTGCGGGCGCATCGGCCGTGCGCGCCAAGGAGAAGCGCAGCCACACCGCGTCGCGGCTGAAGCCTTCCTGCACCGGCCCGTCGAGCGGCTCGAAGCCGTGCTGCTGCGCGCCACCCGCGACGTCGGCGATGCGCCAACGGCCCGAGGGGTCGCGCTGGATCTCGAGATCTCTGGAGAGTTCGACGCCGCCGTCGATGCCGTCAGAAGCCGACAGGCCCAGCGCGCCGGCGGGCACCGCAGAGCACCACAGCAGCAGCAGGCAGAGAAGAACGAGCAGGCGGCCAGGGCCTGCTCGGATGGTTTTGACGTCAAGGCGCATTGGGGCGCGACTTTATACTTTCCGCGCATGCCATCCTCAATCCCGCGTACCGGTCTTCGCGTCCATGTGATCGAGGACGACGAAGACATCCGTGCAGAAACCGTGTTCGCGCTCGGAGAGCTCGGCTTCGACCCCGAGGGCTTCGGCGATGCCCCGTCGTTCTACAAGGCGTTCGCGGTTCAGCCCTGCGACATCGCGGTGGTGGACATCGGCCTGCCAGGCGAGAGTGGCCTCGCGATCGTGTCGCACCTGCGCGCGGTGCGGCAGCGGCTCGGGCTGGTGCTGGTCACCGCGCGCGGCAGGCTCGAAGACCGGCTGCTGGGCCTGCGCGAAGGCGCCGATGCCTACCTGGTGAAGCCTGTGAACATGATGGAACTGGCCGAGACGCTGAACGCCGTCGGCCGGCGCCTCATGGCCGCGCAGCAGGAGAACACAGCGCCCCTGCCGCCCGAACCGCCCAAGCCCGCCGGCTGGCGGCTGCTCGAAGGCGACTGGATCCTCGGTGACCCCGAAGGCCGGCAGATGGCGCTCACCACGAGCGAGCGCGCTTTTCTCGGCTGTCTTTTCGGGCAGCGCGGCACGGCGGTGAGCCGCGACGACCTGATCCGCGCGCTCGGTGGCGACGTGTTCGATTTCGACGAGCACCGCATCGACGCGATCGCCAGCCGGCTGCGGCGCAAGGCCGCAAAGGCGGGCATGCGGCTGCCGCTGCATTCGGTGCGCGGCACCGGCTACGTGCTCGCGAACTGACGCTGCCTCGGTGCCGGGTGGACGGGCCGAGCGCGCGGTCAGGAACCGTCAGAAAAGGTCAGGAAGGGCGCATGAAACAAACCGCTGGGACTTTGCACCGTGCGTCACGCGCAACGCGCCGCATCTTCATGTCCTGCTGGCTTCAATCTCCCGCCGAGCATGCGCACATCATGGTCCACCGCGCAGCGTTGCAGCTCAGCCTTTCTGCTCGGCCTGCCTGCGCTGGCGCTCCAGCGCCTTGCGAACCGACGCCTCGATCACGCGCAGCTGCAAGGCAATGTCATGCAGTTGCTGCGCGACGCTCACGAACCCGGTGGGTGGCGGAGACTCCGCGGCCGCAAGGGATGCCGGCCTGAACCGCGCATCCGGCGTTGCAACGCCCATCAGTGCATCGACGCTGAGCGCCGCGCTTTCGGCAGCGGCACGCACTGCGGTCACAGCCGCGTCGAGCTGCACGTCGCGGCGGGCCATGGCGTGTGCGAGCGAGCCCTGCCACGCGGTGGTGGCCGGCTCCTGGTCGAGCAAGGGGGCGATCTCCTTCATGGCGCCGATTGTGTCGGAGAAAGCCGTCGCCGCGCCATCCGGGGCGCGCGGGCGATTTACCATGCGTCCATGTGTGTACCCCAAACAGTGCCGGAACATCTTTCTGGGCGGTGGTCGTCTTGAGGCGGCTCGACGCGGCCATCGCAAAGCTGCTGTGGCGCGTGCTCGCACTGTTGCTGGTGGCCCTCGGCCTGATCGGCGCGTTCGTTCCGGTGCTGCCGACGGTGCCCTTCCTGCTGGCTGCCGCCTGGGCGGCCGGCCATGGCTGGCCGGCGCTCGAACGTTGGTTGCTCGCGCATCCGCGCTACGGCGAATACATCGTGCGCTGGCGGCAGTCGGGGGCGGTGCCGCGGCGCGCGAAATGGGCTGCGACCGGCATGATGAGCCTGAGTGCGGTCGTGCTGTGGGTCACCAGCGCACCGTTGGCGGTCAAGCTCGGGGCGCCGCTGATCATGGCGGCGGTGGCGGTCTGGCTGTGGAGACGGCCCGAGGCCTGATCACACCACGTCGGCCGGCCCCTGCAGAACGCGCTGGTACTTGCCCATCGCCTCCGGTTCCACGCCGAGCCAGCGCGCCACCTCGTCGATCCGCGCACCGCGGCGCAGCTGCCGCAGCGCGAAGGTATGGCGCAGCAGGAACGAGCCGCCCCCCACTGCTTCGATGCCGGCCTCTTCGAGCACCTGCTTGGCGGCGACGTACTGCGCCTCCTTGCTCCAGGGCTTGCCGGTGCGCGTGGCCGGAAACAGGAAGTCGCCCGCGATCCCGGTCTCGGCGCGCACTTGCAGCCAGTGCTGGAGCAGCTCGCCGGCCCAGGGCGCGACCGGCGCCTCGCGCGCCGGCGAGTTGCCGTTGCCCGGCACCGCGAGCTTCCAGGGGCGGTCGCGTCGGCCCGCGATCTGCGAGCTCGGCGCATCGAGCCGCAGCACGCGCACGTCGCCAGGCGCGAGCCCTGCGCCGAGCTGCAGGGCCACGGCCACGCGATTGCGCAGTGCCTGCCAGCTCAGTGCGCTCTGCGCATGCCGCGTGCCCGTGCTGCCGGGCCGAGGCCGAGCGCTGGAAAGCCAGGTGATGAGCTGCTTCGCCTCGGCGAGCGAGAGGAACTCGGGCAGCGGATCGGCGCGCGCCGAATCGGCGTAGCGCACGGCCGGCTGCTCTGCGAGCCAGTCGGAGGCGGCCGTATTCGCCCGCTGGCCGGTCGCCTCGGCATGGTGCCGGAGCACGCGGTCGATCAGGCGCAGCAGCCGAAGCGCATAGCGCGGCGAGAGCGACAGGTCGGCGCTCTTCATGCCGAAGCGCGCCTGCTGGAACGCCGCCAGGTCGCCGCGGTCGAGCGAGACCAGTGTTACCGCGGGCGACTGACCGAGGCACCAGGCCGTGAAGCTGCCCCACATGTCGCGGTAGACCGCAACCGACGAAGGAAGCCGCAGCGCGCCATTCGCCTGCTGGACGGCGAGCCAGCCATCGAACGCGGCTTGGTGCGAATCGCTGGCGGGTTCGGGGAAGAGGGGGAGGGAAGGCATAGAAAAATACACTAACGGCGCGGATTTGGGACGACTGGTGGTCTGTTTGTTAGACGGTTCGTTGGTGCTGGCTTGGGTTGGTGCGGTGAGTTTCTCAAGTCGGGTGCCGTTAGTGTATTTTGAGAAGCGGCCTTGGGTGGCTGCTTCCGTCCTGCTTCGAAGAGCGCGCACGGGCCTGGATCACTAGACTGACACGCATGACACCTCAATCCGTTCTCGAGCACTACGACCAGGGCCACCTGTGGCCCGCCGACCGCGTGCTTCCGATCGCTGCGGACGTCGACGCCGCCTACCAGCAGGCATTGGCACTGCGCGCGCTGCGGGTGGGCCGCGGCGAGCGCCCCGTGGGCTACAAGATCGGATTCACGAACCGAACCATCTGGGAGCGCTACGCCGTGTACGCGCCGATCTGGGGCACCGTCTGGAACACGACGCTGTCGCGCGCGAGCGATGGCGCAGGCGAAGTGGACCTCGCACGCACCTGCCAGCCCCGGCTGGAGCCAGAGATCGTGTTCGGCATCGGCGCAACGCCGCCGCGCGATGCCACACTGGCGCAGCTCTTCGCGTGCATCGCATGGCTGGCCCCGGGCTTCGAGATCGTGCAGTCGCATTGCCCCGACTGGAAGTTCAGCGCCGCGGACACCGTGGTCGACGGGGGATTGCATGCGCGCCTGCTGGTCGGGCGCGAGACGCCGGTTGCGCGTTTCGCCACCAGCGGGCAGGCGCTGGACGATCTGCTGGGCCGCACCCGCGTCCGGCTGTACCGGGATGACGTGCTGATCGACGAAGGCACCGGCATCAACGTGCTCGATGGTCCGTTGCATGCGCTGCACCATTTCAGCCAGGAACTGCAGCGTTGCCCGGGTGCGCCGGCGCTGCAGCCCGGCGACGTGGTGACCACCGGCACATGGACCGATGCCTGGCCACTGGCGCCGGGACAGCGCTGGCGCGCCGAATTCGACGCGCCCTTCGAGTCGCTCGACATCACGCTCCGGTAGGAACGTCCGGCCGGGCGTCCGCGCCCGCCGCGCCTCAGCCCGCCGGCTGCAGCCGCGGCGCCGGCTGCGGCGTCGTGCGCGGGAAGGTGAGCGCGATCGCCACCGCACCGAGACCAACGGCCATCGAGCCGATGTACATCCACGTGTAGCTGCCGTAGCGATCGAACAGCCAGCCGCCGAGCACCGGCCCGAGCGCCATGCCCAGGCTCGAGAGCATCGTCGCCGCGCCGAGCACGGTGCCGAGGATGCGCGGGCCGAAGTAGTCGCGCGCCAGCACCGCATAGAGCGGCATCACGCCGCCATAGGCAAGCCCGAAGACGATCGCCACCGCATAGAAGCCACCGAGTTGGCTGACCATCAGGTAGCTCGCGGCCGCGAAGGCCTGGATCAAGAGCCCTGCGACGAGCACCCGCTTGGCGCCGAGCCGGTCGGCCAGCACGCCGAAGATGAGGCGTCCGCCGAGGCCGGCCGCGCCTTCCATGCTGTAGATCGTCACGGCCGCGAAGGTCGGCAGGCCGCAGCCGATTGCATAGCTCACGGTGTGGAAGATCGGGCCCGAGTGCGCCGCGCAGCAGGCGAAAAAAGTGATGCCGAGCACGAGGAAGGCACGCGAGCGCAGCGCCTGCCCGACCGGCATGGCCGGCGCCGGCGCTGCGGCACCCGCGCCGGCCGCGCTGCCGGTCCCGGGCGCCGCGCGGATGAACCAGACCGCGGGCAGCAGCAGCACCCAGGCGCCGATGCCGATGATCAGTTGGGCCATGCGCCAGTCGTAGCGGGTCACGAGCCAGGCGGCCAGTGGCGCGATGGTCATCGGCGCGACGCCCATGCCGGCCGACACGAGCGAGACCGCGAGGCTGCGGTGGCGTTCGAACCACGACGCGGTGGTCGAGATCACCGGCGCGAAGAAGCTGCCGGCCGCTACACCCATGAGAACCCCGAACGTCAGCTGGAACTCGAGCAGCGAACTCGCGCGGCTCGCAAGCACCGTCGCCAGGCCGAGCAGCACCGTACCCGCGAGCACCACCACGCGCGGACCGTAACGGTCGCTCAGCGCGCCCCAGCCGAAGCCGGCCACGCCCATGCTCAGAAAGGCGAAGGTCATGGCGGTCGAAATGCCCCCGCGCGACCAGCCCGTGGCCGCGCTCATCGGTTCGAGGAACACCGCGAGCGAGAACACCACGCCGATGGCGACGCATGTCATCAGCGCGCCTGCGGCAACGATGGACCAGTTGGTATCGATCGCGGCGACGGCGCGCCGGCTTGCGGGGTCGTTGTTCATGGTCGTGTTCCCGAGAAGTTTATAAAGTGAACCACTTGGTTTACTTTACAGGCATTCCGTCCCGAATGCACCCGTTGGCGCTGGCGCGCCGAAAGCGTTGCGGTTCAGGCCCGCGCGGCGCAGCAGGGCGCGGGTGCCGTTGCGGCAGGCGCGGGCGTGTAGCGGTCGTGGTGCCGCAGCCATTCCATCTTGTAGGGCACGTCGCGTTCGCCGCGGCCCTGGGGCGCGAGGTCCATCATCTGATAGGCGCCCATCATCACTTCCACGCCGCGCCCGTAGGTCGAATAGGTGTGGAACACCTCGCCCGCGTCGTTGCGGTAGAACACGCTGAGGCCCGGCGCCTCGCCCGACGGGAAGGGCCGCACCGCGTAGTTGTAGTAGACCTCGCCCTTGGCCACGTCCTCGGGCGCGAAGCTAACGTGGAAGTCGTGGTTGAAGTCGCTGCCGTGCGAAGACACCCAGCTGAACTGCCAGCCCATGCGCTGGCGGAAGCGCTCGATCTCCGCCAGCGGCGCACGCGAGATCGCCACGAAGCGGATGTCGCGTTGCGCAAGGTGCACGTTCATGCCGTCGGTGTGGTCGGCCATGAACGAGCAGCTCGGGCAACCTTGCGCCCAGCCCGGGCCGAGCATGAAATGCTGCACCAGCAGCTGGCGGCGGCCGTCGAACAGGTCGGCAAGGCGGCGCGGCCCCTCGGGGGTTTCGAAGACATAGGCCTTGTCGACGCGCCGCCAGGGCAGCGCACGGCGCTCGCGCGCAATCTGGTCGCGCAGGTGCGTGAGCTCGCGCTCGCGCGCCATGAGCTTCTTGCGCTCGGCGAGCCACTGTTCGGTGGAAACCACAGGATGGTTCGCGATGCCCGCTTCGGGAATGGCGTCGGTGTCCATGGTCTGTGCTCCTTCGCCTCAGGCGCGCACGGCCTTGGGCCGGCGCACCGCGCGGACCTTGCCGCTCGCGCCGCCGCCGCAGTAGAAGAGATCGGCACCGTCCGATTCGAGACCGCTGACGCCGGTGCCCTGCGGCATCTCGAGCCGCGCGAGCACCGCGCCGCTCTGCGGATCGATGCGGCGCAGGTCGCTCTCGTCGCCTTCCCAGGTGCCGTGCCACAGCTCGCCGTCGACCCAGGTCACGCCGGTCACGAAACGCGTGCATTCGATGGTGCGCTTCACCGCGCCGGTGGCGGGGTCGATCTGGTGGATCTTGCGGTCGCGGTACTGGCCGACCCAGAGGCTGCCTTCGGCCCAGGTGAGCCCCGAATCGCTGCCGGCGCCAGGGGAGGGGATCGAGGCCAGCACCTGGCCCGTGGCGGGATCGATCTTGTCGATGCGCGCTTCGGCGATCTGGTAGAGGTGCGTGCCGTCGAACGCGGTACCGGCGTCGGCGGCGCGGTCGAAGGCGCGCGCCGATTCACCGCTGGCGGGGTCGAAGGCGACGAGTTTCGCGCCGATCGCGGCCCAGACATGCCGCCCGTCGTGCGTCACGCCGCCGACCGAGGTCGCGGGTTCGAAGGGGCCGTACTCGCGCACGATCTCGGCGGGCTGCGTGGTGGGTTCGGCGCGGTGGCTGCTGCCGCTCGTCGCCGTCGTCGTGGTGGTGGTCTTGCTGCTCATTGCTGACTCCTTTGATGTGCGCGCCGGTTCGACGCCCTGGAGCCACTCTATTCAATCGGCAGCGCAGCAGGGAGTAACAAGATCGTCGTGAATCCCGCGAGCGGCGGCGCGAGCCAGCGGCGCGAGCGGGCCTGCCCGATGGCGCGCACGCGGCCTTCGGCCTCGAGTTCGGCGAGCGCGCGCTGCACCGTGCGCTGGCTCGCGCCGAGTGCGAGCGCGAGCGCCGAGGTCGACCACGCCGCCCCGTCGGACAGCAGGGCCACCAGCGCACCCTGGTCGCCATCGACGGGTGGCGCGAGCACAGCCACCGCACGCTCGCCATGCGTCTGGAGCACGAAGCCGCGCGTGGTGGCCTCGATGGCCGCGAGCGGCGCCACGAGCGCACGCAAGCGCCCGATCTCGACGCGCAGCCGCGCGCGGTGCGTCTCGTCGGGGTGGCGCGTGCGAAAGGCCTGCGCGATCAGCGCCTCGCGGTCGACGTCGGCGGGCCAGGCCTCGGCCAGCGCCCGCGCGAGCGCGAACAGCACCGGACGGCGCGCCAGCGACCGCCATCGCCCGCCGGTACCGACGCCGCGGCGGCAGGCATCGACCACCAGCGCGTCTGATGCCAGCAGCGCCGCGACCTCTTCGAGGCACAACGCCTGCTCGCCGCCCGCAGCGAGACGCCGCGCGGCGGGCCGCTGGAGCGCGGCCTGCGCCTCGGCCACTTCGGCGCCGAGCGCAGGCACGCCCGCGCGGTCGGCCGCCTCGCGTGCCCGCGCCAGCGCCGCCCGCGCCGCATCCACGCGCAGGGAACGCAGCGCGAGCTCGGCCTCTGCGAGCGCTGCCACCGCCGCGAGCGACGGCGAAAGTCCCGTCGCATCCACGAGCCCCGCGAGCGCCTCCGCGGCCTGGTCGAGCCGGCCCAGCAGCAGCAGCCGGCGCGCTGCGATGAGCCTCGCCTGCAGCGCGTTGGCCGCATCGCCGTGCGCTTCGAGCGTGGCTGCCGCCTGCGCGAGCCCGCGTGGCGAATCGCCGATGTCGCGCGTGGCCAGCGCCACTTCGGCTTCGGCCACCACGCAGCGCGCGCGCGCGAGTTCCTCATGGGCGCCGAAGCCCCGCGCCGCCATCCGCAGCAGCTCGCGCGCACGCGACAGCTCGCCGAGCTGCGCCATCGCGATGCCGCGCAGCGCGAGCGCCGGCGGATCGTCGCGCAGCGCCACGCGCTTGAGCGCGCCGAGCGCATCGCCCGCGGCCAGCGCGCGCGCGGAAGCGGCGATCAGCGAATCCATGCCGTCCGGTCCGTCGTCGGGTGTTCGATGTCCATGCGCCTTCCGTTCGTGGGGCCGCGCATTGCGCCGCCGTGCCCGGAATGTAATGGCACGCCGATGCGCGACACATCGTGCACGGCGACCGCCTATGGCGCTTCGGCCCGCGGCACTCCCAGCTTGCGCAGCGCGCGGTGGAAGTTGCTGCGGTCCATGCCGGTCTCGCGCGCCGCATCGGCCACATGGCCACGGTGTCTTGCCAGCACTTCGGCGAGCCAAGCGCGCTGGAAGGCTTCGGTGGCTTCGCGCAGCGTGCCGCCGGCAGGTACCGCGGCGGTGGATGGAGCGATGGCCGCTGGAGGCTCGGCCGCAGCAGCCGGGGCTGCCGCCGCGCCGGCCATCACCGTAGCCGCCTCGAGCGCAAGGTGGTGCGGCTCGATCGCCGTCCAGCGCGCGCCGCGGCGCTGCTCGGTGTAGGCCCGAAGCGACGCGCGGCTGATCACATGCTCGAGCTCGCGCACATTGCCGGGCCAGCGGTGCGCGAGCAGGGCGGCCTTCGAGGCCGGCGACAGCCGCAGGTTGCGCGCACCCAGGCGGTGCTGGTTCTCCTCGAGGAAGCCGCCGGCCAGCGCCACCACGTCGCGCCCGCGCGCGCGCAGCGGCGGCACCACCAGCGGGTACACCGAGAGCCGGTGGTAGAGGTCGGCGCGGAAGCGGCCCTGCGCAATGGCGGCAGGCAGGTCGCGGTTGGTGGCCGCGATCACGCGCACGTCGACCTCGAGCGTCCGGTCGCTGCCGGGGCGCTGCACCTCGCCGCTCTGCAGCACGCGCAGCAGCTTGGCCTGCACGCCGAGCGGCAGCTCGCCGACCTCGTCGAGAAACAGCGTGCCGCCGTCGGCAAGCTCGAACTTGCCGCTGCGGTCCTGCACCGCGCCCGTGAAGGCGCCGCGCTTGTGGCCGAACAGCTCGCTGTCGGCCAACGATTCGGGCAGCGCCGCGCAGTTCACCTGCACCAGCGGCGCATCGTGGCGCCGCGAACGCGCATGCAGGCGCTGTGCGACCAGGTCCTTGCCGACGCCGGTCTCGCCGAGCAGCAGCACGGTCAGGTCCGACGCGGCGACGGTGTCGATCTCGCTGCAGAGCTGCTTCATCGCGGGGCTGTTGCCGAGCAGTTCGCGCGGCGCGCCGCGGCCCGCGCGCAGCGCCTGCACCACGGCCTGCTCGCGCATGGCGCGCGCCGCCATGTCCTCGATGGTCTGCGCGGCCTCGATGCCCGTCTCGACCAGGGCGACCAGCGCGTCGAGCTGCGCCGGGCTCACCGCCTCGAAGGTGCCGGGGTCGAGCGCGTCGAGCGTGAGCAGGCCCCACACCTCGCCGCGCAGCCTGAGCGGCGCGCCCATGCAGTCGTGCACCGGCAGCAGCGTCGGCTGCCCGGCGACGAGGCCGTCGTACGGATCGGGGAGGCCGCAGTCGTGCGCAAAGCGCAGGCCGCGCCCGCTCTCGAGCAGGCGCGCAAAGCGCGGATGCGCCGCCACCGGGAACTGGCGCCCGAGCGTCTCGTCGCTGAGCCCGTCGACCGCGAGCGGACGCAGCACCTCGCCTTCGAGCCGCAGCAGCGCCGCCGCATCGCAGCGCACGAGCCCGCGCGCGGCGGCCAGCAGCGCACGGAAGCGCTGGCCCTCCGGGGCGGGATTGGTGGTCAATTCGACACTTGTCGTGGTCATCTGTACAACATCTGGTTTGTTGCGAATTTGACCACGTCTGAAGAATCCCCAACAGCGGCAGGCACTTGCGAGCGCCCCCTGGCTGGCACGGAACGTGAGAGTGCAAAGGCATCCGTCACCATCGTTCAAAGGACTCCCAGATGAACCCCCAGACCATTGCCATCGTCAAGGCCACCGTGCCCGCGCTCCAGGCGCACGGCGAGGCGATCACCCGCCACTTCTACCAGCTCATGTTCGATCGCCATCCCGAGGTGAAGGCCTTCTTCAACGAGGCGCACCAGGCCCAGGGCAGCCAGGCGCGCGCGCTCGCGGGTGCGGTGCTGGCCTATGCGCAGCACATCGACCGCCTCGACGAGATCGCGGGCGCGCTGCCGCGCATCATCCAGAAGCATGCCGCGCTCGGCGTGCTGCCCGAGCACTATCCGGTCGTGGGCGCCTGCCTGCTGCAGGCGATCCGGGACGTGCTCGGCGAGGCGGCCACCGACGACATCATCGATGCCTGGGGCGAGGCCTACCAATCGCTCGCGGCGCTCCTGATCGGCGCGGAGGAAGAGGTCTACCGCGCCAATGCCGCGCAGCCCGGCGGCTGGCGCGGCACGCGCGAGTTCCGGGTGGCGCGGCGCGAGGACGAGAGCGACGTGATCACCTCGTTCTACCTCGAGCCCACCGACGGCGGACCGCTGCTCGCGTTCACGCCGGGGCAGTACCTCACCCTCGTGCTCGCGATCGACGGCGAGCCGCTGCGGCGCAACTACTCGCTGTCCGACGCGCCGGGCAAGCCGTTCTATCGCATCAGCGTGAAGAAGGAAGAGGGCGGTCGCGCCTCGAACTGGCTGCACGCGTCGGCCACCGTCGGCACGCTGCTGCAGGTGCAGGCGCCCTGCGGCGATTTCGTGCTGCAGCCGGCGGTGGCCGCGGGCGGCGAAGCGGCGGCGCGCCCGCTGGTGCTCGTGACGGGCGGCGTGGGCATCACGCCCGCGATGAGCATGCTCGAAGCGGTCGCGCACACGGGGCGGCCGGTGCACTTCATCCACGCGGCACGGCACGGTGGTGCGCATGCATTCCGCGCGCGTGTCGATGCGCTCGCGGCGCGGCACCGCAACGTGAAGGCGCTCTATGTCTACGACGCGCCGCGCGCGGCCGACCAGCCGCATGCGACCGGCTTCGTCACGCGCGAGCTGATCGCCCAGGCGCTGCCCGAGGACCGTGACGTCGACCTGTACTTCCTCGGCCCGAAGCCCTTCATGAAGGCGGTCTATGCGCACGGGCTCGCGCTCGGCGTGCCGAAGCAGCAGCTGCGCTACGAGTTCTTCGGGCCGCTGGAGGCGTTGGAAGGCTAAGAGGGAACGCGCCCGCGTGGGCGCATTTCCTACAGCACTTCGGCATCCCGCTGACACAACGCGCCGCGCAGACATTGCAGTCTGATCTCTCGATGTGGCGCGCTCCTCGGGGCGGATGCCGAACGGTGCTTCAAAGCAACCAGCGAGCACGATGCGCAACGGACCCGACACACCGGCAGTCAGACCCAACGAGCCAGTCTCCTGGGCGAGCGCATGGTGTGAAAAGCACGCCACATCCCTTTTTTTTGAACAAGAAGAGGACCCCCGATGACCGGCAACAGGACCCTGCTCACGCTCGAGGCTGCTCGCGGGCGCACTGACAGCGCACGCGTAATGGGTGGCACATGACGTTGCAGTGGGACGAACTCCGCATGGCCTACGAAGCATGGCGCGGCGAGCGCGACAAGCACGACCGCTGGATGACCGCGATCGCGGCCGGCGAGCCCTTCGACAGGGCGGCGCTGCAACGCGACCTCGACGAGCTCGAGGCGCGGCACAGGGTGTTCCTGGAGAAGATCAAGCCGTTCGTGCAGTAGGGCAGTCGTGGCCGCAGGCCCTTGCATTGCTCCTACTATTCAATTATTGTTGAATTCTCGAAATGAATGAGTGCGTTCCGTTGTGCACGCGGGCTGCTCCGCCTTGCAGTTTCCGGTTTTTCACCCCAGGAGATCACCATGAAGCGCTTCCATGTCCACCTGCATGTCGACGACCTCACCAGGAGCGTCGCGTTCTATTCGACGCTCTTCGACGCCCCACCGTCGCGTCTCGAGAGCGACTATGCGAAATGGATGCTCGACGATCCGCGCATCAACTTTGCAATCTCCACCGCCGGCCGTGGCCGCGGCGTCGACCACCTCGGCTTCCAGGCCGAGAGCGAGGACGAACTCGCCGATCTGAAGCGCCGCGCCGGCGCGGCCGACGCATTGGTGTTCGACGAGGGGGCCACGGTCTGCTGCTATGCCAGGAGTGAGAAGCACTGGGTCACCGACCCGCAGGGCGTGGCCTGGGAGCACTACCGGACGATGGATGCCTCGGCCATCTTCGGCCAACGACGCGACCAGGTCAGCCAGCAGGTGCATGGCCTGGCTGCGAGGGCGGCCGGGCGATGGGGACAGGCGAACAAGACCTGCTGCCCCTCAGGCGATTGACAGGTGCGCCAGCACCTGCCTGTGCGCCGTGGCGCGTTGTCCCGCATTGCGGACCCTCGCGTGACACAGCCTCTCAGGCGTGAGCACCCGCGGCCTCGATCTCCGCCCGCGCGGCCTGCGTCAGCAGGGCCGGATCGATGTCCATCGTTTGCAGCGCGCGCGCGGCGACGCCGTGGCGGCCGATGGCGATGACCGAGAGAAGAACGTGCGCACCCAGCAGCGGCCCCTCCGGTGCCACCCTTCGGCGCCGGGCCAGTTCCTGCAGCAGTGTCTGTCCCGACGCTTGGGCGCGGTACAGGCCGGCTTCGGGCTGCCGGGGTAAGGCGTCATCGCCGGTGCCCGAGATCGGCTCGAACGCGATGCCCGCGGCGTGCAATGCGTCGGCGTACTGCCGATCGATCGCGCTGCGGTAGGCGAGAGGGTCCGCCTGCAGGCGCTCGAAGGCGCGCCACGCTGTCCCGTCAGGGAGTTCTAGCGCGGCGAGCACAAAGTGTTCTGCCCCGGGCTCCTTCTTTCCTGCGGCACGCGCCTGCTGTTCGGCGCCTTCGCACAAGGACTTTATCGCGCGGACGTCGCGCAGTCGCTGCCTGATCCTGTTGAACATGAAGACTCCTGCTGTCGATGGGATTCAAACGCTGCCCGCGAGCCGCTTGTGCGCCGCTTGCTTGGACACGCCGAGCGCTTCGGCAACCTCGGACCACGACCACCCCTGCTTGAGCGCAGCACGCACTGCCTTGCGCTCGAGTTGATCGGCCATCGCCCGCAAGGCGACCACGGCGGCCAGCGCCTGTGCCGGATCGTCGGGAGAGGGGAGTGGAGGGAGCTGGGCCATGTCGTCAATGTTAGTTGACGATATGGCAACTCGTCAACGATCATTGACGGATCGGCCAACGGAGAACTCCGCCGCCGTGCTGCCGAGTTCGAACCCCGGCGGCGTGCTGCGCATGACCGAGCGCCTGTGCTTGACAAGACCCGGGCCGCCTTCGATACTCAACTAATAGGTTTAGTATTGAAGGAGCATCCCCATGGAAGACACCGCACCCGCCACGAAGCACATCGGCAGCTGCCATTGCGGCCGCGTGAAGTTCGAGGTGGAGGGCGCGATCGATTCGGCGCTGTCGTGCAATTGCTCGATGTGCCAGCGCAAGGGTTCGCTGCTGTGGTTCGTGGCGCGCAGCGCTTTTCGCCTGCTGACCCCGGACGAGAACGCCGGCACCTACCTGTTCAACAAGCATGCGATCCGCCATCGCTTCTGCCTTGCCTGCGGCATCCACCCCTACGCCGAGGGCCGGTCGCCCGCGGGCGGCGAAATGGCAGCCATCAACATCCGCTGCATCGAGGGCATTGAGCTGGAGGCGGTGCCGGTCACTCAGCACGACGGCCGCTCGGCTTGAGCTAGAGGTACGGACGAACCACGCGCGCGATGTTCTGCAGGTTGTCGAACTCGGCATCGCTCAGGGCCTGCTCCGCGACATCGAAGTGGCAGAGCGTGCCGAACACCTTGTCGTCCGCGTCGGGGATCGGCACGCCGTGGTACGCCACCATGACACCCTTGTACGGATGGCCGTCGAGCCTGTCGTCACCGGCGGAATCGGCGGTGAGGAACACACCGTCCTTGAGCACGAACTGGCAGAAGCTTGTGGCAAGCGGCACTTCGGCCAGGAACTCCGGGCGCATCTGCTGCGCCTTGTCGACCAGGGCCACGTTGCGCAGCAGGGCGCCTTCGAGCCGGTAGATCGCGGTGTAGCGATGCAGCACGCGGCGGTTGAGCGCTTCCAGTGCCGCGCCGATACCGTCGGCCGCGCATGCTGCCAGGAATTCGCCGACCGCTTCGCTCGGAGGCGGATCGGCCGCTGAGCCGAGGCGCTGCAAGGGGTGGTGAAGATCAGGCCGATCGGGTGTCATGTGCAGCACGCCGCATCGTACCCACTCGCCTTGCCGACCATGCGCGCCTTGGCGCCGCAGCACGCCCCGGTCAAAGCTGGGCCGCGGCAGCGCCCGGCAGCCGCAGGGTGTCCACGTGCGCACCAGTGGGGCAGGGGCCGTCGGAATAGCTGGCTCCGTCGGGGCCGGCGCACTTGTGGACTTCGATCACAGGGGCCGAGGCCGTGCCAGCGGTGCTGCGCTCGGCAGTGCTGTGCGAAGCGGGCGTGGCCAGCGATGCGGGATAGGCGTAGCGCGCGGCGCGGGCCGGCGCGGGCGCCGAAACCGCGTCGGCTGTCTCGAGCGAGCGCGGCGGCGCGGGGTTGTGCACTTCGATGATCGACGGCGGCAGGCGCGGCACCCGGGCCACGCTCTCGCGCACGATGTCCTGCAGCGTCGCATAGAACACATACATGGCCACGAGCACCACGGCCCCGCCGATCGCCAGGCACCAGCGCAGTTGGGCGCCCTCGGCGCCGCGCAAGGTCAGCGCCGTGGCCATCCGAGCCCCCCGGACTGCAGCACGCCTGCGAGCTTGGCAATGCCGCCCGAGCCGCTGGCGGCCCGCGCGACCAGCGCACCGCCAGCCGCACCGGCCACGATGCGCGTGAGGAACGAGCGGCTGCGGCCCGCGGCCAGCAGCAACAGCACGCCGGCACCGAGTACCGCGAGATGTTCGCCGGGATAGTCGGCGCGGCTGGCGTCCACGCGCCTGAATTTTTCGATCGTCTGCTGCAGCGTCATGGCCCGAGCTCCTTGTTCGTTTTGTTGGCTTGTAGGCTTTGTACGCAGCCCGATCCCGTGGCCTTGTAGGCGGGCGCGATGCGCCCCTGAGGCGGGCGCCTCGTCGGCGCCGAGGACGGGACCGCGTCGGCTTCGCGCTACACGGAAGATTGCCGCGTCGGAATGCGCCTACAGAAAAATGCGCACTCGAGCGTTTCATGGAGGAGCGGGACATGCCCGCGCCCGGCTACGATCCATGCCGTGAAACGGCCGCCGGGCCTGCAGCGGTTGCTTCTTTCTTGCAGCCTCGGGTTTCACGCACACATAGAACGACAGAGGAACTCATGAAGAACGACCACCAGGTGCTGCTGGCCCTCCTGAGCGAGGAGGAGCAGGGCATCGTCGCGGGCTGGCTCGACGAAGCCGGCCTGAGCGATCCCGCGGTTCGCCGCAATGCGCAGCCCGAGGCGAGCGAGATCGTGCGCCGCCTGCGCGAGGGACTGCAGGCCGATGCCGACCCCGCGCGCTTCGACGCGCCCGCCTGGACACCGCTGCGCGACGCGCTCGCGGAGCTGTCGCGGTCGCGCGCGGCCAAGGGCCAGTCGGCGGGCGAAACGAGCATGTTCGTGCTGGCGCTCAAGAAGCCGCTGTTCGAAGCCGTGCAGCGTCGCCTGGGCACCGAACCGGGCGCAATGGGCAGTGCGCTGTGGGCGCTGTCGACGGCCATCGACCGGCTGGCGCAGCACACGGTCGCGACCTTCCAGATTGCACGCGAGGACATCATCCGCCGCCAGCAGGAGGAACTGCTCGAACTGTCCACCCCGGTCGTCAAGCTGTGGGAGGGTGTGCTGGCGGTGCCGATGATCGGCGTGCTCGACAGCGGACGCACGCAGATGGTGATGGAAGCCCTGCTGCAGAAGATTGTGGAGACCGGCTCCGCGCTCGCGATCATCGACATCACCGGCGTGCCGACGGTCGACACGCTGGTGGCCCAGCACCTGCTGAAGACGGTCACGGCCATCCGGCTCATGGGCGCGGACTGCATCATCAGCGGCATCCGTCCGCAGATCGCACAGACCATCGTGCACCTGGGCATCGACCTGCAGGGCGTGCGCACCAAGGCCACGCTGGCCGACGCGCTTGCGCTCGCGCTGCAGCAGGCCGGCTGGCGCATCTCGCGCGAGGGCTGAAGCACGCACGATGGACCGCATACCCATTCTTCGCATGGGCGACACCCTGCTGGTGACCATCCAGGTCGACATGCAGGACCAGACCGCCCTCATGCTTCAGGACGACCTGTCCAACCGCATCGCCGCCACCGGCGCGTCGGGCGTCATGATCGACATCTCGGCGCTCGAGATCGTCGACTCGTTCGTGGGGCGCATGCTCACGAGCATCTCGGGCATCGCACGCATCCTCTCGGCGACCACGGTCGTGGTGGGCATGCAACCGGCGGTGGCGATCACGCTGGTCGAGCTCGGCCTGTCGCTCGACGGCGTGAAGACGGCGCTCGATGTCGAGCGCGGCATGGAACTCCTGCGGCGCGCCCGTCGGGAGAACCCCTTTGGCCGTTGAACACACCGGCAGCCTGCCGCTGCGCGACGAGCAGAACATCGTTGCAAGCCGGCAGATGGTTCGCGCGCTGTGCCAGGAACTCAAGCTCTCGCTCGTGGACCAGACCAAGATGGTCACCGCCGCCAGCGAGCTCTCGCGCAACACACTGATCCACGGCGGCGGGGGACGCATGCGCTGGGAGTTCGCCGAGCGCAACGGACGCCGCGGCATCACGCTCCACTTCGAGGACGAGGGTCCGGGCATTCCCGACATCGCACTCGCACTGACCGACGGCTGGACCAGTGGTACGGGCATGGGCCTGGGGCTGCCGGGCAGCAAGCGGCTGGTGAACGACTTCGACATTGCGTCGACGCCCGGCGCAGGCACGCGCGTGAGCATCACCAAGTGGAAATAGCCGGCGTGATCGCGGGCTGGACCCACCGCGCGTTCTCGATCGACGATGCGAGCCGGGTGGGCGAAGTGCGCCGCCATGCGGCGCGCGCTGCGTCGGACATGGGCTGGGGCGAAGTCGATGCGGGCCGCCTCGCGCTGGTGGTGACCGAGCTCGGCACGAACCTGCACCGCCATGCGAAGGGCGGCCGGCTGCTGGTGGCGCAGCGCGCGGCGTGGCGCGAAGTCGAGATCGTCGCCATCGACGAGGGCCCGGGCATTCCCGATGTGGCGCTCGCGATGCAGGACGGCCATTCCTCCGGCAGCACGCCCGGCACCGGCCTGGGCGCGGTGCGCCGGCTGGCCGACGATTTCGACATCCATTCGGCCCAGCCCGGCGGCACGGTGGCAGTGGCGCGCGTGCGCGAGACGAAGCCCGCGCACGAAGGGCCTGCGGCCGGCATGCCATGGGCGGCGGCGCCCGTGGAGATCGGCGCGATCTGCCTGCCGGCGCCGCACGAGACCGAGTGCGGCGATGGCTGGGCCTTTGCATTCGAGGGCGACGAGACCTCTGTGATCGTCGCCGACGGGCTGGGCCACGGACCCGAGGCGGCCAAGGCATCGCGCGCGGCGATCTGCGCCTTTGCACGGGCGCCGCACGACGACCTGCGCGAGACCGTGAAACGCGTGCATGCCGAGCTGCGCACCACGCGCGGTGCGGCCGTGTGCGCAGTGCGCGTCGACGCTGCGGCCGCGGCCGTGCGCTACAGCGGCGCGGGCAACATCGTGGGCCGCGTGCTGTCGGGCGTGTTCGACAAGTCGCTTGTCACGCAGCACGGCACCGCCGGCCTGCAGATCCGCAATCCCGAGACCACCGCGCTCGAACTTCCGCCGCATGCGCTGGTGGTGCTGCACAGCGACGGCATCGACACGCGATGGACGCCCGAGCGCATCCGGCCGCTGCTGCAGCGCGACCCCACGCTGGTGGCGGCCGTGCTGCTGCGCGACCACACCCGGCACCGCGACGACGCGACTGTCGTGGTCATCCGCCGAAAGGAATAGCAGATGAACCCGCCCGCCGCGACGATCGACCTGGAAGCCGCACTGGCCGAGAACCAGCGCGAGATGGAGGCCCTGCGCGCCGAACTCGAGGAAACCAACCGCGGCGTGGTGGCGCTGTACGCTGAGCTCGATGCCCAGGCCGAGCAGCTTCAGAAGGCGACCGAGCTCAAGAGCCGCTTCCTGGCCTACATGAGCCATGAGTTCCGCACGCCGATCGGCGCCATCCGCAGCATCGCGCGGCTGCTCAGCGACCAGATGGACGGCCCGCTCACGCCCGAGCAGCAAAAGCAGGTCGGCTTCGTCAACACCACCGCGGCCGAGCTCGCCGAGATGGTTGACGACCTGCTCGACCTGGCCAAGATCGAGGCGGGCCGGGTCGACATCTCGCCGGCCTGGTTCGAGATGGTCGACCTGTTCTCGGCGCTGCGCGGCATGTTCCGGCCCGTGCTGCACAACCCTGAAACGACGCTGATCTTCGAGGAGCCGGACGGGCTGCCGAAGCTTTATACCGACGACCGCAAGCTCTCGCAGATCCTGCGCAACTTCATCTCCAATGCGCTCAAGTTCACGCCGCACGGCGAGGTGCGTGTCACCGCGACGCGCGTCGGCGAAGACGCCGTGAAGTTCTCGGTGACCGACACCGGCATCGGCATTGCGCCCGAGCACCATGCGGCCGTGTTCGACGACTTTGCGCAGGTCGATTCGCCAGTGCAGAAGCGGCTGCGCGGCACCGGGCTCGGCCTCTCGCTGAGCCGGCAGCTCGCCGGGCTGCTCGGCGGGCAGGTCGAAGTGCAGAGCGAACTGGGCAAGGGGTCGGTGTTCTCCGTGACCTTGCCGGTCCTGTTGCCGCGGCAAGCGCCCGGTCCGATGGATTGACCATGGCACCCGAGCCCCTGATCAACATCACCATCGACCGTTCGCGCCATACGGTGCTGGTGGTGGACGACAACCCGGCCACGCGCTACGCCACGGCCCGCGTGGTCCGGGCAGGCGGTTTCCAGACGCTCGAGGCGAGCACCGGCGGCGAGGCGCTGGCGCTCGCCACGCGCCAGATCTCGGCGGTGGTGCTCGACGTGCACCTGCCCGATTTCAGCGGCTTCGAGGTGTGCCGCGAGCTGCGCTTCAGACCCGCGACCGCGACGCTGCCGGTGGTGCATCTGTCGGCGACCTTTGTGCGCAACGAGGACAAGGTCGCGGGCCTCGATGCCGGTGCCGACGCGTACCTCGTTCATCCTGTTGAGCCCCCGGTGCTGGTGGCGACGCTGCAGGCGCTGATCCGCGCGCGCATGGCCGAGGAGAAACAGCGCGACAGCGAGGCGCGTTTTCGCGCGATCTATGACCATGCGCCCACCGGCATGGCGCTGATCGACAACGAAGGCCGGTTCGCCGACGTCAATCCGGCCATGGTGGCGATGCTCGCACGGTCGCGCGGGGCATTGATCGGGCAGACCGTCAGCGCCTTCGCACCGGCCGACTGGGCGGGCGTCGTGGCGCAGCACACCGCGGGCACGCAGCCGGCCGCCTCGTCTTGGAAAAGCGAGTTTCCGCTGCTGCGGCTCGACGGCTCCTGGGTGCGGCTCGAATGGACCATGTCGGCGCACATCGAGCCGGGCTTGCGCGTGGGGATCGCGCTCGACGTCTCCGAGCGCTTCGAGCTCGAAGCGCAGCGCCGCGAAGTGCTGGAGCGCGAACAGGCCGCACGAGCCGCGGCCGAGCGGCTGAGCCGCACCAAGGACGATTTCGTCGCGGTGCTCTCCCACGAGCTGCGCAACCCGCTCAACACGATCGGCGGCTGGGTCCATGTGCTGAAGGTCGGCAACCGCACGCCCGAGCAGATGGAAAAAGGACTCAACGCCATCGACCGCAGCGTGAAGGCGCAGACGCGGCTGATCGCCGACATCCTCGACGTGTCGCGCATCAGCTCGGGCAAGCTGCGCCTGCACCAGGAATGGATAGAGCCGCGCTCGCTGGTGAGCGCGGCCATCGATGCGCTGGCCGCACCCGCTGCAGCCAAGCAGTTGAAGATCGTCTTCGACCAGGGCAGGGCGGACCCGCCGGCCTGGCTCGATGCCACACGCTTTCAGCAGATCGTCTGGAACCTGCTGTCGAACGCCATCAAGTTCTCGGCCGAGGGCGGCCAGATAGAGATTCAGATGGACCGCGAGGGCGACACGCTGACCCTGAGCGTGCGTGACCACGGCCGCGGCATCCATCGCGACTTTCTCGCGCACCTGTTCGACCGCTTCACGCAGAGCGACTCACCCGACAACCGCTTCCACGGCGGACTCGGGCTCGGTCTGTCGATCGTCAAGAACCTGGCCGAACTGCATGGCGGTAGTGTGTCGGCGCACAGCGAAGGCGAGGGCCGCGGCGCGACCCTGCGCGTGGTGCTCGGCGTGGTGCCTTTGGACGCCGCGCAGGCCGTGCCGCGCCAGGCCGCCGACGCGGGCCCGGGTGCATCCACCGCGCGCGTGCTGGCGGGTCTCGACGTGCTCGTGGTCGAGGACAACGCCGATGCGAGCGAGATCATGGCGGTCGTGCTGTCCGATGCCGGCGCCACGGTGCGCCTCGGCGTCGATCACGATTCGGCGCTGGAGCTCTTCGACCAGAAGTGGCCCGACGTGCTGATCAGCGACATCGGCCTGCCGGGGCGCGACGGCTACGAGCTGATCCGCGAGGTGCGGCAGCGTGAGCGCGCCATGGGGCGTCCGCGGCTCTACTGCGTGGCGCACACGGCATTCACCCGGCCACAGGATCATGCGAAGGCCACCGAGGCCGGCTTCGACGCGCATTTGGGCAAGCCGCTGCAACCGCACGCGCTGGTGTCCCTCATCAACGCACGAACGAAGACCCACGCCGACTGAGCGAGGGCCGCGCAAGATGCAGCGTTCAGTCGCTCTGCTTTGCATCGGCGTCGGGGTCGGTCTTGAAAAGCCCGCGAATGTTGAGTGCGGCCAGGCACACCTGCAGCGCGATCAGCGCCATGGCCGAGGTGTGAACGCCCCAGACCGTCCACAGCACGTTGCTCAGCAGGAAGACCCAGAAGCCCAGGTTCCGGCGGCGCTCGTTGCGCGACGCCACCAGCCAGGCGGCGGCGACCGAAGCAAGGAAGGCGGGCCACTGGACAAGATCGAGCGCGCCGTTCATGCGCGGGCTCCTGCCCGAGAAGGTGAGGGGATGATTGGCTGTGTAGAAGAAGAAAATCTCATGCTGGGCCACGCTATGCTGCTGCACGGCCAAAGGGTCGCGTGCCGCGTGCGCGCGCTGCGTCAGGCGAGGGAGAGCGCCGCTGTAGGTCGGCGACAGGTCGGGCCTTCCGCGCCGCCGACGCGGGGCAGCGCCTCCTGCCCACGCGGCGCAAGGCCGCCCTCGCTAGGATCGAGCGGGCCTATGAAGAACAACTTCGTTTCGGAGGACCGGGGGATATGACGCTGCAAGTGACCGAAGTCAGGAACACCCTGGTCTGGTACACCTCGCCCGACGGTTCCGTCGCCACGCTGAACCCGTTGTGGCAGGCATTCACGGGCCAGGCCTACGACGACTACGCGGGTTGGGGCTGGCTCGATGCGATCCACCCCGACGACCGCGCGCCGGTGCGAGCGCTGTGGGACGAGGCAGCCGCATCGGCACAGCCGATCACGCTGCAATACCGCCTTCACCGCAGCGACGGCGAGTACCGCCACGTGGTCGCGCAGGGCGCGCCCGTGATCGACGACGGCAAGGTCACGCAGTGGGTCGGGTTCGTCATCGACGTGACCGAGAGCATGCAGGCCCAAGCCGCACGCCGCGTGAGCGAGGAACGCCTGCGCATCCTCGACGAGATCGGCCAGGCCACGCGCCACCTCCAGGACGGCGATGCCGTCATGGCCGTCACCGCAGGCCTCCTCGGGCAGGCGCTCGGCGCTACGCGCTGCGCCTATGCCGATGTCGACAGCGACAGCGACCGCTTCACGATCCGCAGCGACTGGGCCGTCGACGGCGTGCCCAGCAGCGCCGGCGTCTACTCGCTCGATCTCTTCGGCCCGCAGGCCACCTCCAACCTGCGGCAGGGCCGCCATCTGGTGGTGAACGACGTGGACGCGGAGCTCGGCGACGAGGGCGGCGCGCGCATGTTCAATGCCATCGGCATCAAGGCCATCATCTGCGCGGGCCTCGTGAAGGAAGGCCGGCTGGTGGCGATGATGGCGCTGCACCAGGCGCGGCCGCGCCGCTGGACGCCGGACGAAGTGACGATCGTCTCGGAAGTGGTGGACCGGTGCTGGGCGCACATCGAACGGGTGCGCGACGCCGCCATGCTCAAGGAGCAGGACGTGCGCAAGGACGAGTTCATTGCCACGCTGGCCCATGAGCTTCGCAACCCGCTCGCCCCGATCAAGTACGCCGTGGCCATTGCCGCGCGGCAGAACCCGGCGCCCGCGCTGGCCGACAAGCTCGCGGTGATCGATCGCCAGGTGAGCGTGATGGCGCGGCTGATCGACGACCTGCTCGACGTCTCGCGGATCAACCGCGGCCTGATCGAACTCCAATGCGAGGACGCGCAACTCGACGGCATGGTCGCGCGCGCGCTCGAGGCCACCGAAGCCTTGCTGAGCGCGCAGGGCCACCAGGTCGAAGTGCGGGTGCCGGAAGGCATCACCGTCCATGTGGACCCGACGCGCCTGGTGCAGGTGGTCGGCAACCTGCTCACCAACGCGGCCAAGTACACGCCCAAGGGCGGACGCATCGATGTGGAGGCGGCAGTCGCCGACGGCCGTGTCGTGCTCTCGGTGCGCGACACGGGCATGGGCATCGCGCCGGCCGACCAGGGCCGCCTCTTCACGATGTTCACCCAGTTGCCGCACACCAAGTCGCGCGCGCAGGGCGGGCTCGGACTGGGCCTGGCCCTGGTGAAGAACCTGATGGAGATGCAGGGCGGCGCTGCGCGGGTGAGCAGCCCCGGCGTCGACCAGGGAAGCACGTTTGCCATCGAACTTCCACTCAGCGAATCGCCGATGCTCGCGGCAGATGCCGAAGGCGCGGCCGCTGCGCCGGACGCGGCCGACCAACTCGGTGGCGAGCAGGTGCGCGCGCAGGCACGGGTGCTGGTGGTGGAAGACAACGACGACGGACGCGAGACCTTGATCGAGCTGTTGCAGGACCTGGGCTACGAGGTGCAGGGCGTCGCCAGCGGACCGGAAGCCGTGCACCAGGCCGCGCAGCATGTGCCGCACCTGGTGCTGCTCGACCTCGGCCTGCCAGGCATGGACGGCGTCGAGGTGGCGAGGGCGCTTCGCAGCCGGTACCCGCCGCAGCAGATGGCGATCGTCGCGCTGACCGGATGGGGCGCCAAGCACGACCGGGCTCGCACAGAAGCCGCGGGATTCGACGAGCACCTGACCAAGCCGATTCAGCCGACCGTGCTGGCGCAGGCGGTGCGACGGGGGGTGGAACGGGTGCATGCAGGGGGCTGAGGGCCTCAATCCGCGGTGATGTTGCCCTTCTTCACCACCTCCGCCCAGCGCTGCGCGTCCTTGGCGACCAGCGCGCCAAAGGCAGCCGGCGTCGACGACGCCGGAACCATGCCCTGCGCCTTGAAAGACTTCGCGACCTCGGGTTGCTTGAGCACCTTGCTGATCTCCTGATTCAGGCGCTCCACCACCTCGACGGGTGTGCCCTTCGGGGCAAGTACGCCGTACCACATGTCAATGTTGTCGGGTGTGACGCCGGCCTCGGCGAGCGTCGGCACATCGGGAAGTTGCGGCAGCCGCTTGGCACTCCCGGTGGCGATCGCTTTCAGCTTTCCGGCCTGGATGTGTTGCAGCGCCACGTGCACCGGCAGGAACATGTAGTCGATGCGCCCGCCGAGCAGATCGGTCACGGCGCCGGCGGTTCCTTTGTAGGGGACGTGAAGCATCTCGGTACCGCTGCGCTGGAGAAACATGGCCATCGACAGGTGATGGGGCGTGCCGACACCCGGCGTGGCGTACGTCAACTGGCCCGGCTTTGCCTTCGCGGCACTCACCACGTCGCCGACCGACGCCGCGTTCTGCACGTTGGGGTTGGCCACCAGGAGCAGGGTGCCCCAGGAGGTCTGGGCAACGGGCGTGAAGTCGCCGACCGGGTCATACGACAAGGACTTGTACAGACTCTTGTTCATGACAAGGGTGTTGACCTGGACCAGCAGCGTGTGGCCGTCAGGCTTGGCCCTTGCGACCCGTTCGCTTCCGATGTTGCCGCTCGCGCCCGCGACGTTCTCCACGACGACGGGCTGTCCGATCGCGCTCGGCAGGTGCGCCGAGAGCTGGCGCGCGATCATGTCGATGCCCGTGCCGGGGGTGTAGGGCACGACGAGCGTGACCGGCTGGGTCGGCCATGCGGCCGAGGCGGTCGACGCGACGATGCACAGCGCTGCGGGCAACAGTGGCTTGGTCCATTTGGCGAACATGGGAGTCTCCTTCGAAGTTGTCGGGTGCATCGGAAGGCCGCGGCCGTTCAGACGAAGGACGCGCGATCCTTGAGCTGTGCGGGGTCGTATCCGGCCACGCGCTTGTAGGCATCTGATATCGCCTGGAGTTCGGCCCGCGGCACGACGTCGTCGATGCGGGCGAACGGCTTGCCGCCTGAACGCTCGTAGACCTCGCGCAGGATCGCGTCGGGCGGTGTGCGCCGGTTCGTGAGCACGACATTGGCCGTGGCCGGGACCCGTTCCCGGTCGTAGTTCTCCAGCGCCACGGGGCCCACGCCTTCCTTCTTCAGCCACCCGGCGAGGCAGCGCGCGTCGATGATGGCCTGGCCGGCGCCGTTCGAGCCACGCGGCACCATCGGATGCGCGGCGTCGCCGAGCAGCGTGATCCGGCCATGCGTCCAGCGCGGCAGGGGATCCTGGTCGACCATCGGGTACTCCAGGATCGAGTCAGCCCCGCGAATCAGCGCCGGCACGTCCAGCCAGTCGAAGTGCCAGTGCTCGAACGCCGGGAGGAAATCCTCAAGGCGGCCTTCGCGGCTCCAATCGCGCACAGCCGGCTGCTCGGCCTCGATCTCGGCGACCCAGTTCACGAGCTGGTTGCCATCCGCGTCGATGGCGTCCCGGATCGGGTAGATCACCATCTTGCCGACGGCAAGCCAACCTGCCCGAATCATGCTTGCACCCGACAGGATCGGCTTCCAACGCGTGGTACCTCGCCACATGTTGATCCCCGAGTAGCGCGGGGCGCCTTCGTCCGGATAGAACTTCTTGCGCAGCACCGAATGGATGCCGTCGCAGCCGATCGCGACCGCACCGCGTACGCTGGCGACCACCTCGCCCGACGCGTCCGCAAAGTGCGCGGTGACACCCGCCTCATCCTGGTCGACCTCGACGCAGCGGTGGCCGCACAGCACGCTGCCAGCGCCGAGCCGTTCGCGCACGGTGGCCAGCAGGACGGACTGCAGGTCGCCGCGATGGATGGAGAACTGCGGCCAGTCGTAGCCCGCCGCGGTGCCGGCCGGCTCCGTGAAGACCAGCTGGCCGTGCTCGGTGAAGAAGACGGCCTCCTTGGTGCGCACGGCAATCGCATCCAGCGCCGACAGCAGGCCCATTTCGCTGAGCTCACGGACGGCATGTGGCAGAAGGTTGATGCCCACGCCGAGCGGCTTGAGCTCGGGAACTGCCTCGTACACACGGCACGGAATCCCGGCTTGGTGGAGGCTGAGGGCCAGCGTGAGGCCGCCGATGCCGGCGCCCAGGATGATGACGTCTTGGTGGGTGCTGCTCATGTTTGCATTAGGCGCAATCTGCAAAAATATTGGAAATTTAGATCTGACATGCATTGATAAGGATCAGATATGAATCTGACGATGCGACAGATGCGCGCATTCAGGCAGGTCGCTCGCACCGGCAGCTTCACACGGGCGGCCGAGCTGACGCACATGACCCAGGCCGGCCTCAGCATCCTCATTCGCGAGGTGGAGCGGCAGCTGGGTGTGCGGCTGTTCGACCGCACCACGCGCACGGTTCAACTGACGGCGGCCGGGCGACGATTGGCGCCGGTAGTCGAGCGGGTGCTCGCAGAACTCGACAGCGTGACCGAGGAGATCGGCACCATGGGTGATGCGGCACGCCAGAACCTGCGCATTGCCGCCACACCGCTGGTTTCATCCCAACTGCTGCCGCAGTTGCTGTCGATGTTCAGGCAGATGCAGCCTCACGTTCAGGTGCGCTTGCTCGATGCCGCACTGGAGGACGTGGAAAGGGCGGTGCTGGCCGACGAGGCGGATCTCGGGCTCGGATTCTTCTTCAAGGCCGCGCCGGGGCTGGTGCGTACCGAAGTCGCCAATTTCCAGCTCATGCGGGTGAGCGCCGCCGAAGATGCGAAGAGGGGAGTGGGGCGGGTTCCGTGGTCGGCCTTGAAGTCGGCACGGCTGATCGGATTGCCGCCCGGCAATCCGATCCAGAAGGTCATCGACGCGCAACTCGGCAAGCTGAACATCGTGAACCCCGAAGGCCAGTCCGTGAGCTTCTTCGGCACCTTGATCTCGATGGTGGAAGCCGGCTTCGGCACGGCCGTCATGCCCACCTTCGCGATGGCCGCATGCAAGCGCCATCACGTCAACGCAGACCTTCTGAGCTCTCCCAAGGTCGAGCTCGCCTTCTACAGCATCACGAAACGGGGTACAAAGCATTCGGAGGCCATCGAAGCGTTCGTGGACCTGTTGAAGGTCCGGCTGCCTTTCATGTCGCGGTGATGCTGATGGCTACCGAAAACTGATGGGCCGACGCGCTGTTGCGGCCCCGGGCTGACCGGCGGCCCGCTCTCAAGCACGTGCTGGCTCCACCGTCAGCTTGAAGCCAGCGCGTTGATGACCTTGAACAGGGTCTCACTGCTAGGAGCCCTTTCTCCCGAGAGGCTCTTGTACAGGCTCTCTCGGGAAAGACCCGTGTCCTTGGCGAGTTGGGCCATGCCTCGCGCGCGCGCAATGGCACCCAGCGCCCCGGCAAGTTCGGCCGGGTCGTTGTCATCCATCACCTGGCGCAGGTACTCCACCATGTCGGCCTCGCCGGCAAGGTAGTTGGCGATATCAAACGGACGGGTCTTGATCTTGCTCATTTCGGAACTCCAGAGCATTTTTTGGGCTCGTTCAATGCCACGCTGGGTCGACTTATCTCCGCCACCCAGCATGACGATGATGGCTCCATCCTGCTTGATGAAGTACATGCGCCAGCGGGGGCCAAAGAACTCGCGCATCTCGTCATGCCATCCTTCAGGCCCTCGAGCCACGCTGAGAACTCAGCCTCGAGGCTACAAACAGGCAAGCGTTGGCCCGGAAACGCGACATTACTATTCAGCAGCTACACCCTGTGTCAAGGCCAAGTTCAAATGTCGCACTGCCAGCCAAATAGAAATGTCGCATTTCTTCTTTCTTGATGGAGCCCGGCGAACGCAGTGACTGCCTTGCTTTTGAACTCGCACAGGCCT
>JAESFY010000059.1_pt1 | contig 108430 bp, 98 predicted proteins | sample 9266201 | NCBI WGS metagenome assembly JAESFY01 (sample SAMN14515071, study PRJNA621656) | algae metagenome | isolation source: Nodosilinea sp. WJT8-NPBG4 and co-occurring heterotrophs from soil, lower... | place: USA: Pinto Basin, Colorado Desert, California | collected 2006-05-27 | reverse complement strand
GACTCGGCTTGCTTGATGAAACCGATGATCTGCTCCTCGGTGTATCTGCTCTTTCTCATGTCCGTCATTCTCCAAGTTGACGGACTTCACTGCCATTACGCTGGTACGGCCGGGAGGGGGCAGGTCAGCCCGACGGCTTCGTTGTGAGGCAGTCACGAAGGCCCGGTTCTGGCCAGTGCGTACTGACCCAACGGCCCGCGCATGGTCGCATTGGGCAGGCCCCGCGAACCTTGAATGAACCCGCGGCGCGCAGCCTTGTCGGACCGCGTCTGACGTGGCAGCGCCGCAGGCGCTGGTAGAAGATTCCCATGACCTCCTCACTCGCGGCTTCGCTCATCAGGCTCTTGCTCGAATCGGAATTCGGCGCCAGCAGCAGCGAAGCAGGCGCGGCCGGCCACAACCGCTGCACGCTCGAGGGCGTGACCTGGCAGCCTGGCGAAGGAGGCGTGATCGTGCTTCGCATCCGGCGACTCGAGGCGACGGCGCTGCGGCTCGCGTCGGGTCCGTTCGTGCTGGAAGTCGATCGCATCGACATGCAGGAAATTTCGGCACGGGTGCGCCTCGACAACGGCATGCCGCTCCTGGTCGCTGTCGAGGTGGCCGACATCGCGTTCTCGGGATTGGCGCTCAAGGGGCCGGTGGCCATGCCGCCCCTCGTTCAGAAGATACGCGATGCCTCGCCGCCGCCGGCCGGCGCTGCAGCAGCGGCAGCCGGCATCGCAGCGGCACAGGCCGCCGCCGATGCATGGCAACTCGGCCCGCTCTCCGACGCCGAAGGCACGCTGCGCAGCCGCATCACCGACGCGCACCTGCTGTTCGACGCCGACGTGACGGTGCCGATACGCGGCGGCCGGATCGACTTCAACGATGCGACCGTCGAGCACGTGGGCCCCGACTCGCGCATGGGCGTGAGCAAGATGGGGGTGTACGTCGATGCGCCGAACGGCCGCAGCTACCTCTACCAGTTTGCCGCCGCACCGGTGGCGGGCGTGGAATTCGAGCACCGCGGCGCCTTGCTGGGGCCCTGGATCTCCGAGCGCGGCAAGCTGCGGCTGCGCGAGTTCGCCGAGTCGATGCTGCGCCAGGGCCGCGCCGGACCGGGGCAGGGGCTGACCGAGCAGGCGCGGCTGCTGCTGGGCCGCACCGCGCTGTCGGGGGAACTGCGGCTCGGCGAGGGGCTGGTGGCCGTGCCAGGGGTGCAGGTGCATCTGGAGGGGCGGCCTGCGATCGGGCTGCGCTCGCCCTCGGTCGGCCGGGGGCTGACCCTCGAGATGGCCGCGGTCTCGGCGCGCAACGCGGCAGCGGCCTGGCAGGGCGCGCGCGTGACCATCGAAAGCATGTCGGCGAAGCTGCAGCTCGTCATCACTGCCGACGACGAGGGGCTGCGCTTCGCGCTCGACCTCGCGAACGGCAAGGCCGCGGCGTTGCGGCTGGACCTTCAGCCAGGCGGCAGCACAGGCACCTGAGCCGACGCCACGGCAGAGGGCGAGACGCAGCGCTCGACCTTGCCCCAGCGCGCACCGGCACTCTGCCCGATCCACATGCGCGTCACGCCATTGGTCCAGCCGAAGCCGTCCTGCAGCGGGTACTCGCCGCCGCCGCCGCCGGCCACGTGCTCGGCAGGCATCTCGCGCAGCCGGTACTTCTCGACCAGCTTGCCTTCGCGGCGGTAGATCGTGCAGACGGTGCGCAGCCAGCGCGTGCGGATCTCCTGCGCGAGCGCGTGCTCGGCGAAAGACTCCAGCCCGACCACGGCCATCCATTGCAGCGGTGCCCAGCCATTGGGCCGGTCCCACTGCTCGCCGCTGCGCAGCTCGGTGGTCGCGAGGCCGCCGGGTGCCAGCAGGCGCTCGCGCACGGTTGCGGCCACCGCATGGGCCTGGCGCGCACTGCTGGTGTGCGCGAAGAGCGGTGCAACCGTCGCGGCCGTGAGGCAGCTGCGCTGCCGCCCGCGCCGCCAGTCGTGGTCGAAGTAGGCGCCTTCGCGCGCGTTCCACAGAAAGCGGTCCATCGCGTCGCGCCGGGCGTGGGCGCGGTGCTCGAACGCCTTTGCGGTCGGCAGGTCGCCCGCGTCGCGGCCGAGGCGCGCGATCGTGCGTTCGAGCTTGAAGAGAAAGGCATTCAGGTCGACCGGCACGATGCTGGTGGTGTCGATCTGCGACAGCAACAGGCTCTCGGGCACCGTCGCATCGGGTGCGCGCAGCCAGCGCGTGCTGAAGTCCCAGCCCGACTCGGCCGCGGCGCGCAGGTCGCGCCAGACCTCGGCGGCGGGCCGGTCGGCACCGTCGGCGGTGGCCATGTCCTCGAGCCACGATTCCTCGCGCGGCGTGTCGCGGTCGTCCCAGTAGCGGTTGAGCAGGCTGCCGTCGGGCAGCCGCACGAGACGCCGCACCGCCTGGCCGGCGTCGATGTCCTGCTCGCCCGCCATCCAATACGCATGCTCGCGCAGCATCTGGGGCAGGTAGGCGGCCGCCGCCTGCACGCCGTGCGCTTCGCACAGCTCGGCCATCCATGCGAAGACGGGGGGCTGCGAGCGGCTCAGGTAGTAGGTGCGCGTGCCGTTCGGCACATGGCCGTAGGTGTCGATCAGGTACGCGAAGTTGTCGGTCATGCTGCGCAGCAGCTGCGGCTGCCCGCCTTCGGCCAGGCCGAGCATCTGGAAGTACGAGTCCCAGTAATAGAGCTCGCGGAAGCGACCGCCGGGCACCACGTAGTCGTGCGGCAGCGGCAGGGCCGAGCCGCCGCTCGGATGCTCAACCGGGCGCCGCGTGAGCACCGGCCAGAGGCCGTCGATGTGCCTGCCGAGCGCCTGCCCCGGCACCGACTCGTATTCGTCGCGGTGCGCCGCGGGTGGCTGAAAGTGCGCATGCACGAAGCCCGCGAGATCGAAGCCGTCTTCCCTGCAGGCGGCGCGGTAGCGCGCGAGGATCAGCTCGGGGTCGTGGCGCGGCGCGCAGTCGACGAAGGTCTTGCTGTCGTCGAAGATGCCGCCGCTCTGCACGGCGACGAACAGCTCCTTGTACCTGTCGGCGGGCGTAAGATGGTCGGCTTTTGGCGCCGCGCCGGGTTCGGCGCGGGGCAGCCCGCCATTCATGGTGGGGTGTCGTTCCAGGGGTAGGCTCCTTCGCATCGCATGGTCTGATGGAGTGCGCTGTCCCGGCGGGGTTCCCCGTCGATCGACATGCACGCGACAGCCCGCACGAGGCGCCGCCCGGCATCTGCATTCGCATCTGCATTGAACTCCGCGCCGGCATGCCGGTCGCATTGGGCATGAATGCTGCCATGACATACCTCGAGAACATCGACTGGGCCCGTTGGAGCGGGCCTGCCCTTTCCGCCTTGCGCATCGTGCTGATCGTCGTGCTCGCATGGGTGGCGATCGTCATGCTGCAGCGTGGCGTGCGGCTCGTGCGCCTTCGCGTGCAGAGCCGCCTCGGCGGTGCCGACGGCGTGAGCCGCGCCGAGACGCTCGGGCGCGTGGTGCGCTACCTGATCGCGCTCGTGGTCAGCGCCGTGGCGGTGATGCTCGTGCTGGGCGAGATGGGGGTGTCGATCGCGCCGATCCTCGGCGCGGCGGGCGTGGTCGGTCTCGCGATCGGTTTCGGCGCGCAGAGCCTCGTGAAAGACTACTTCACGGGGTTCTTCCTGCTGTTCGAAGACCAGATACGCACCGGCGACGTCGTCACGATCGCGGGCATCGGTGGCGCGGTGGAAGATGTCACGCTGCGCCATGTGCGGCTGCGCGACTACGACGGCAATGTGCACTTCATTCCGAACGGGCTCATCACCACGGTCACCAACAAGTCGCGCTCGTTCGCCCAGGCAGTGGTCGATGTCGGCGTGTCGTACCGCGAGAACGTCGATGAAGTGATGGCAGTGATGGCCGAGGTCGGCGCGGACTTGCGTCAAGACTCGGCGCATGCGGCGCGCATCCTCGACGACCTGGAGATCGCGGGCGTCGAACGCCTTGACGACAGTGCCGTGGTGCTGCGCTGCCGCTTCAAGGTGGCGCCTTCGCAGCAATGGACGGTGCGCCGCGAGTTCCTGCGCCGCCTCAAGGCGGCCTTCGACGAGCGCGGCATCGAGATCCCTTTCCCGCATCTCACGGTCTATGCCGGCGTGGGCAAGGACGGCTCGGCGCCGGCCATGCCGATGCGGCTGCAGCGCGAGCCGGCCAAACCGGCACTGGCGGCGCGGGACGCCGCAGGCTAGAGCTGGCCCGCGCGCGTGGCGCTGCTCACCGCTTGCGCGCGCGAGCGCACGCGCAGCTTCTTGCAAATGTTCTTCACGTGCGCATCAACGGTCTGCGGCGTGATGCCGAGCTGCTCGCTGATCTCCCTGGAGACGTGACCACGCGCCACGCAGCGAAGCACCTCGCGTTCGCGCGCAGTGAGCAGCGCGTTGCCGGACATCGCGCCGGGCAGGGCATCGGGCACCGGATCGGCCGGTACAGCGTGGTCCGCAGGCCGGAGCATGCGTGGCAGCAGACGCCGCGTCAGGCTCGGCGTGATCGCGGCCCCGCCGTTGACCACTTGCAGCGCTGCCTGCGAAAAGCTCTGCATGCCTCCCCGCTTGAGAAGGTAGCCGGTGGCGCCGATCTTGAGCGCATGCAGCACGTGCGCATCGTCCTCGACCGTCGAGACGACGATGATCTCGCAGTGGCGGTGCCGCCTGCGCGCATCGCGAATCAGCCCGAGGCCGGCGCCGATGGGCAGGTGCAGGTCGATCATCAGCACGTCGAAGTCGAGCGAGTCGATCAGCCGCCGAGCGACGACGGCGGTCGCGGCCTGGCCTTCGAGCCGGATGCGCATGTCCGACAGCAGTTCCTGCGCAATCACACGCCGCGCAAACTCGTCGCCATCGACCAGCAGGACCCGCACCGGGGCATCCGCCTGACCTGTCAGGTGGGGCGGCCAATCGGGCTCTGCAGGCCGACAGACACCCCCTGATTGCATCGCGTGACGCGGCTCGGTTCGGCGGGAATCCAGCAGTGCCAAGGCACTCGAGACCGGACGCGGTGTGGGAACGGCGGAGAGGAATTCCAATGGGTGACCTGCAGAAGGCGATGGGGAGGAGTAACGCTCAAAGGGTTAACGTTTAAGCACAATCCACTATTCCAATACCGTTTGTTCACTTTCGATGTAGGAGCAGACGCCTTCCCGAAAGGCGTGGGACACCAGCGCATGGCACGGTAGGCTTCGCTCAGACGTGCACGCAGGCCTCGATCATGGCTCTGGCGCGGCGCACGAATTCGGCAAGTTCGCCGTCAAGGTCCGACAGGTCGTCGCTCCTGCCGCCGAGGTACGCAGCCTGCGCGCGCGCGAGCACCTGCCGTCCGTCCTCGGGCAGGCGCTCGAGCGCCCACGCAGCCGCCACATGCTTCGGCGCGATGGCCCCGGTGGCGGCGCTGAACCAGATGCGCGCGAGCGCGAGCACCACGTTGCATTCGTCGCCCTGCCAGTCGTCGGGCCCGTTCCACTGCGCGATGGTGTCCGCGAGCGCCTGCCTGAAATCTGAATCGGGCACGGCATCGAAGCAGTTCGCGGCCGGTGGGCCGGCCAGCGCCACGCTGTGTTGCAGCACCTTGCGCAGCAGGATGGCGATATCGGGGTCCGCTTCGGGCGGCGGAATGTGCCCGGCCTGCAGCTCGTCGCGCAGCCACTCGCCGAACTGCATCTCGCGCAGCGGCGGGTAACGCCACGGCACCACCTCGCGCTGCACGAGCACGGTCACCTCGAGCGCGCGCACTGCCCCGGCCGTGCCCGGCGGGGCCGAGACCTGCAGCAGCTGCAGCATCAGCGCGCGCCGCACCGGCGCGGTGAGCGGCTCGCGCACCGTGACCAGCAAGTCGATGTCGCTGCGCGGCATCAAACCGCCGTCGAGCGCGGAGCCGAACAGGTGGATGGACTGCAGCGTGTCGCCGAGGTGGTGTTCGATCAGCCTGCGTGCGGCCGCGAGCTGCGGGCCGATCTCGGGGGGCGTGGTGTCGTTCATCGCGGCGATGCTATCGCCGCGCCGCCGAAGCGCTCATCGAAGCAGTGCGTGACCCAATCGATGAACACGCGCACGCGCGGGGACAGCAGCCGGTGGTGCGGATACAGCACCGAGTACAGCATCGGCGGGCAGGGCGCGTGCGCGAGGATCTCGACCAGCGTGCCCTTCCGCAGCCGTTCCTCGACGCCGTAGCGCGGCACCTGGATGATGCCGCAGCCCTGTTCGGCGCAGGTCTTGTAGCTGTCGGCGCTGTTCACGCTGATCCAGCCCTTCATCAGGTGTTCCTCGATGCGGCCGTCGACCTCGAACACATAAGGGAAGACGCCCGCGCGCGACGAGGAGAAGAAGTTGACGCCCCAGTGCTGCGCGAGGTCCGACGGCTGCAGCGGCGTGCCGTGCGCGGCGAGGTAGCCGGGGCTCGCGCAGGTGACCTGCGGAATGAGCGCGAGGCGCCGCGTGACCAGCAACGAGTCCTTCGGCTCGCCCGCACGCACCACGCAGTCGACCCCTTCGCGCACCAGGTCGACGAGCCGGTCGCCGCTGCCGATCGCGAGCTCGATGTTTGGGTAGCGCGCATGGAATTCGCCGATGCGCGGCAGCACGATGTCGTTGGCCGGCGCGCCATGGATGTCGATGCGCAGCCGGCCGCGCGGATTGATGGCGTGCTGCGCGAGCGACGATTCGGCATCTTCCAGTTCGTGCAGCAGATGGCGGCAGCGCTCGTAGAAGGCCTGCCCATCGACGGTGGTGCGCACCTGCCGCGTGGTGCGCTCGAGCAGCCGGACCTGCAGCCGCGCCTCGAGCTGCTTGATCGCATGGGTCGCAGTGGCGCGCGGAAGGTCGAGCGCCGCGGCAGCCTGCGTGAAGCTGCCCAGGTCGACGATGCGCGTGAACAGCTGCATGGTGTCGAAACGGTCCATGGAAACGGCCCGATAAACGGCCCGATTGTTGATGCTGGTTGAATTGTATTGGCAACATTGAGGCATTTATTCGGAACGCTTGAACAGCCAGACTCGGTGCTCTTCCAACCCCTTGAGGAGTGCACACGATGCAAGCAGCGATTTCGGCGCGACTGCGCAGCCTTGGCGAACGGCTCGAGCCGTGGAGTTACCTGCTGCTGCGCGCAGCCTTCGGGCTGATGCTCATGACGCACGGCATTCCCAAGCTCCTGGGCCGCAGCCACGGCAGCATGGCCGACCCGATGGCGGGCTCGGTCCACCTGATCGGCAATGTGCTGCACCTGCCCGCGCCGGTGGCGATCGGCTGGTTCATCGCGCTGCTCGAAGGCGTCGGCGGGCTGATGCTGGCGCTGGGCCTGCTCACGCGCTGGGTGGCGCCGATGGTGGTGGTGCAGATGCTCGTCATCTGCTGGCTGCTGGCGCCGACCTTCCCATGGATCGACCGCGGCTTCGAATACCCGCTGATGCTGGCCGTCGCCGCGCTGCTCATCGCCATGCGCGGCGGCGGCCGCGCCTCGCTCGACGACTGGCTCGCCCGCCGCGCCTGAGCGCCATCGCGCCAACAAGAAGGACACCCACGATGAACCCCCTGCACACGCCGCCGCTGCGCCGGCGCACCTTCATGATGGCCACGGCCGCCGGCGTGGGGGCCGCGGCGACGGGCGGCGCCAGCGCCGCCGAGGGTACGACCCCCCCGGCCGATCCGCACGAAGGCACGCAGCCCACGCGCGTCACCGTCAACGGCCAGGCGCACCAGTTGAACCTGCAGCCGCGCACCTCGCTGCTCGACATGCTGCGCGAGCAGCTGGGCCTGACCGGCGCCAAGAAGGGCTGCGACCATGGCCAGTGCGGCGCCTGCACCGTGCATGTCGATGGGCGCCGCGTGGCCTCGTGCCTCACGCTCGCGGTCAAGACCGACGGTTGCGCCGTGACCACCATCGAAGGCATCGCATCGCCCGATGGCACGCTGCACCCGATGCAGCAGGCCTTCATCGACCACGATGCGCTGCAGTGCGGCTACTGCACGCCGGGCCAGGTGATGGCCGCGATCGCCTGCGTGCGCGAAGGCAACGCCACGAGCGACGCGCAGATCCGCGAATCCATGAGCGGCAACATCTGCCGCTGCGGCGCCTACGTGGCCATCCTCGAGGCGGTCCGCGCCGCGGCGCCGCAGATGCAGCGCCTGGAGGGCCGGCGCCATGCGTGACTTCGCCTACCTGCGCCCGCGCGATACGGGCGAAGCCATCGCGCTGCATGCGCGCCACGCGCCCGGCGCGCGCTACTTTGCCGGCGGCACCACGCTGTTCGACCTGATGAAGCTCGGCGTCGAGTCGCCCGCCACGGTCATCGACATCACGCGCATCGAAGGCCTGCGCACCATCGACACCAGCCGCCGCGACGCGCTGCACATCGGCGCGCTCGCGTTGATGAGCGACGTGGCGGCGCACGACACGGTACGGCGCGAGTTTCCTGCGCTGTCGGAGTCGCTGACGAAAGCCGCTTCGCAGCAGCTGCGCAACATGGCGACCGTGGGCGGCAACCTGCTGCAGCGCACGCGCTGCGCGTACTTCCGCGGCGGGCCCGAGTTCGCATGCAACAAGCGCGTGCCGGGCAGCGGCTGCGCGGCGCACGGCGGGCAGAACCGGGGCCATGCGGTGCTCGGCGGCAGCGAGGCCTGCGTGGCCGTCTACCCGGGCGACATGGCGGTCGCTCTGGCGGCCTTCGATGCGGTGGTCGACACGCTGAGCCCGCGCGGCGAGCGGTCGGTGCCGGTGCGCGAACTGCACCGCGCGCCCGGCAGCACGCCGCACCTGGAAACGGTGCTCGCCGACGACGAACTCATCGTGCGCATCCGCGTGCCGCGTGGGCCGGTCGGCCGTGCCTCGACGTACCACAAGATCCGCGACCGCGAGTCGTATGCCTTCGCGCTCGCGTCGGCCGCGGTGGCGGTGCACCTGCAGGGGAACCGCGTGGCCGATGCGCGCATCGCGCTGGGCGGCGTCGCCACGCGGCCGTGGCGCGCGACCGAGGCCGAGCGCAGCCTGGTGGGGCGGCCGCTCACGCGCGCGGCGGCGCGGCAGGCCGCGGAGCTGGCGTTCGCGCATGCGCAGCCGCTGTCGCACAACGCTTTCAAGGTCGCGCTCGGCATCGAGACCGTGACCGACGCACTCATGCTGGCCAAGGACAGGAGCTGAACCGATGGCAACCACCCTCATTCCACCCGCGCGCAAGCCGCGCCCCGGCATCGAACGCGTCGACGCGCGCGACAAGGTGCGCGGTGTCACGCGCTACGCCGCCGACGACGTGCGCGCCGGCATGCTGCATGCGGCGCTGGTCTCGTCGCGCATCGCGCGCGGGCGCATCGTGCGCATCGACACCACGGCCGCGCTGCGCGTGCGGGGCGTGCGCAGCGTGCTGACGCACGAGAACATCGGCGCGTTCGACACCGGCGGCTTCCTGATGGCGGGCGGCTTCGGCTTCCAGAGCTTCTATCCGCTGCGTTCCGACCAGATCGCCTACCGCGGCCAGAGCGTGGCGATGGTGGTGGCCGACACGCTCGAGGCGGCACGCGAAGCCGCGGCGCTGGTGGTGGTGGCCTACGAGGCCGCACCGTTCGCCGCGACGCTCGCCACGACCGATGCCGAGCCGCTCCCGCAGTCGGCCGTGCTGCCGCAGCCGATGTTCGCCGATCGCCGCGTAGGCGACGCCGAGGCCGCGCTCGCGCGCGCCGAGGTCGGCGTCGACCTGCGCTACGAACTCCCACCGCAGCACCAGAATCCAATGGAGATCATCGCCACCGTGGCTGAATGGAACGAGGGCCAGCTGACGATCCAGGAACCGACGCAGAACGCCGAGAGCGTGCGCCATGGCCTGGCGAAGCAGCTCGGCATGGAGCCCGCCAGGGTGCGCGTGCTCTCACCCACGCTCGGCGGCGGCTTCGGCCAGAAGAACTCGCTGCAGTCGCACACGGCGCTGGTGGCGCTGGCCGCGCGCCAGCTCGGCCGGCCCGTCAAGCTCGTGATGACGCGCGCGCAGCTGTTCCACAACGCCAGCTTCCGCCCCGCGAGCCGCCACCGCGTGCGGCTGGGCGCGGACCGCAGCGGGCGCCTGCTCGCGGCGGTGCACGAGATCGACCAGCAGACCTCGCGGCACGACCTGTTCCCGTCGGTGGGCACCGAGATCACCTCGCGCCTCTATGGCGTGCAGCACTTCCTGGGCCGCGAGCGGCTGGTGCGCACCGACGTGCAGACGCCGGGCTACATGCGCGCGCCGTTCGAGCATCCCGCCGCCTTCGCCTTCGAGAGCGCGATCGACGAGCTGGCCTATGCGCTCGACCGCGACCCGGTGGAGTTTCGCCTCGCCAACGATGCGGCGGCCGATCCGCTGACCGGCAAGCCGTTCTCGTCGCGCCACGTTCGCGAATGCCTCATGCGGGGCAGCGAGATGTTCGGCTGGCAGCGCCGCACCATGGCCCCCGGTTCGATGCGCGCGGCCGATGGCAGCCAGATCGGCTGGGGCGTGGCGCTCGGCATCTACAAGGCCGCGATGGCGCCCGCCATCGCGACCGTGCGGCTGCGCGCCGACGGCACGGTGCGCGTGGCCGTCGGCGGCCACGAGATGGGGCAGGGCCTGCGCACCGCGATTGCGGTCACCGTGGCGCGCGCGCTCGGCACGCCGATGGCGGCGGTCGAGATCGCGCTCGGCGACACCGCCGCCGCGCCGCAGCATCTGACGGCCGGCTCATGGGGCACCGCCACCGCGCTGCCGCCGGTGGCGGAGGCGATCGAACGCCTGATGGACGACCTGCGCCAGCATGCGGGCACGGCGGCGGCGCAGGCACCGAATGCCGCGGCCGTGGCGCTGCTGCGCGCATCGGGCCGGCCCTTTGCCGAAGCCCAGAGCCGGCGCCGCGCACCGGGCCAGCCCGAGCAGGTCTATGGCCGGCTCACGGGCGGGCTGCCCGCAGCGGCGGGCCCGGTGTACCCCGACTTCGTCGCCTTCAGCTTCATCGCGCACTTCGTCGAGGTGCGCATCGAGCCGACCACGCGGCGCATCCGCGTGCCGCGCGTGGTCAGCGTGGCCGACTGCGGCACCGTCGTGAGCCCGCGCACCGCGCGCAGCCAGGTCGAGGGCGGCGTGGTCTGGGGCATCGGCGCCGCGCTGCGCGAACTGAGCGAGGTCGATCCGCGCCACGGCGGCTTCCTGAATGCCGACTTGGCCGAATACGTGCTGCCGGTGGCGGCCGACATCGGCAGCATCCAGGTCGACTTCGTGGGCCAGCCCGACCTGCGCTTCAACGCGCTGGGCGCCAAGGGGCTCGGCGAGGTCGCGATGGTGGGCGTGGCCCCGGCCATCGTGAACGCGGTGTTCCATGCGACTGGCAAGCGGCTGCGGAGGCTGCCGGTGATGCTGGAGGATCTCTACGAGGTGTGAGGCGACTGCGCCCGACCGCCACGCGCCACCGCATCCGTGCCGGCCTCCACCTGCCGCGCCGCATGCTCCGTGGCCTCCTGAGCCTTCGTCGCGGCCACCGAACCGTGCGCACTCGCATAGACCTTGGTGAACTCCGCGCCGAGCAGGAAGATCTGGGCCGCGTAGTAGACCCACGCGAGCAGCACCACGAACGAGCCGGCCGCCGCGAGCGACTCGCGCACGCCGCTCTTGCCGATGTACAGCCCGATCAGCACCTTGCCCACCTCGAACAGCACCGCGGTGACGGCCGCGCCGACCCAGACGTCGCGCCAGTCGATCCGGGTGCTCGGCATCAGCTTGAAGATCATCGCGAACAGCAGCGTGAGGATCGCGAGCGACACCAGCATGTTCACCGCGTGCAGCAGCGTTTCCCATCCGGGGAACAGGCCCTCGCTCCAGTGGCCCAGCGCCGCGAGCCCCGTGCTCACGATCAGCGACACCATCAGCAGGAACGCCAGCCCGAGGATCAGCCCGAACGACAGTACGCGGGCGCGCAGGATGCCCCAGACGCCCTGCGGCTTGGCGCGCTCGGGCACGTGCCAGATGCGGTCGAGCGCCGACTGCAGCTCGGCGAACACCGTGGTCGCGCCGATGAGCAGCACCACGATGCTGACCGCGCCCGCGACGAGGCCGCGCGAGGGCTCGCTGGCGCTGCGGATGAGCCCCTGCACCGCGACCGCGCCTTCCTGGCCAATGAGGCCGGAGAGCTGCGCGGCAATCTGGCCCTGCACCGCTTCGGGCCCGAAGATGGTTCCCGCCACGGCGATGACGATCACGAGCAGCGGCGCGAGCGAGAAGGTTGTGTAGTAGGCGATGGCCGCGCCCATGCTCGGGGCTAGGTCGTCGATCCATGCCATGACCGCGTCCTTGCACAGGCGCAAGAGCTGCCCGGCCTTGGACGGTGCAGAAGAAGAGGAAGACATGGTCTTGTCCAAGAGATCGCTCCAGAGCATCACCACTCTGGCACTTTGGTGGCCCGCTCTCGTGCGAGTGCGCCGTTCGAAGGGGTAGCCGCGGGCCTACAGAAAGCCCGGCCACCTGCGCAGCGCCAGCGTGTGAGCGTCATCCGCTGGGGACGCGGCGAGCGCATCGGCGGGCGCCGGTTGCCTCGCGCCAGCGCGCGGCACCGCAGTGCCTGCGGGATGCGGCTGGGGGCCGATGGCACGCAGGCTCGTCAAGCCGAGCACGGAGAAGGTGCGGTCGAGCGAAGCAATTTCCTCGGTCGAGACTGGAGCGGTATGAATGCGCATGCTGTGCCGGATCATCGCGACACCGCGCGACCGTCTCAACTACCTCGCAGGTCATTGCCGACGCCGACCCGCCCGGTGAAACTGAACCTTCGTAAAGCACGAAAGGCGCCCAGTGTTGCCGCCGAGCGGGTCGCCTCCTGATGCTTCGCGTAGCCACGATTTTGGTGGAGCGGGTTGCCGAGCGCGAGCAGCGTGCGGCGCGAGCGCAGCTGCCGGTACTCGGCAGTGCGCGTCTTGCGCAACGACAACATCGACAGCGCCTGGCGCGGCGATCGTCCGGCGTAGGCCAGCTGCGCGCCGAGCTTGTACGTTGCGCCTCACCCCAGGGACGTACGCTCGTGCGCGGCACCCAGCAAGAAGGAATCCACGTCGAGCCAGAGTACGGACCTTGCCCCTGAAGACACCGCCCCGGATGAGCCTACCGCGCTGGTCACGGCCGGTGCCCCCAAGCCCTTCAATGAAGCGCCGACCGCGACGCTCGATGGCGAGTCAACTTCAACGGCCTTGGAACCTGGGACTACTGCGTCACAGTGGAGCGCACGCCGGCAATCAAAGAGTCGCTGGACTTCGATGTACTGGGGGCCACGCGCGAATTCGTCTCTTCGCTCAACCGCGAACTACTCGATCGCACGTTGACCTGGGCGTATCTGCACGAGACCCAAGACAGCTACGCGATCGAGAAAGAGGCGCCGTCGGAAGACAAGGCGCGCACATTCATCGGCCTCCTGCATCAGGCGCACGAGCCGCGTGCCCTTGACGAGCAGTATCTGGTGGAGTTGCAGGCCTCGATCGTCTCCAACCCTTACAACAAAGCGGTTCGATACCGGACGGAGCAGACCTGGCTGAGCGACGGTGGCCGCGGTGCGCTGGGCGTGACCTTCGTGCCTCCGCGGCCTGATGATCTGCCGGAGCTGATGGATGCGTGGTCACGTTTCGTCAACGACACCGCGAAGCGTCTGGATCCACTCATGGCCGCCAGCATTGCCTCTTTCGGTTTTGTCTACTTGCACCCATTCATGGAGGGCAACGGACGTCTTTCCCGCTTTCTCTTTCACAAGGTCCTATGCCAGTCCGGCCAGTTGCCCGACGGCATGCTCCTTCCGGTTTCTGTGGCCATGAAGCGCCACGAGGCACAGTATCTGAGCGTCCTACAGGACTTCTCCCGTCCGGCGCGCGCGCTGGTCAACACCAGGGCGGCCGGCGAGAGCGACTTTGAGTTCACCTTCAAGTGTGACGACACGATCTTTCGCTTCTGGGATGCCACGCGCTGTGTGGAATTCGGCTTGAGCATGGCGCGCGAAGCACTGGAGGTGGAGCTGAGCAGTGAGACGAACTTCATCGTTCATTTCGACGCGGTGCGCAAACAAATCGACGACCAGTACGACCTGCGTGGTTCGACGCTGGCGACGCTGGTGTCGATTGCGCTGAACAACGGTGGTGCGATCTCCAATAGAAGGCGAAAGCGCTATGCCGATGAGGCCACGCCTGAGATCTTCGATGAGATCGAACGCAAGGCCCGCGAAGTTCTCACTGATACTCTCGACGAATCTGATGACTCAACAAGCGACGCCGACCGTGACGGGGTGCCCCGCTAAACGCTGACGCTGGCGCTTCCAAACGGTCGGGGCAGTCGAGCTATTTTCGGCCACAAGCGTTCCCTCGGCGTCGCCACGCAGGCGTTTGCGAGTTGGCCAGGAGAACTGCGCCGCAGTGATAGCCACTACTTCGACCCTTAGAGGTATGCGAGCCATCTTCAAGCCGGAATCTCGCGCTCCAGCCGGCGTAGGAAAGACCGCGCCACTTTTGCACCTCAGCAACACCCACACAGGTCGCCAAGCGCGTAGACGACGCATTCATCGATCAGGGCCTCTTGCACCAATCAGATCGCGCACGGCAATGGCCATCAGCAAAAGCGCAAAAGCGGAGGCGGTCAGGGTTGCCGCCGTGTAGAAGCCGATCAGGCCCCAGTAACGGACAGGCTGCTCGACGGCAAGGATCTCAGGTGCTTTGCGGTTGTTGAGCTCCCCGGTGCGCACGCTTTCCACCACTTCGGTGGCTCCGATAAGGCAACCCCAGCCGATCAAGGCCGCGGCGGCGATGGCTGCCATCGACTGTAGCCACGACCGCCGGCGGCTCGGGGGATTCGGACGGACCTTCACGTTCGTACTGCGTTGCCAAAGGTCAGCCGATCCCGTAAGAATGCCGCACCGTCACCTCACGTGTTCCCCTCCCCGTGTCCTTGATGCCAGGATGCGCATGGCCGTACTGCTTGGTGTCAGCCCGGATGCAAGCAAGCGATCCCGAACGCGCAGGACACACCGCGGCAGGTGCCCTTGTGGTGTTCAGCCAAGTGCTGCACACGGCCCGCGTGCGACACGAGGTACGGTGGCAGCGGTGGCTGCGAGGCTTAAAGCGATGTTGCTCCACAGGTGTTGTTTCCTTAGTTACTACTTTTTTGAGCATAAATCCTCGTTTACACGTAGATGAACGCGGGAACGTAGATGACTGGCAGCCGCAGATCTACACACATTTACGTGTACACCCTATAATGTGTAAGATGAACATCACGTTCTCTTTTGAGGATGCACTTCTAACCGCAGCCAAGGTCATGGCGGCCAAGCAGAACACCTCCGTCAACGCCCTGGTTCGCCAAGCGCTGGAACACGTCGTGGCCACTGACGGCGCGGTCGCCATGAGCGGCAGTTCAGGAGTGGCCCAGACTCTCGTGGATTACTCAATGGGCCGAAAGCCGAGGCTGGCCACGATGCAGGAATTGGCGATTGACGACTACGGTGTGCTCATCAGGCTGCTGAACGAGGCAGGGCTGCCCCATCCGATGGTCCCGTTGGCGCAGCGCGAAGCAATGGCCGTTCAACTCGCTGAAGTTCTCAAGGCGGCGGGGAGCGAGTCGTGAAGCGCCCCATCTCGGTCGTCCTTCCAGACACCGGGCCCCTCATCTCTCTCGCTGCGGGCGGCGCACTCGATCTCCTTTTGCTCGCCCGCAATGACGTAAGGATCGTGGTCACGGACATGGTCCATTTTGAAGCGACTCACCGCGCCGACGAATATGCAGACGGCGCTGCGATCGCGAGCTTTCTTGCGAAAAACGAGGGACGTATCGAAGTCGTCCCCACGACGATCGGGCAGTTCGCACTGCCCGAGTTGAAGCGTCGCCTGGCGGCAGGGGAGCAGGTCTCGATGCCGCAGGATCTGGGCGAGTTGTCGATCACGAATTTCGTCATTTCGATTCGGCAGTCGAATCCGGGCGACCCGATGCTGGTCCTCATCGAAGACGATTGGTTCATCGGGAATTCCTACGCGGTCCCGGGCAACGTGCATCTGCTGTCGACGGCATCCTTCCTCGATGGGCTCGAGAAGGCGGGTGTGATTCCTTCTGCCGCAGAGGTCCGAAGACGCATCCAACAGCAGCGTGCGCACTTTCGCTCGGATTGGTATGTCGACCAGGAAGCAACAAAAATCGAAGGTGGCACGGGGTGGACAAGCCGGTTCGGCAGGTAGTCAGCGAAGGCGGGTAGCGGGCCAGGACCAGACATTCAACCGCTCCGCCTAGTTGCCATGCCCTCGTCTAGCTAGTTCATCGTTCGAGGCCGATCCCGATACGCCTACTGCGCGTGGGTAATGTCATTGCGATGACGCCGACCAAGATGCATGCCAGCCCAAGCCACGCGGTGGGGGCCAGCCGTTCGCCAAGGAACGTCACGCCGATCGCGACTCCAACCGGTACCCGCAGGTAGGCCTGCGCGGAGGTCGACATCGGGCCCAGCGTGCGAATGAGCCGGAAGTAGATCGTGAAGGCCAATGCGGTCGAGAACACAGCGAGTGCCAACACCGCCAGCACCGATTCGGCAGCAGGGGTCAACGTCCAGGGCCTGTCTACGGCCAGACTGGCGGGCAGCAGAGCCGCCGCGCCGCTCAGCAGCGAGCCTGCGGCCGGCACCATCGGATCAAGGCCTCTGAACATGCGTCCGAGCATAGCCGCACAGGCGTAGCAGACGGCGGCTGCCACCAAGGCCAACTGCGCGAGCAATGAACGCCCGAGTCCGCCCAACGCTTCAAAGCCCACGATCAGGCAAATGCCCGCCAGCCCTGCGCCCACGCCTACCAGCCTCAGCAGCGAAGACTTCTCTGCGCCTTGTAGGCCAAGACCAAACAGAAAGATGAAGATGGGCGAAGTCGAGTTGAGGATGGTCGCGAGGCCTGCACCCACGCTGCGTTCGGCCCACGCGATCAGCGTGAAGGGCAGGACGCTGTTGAAGCATGCCTGCAACATGAAGCGCCGCCAGCTCGCCGCATCGCGAGGCAACCGAACGCCGCGCAGCTGCAGTACTGCGAGTAGCAGCAGGCCGGCGACAAGCGTGCGCGACGCGATCAGCGTGAATGGCGGAATGGTCGCCACACCTATCTTGATGAAGGTGTACGAAGCGCCCCAGAGGGTGGCAAGCAGTGCGAGCAATGCCCATTCTGTAACTGGCCAGGGCCGGCACGCGTTCGGGGTAGTTTCGAGGGTGTTGATGCGCATGGTGCGCCGATCATCACAAGCAAAGGCTTCCTACACTTCGCTGGCGAGCGAAGTATGCAATTGCGACCAGATTGCCCGTGCTGGATCGGGCCGGGCGGTGGCCGAAACAGTGCCTTCGCGCACGTCCCCTCAAAGGCGCGGCGGAACACATGCCGATGGGTACGACCATTGGCCACTTCTGAGTGGTGCGGAAGACCGCTCTGGGCCCAAATCTCCGAGGCCGTGACCGGCTACAGTCGGCCAACACCGGACGGTGCGATCGAACTCCCAACTGATTATCGCGATACCCGATCTACTGACCGAATCCGAGCTTCCAGCATGGTTCAAGTACCCGCATCAGTTCACGCGGGCGGTCGAGTTGGGCACCCTTGTGTCAACGCCGAAGTAAATCTGACCCACTGGGGGTGCGGACGAAAACTTGGACTACCAGGAGGTAGTTCATGTATTCCTACGAAGATCGGATTCGAGCGGTTGAGCTCTACATCAAGCTTGGCAAACGCGTCAGACCCACTATCCGTCAGCTGGGTTATCCAACGAAAAATTCTCTGAAGGGCTGGTACAACGAATACCAGCAGAAGCTCGACTTGCCAGCGGGCTATGCGGGCCGCAGACCCAAGTTCTCGCAGGAGCAAAAGGCGGCAGCTATCGAGCATTACCTCACTCACGACCGCTGCATTGCTGCCACCATGAGGGCACTGGGCTACCCGTGCAGAGGGACGCTAACCGCCTGGATTCGCGAGGCCCTTCCTGAGGCCAGAAGGGCTATCGTCGGCAGTACGGTCGATGCAATGGAACGCCTTGGTCACCTCGATCTGGACCCGGTCGTCAAGTCCAAGGTTTTGCAAGTCAGCGCCTCGACCATTGATCGGGTCCTGGCCGATGCGCGTTCGCATATCGACGGAAAGTGCAGGCGCCGCGCTGGCGTAGGCGCGGCCATCAGGCGCAGCATTCCGGTGCGCACGTTCGCCGACTGGCGAGATCCCGCGCCGGGCTTCTTCGAGATCGACATGGTCGAACACTGCGGCGGCCCGAAGACGGACGGTGACTACGTTCACACCCTGACCCTGACCGACATCGCCAGCGGTTGGACGGAATGCGTGGCGATGAGGGTGCGCGACCAGATGCTGGTGATCGAAGCCTTCGAGAAGGCGGCGGCCGTTCTGCCGTTCGCAATGCTCGGCATCGATTCGGACAATGACAGCACCTTCATGAGCCAGGCCGTGTTTGACTATTGCAAGGGGCGCGGGCTTGAGCAGACACGGTCACGACCCTACAAAAAGAACGACCAAGCCTGGGTGGAGCAGAAGAACGGCGCTATCGTTCGACGGCTGGTCGGCTATGGCCGCCTGAGCGGTCGCGAAGCTACAACGGCCATGGCGCGGCTCTACGAGTCATCGCGGCTGTACATCAACTTCTTCCAACCCTCATTCAAGCTGAAATCGAAAACGCGCGACGGCGCTCGCGTGCACAAGGTGTACTTCGCGCCGGCGACTCCATGCGAACGGCTGGTTGCCAACGAGAAGCGGATCAAGATCTCTCTTGGCTCTCTCAGCCCCATCGAATACCGGGTGAGCCTTGGACTTGCAGCATAAACCAGACCAAGTTTTTATCCGCACCCCCATAAACCAGTCCAAGCTTTTATCCGCACCCCCAGTGGGTTAGTTTTACATCGGCGCCAACACCCTTGACCTAGACCATTGGCAGCTGCAGGAAGGCAAGTGGTTGCGCGTCCGCCTGGACGGCTTGGTCAAAACGCTACCCGGGCAGGGAGTTGGTGCCCGGATTCCGGTTTGAACTTCTGCACGAGCCAGCTTAAGCAGGGCCTACTGTCTGGCGAAGTTCTGCCAGCACCAGACAGTCGAGCTTTAATGCGGAAAGTTGCTTGAGTATGGAGTTGACCTGTTGAGTTTCCATGCAATGCTGCCCCAGCGAGGTTTGTGGGTCACCTTGAATGGAAATCAGCAGGACGTCGGCTCACTGCGGTCGAAGTGTCTCGCTCGCAGCCAGCACGCCCGCGTCGCGCAGGGCCTTGTCGAGCCAGGGCGCGGCAATGGCGCCGCGGGAAATCGACTGGAGGCGCTTCGCCTCGTCGGCCACTTTGGCGTGGGCAAGCGGAATCAAGCCCGCAAGCGCCTCCCGCTCCACGAACACGACGCCATCATCGTCCGCGAGCACGAAGTCACCGGACTGAACGCCGACGCCGCCTACCGACACGCGATGGCCGATGCGGCCTCCGACGTTCTTCGTCGGGCCGTTCGGGCAGGTGCCGACGCAGAAGACGGGAAACCCCAATTCGTCGATCTCGGCGCTGTCGCGTGCCGCGCCATCGATCACGACGCCGGCAATGCCGAGTTGCTTGCATGCAGAGAACATGAGCGTTCCCATGAGGGCACTGTTCAGGTCGCCCTTGCCGTCGATCACGAGAACGTCACCGGGCTTGGCCAGCTGGATAGCGGCATGGATCATCAGGTTGTCCCCCGGCCTCACATCCACAGTCAGCGCAGGCCCGGCCAGTCGCATGCCTGGCCCGAGCGCGCGGATGCGGCCGTTTGCAGCCCCCTGCGCCCGGCGACATCCGCCAAGATTGCCGACTGGAACGAGGACGCCTCGCTCACGTGGGCCGGTTGAACTCTCTCGAAGGTGCGGTTGATCATGGTCATGAGTAATGAAATCGGTTGGACAATGAATGCCTTGGCGAGCGCACACGCAGCTCATGCGTGCCGGATGTCCGCCACGAACTTCTGCGCGCGTGGATGACGCGGCTCGGTGAAGAACGCGTCGGGTGTCGATTGCTCCAGGATGGCGCCGGCATCCATGAAAAGAATCCGATCGGCCACTTCGCGGGCGAAGCCCATCTCGTGCGTCACGCAGACCATGGTCATGCCATCGGCCGCGAGCTGCTTCATCACACTCAGCACCTCGCCAACCATCTCGGGATCTAGTGCGCTGGTCGGCTCGTCGAAGAGCATGACCGGCGGTTGCATGGCCAATGCGCGCGCGATGGCCACGCGCTGTTGCTGGCCGCCGGAGAGCTGCGATGGGAACGCGTCGGCCTTGCTGGCGAGTCCCACGCCGTCGAGCAGCGCCAGGGCGCGTTCACGCGCTTGCGCATGGGGCAGCCTGAGCACCATGCTCGGCCCGACGGCCACGTTATCCAGCACGCTCAGGTGCGGAAAGAGGTTGAAGCTCTGGAAGACGAAGCCGATGCGGCTGCGCAGCGTGTTTACGTTGACGCTGGGCGCATTAACATTCTGGCCGTCGACCGTGATCGTGCCGCGCGATATCGGCTCGAGCCGGTTCACTGTGCGGATCAACGTCGACTTGCCCGAGCCCGACGGGCCGCAGACCACGACGACCTCGCCCTTGGCGATGGTTTCGTCGATGCCGTCAAGCGCCTTGTAAGCGCCATAGTATTTCTCGACACCTTGGAAGGTGATCATGTCATGCTCCTTGCGGCGCCGCGAGGCGCCGTTGGACGATGGTTCTTTCCAGCTTCCCGACCGCCAGGCTAAGGCTCCAGCAGATGAGGAAGTAGGTCGCTGCAAGAATGAGATAGACCTCGAACGGCCGCGTCAGCAGCTGCGCGTTCACCTGGTAGGCGGCGTAGGTGAGCTCGTTCACGCTGATGATGTAGCTCAGCGATGTGTTCTTCACGAGGTTGATGAACTGGCTGAGGATGCTCGGCGTCATCTGCACCAGCGCTTGCGGAAGCACGATCTTCTGCATCGTCTGTCGGTACGACATGCCAATCGACCGCGCGGCCTCCACCTGCCCCTTGGGAATGGCCTCGATGCCGGCGCGCACCACCTCGCCCATGAAGGCGAGCTCATAGAGCACGAGCGCGCAGATCACGGTGGTGATGCCGGACACCGACTGGCCGACGACGAGCGGCACGATGAAGTAGGCCCAGAAGATCAGCATGAGCACGGGCAAGCCGCGCACCGCGTTGACGATTAGTCCGGCCGGCAGTCGCACGGCCCGAAAGGGGCTCGTGCGGGCGATCCCGATGAGCACCGCAAGCGGGAAGGAGAGTACCAACCCTGCCAAGGCCAAGCACAGCGTGAGAGCGAGTCCGCCCAGGGGTCCGTTCGGATACTGCCCCAGCAGGAGCAATGGGCCATAGGTCTGGAGGATGTCGATCATGTGCGCCTCCCCATCCTGTTGAGACGTTCGCTCCAGAGATGGCCGGCCGAGGCAAGCGCGAACGAGCAAAGCCAGTAGAAGGCGGACGCGATGGCGAAGGCCTCGAAGGTCCGGAAGCTCTCGTTCTCGATCTGGCGCGATGCGTAGGTGATCTCAGCCAGCCCCACCGCCATGGCAAGGCTCGTGGTCTTGAAGAGGGTGAGCGACTGGTTCACAAGCGGGGGCAGCGCGGCGCGCAACGCCTGTGGCACTAGCACGATGCGCATGGATTGGAGGTACGTCATGCCGATGGCGCGCGCCGCCTCCAGCTGGGTGTGAGGCAATGAACGCAGGCCGCTGCGCAGATCTTCCGACATATAGGCCGCGGCATTCAATGAAAGGGCGACCCAGACCAGGATGAACTCGCTGTGGTGCGCATTGATCCAGGTCTGCCACGACCCGGGAAGGAGCTGGGGCACTCCGAAATACCAAAGGAAGACCTGCACCAGAGATGGCACATTGCGGTGGTAGGCAACGACGAAGCGCGTGAAAGCCGCGAAGACCCGGACGCCGGACTCCCGCAAGGCTAGCAGGACGAGCGACAGCGCGAAGCCGACCACCAACGACGCGACGAAAAGCCCCAGTGTCACGGCGGCGCCGGACAGCAGCCAGTCCAGGTACTTGCCTTGGAGGATCGCTCCGAAGTTCAGCATTTCCATATAGACACACGCGATGTCGGAAGGACGGGCCGATCAGAGGGCGGACACGGGGGTAAGCTTCTTCTCTCGCGGTATCTGGAACTTCGTGTCGGGCCCGTACCATTTGTTCCACATCGCGTCGAGCTTGCCGGTCGCTTCCATTTCGCGCAGCGCCGCGTTCACAGCGGCGAGCAGTTCGGGTTCGTCCTTCTTCAAGCCCAGCCCAGTCGGTTCATAGAAGACCGCCTCGTCCAGGAACTTGAACTTGCCGCCGGTCTCCTGGATGAAGCGTACGCCGCCTGCATAGCTAATCGCCTGCCCCTGCACCTTGCCCTGCGCCAGCGCCAGGAAGGCCGTCGGACTGTCCTGGTAGGTCACGACTTCTGCCGTCGGGATGCGGGCGCGGGTGAAGGATTCAGACGTGCTGCCCTTGTTGGCGCTGATCTTCTTGCCGCCCAGGTCTGCAAAGCTCTTTATGCCGGAGGCGGTGGACACGATGATCTTGACGGGCAACTGGTAGTGGATGTCCGTATAGGCAATCTGTTCGGCACGCTCCTTCGTATAGCCCATCGCTGCGGCCACGATGTCCACGCGACCAAGGCTCAACTCGGGGATGCGCGCTTCGACCGCGACCGGCCGGTGCTCCAGAGCGACGCCCAGGCTTCGCGCCAAGGCGTTGCACAGGTCGATGTCGAAGCCGACGTACTGGCGCGTGCGAGGGTCCTGGAAGGCCAGGGGCTCGGTTCCTGAAAGCGTGGCGCACACCAGGCGTCCTCGGCTCTTGATCTCTTCCAGGCGACTGGCATTCGCGACGGTGGTGACAGCGCAGAGCGCAACGAACACGCCGCCTGCCAGCGCGCGGCGGGAAAGGATTTTGAAACTGAACGACATCGTGTCTCCTTTTCTGGTTGATCTATGTGATGCGAAAGGGGCCGCAGTCCGATTGCACGGCGGCCTGGGGGCGCTCGTTGACGAACAGTTGGAAGACGTCGGGGCGCGCGTAGTGGCCCACGACGTCCAAATCGTATTTCCCACGCACGGTGTCGTCGAGGTCCACCTCGGCCACCAGCACGGCGGCGCTTTCGAAGTTGGGCCCTGCGAGGAAGTTGCCGAACGGGTCGACGATGCAACTGCCTCCCCGCGTGATCGGCTCGGAGGGGCCCGAGCCCGAGGCGTTGACGTAGTCCGGCGGGTAATCGGCGGCCGTCGCGAACTGGTTGGCGCTGAAGACGAAGCACCTTCCCTCGATTGCGATGTGCTGCATGGACGCAGGCCAGCTGTCGGTGCTCGCCAACGTGGGCGCGCAGTAGAGTTCCACGCCCTTGGAGTACATCGCCGTGCGCAGCAGAGGCATGTAGTTCTCCCAGCAGATAACGGCGCCCAGTCTGCCGATCGGTGTCCTGAACACTGGAAGGGTGGAGCCATCGCCGAAACCCCAGATCGTGCGCTCGCTGCCGGTAGGCATGAGCTTGCGGTGCTTGCCCAGGTAAACGCCTTGGTCGTCGAAGAACACGACGGTGCAGTAAAGCGTTCCGCCCGCTCGCTCGATCACGCCGGTCACGAGGTGGATGGCCAGCTCCTTCGCCAATCCGGCGAGCTCGTCGATGTAAGGGCCGGGCACGTCGATGGCGTTGCTGTGGTAGCGCAGGAACTCGTTCCGGCCTTCGTCGCTTCTGCCGCCGACGTAGGCGCCGAACGTGCTGCCCTTGGGATAGGTGCCCAACATGGCCTCGGGAAACACCACCAGCGAAGCACCCTGGCTGCGGGCCTGCGCCGCCATCTCCTTCATGCGAAGCAGGGTGCGCTCGTTGTTGAAAGCGACGGCGGCCGATTGAACGACAGCCGCCTTGAATGGTTTATGCATGGATCTGGAGTCTTGGACAAGCGGGTGATGGGCCACTCAGTCGAGCGTGATGTTCCCTTTGCGCACGGCCGCAGCCCACTTGGCGGACTCCCCTTGCAGGAAGGCGCCAAACTCCGCCGGGGTATTGCCGACCAGCTGTGCTCCCATGTCGCTGAAGCGCTTCTTTAAGGCTTCGTCCTGGAAGGAGTCGGCCACCGCCTTGTGCAGTCGCGTGACGACGGCCTCGGGCGTGCCCGCGGGAAGCAGCAGGCCAGCCCACTCCCAGGCCTCGTAGCGCGGCAAGGCACTCTCGGCCACGGTCGCCACGTCGGGGAGCAGCGGCGAGCGCTTGGGCGAGGAGATGGCGAGTGCGCGCAGCTTGCCCGCGGCGATCAGCGGGTAACACGCCGCGAGATTGCTGAACATGAAGTCGACCTGCCCCGCGGTCACGTCCGCGATGGCAGGGCTGCCGCTCTTGTAGGGCACGTGAAGCATGTCCAGTTCCAGGCCCTGGCGATATAGCTCGGTGGCCATGCGCTGCACCGTACCGCCGCCGCCCGACGCGAAGGTCAGTTTGCCCGGCTCGGCCTTGGCCCGGCGGATGAGATCGGCCTGGTCCTTGATGCGCGAATCCTTGCTCACAATCAGCACGTTCGGAAACAGCGACAGCAGGGTCAGCGGCTGGAAGTCCTTCTCCGTGAACGGAAGACTGGGCATCAACGCCGGATTGATCGACGACGGCGTTGCATCGAGCAGGATGGTGTATCCATCGGCCGCCGCCCGTGCCACGTAGGACTTGCCGATAACGCCGCTGGCGCCGGGCTTGTTGTCCACGACCACGCTGGTGCCCAGCCTGGCCGCCATCCGCGTGGCCAACAAGCGGGCCTGGATGTCTCCCGCGCCGCCCGCCGCGTAGGGCACGACGATGGTCACGGGCCGGTCCGGAAAGGCGGCGTGAGCCGCGCCGGCCAGCAGCGAGAAGGCGAACAGGACGGTTCTGGCAATGGCTTTCATGCGTGGGGCTTTCAACGGATGGGCTGTCGGGTCTTTCAGTGCGACATCTCGATCGCGCTGCCTTCGGACCGGTCGCGCGGCGGAAGCCCGAACGCCTCCGGCGCGGGTACGCCCATGCGCGCGGTGCCGGGGCCGAAGCGCTCCGCGAACTCGGGCGCCAGCGGGCGGTAGTCGGTACGCAGCCACAGGCGTAGCAGGTGGCGCTTGCGGTCTTCGTCCTCGTAGTCCTCGAAGGCCGTGCGGGAGTGGACGATGACGTGGTTGTTCAGCAACTGCATGTCGCCGGGCTCCATCTCCATCTCGAAGCAGAGCTCGCGGCTGCCGGCCAGTTCGTCGAACAGGTCCATGGCCTCGACCTGCGCGGGGGTTGCCGGCTCGCCGCTCTTGGGGAATGCCGGTTCGATGGCGTTGCGCAGATAGCGGCAGCTCAGCTTTCCGTCGCAGAAGCTGAAAACGGGGATCTTGTGGTCCGACAACGGGGTGCGGCCGGGCAGGTGCTCGCCCTTGAGGTCGTAGTAGAAGCCTTCGAACAGAGGCGCCAGCAGCTCGGGGCGGCGCTTCAGGATCTCGTTGTAGATCGAGGTGGTGCTGGTGATGCGGCTGGCGCCGCCGGTCCGGGAGACGCGCAGGCACAGCAGGCCCACCACATCGGTGTTGTCCGTATGGAAGTTCAGCTTCGCGTTGGTGTTGTAGCCACGGGTTTTGTGGCCGTACTTCACGCCCTCATCCTTGACATGGCCGAGCAGGTGGGCGCGGGAGTTCTGCGTAACCGGCGTGCCAAGGTACTGGCCGATGCCCCAATAGATGCGCGACGCATCATCTTTCGAGTAGTCCAGCACCGGAAGCCCGCGCAGCACGGCCACGCCGATGCCGTCTTCAATCTGCTTGGCCACGTTCTCGAGTTCCCGCGCGACCTGGTGGAGCGGGAAGTCCTGCTTGCGGATGTCGGTAATCGGGATGTGACGTACCTCGTCGAGCGCTGCGTTGAGTTCGGCGATGGCGTCCGGGCCGAAGCGGTAGATCCAGCTCTGGTCATCGTTGAGCTTTTGCGCATTCCAGGCGGTGGCGTCGGTTACTGGGCGATAGGCGGTCATGGGCATGCTTCCGTTCATGGGTGTTGCGGTGATTTGCGTGCGGTGTGGCTACTGGAGCGATTCCGCGAAACGCTTGATGCGCTGACTGGCTTCCAGAAGAACGTCGGTGGCCACGGCGAAGGTGGTGCGAAAGTGCCCCGGTACGCCGAACGCGCTGCCGGGCACCACGGCCACGCCTTCTCGCTCCAGGAGCTCGGACGCGAACGCCGCATCCGAATCGATCACATTGCCTTCGGGCGTTTTCTTGCCGAGCAGTTGCTTGCAAGACGGGAAAAGATAGAAGGCGCCATCGGGAAGCTTCAGCTGGATGCCGGGAACAGACTGGAGCACGGCGCCCGCCTTGTTGCGGCGGTCTTCGTACGTGCAGACGAATGCATCGATTTCCGTGCGCGGGCCGTCGAGGGCGGCCGCCGCAGCGTACTGGGCGACCATGTTGGCGCCCGAGCTCAATTGGCTCTGCACCTTCCCCATCGCCTTGACGAGACCTGCAGGGCCGGCGGCGTAGCCGATCCGCCACCCCGTCATGGCATAGGCCTTGGAGACACCGTTGATCACCAGCGTCCGGTCCCCTAGCATCGGCACGGCCTGCGTCAGCGTCGTGAAGCGGGCGCTCCCGTACACGAGGTACTCGTAGATGTCATCGGTCATCACCCAAACGTGTGGGTGGCGGGCCAGCACGTCGCCCAGCGCCTTGAGCTCGACCTCGCTGTAGGTCGCGCCGGAGGGGTTCCCTGGGGCGTTGAGTACCAGCCACCGAGTGCGCGGTGTGATCCGCCGTTCCAGTTCCTCCGGTGTCAGGATGAAGGCGGGGGCCTGAGTCTGCGCGATGACGGCGGTGCCGCCGAGCATGCCGACCAGCTCGGGGTAGGACACCCAGTACGGCGCGGGAATGATGACTTCGTCGCCCGGGTTCAGCGTGGCGATAAACGCGTTGGAGATCACCTGCTTGGCACCGTTGGACACGATGACATTGCCCGGGTCGATGGCGAGGCGGTTGTCCCGCTCCAGCTTGCGGGTAACGGCCTCGCGGAGTGCAGCGACGCCACCTACCGGGGAGTAGCGGGTCTTGCCGTCCAGTGCTGCGCGGTAGGCGGCCTCGACGATGTGGCGCGGCGTGTTGAAGTCGGGTTCGCCCGTGGCGAGTGAGATCACATCGCGGCCCTGCGCCTTCAGGTCCCGCGCGAGTTGCGCCGTTTCCAGGGTCGCGGACGGCTTCATCCGGGTGACGGCTAGGGAGGGTGAGAAACGTGGCATGCCTGAATGGTCATGCTTCCGATGGATAATAAAAAGCGATATTTATCTATAAGAGTGAAGTCGTTTTAGGAATAGTCTGATGGTGACCTTCAAGCAACTGGAAGCGATCTACTGGGTGGCCAAGTTGGGTGGGTTCTCGCAGGCCGCGCAGAAACTCCATGCCACGCAGTCGGCCGTGTCCAAGCGCGTGCTGGAGCTGGAGAGCGCCTTCGGCACACCGATGTTCGACCGCACGCTGAGGGCATCGCGCCTCACGGAGAAGGGCGAGCAGATGTATGCCATTGCCCAGGACCTGCTTGCGCGCCGCGATACGGCGCTGGAGACCTTCGCCCAGGCGGAGCCTGCCTCGCAGTCGCTGCGCATCGGTGTGACGGAGTTGGTGGCGATGACCTGGCTGCCGCGCTTCGTCACGGCGGTGCACACGCGATTCCCGAAGATGCTGTTCGAGCCAGACGTCGACGACAGCTTCAGCCTGCGCAACAAGCTGCTGCGCGATGAGCTGGACATCGCGATCCTCCCGAACCTGTTCGAGGACACCCGCATCGCCAAGACCACCGTGGGCAAATCCTGCAACGCATGGATGTGCAAGCCCGGCCTGCTGGGATGCAATACCCTGAATGTGCACGACATCGCGGCACAGCGTGTGTTGACGCAGGGCGGCCGATCTGCCACGGGATCGCTCTACGACGAGTGGTTCCGGGCAGCCGGCATCACCTTTGCGGACCGCATCGTCAGCAACAGCCTCATGGCGATCATCGGGATGACGGTGTCTGGCCTTGGCGTCGCGCACCTTCCGCGCTACTGCCTGCGTCCGATGATCGACATGGGCATGTTGGAAGTGTTGAAGGTGACGCCCGCGGTGCCCGACGTGCCCTTCGCAGCGGCGCACAGGTCGGACCGCCACAGCACGGTCATCGACGTGCTCGTTGACATCGCGACGGAATGCTGCGACTTCGAGCAAGCCTTCCAGGCAGGGCGATAATCATCGCCTAGTTCACTTTGCTAGGCTTTCATGGGCACACGGTACTAGGGCCTGGTAACACAATCGAAGTCCGTCGGCGATGAGCGCAAAGCTGATGAAGCCCAGGAACATCACGTCGAGCTTCTCGAATCGCGAGAAGATTCGGCGGAAGCCCTTCAAGCGCCGGAACAGTCGCTCGACTTCGTTGCGGCGCTTGTGCATCTTTCGGTCGTACTCCCAGGGCTCGACCCTGGTCTTCAGCGGCGGCACTACCGGGATGAATCCAAGGTCGAGCGCCAACTGCCGTGTCTCGTTGCCTTCGTAGGCACGATCTATCAGCAGATGCAGTGGGCGGTTTGGCCCATCCAGGCGACGCAGCAAGGCCCGGCCTTCGGGCGCATCGTGTGCCTGCCCGGGCGACAGCGAGAACGTTATGGCCGTTCGAGCATCCGCGGCACCCATATGAATCTTGGTGTTCCATCCGCCTCGGGACTTGCCGATGGCTTGTGGCCCTTTTTTTTTAGCGCACCAGTTCCATCCGGATGTACCTTGATGCTCGTGCTGTCCAGCGAGACGGCCTCGATCTTGATGCGCACAACCTGAGCGCGCTGCAACTCCTCGAACACCCTATCGAGCACGCCGGCCTTGGACCACCGATTCATGCGTGTATAGATCGTGTGCCAATTGCCGAACCGCTTGGGCAGACCGCGCCACTTGCAGCCGTGCTCGGCCACATACAGCACCGCGTTCAACACAGTCAGGTTTGACAGGCTCACGTTGCCTCTCTGTGTAGGCAAACAATGTGCAATCTGCTCGAATCGGGCTTGGGTGATCTCCATACCCGGAGTTTCCGATATGAGCCTGGAGTCACGCCGGTAGTGTTAACACGCCCTAGCGAACTGGAGGGCGACGTCGACCGTCGGCTTCTGGCCGACAGTAGCCGGTCGCGGAGCCGTCGCGAAGGGGCCCTTTGAAGCCGTTCGCACTCGCTGAAAGCGGTCGCTCGATGCCCGTTCCTGGTGATCGACGCGATCGTGCAACTACACCGCCTACATCGCTACCTGGACTTGCGCGTCCCGGCAACGGGAATGTCTTGCCGCTTAGGCGCCGAATGGCGCGCGCCTGCGGTGACGACCACTCGGGCAGCGGCTTTCGGACAGACTGCTCAGATCGCGCAGTCAACGCCTCCAGCCGCGCCGGTCAATAGAGCGAGCTTGCCGTTAAGCAGGCCTCACGGCGTGCAAGGCTGTATGGCAGTCATGCGCCGACCCCGTCGAAGACGATCACGCTGCGGGCCACCTCGCCGCGCGTCATCGCGGCGAAGCCCTCGTTGATGTCTTCCAGCCGGATTCGTCGCGACACCAGGTCATCGAGGTTCAGGCGCCCCTGCAGGTAGAGCTCGATGAGGCGGGGAATGTCCTCGCGGATGCGGGCAGAGCCCAGCGCCGAGCCGTGGATCTTTTTTTCAAGGAAGAAGTCGCTGGCTTCGATGGAAGCCTTGACGCCCGGCGCGAAAAGGCCGACAACAGTAGCGGTGCCGCCGGGCTGCAGCATCTTGAAGCACTGCTCCACGGTGGCCGCGATCCCGATGCACTCGAAAGAGAACTCGACGCCGCCCTGCGTGAGCTCGACGACCTTCGCAACCACGTCGCCCTCGCTCGCGAGCACGGTATCGGTGGCGCCAAACCTGCGCGCGAGCTCCAGCTTCGAGGGCACGTTGTCGATGGCGATGATCCGCGCGGCACCAGCGATGCTGGCGCCATTGACGGCCGCCAAGCCAACACCGCCACAGCCCACGACCGCGACCGATGCACCCGCGGGTACCCGGGCGCTGCGGAACACCGCGCCAGTGCCGGTGATGACTGCGCAGCCCAGCAGCGCCGCGCGGTCGAGCGGCATGTCCTTGCGGATCCGCACGAGTGCGTTGCGATGTACGAGCATCTGCTCGGCGAAGCCCGAGAGATTGAACACCTGACTGACGGGCTGGCCTGCGTGGGACAACCGACGGGCCTGCCCGGGAGGCTGCTTGACATCCGTGTCCATGCACAAAGCGAATCGGCCGCCCAGGCACTGCAAGCAGGTGCCGCAGAACACTGAAAGCGCGCCGACCACGTGATCGCCCGGCTGCAGATCCTTGACACCGCTTCCGACCGCCGCGACGACGCCGGACACCTCGTGGCCGAGCACGCCGGGCAGCGGGATCTTGCGCATGCCCTGCATGAAGTGCAGGTCGCTGTGGCACAGACCGACGGCCGCCGTGTTCAAGAGGACTTCGTTCGGCCCCGGCGCGCCGATCGCCACGTCCTGGATCACCAAAGGTTGGCCGAATTCTTCGAGGACTGCTGCTCGCATGGTTTGGGGACTCCCTGTGGGTTCTGGGAATGCGGCCGGGCCGCGCCTCGAGCAGTGTAGGAGGACCGCTTCGCGCGATCCTTAAGCCTTGTGCAAAGTTGGTTTGCACCTCACGAGAAGCCGCGGGGCGCATCCACTAGAAATAATTCATGCGCCCGGCTCAGCATCCCGCCCGCCAGGTGCGCCAACAAGAATGAACAGGAGACAACCATGAATCACCGCAGACTTTTTTTCGGAATCCTGGCGATCGCATCGATGGCCGGCGTGGCCATGGCGCAGCAACAGCCGACCAAGATCGTGGTGCCGTTTGCCGCGGGCGGCGGCACCGACTCCTACCTGCGGCTGTTGGCCGATGAACTGACGAAGCGCGGCACACGTACCATCGTCGAGAACAAGCCGGGCGGCAGCGCGGTGGTCGCCGCCGACTACGTCGCGAAGGCACGGCCCGACGGGCAGACGCTGGTCATGTCCTTCGTCGGCATGCTGGGAACCAATACCGTCCTGTTCGACAAGCTGCCCTACGATCCGCAGAAGGATTTCACGGCCGTGTCGCAGGTGGCGTACCAGCCAACCATCATCGTCGGCCGCACCGAACTGCCGTACAAGAACATCAAGGAAATGGTGGACTACGCCCGGGCCAACCCGGGCGCCATCAACCGCGGCTCCCCGGGCGCGGCGATCCTGAGCAACCTGGCGCCGGTGGCGTTCGAGCGGTCGCTTGGCATTCGCACCAATCACATACCGTTCAACGGCGACGCACCCGCCATCCAGGCGATGCTCAGCAATTCCATCGATGTGTATGGCACCTCCATCACGAGTTCCTTGCCGCATATCAAGTCGGGAAAATTTCGCGTGCTTGGAGTGATGGACACCAAACGCCTGCCACAGGTGCCCGAAGCGCTGACCTTCCAGGAGCTCGGCTACGACTTCGAGGCGCCGCTGCGCTACTACCTGTCTGCGCCCGCGGCCACGCCCAAGGACGTGGTGTCCCGCCTGAACAAATCGATCAACGAGGTGCTCGCGGATCCGGCCTTCATCGAGCGCGCTCGTGCCATCGGCATGGAGCCGCAAGGTGGAAGCCCTGCTGACATGGAACGGCTTCTCAATGCAGAGATCGCGCGCTGGAACCCCGTTGTGAAGAGCCTGAACCTGCCGAAAGCAGGTCAATAGCAAGGGTATGACAGCCGGCCTGGCGTGCGTTGCCGCGCTGCGCTACTTCGCCGACACGCGCGCGTTCGCGTCGTCCGCATCGAACACGACGCGCGACGGCCATGGAGCCCAGGGCGTGCCGAGCCCCGGGTGCGCGGGGCTGCCCGCGCGCGCGAACGCGCCGAGGCTGCGCATCATCTGCGCAGACAGTGCCAGACGGCCGGGCCGGTTCTGCGCGGTGAACAGGATGTTCGCGTAGAGCGACGGCCCGAAGTTGCCGAACACGAACGGCAGGTCGAAGGTGTGGGCGGCGCCGAAGATCAGGTCGAAGGGCGGCGGCAGGCGGTCCCAGTCGAAGTCGTAGGCCCAGACCGCTTGCTGCCGGGAAAGCAGCGCATCGAGCACGTCGTTGCGCATCGCGTCGAACCAGAGGCGGTCGAGTGCGGCCGTGCGTGCGATGAAGCCGGTCCCGGGCCGGTCGACCGGCAGGTAGGCCTGCGGAATCCACTGTCCAATCGACGTGGCGGGTGGCGCGTCGGGCGCGTAGCGCGACACCAGCGCGAACACCGCGGCATCGTCGAGCAGGCGCCCGCTCACGCCGCCGAACGCGGGGCGGATCGCGAGCAGTTGCGGGAACAGGCGGGTCTCGTCGCGCGTCTTGCCCGCGAGCACCGGTACCTGGAGGTAGCGTCCGTCGCGGATGGCGCGGATCGGGTCGTGCGCGACGACCCAGCCGTCGGGAATGGGGTTCGATGCGCCCATGCCCTTGGGTGCGAGCCGGGTGCGCACGACCGACAGCAGTGTGTCGGCCGGGCGGCTGCGCAGGTGGGCGGCCATGGCGGGCGTGCCGCGCGCGGCGCCCCCGCGCTCGCGGGCGGCCGCTTCGTCGGCCGCCACGCCTTCGGCGACGAGCGACTGCAGCAGCAGCTGCTCGCCGCGCTCGGCCCAGAGGGCCCGGGGCTGGATCGCGGCGATCGCGCCCGCGGGCAGTGTGGCGGGCGTGGAGATGCCGCCGCTCAATGCGACGAGCCGGTGGAGCAGCGGCGGCCCTGGGCGCGCCACGAGCATCGGCGAGGTGAGAAGCGCATACACGTTCACCGCACCGGCGGACTGGCCCATCAGGGTGACGCGCGACGCATCGCCGCCGAAGGCCGCGATGTGGCGCTGGACGAACTCGAGCGCCTTCACGATGTCGAGCAGCGCGAAGTTGCCGGCGTCCTCCTCGGCGTTGCCGGTCTTGAGCGCGGCGACATCGAAAAAACCGAAGATGCCGAGGCGGTAGTTGACCGAGACCACCACCGCGTCCTGGCTGCGCGCGAGCGCGGCGCCGTCGTAGACCGGGTCGGCGGTGTAGCCCGTGATGTTGCTGCCGCCATGCACCCAGACGATCACCGGCCGCGGCGCGGCGGCAGCGCGCGAGGCCGGCGCCCAGATGTTCAGGTACAGGCAGTCCTCGGCGCCGAGCGTCTGGCCAAGCGTCTCGCCGATGGTCTCGTCGTAGCGGTTGTGGCGCCCGGGGCCGTAGAGACGGCCGGTCTGGACGCACGCCGGTGCGAAGTCGGCAGCCTGCCGCGGCGCCGTCCAGCGTTCGGGGTCGACGGGTGCCTTCCAGCGCAGCGCGCCCACGGGCGGCTTCGCGAACGGCACGCCCTTCCAGCTGAGCGTGCCGATGCCGTCGTCGCGGCCCACGACCGGGCCGAGCGCGGTCTCGCGCAGCACGCCTGCCGGCGCATTCGGCCCAACGCCGGCGCAACCCTGGAGCAGCACGAGCGCGACGGCTGCTGCAAGGCCGTGAAGAAATCGGTTCATGTGCGGCTGGCGTTTATTCGGCCGTGATGTTCGCGGCCTTGATGATCTGCGCCCACTTGCGCGTCTCGCCCGCGATGAAATTGGCAAAGGCCTGCGCCGTGCCACCGCGCAGTTCCAGCCCCACGGCCTCGGCCTTCTTGCGGATCTCGGGGTCGGCGAGCGCAGCGTTGGTCTCGGCATTGAGCCGCTCGAGGATGGCCGCCGGCGTGCCCGCGGGCGCCATCAGCCCGTACCAACCGTAGCCGACCACGTTCGCGAGCCCGAGTTCGCGCAGCGTTGGCGCGTCGGGATAGACCGGCGTGCGCGCCTCGGTGCTGACCGCGAGCACGCGCAGCTTGCCGGCCTGAATGTGCGGCACCGCGGTCGAAACGGCCGTGAGCGTGGCGTCGATGCGCCCGGCCAGCAGTTCGGCATAGGCGGGCGCGTCGCCGCGGTACTGCACCACGATGCCCGGCGTGCCCGATTGCCGAAGCAGCATCTCGGCGGTCAGGTGAGGTGCCGAGCCGGCGCCCGGCGAGCCGAAGGTCAGCCCCTTGGACGAGGCCTTGCCGTGGCGGATGAACTCGGCCAGCGTCTTGTACGATGCCTCGGTGTTCGTGACGAGGAACAGCGGCGCGATCGCCGTGCTCACGATGGGCGCGAAGTTCTTCTTCACGTCGTAGGGCAGCTTCGGGTACAGCGCCTCGCCGATCGCGATCGGTGCGGCCGCGTGCAGCAGCGTGTAGCCGTCGGGCGGGGCGTGCGCGATGTACTCGTTGGCGATGCGCGTGCCGGCGCCGGCCTTGTTCTCGATCACCACGCCCTGACCGAGCCGGCGCGCCAGATAGTCGCCGAGCAGCCGCGTGAGGATGTCGTTGGAGCCGCCCGGGCCGTAGGGAGACACCAGGCGCACCGGCCGCGCGGGCCAGGCCTGCGCGAAGGCCGGCAGGCCGGCGATGGAGGCTGCGAGGCCCGCGGCTGCGGCGCCGAGCATGCGCCTTCTTTGGGGAATCATGGGCGTGTCTCCTTCTTTTCGATTCGATGTTCGTCAGGCCACGGCGCCGGCGCTACGCATCGCGGCGACCTGCGCCGCGTTGTAGCCGAGTTCGGCCAGCACCGCATCGCTGTCGGCGCCGCACGCCGGTGCGGCCGGTGGCGCCGCAGGGGGCGCGTCGCCGAGCCGATAGGGCAGGCCGAGCGCTTGGTAGCGCGCACCGTCGGCGCCCGCCGCGTCGACCAGCAGCCCGCATTTGTTGAAGTCGGGCGATGCGCGCACCTGGCTGTAGCTGCGCACCGCGCCCGAGACGATCTGCTCGCGCCCGAGCAGCGACACGCACTGCTCGCTGCTCAGGCCCGAGAGGCACTCGCGCAGCACCGCACGCAGCGCAGGCCGGTTCGCGACCCGCAGCGCATTGGTGGCAAAGCGTGCATCGGCCACCAGCGCCTCGCGGCCGACCACGCGGCAGAAGCGGGCCCAATGTTCCTCGGCGTAGGCCGACAGAACGATGTGGCCGTCGAGCGTGGGCACGACCTCGGCCGCCGGCGCGTTGTGCGGCTGCCCGTCGCCCCGGCGCACGGGTTCGGGCGCGCCGCCGAGGTAGTCGCTCCAGCTGGTCGCCTGAAGGTGCAGCGCCACCTCGAACAGCGAGGTCTCGAGCGTCTCGCCGATGCCGCTGCGCTCGCGACCGTACAGCGCCGCCAGCACCGCCTGCGCGCCGAGGTGCGCGGCGGCCGCGTCGACGATCGGCACGCCGACCTTCTGCGGCGGCCGGTCGGGCTCGCCCGTGAGGGACATGAGGCCGCTTTCGGCCTGCGCCGCGATGTCGTAGCCCGGCCGATCGCGCGACGGGCCGCGCGCCGGAAAGCCCGAGATCGAGAGGTACACGATGCGCGGAAAGCGCTCGCGCACCGCGCGCGGGCCCAGCCCCAGCGTGTCGACCACGCCGGGGCGCAGGTTCTGGATCACCACGTCGCTGGCCGCGACGAGGCGCCAGGCGGCTTCCTTGCCGGCGTCGCTGCGCAGGTCGAGCGCGATCGAACGCTTGCCGCGGTTGTAGGCACGGATCATCGATTCGCCGTAGCGGCCGATGTGCCGCGCCTGGTCGCCCGCGAGCGGCTCGAGCTTGGTCACGCTGGCGCCGAGCTCGCGCAGCACCATCGCCGCGCCGGGGCCGGCGATGTACTGCCCGAGGTCGAGCACGCGCACGCCCTGCAGGGGCGGTGTCGCGTGCGTCGTTGCGGAAACCTTGTCTTGCGCCATGTTCATGCGCCCGACAATAGCGCCCGGCAGTATTCCTGAAAATTCAAAAATCGTGAGGTGGCGATCACATCTGGTGATCGCCTCGGAGACACACATGGCCCATGGCACCGACTACCTGCTGCGCCGCCTGCGGCTGCGGCATCTCGAACTGCTGGTGATGCTCGGCGAAGCCGGCACCGTGCGCGGCACCGCGACGCGCCTCAGCCTGAGCCAGCCCGCCATCAGCAAGATGCTCGGCGAGATCGAGGGCGCCCTCGGCGCGCGGCTCTTCGAGCGCAGCCACCAGGGCGTGCGCGCCAACGCGCTCGGCCTGGCGGCGATCTACCGCGCGCGCGTGGTGCTGAACGAGCTCGGCCGCATCGGCGACGACCTGGCGGCGCTCGGCGACGGCGCCACCGCGGTGCTGCGCCTGGGCGCGCCGTCGGTCACGGCGACCGTGCCCGCCGCCATCGTGCAGCTGCGCGCGCGCATGCCCGGCACCGCGGTGCGCATCACCGAGGGCCGGGTGCGCGAGCTGATCCAGCGCCTGCTCGATGGCGAACTCGACTGCGTCTTCGGCGCCATCACGCCCGAGCTCATGGCCGGCGACCAGCTGCCGCTGCTGCAGTCGGAGGTGCTGGTGGAAGACCAGCTCTGCGTGCTGGCGGCCGCGTCCAACCCGCTCGCGCGGCGGCGCGGACTGCGCTGGTCCGAGCTGCGCGCCGCCCCCTGGGTGGCACCGCCGAAGGAGACGCTGGTGCGCCAGGCCTTCATGACCGCGTTCCTCAACGAAGGCGTCGATCCGCCCGAAGCGGCCGTCGAGGCGATGTCGTCGGTCACCATCGGCGCGCTGCTGCGCCTCGATGCGACGCTGCTCTGCGCGGTGCGCCTCGACCATGCCCGCGACGAGGTCGCGCGCGGCGACGTGCGGCGCCTGCGCGTGGGGCCGGTCGTGGCGCTGCCGTCGCTGGGGCTCTTCACGCGGCGCGGTGCGGGCCCGCAGCCGGCGGTGGTGCAGGCGTTTGCGCGGGCGGTGCGGAAGGTGGGTTAAGTTATAACTTTCGCGTATCTGAAACACGCGAAAGTTAAACTGATTGACATCGTAATTCGCGTGATTGGATCTGCTAGCGCGGCTTGATGACCGCCAGGCCGATGGCGCATGCAGCCAGCACAAGAACGGCAATGGAGAGCAGCGGCGACCCCTCGTTGGCCGCCGATGCAACCGCTTTCCGGAGCTTCCCGGTGAAATAGCCGTGGAGGCCGGCCAGGGCGAGCGCCAGCACGACCTTGGCCAGCAGCCATGGCGCGGGCGGCCATTCGCCTAGCCGCGCCAGTGTCAGCCCCAGCAACCATGCCAGCGCGAGCGCCGGCGTTGTCACGAAGCGATTCCAGCGCAAAACCGACAGCACGAACCGCCTTGCCGCGGGATCGAGCGTGGCCCCAGGCTGTCCGACCCGCAGCGTCCATGCGGCCAGCAGCGTGCCGCTGAGCCAGGTGAACACCGCCGCCAGATGCGCGGCCTTCAGCGCCATGTAGTACGAACCCGCGATCATCGTTGCACCGGCGAAAGCGCCCACAGGCGTGCTCGGATGAGGCCATCGTTGAGCCACGCGCCGAACGGCAGCAAGGCCCCTGCGGCCAGGCGCCATGCTTGCCGCTTTGCCCAGAGGCCTGCCCCGATGGACTGCACCAGCGTCCAGGCGTATACGAGGAAGGCAACCCCATGCAGCGGCCCGACGAGGGAAACGAGTCGCGGCTCATCTGCCAAGTGCTTCAACGGCACGGCCAGCAGCACCAGCATGACGAGCGTGGCGCCTTCGAACAGCCCGGCCCAGCGCAATCGCGCCAGCAGCGCCAGGTGGAGCTTGGCTGTCTCGTCGGCAGGGCTCATGCAGCGCTTCCTTCAGGCCAGAGCGAGCCGTCGCTGACGGCGGCCGCGAGCGCTTCGCCGGCCGCATCGAGCAGGCGCTCGCCTTTTGCTGCCGAGGCCGAGGCCGGGGTGCCCACCACGCCGCTGCAGGACCAGTGCCCGATCGGCCGCCAGCGGTGTGTCCCGAGCGGCTCCAGAAAACCGCGTGCGGGCGCATGCACCGTCCGGGCCGCGGACGCGTCGACCAGATCGGGGCGCAGATGCATGAGCATCGAGGTTTCTGCCTCGCAGGCATGCAGCAGGTTGTCCTGCGAGGTGAGGATGCGGCCGAACGCGGCTGCCGCCACCATCCAGTAGGTTGCGCTCGCCACGGGGAGCGAGGTCTCGATGGCCAGCAAGTCGACGATGGTGTTCAGTGCCGAGATGTTGCCGCCATGCCCGTTGAGCAGCAGCACGCGCCGATAGCCTTGCCGCTGCAGCGACACCACGACACAGCGCACAAAGGCGTGCAGCGTGGCGAAGTCGAGCGTGAGGCTGCCGGCCATTCCCATGTGGTGCTCGGCGAGCGAGATCCACAAGGGCGGAAGGACCAGCACTGGCGTGGATGCAGGCACACGGCGCGCCGTGCGCAGCGCAACCTCCGAAGCGAGCAGCGTATCGACCTGCACGGGCAGGTGCGACCCGTGCTGCTCGGTCGAGCCGATCGGCAAGATCACCACGCAGCGCTCACGCGCTTCGGCAGGAAAGTCCGGCGTCTTCAGGTCGCTCCACAGAACCGGGCGCCCGTTCGCTGCCGCGCTCATTGGGGCTTGTACCCGACTGCGGCGATCAACTGCCGGACCTGCGCGGCGGATTCGCGGTAGCGCGCATCCATCTGCTCGGGAGTGCCCGAGCGCGGCTGCAGGCCATGGGCGCGGATCTTCTCGATCACGGCGGGCATCGCCAGCACCTGCCGGATCGCATCGTTGTAGCGTTGCACGTTGGCATCATTCATCCCGGCCGGCGCGTAGACCGCGAGAAAGTCGCTGGCCGCGAGCTCCGGCAGCCCGAGATCGCCGAACGCCTGCACGCCGGGCAGCAACGGCGTCGGGTGGGTGACGGCCAGCGCCGTGATGCGCCCGGCCTTCTGGTACGGCAGGACATCGCCGACCGGCAACACCGCGGCGACCACCTGGCCGCCCAGCAGGTCTTGCACCGCGGGCGCCGCGCCGCGGTAGGGCACTGGCTGCACGTCGGCCTCGAGCAGCTGGGCCATGCGCCCCACGATGAACTCCGGTGTGCTGCCCGGTGCGGGCACGGCGATGAGGCGTGCGGTGGGCGTGCGGGCGAAATGCGCCATCAGGTCGCGCAGGCTTTTCGCGCCGGAGGCTGGATGGGCCACGAGCGCGAGCTCGAAGTCGGCGACCTGGGCCACGGGGCGCAGATCGGTCGCGGTGTCGAATCCGGCCGACTTCAGCACCTGGGGCACGGTGACGACCGTGTGGCCATTTGTGAAGAAAAGCACTGATCCGTCGGGCTTTGCGCCCTTGACGTGGCGCGCGGCGATCTGCCCGCCGGCCCCGGCACGATTGTCGACGATGACCGGCTGCCCCAGCAGGGGAGACAGCTTTTCCGCGAGGATGCGCGCGCCGAGGTCGGCGGTGCCGCCTGCGGGAAAGCCGACCACCAGGGTGATCGCTCCGGCGTGCGCCTGCGCCGAGGCAGGACCGTGCAGCATCAGCAGCAGCGCGGCCGCGATCAGCAGGCGGGCAAGGATGGAAGTGGCGTTGAAGTGGTGCATGGAGCCTCCGTACGAGTCGTGCTGTGGATGTGTCGACTCGCGGCGGACTCTAGGTTTCGCATGCGCGGGCGCTGCCTGATGCGTGCGAAGTCGATCCGGTTTCGGCAGCGCTTTCGCTCGTTCGAAGCATGCTGCTGCCGATCGGCGGCCTTGTCTGCCGATTCGGGCATGCCCCGGCGGCAGCCGGCGCAGAATTGCGCCAGCTGCACAAGGAGTCGCGAATGCACTACCGCACTTACACCAGTTCGTCGCTCGAAGAAGGTTCGAGCATCCTGAACCGGGAGTGGTCCGCCCACTCGGTGACGCTGGCGCGTGGCGAGGCGCTGCGTCTGCGGTTCTCCATCCGCAACCTCACGGACGATGTGTCCGTGAGCCAGCTGGCCTATGGTGCGTCGGCACTCGTGCGCCCCGAGGAACGGGCCGAGGTGCTGCTGGTGAAGATGCCGCAGGCCGGCAGCGGTGTGGCGAGCTATGCCTGGGGCAACAACGCGCTCGACGGGCGCCACTACGGCCTCGTCGATGTGCGGCGGGTGAGGCAGCTGCAATGCAGTCCGCAGCTGGACGCGCTGGTGCTGCGCGTGCGGATCTCGAGGCTGCTCGCCTGGCTGGAGCAGGCCCTGGGACGCAAGCCGGTGCGCGAACTCGTGTTCCGGCCATCGATCGACGAGGGAACCCCGGCATGGGCTGCGTGGGCGCCCGTCGCCGCGGCGCTGGAGGCACTGCAGTGCCACCCGCAGGGCGACGTCCCCGCGCCCGCGCTGAAGGCGCTCGAGGAGATGGCGGTGGCCACCATGCTGCTGGCCCTGCCCAACAGCTACAGCGACGAACTCCGGCGGCCTGCCACGCCCGCCGCGCCGCGGCACGTGCGGCTGGCCGAAGAGCTTGTCCAGCGCTCGCTCACGCGCGCTGTCAGCGTCGAGGAAATGGCGCGCCATGCCCAGGTGAGCGTGCGCACCCTGTTCGACGGCTTCCGGCAGTTTCGCCAGACCACGCCGGCCGCCTATGTGCGGCAGGCGCGCCTTGCCGCCGCGCGGGAGGATCTCCGCAAGGGCCACGACAGCGTGGCCGCCGTCGCACGGCGCTGGGGCTTCCTCCATGCGGGGCACTTCGCCGCGCAGTACCAGCGCCAGCACGGCGAGACGCCGGCGCAGACGCTGCGATCGTTTTCATCCACTCCCTAGAAGCCTTCACCATGCCAACCATCGAGTATTTTCCGGCTGCGGCCGACATGCCCACACCGCCCCTGTCCGCTGCTGCGCGCGTGGGCGATCTGTTGTTCGTCTCCGGCACGCCCGGCTACCACGCGGGAGGCGGCATTGACACGGGCGACTTCGGCAAGCAGTTCGACCAGGCGGTGGCGAACCTGCAGCAGATTCTGGCGCGCGGCGGTGCGTCGATGCGCACCATCATCAAGGTCAACATGCTCCTGACGCGCCCGCAGGATGTACAGGAGATGAACGAGCGCTACGCCAAAGCGTTCGGCCCTGCACCGTATCCTGCGCGCACCACCTGCGTGGTGGCGGCGCTGCCCGATCCCAGGATGCTGCTCGAGATCGAGTGCGTGGCTGCGGCGGAGGGCGCATGAGCAGCGAGGCTCACCAGCCGGGCGCCGGGTCCCCGGCATTCCAGATCGGCATGGTGATCTTCGAGGGCATGACGGCGCTCGACTTCGCGGCGCCGCTCGATGTGTTCGCCCGCATGCCGGGCGCACAGGTCCATGTCATCGGCAAGACGCTGGCACCGGTGAAGACCGATCTCGGCTTTCAGGAAACGCCCACGACCACGCTGGCCGGCGCGCCGAAGCTCGATCTCCTGTTCATCGGCGGCGGGCCGGGCGTTACTGCGCTGATGGAGGACGAGGAGGTGCTGCAATTCTTCGCCAGCCGGGCGTCCGAGGCGCAATGGGTCACTTCGGTGTGCACCGGCGCGCTGGTGCTCGGGGCGGCCGGGCTCCTGCGCGGCTACAAGGCCGCCACCCACTGGGCTGCGATGGAGGTGCTGCCCCTGCTGGGCGCCGAGCCGGTCGACGAGCGCGTCGTGATCGACCGCAACCGCATCACGGGCGGCGGCGTGACCGCGGGCCTGGACTTCGGCCTTGCGGTAGCCGAGCAGCTGCATGGCAGCGGCCTTGCCCAGGCCATGCAACTGGCGATGGAGTACGACCCGCATCCGCCCTACAACGTCGGCTCGCCGAGGATCGCGCCGCCCGAACTGGTTGCCGGCGTCCGCGAGAAGCTGAAGCCGGCCACGCAGGCAAGGCTGGCCGCCGCAGGGCGTGCGGTGCAGAAGGCAGGCTGGGCGGAGTGATTCGGCAGGCCGCTATTTCGAACGCTGCCAGACGATGCGGATTTTCGCGCCGTCGGGGCGCTGGAAGTCTTCGGTCATCCGGTCGCCCGCGACGGCCATGCGCAGGTCCCCGACCTGTACGCGAGCGCCACGGAGGCGGCCGCGCTGCTTCGCGAGGGGCGGCAGTACCGCCGCGACCGGGTCCGGGCGGCCGATATGGTCACGGTGGTGGAGGCTGCTTCGCTCCTGCAGATGGAAGCCTCGACTGTCGCGGCCTGGATCGACGCCGTCCGCTGCATCGGGCTCCTCGGCCCCAGTCGGACGATAAGGGTGCCCCGGTGGCAGTTCGAACCCTCGGTCCGGCCATCAATCGGGTCGATCGCCGAATGCCTCGGCACCAGGGACGGCTTGCAGATGGTGGACTTCCGGGAGACGGCGGCGCCGGCGCTGAACGGATGGACGCCTCGGGTGGTCCTCGAGCGGGGAACGCCGCTCGCGCGTCTTGGCCGTGGCGATGGCCGAATCGCATCGAGCGACCCATGAAACTCCTGATCTTTCCCGACCTACACGCCGAGTTCGAGCCCTCCGAGGTGCCAAAGGGCCTGGACTACGACGCGGTCATCCTGGCGGGTGACATCGTAGCCACTGGGCGCGTGGCCGCACGCTGGCTGCGCAACCCGGCACGCTTCTGCGAAAAGCCGATCGTGCAGATTGCGAGGGCGTGACCTTCTTTCTGCCACGTGGAGCTTGATGCCCTTGGGCAAGATTAAGAAGGTCCTTCAAGCGGCAATCGATGCGCCGCGACTGTGGCTGCAACCTTAGCCACGTCGACAAGCGTGTTGGCGCGTGGTCGACGTGAGTTCCAACGCTTCAGCGCAATGTGACGCTGTCGGCGATCCCAGCCTGACGCGTCGGGAGAACTCCACGAACGCCGTACTGGACTGGCACCCGGCTATTCACAAAAGCCTCGACATAGAGGTTCTGTGCTGGCGCGTGAGCGACTGCGCGGGCTTCGGACTGCACCACAGAGCGATCGAGCGGGCTGGGCAAAGCTGCAACGACGCCTGAAAATGCGCCTTCCGAGTAGGGATTGCCGGAGTGCGCAGCGGCGACGGCTTCGGTTCGAACGTCGCTTCGGCTGAGGGTTGAGTGGATCTGCAAAACGCCTTGATATTCTTCGGCGTTGGCCTGTGCTGCGGTCAGGATGGCAGCGAGCGAGAGCGAAGTGGCAACAGCAGCTTGAGAGAGCTTCATGGCAATTTCCTTGGTAGTGAAGTGATCTTCGGGAGTGAGAAACCGAATTGTTTGCCCCCTCTGGCGTTGCGGAACACATTGTGTATTTCTACGTGTCTACCCATAGAGCCGCACACAGTAGGTTTCACGATGAGGTTCAAAGGCTTCGCCGGAAACGATTGTTGACTAATCCATCAAAAACGCGTAGATTGCAACTATGGCAAGACCTCTCGAGTTCGACCGGGACCTGGCCCTTGAACGGGCGATGAAGCTGTTCTGGGAGAAAGGATTTGCCGCGACTTCGACGGACAGCCTTTTGGCAGAGATGGGCATTGGTCGGCAGAGCCTCTACAACGCCTTTGGTGACAAGCGCCAGTTGTACGCGGAGGTGCTGCGTTCGTATCAACAAAGGTCGATCGCCGACCACATGAAAAGACTGACCAAGCCCGAGTCGCCGTTGGAAGGTTTATTCGAGCTCTTGAGCGGTCTCGCGGCCAGAGACCGCAAGGTCCGGGCGCTGGGTTGCTTTGGCGTGAGTTCGATCGGCGAGTTTGGTACCTCGGACCCGGAACTGCGGCGCCTCGGCGAAGCAGCAGGCGCACTGCTGCGTGCTCGAATTGCGGAGCGCATCCGAGAAGGTCAGGCAGCGGGCGAAATCGATCCCGCTATCGAGGCGGACGAAGGCGCCGCGTTCGTTCAGACGTCCATGATGGGGTTGCAGGTCTCGGCAAGAGCCGGCGCCGGAATGCAACACATGCAGCAGGTGGCGGCGTTTGTTGTGGCGCGCCTGAAAGCATAGTTTGTGGATCTGCCGTGATGCGGTTTTTTTTGGTTTGTTATTGACCGTTCGGTCAAGAATAGGAAGGTATGAACAGCGAAAGTGCGACCTCGCCTGGCAAGACTGCACTCGTCTTTGGCGGCTCCCGCGGCATTGGTGCAGCGGCCGTGAAGCGGCTTGCCGCCGACGGCTACTCTGTTGCATTTACCTACGTCTCTCAGGGCGGCAAGGCCAACGAGCTTGTAGCGACGATCGAAGCCTCCGGAGCGAGGGCTCTCGCTATTCAGGCAGACAGCGCGAACCCCCAGGCCATTCGCCAGGCAGTGAGCCAGGCCGTGGACTGCTTCGGAATCGTCAACGTCTTGGTGGTCAACGCAGGATTGCTGCGCCTGGGCACTATCGACGCCGTCAGCCTGGAGGACCTCGACCTCATGCTGGATGTGAATGTGCGCGGGGTCTATCTCGCGATCCAGGCCGCGGTCCCCCATCTCCAAGAAGGGGCCCGCGTCATCACCATTGGCAGCAACGTGGCTGTCCACACCGGCTTGGCCGGCGCGAGCGTCTATCAACTCACAAAGACCGCCGTTGCAGGGCTGGTCAAGGGGGTGGCCCTGGACCTTGCCCCTCGACGAATCACCGTCAACAACATCCAGCCAGGGCCCACTCGCACAGACATGACGGCGAGTGCGATCGACATGCTCGTGGAACGCAGTCCACTCAAGCGCATCGCCGAGCCAGAGGAAATTGCAGGGCTGATCTCGTACCTTTCGAGCGATGAGGCCCGCTACCTGACTGGCTCCAGCATCACCATTGATGGCGGACTGACGCTCTAACCAACGCGGAGCGCTACCCAAGGCCGCGACGGCGATCCTGGACCTGCACCCCTCGCCAGGGCTAACAACGCCTAACACAGGCCATCGCTCGCGACCGCCTACACGCGAGTGTTTGCGCTCCAATAGGTGCGGACCAAAGGGACTCCCTCTCACGACCATACCGAGCAGCGGACCGGGGCGTCCGGATCGCTAAGAGGCACGTCCAGAACCGAACTCCTTCGGAAGCTACCCATGCGACAAGAAGAACTCAGTGTGCGCCGCCGGACAAAGATCGTGGACAGAATCCCGTACGTCGATCGCGGGGCAACCGAGCCTGCTCACAGCCTCTTGCACAGTTTTGCTGCGGAACAGGAGACTGTCGAACAGCACGTCGCGACCGCAGGACTCGCTTCACGAGAATTTCACGATCTCGGTGCGGGTACACCACGCCTGGAACGCGCCAGCGCCAACGGTTGCGCATCCTGGCTTGTTGCAGGGCGCGGCCAAGTTGCTCCGGCCACGTTGGCCACTCTTCAGCGCGAGTACGCATTCCGCAGCGCCTTGCGCGAGGATTGGGCGGCGGTGCCGATCGCACTGGTGCCGCACGGTGAAGGGGCGCTGCTCCTTCTGAAAGACCCGGGCGGCGAACTGCTTTGCCGGATCGAACGACCGGTTCACGACGCAGATGCGTTTATTAAGCTGGCACTCCAAATTACCGCCGCCGTGGAGGCTATGCATGCAGCAGGCGTGATGCACCGCGCGCTGAACCCTGATCGCCTGCTGTGCACGTCCAGCGGAAGCACGTACCTGACGGGCTTTGGCTACTCAGCGCGGCTCAACGCGGACAACCACATGCCTACCGACGGCAGCCTCGCGTGGGACGAGGGCAGCTTCGACTATATGGCGCCCGAGCTCGGCGGACGCATGAACATCTGCATCGATGCGCGCGCCGATCTTTATTCGCTCGGCTGCATTTTCTATGAACTGCTTGTCGGCAGGCCTCCGTTCCAGGGCGGGGACGTAGCGGAACGGATCCACGCGCACGCAACGCAGAAACCCTGCTCGCCCTGCGAACTGCGGGAGGACGTCTCCGCGCAACTGTCGCTGCTGGTCATGAAGCTTCTCGAAAAGGCGCCCGATCACCGCTACGGCAGCGCGGCCGGGGTGATGGCGGATCTGCGTCACTGCGAGATGCTGCAGCGCCAGGAGGGGCGCATTCCTCTTTTCGCGCTCGACGCGCACGCCACGCTGCACAAGGTGTTGCGCATGCAGCAGGTGTTGGGACGGGATGTTGAGCTTCAAACGCTGGAGGCGCTTTACCGAGAGGTCGCCGACACTGCGCAATCGCGCATAGTCTGGGTCTCGGGTCCATCGGGGATCGGTAAATCGATCCTCCTGCGTGAGGCGGTGGCGCGCATCCAACGGTCGGGCGCCCCGCTCCTCGCGGCCGTCAAGAGCGATGAAGGCAGCGTGGGCCGGCCCTACGCGGTCCTGGTGCAGGCGCTCGAGCAACTGCTGCAGTACGTGCTCGGTTGCCCCGAACACGAATTCGCGATCTGGCAAGACCGGATCCACGCCGCAACGGCTGCAGTTGATCGAATCCTGGCCGGATTTCTTCCCTCCCTGGCCGTCGTGCTCGGCCAGCAAGCCCAGACGCCTGAAGCCTCAGATACGGCACCAGCACTAGAGCGGGAGCGCGTGCTTCACGGCATGGCACGCCTGCTGGCCTGCTTTGCTACGCCCGCGCGACCTCTGTTGCTGTGGCTGGACGACCTGCAGTGGGCGGATGCGGGAACCCTGCAGGTTCTCGAACGTCTGGTTCATCAGTACCCCGACAAAGCGATGCTGTTGATAGGCGCGTTCCGCACGAAGGAGGTGGACGCGAATCACCCGCTTCGCGCAGGTCGCCTCGCCAAAGTGCCCGGCGCGGCCACCATGGAGATCGGACCGCTCGAAGAGAGCGCTCTGCGCGAGCTGATCGCACTGGCGTTGCAGCAGGACGCAGATGCTGTCAGTCTTCTCGCAGAGGTGATCGGCCAAAAAACCCACCGCAACCCGTTCTTTACCCGGCATCTGCTGGGCCTACTCGCCGACGACGGACTGATTGCCTACGACGCGCCGGCAGCGGCCTGGCGCTGGAGCCTAGGGCACATCGCGGCCCATCCAGGCGTCGACGACGTCGTTGATCTGCTGGCGCGCCGCTTCGAACAACTGCCGAGCTCGGCGCAGTCCGTGCTGCAACAGCTTTCCTGTATTGGGCACCGCGCCTCCGGCCAATCGCTTGCGATCGCAATGGGCCTCCCACCCGGTGCTGATGCGCTACGCACCCTGGAAGTGGCGCTCGAACCGGCGGTCAACGCCGGCAGCGTCTGCCGAGAGGAAGACGATTGGGTGTTCTGCCACGATCGCTTTCGTGAAGCGGCCTACGCTTCGATCCCGTTGGAAGGGCGCGCATCGCTGCATCTGCAGATTGCGCGCCGGCAACTCGCCCACCCGGCCACGTCCGCGCAAGTCTTCACGATTGCCGCGCAGGCCAATCTCGCGCGAGCAGCGATCGACTTGCCGGACGAGCAACGGCAATTCGCCAGACTCAACCTCCAGGCCGGACGCCAGGCGAAAGCCGCGACGGCACACCATTCGGCTCTCGGCTTCTTCCGCGCCGCGCTTGACTTCCTCGGCGAGGACGATGCCAGCGAGGACGGCCTTGCCGCGCGCGCTTCGTGTGGAGAGGCCGAATTCATGACCGGTGCGCTTGAAGTCGCCGAGGCGCGTCTCTCGGCACTGGAGCAAGTGGCCGGCGAGGGCATCTTCGGCGCAGACCTCGCGCGCCTGCGCGCCGCGCTTTACACCACTCTCGGCCGCTTCGACCTGGCGCTTCGCGTCGGGCTGGCGTTTTTGCGCAAGTCGGGCATCTATGTGCCGATGCAACCCGACGACGCCGCGGTCGACCGGGAATACGCACAGCTTCAGGCATGGCTCGACCGCTATGGCATGGAGACGCTGCGGCAGTTGCCGGTCGCGACCAATCCGCTGCGCGGCGCTATTACCAACATCTTTGCTGACCTTATTCCGCCGGCGCTCTACACCGATCAGAACCTGGTCGACTTGATCCTGCTCCGCATGGCGAACCTCGGAATCGTGCACGGCCACACGGATGCTTCGGCAAACGGGTACGTCTGCATGACCCAGGTCTTTGGTGTGCGCTACGGCGACTACGCCGCCGCCCGTGAGTTCGGTGCGCTGGCGCTGCACCTGGTCGACGATCACAACCTTGTGGGCTACCGCGGCCGGGTGTACATGGCCTTCGGCACCATGGTCGTGCCCTGGACTCAGCCCGCTCGCGCGGCACGCGACTACATCCGTCAAGCCTACAAAGTACTGGTCGAGACCGCGGACCACACGTTCGCGATCTACTGCGCCCCGAACGAGGCCTCCGGAATGTTGTTCGCTGGCGAATTCCTGGGCGAGGTGCGCGACACCGTCGAACGCGGCTTGGCCATCGCGCGTGACGCAAATTTTCAGTTTGTAGTCAACGCGCTGCTGGCCCAGAAAATGCTTCTTGCAAGGCTGCAGGACGGCACTCTCGGCAATCCAGGGGAGGAGCCCGGCGTGCCCGAGAACGGGGTTCCGCCCACATTGGTGGACTTCGAGTACTGGATTTACCGGCTGGAGGGCGCGCTGCTGTGCGGCGAACTCGCTGAGGCGCTCGAGGCTCGCAGCCGCGCCGAAGCCTGTGCGTCGGCAGGACGCACCTTTGCCGAAAGTGGCGAACTGCCTTACTACGGCGCCTTGGCGCTGCTCGCGCTGCCGGAACGCAACGCTGAGCAGCAGGCGGCGCTCCAACGCCATGTGGACCAGCTTGCTGCCTGGGCCTCTTCCTGTCCCGAAAACTTTTCGGCCCGCTTCGAGCTTGTGCGCGCCGAGCAAGCTCGGGTCAATGGCAGACCGCTGGAAGCGAGCGAAGCCTACGCCCACGCGGTATCGCAAGCCCGTCGCAACGGCTTCATGCATGTCGAGGCGCTTGCCGCCGAACTGGCCGCCGCATTCCACGCCGCCCGTGGGGATGAACTTTCCGCGCACGGCCACCTGCGCTACGCACGCGGCGCATGGCAGCGCTGGGGCGCCGCAGCCAAAGTACGTCAGCTGCAGGCCGCCCACCCCGCGGTGTTCGAGCAAGACGCATGGGCGCCTGCCACGAGCCGCCTACAGGCGCTCGACGCACAGGCCGTGCTGCGCATCTCGACTGCGCTAGCGAGCGATATTGTCCCCGCGCGTCTGGTGGAAACGCTGCTGCGCACCGCTCTCGAGAGCGCTGGTGCCGACTACGGCACCCTGGCGCTGCTGCGCCAGGGTGCTTGGCAAGTACGCGCGCAGGCACAGGTTCTGGATGGGGCCATCTCGGTAATGCAGGAGCCAGTTGCGCTCGGCACCGACACATGCCCGGTGTCAATCGTGCAGTCAGTCGCGCGCACTCAGCAGCGTGTCCTGGTGGGGGATGCGCGTGAGGAGCCGTCCCTTGCCCACGACGACTACGTGCGTCGCAGGCGTCCTCGGTCGTTACTTTGCGTGCCGTTGATGCGTCATGCGACGCTTATCGGGGTGCTCTACCTCGAGAACAACCTCGCGGCTCATGTGTTCACGCAGTCCAAGGCCGAGGTGCTGGAAGTGATTGCATCAAATGCGGCCTTCGCCTTGGAGAACGCTCGCCTTTACGAAGAGCTGCTCGAACAGAACCACCAGCGCGCCCTTGCCGAAGAAGAACTGCGGGCAGCGCTCGCGGAGCTTGAGCGCGCGAGCCGCCTCAAAGCCATGGGTGAACTGGTGGCGTCGATCGTCCATGAGATCGGCCAGCCGATCTCCGCCGTCGACACTTCCGCAAGTGCCGCGCTGCGTTGGCTCGATCGCAGTACTCCAGACATTTCTGAAGCACGCGAGATGCTCATCCACATCAGCAAGAGCGCACTGCGGGCCCGCACCATCATCCAAGGCCTGCGAGCCAAGGCGCGAAAGGCCGAGCCGCAGTTCGCCGTATTCGACCTCAACGAAGCACTGCGCGAAGCGGTGACGCTGGTCGCAGGCCCGCTTGAATCGCTGGGCATTGTGCTCGAACTGCAGGGCCTGGATTCTCCGGAGCCTGTCTACGGAGACCGGGTCCAGTTGCAGCAGGTCGCAGTGAACCTGCTGATGAACGGTGCCGAATCGATGGCGGCGCTCGAGCATGGCTCACGGCAATTACTGCTGACGTGCGCGAGAGACCAAGAGGACCACGTGAGCGTCGCAGTGGACGACGTTGGCACCGGCATTGGAGCCGAGGACTCCGACAAGTTGCTGCAGCCCCTCTTCAGCACCAAAGCCGACGGCATGGGTATGGGCTTGGCCATCTGCAAGTCCATCCTCGATGGGCACGGTGGGACGCTCGCTCTGCTGCCGCGGGAAACAGTGGGTACGCGTGCCGTTTTCACGCTGCCGCGCCCGGATCTCGCGAGATTGACCTAAGCCGAATGCGAGCGAACGCCCATGCTGCCTGCCGCAAACCTCTTGACTGCCTTGCGCGACGCCCAAGATGTGCGCGTCGTCTATATCGTTGATGACGACGAACTTGTGCGCGATGCGCTGGGCAGCCTGTTGCGTTCGATCGATCTGGAGGTTCGCGCCTTCGCCTCCACTGAGGAATTCCTCGCCGCGCCGCGAGCCAGCGGTCCTTCCTGCCTTGTGCTGGATGTGCGCCTGCGCGGCCAGAGCGGTCTTGCCTTGCAGCAAACCCTCCTACAGCCCGGACGAGCGCCGATTCCCATCATCTTCATGACGGGCCACGGCGACATCGCCATGACGGTGAGGGCGATGAAGGCCGGCGCCATGGACTTCTTGAGCAAGCCGTTTCGCGACCAGGACATGATCGATGCGGTCGCTGCCGCGCTGGAAAAGGATGCCAAGCGCCTGGCGATCGGGCATTCTCTGCATGCCTTGCGTGTGTGCTGGGACTCGCTGACACCGCGCGAGCGCGAGGTGGTGCAGCATGTGGCCGCAGGCCTGATGAACAAGCAGATTGCCGCCAATATGGGGATTGCGGAGATCACCGCCAAGATCCACCGAGGCCAAGCGATGCGCAAGATGAACTCGCGATCGGTCGCGGAGCTGGTGCGCAAGATGGAAGCGCTCGGCCTCTTGCAAGGCGCGGAATGAGCACGCCGCTTGGCGCCACGCCTCACCGTTCCACACCGACGCATACTGACGTCAAACTTTCGTAGGGGTTAGCCGAACGCTGATGCAATGGTGCGCACGCCCTGTGCGTGATGTCATCTCCTTCGTGCTGGCAGTCGTGCCGGCGAACGGAGAATGAGATGACCTACCGCCCCTTGAAGTCCATCGAGACCATCCATACGAAGATCGCAAGCGGCACAACGCTGACCGCGGCCTTCGCACTCGCGATCCTCGTACTCGGCCAGAACGCGCGTGCTTCTGCAATTGCGCCAACGGTCTGTGCGATCAACAACGGCGAGGTATGGTTTGCTTGCATCTCGCTTCTTGCCGGTGTCGCGCTTGCGGCGGCGTTCTTCGGGTTCAAACTGCAGCGCGTCCGTGCAGGTGCGGTGCGACTTGCCGGCACGCTGGAGGGTGTCGCAGGCGATGCCCGCATACCTGCGCTGGACGAGAGCGGGTCAGCCGACATCGCCCGGCTGGCGCGAGCGATAAACACGATCAGCCGCAGGCATGCCGATCGCGAGGCCCAGCACCTCGACGTGCAGGCCGGTTATGCGCACGACCTGCGCACGCCACTCACTCGCATGGGATTGCGTTGCGAAATGCTCGAGGACTCCAACGCGCGCGAGGCCATGGAGCGCGACCTGGCCGAGATGCGCGAACTGGTGGAGGGCAGCATCGCTTGCGCACGGATTCAGCACAGCTTGGCCGAGCCGCTGCAACGGGTTGACGCCGATGGACTGATCGGCAAGCTGGTGCGTGACTACCGCGACTCGGGTAGCGCGATCGCGGTTGACGGCCGCATTGGCCGGCCGGTGGTCGCCTGTCCTCTCGCGCTGCGACGCGTGCTGGCTAACCTGATCGACAACGCGCTGCGCTACGGCACGGATGTGCGTGTCTGCGCCCGCGTGGACACGAAGAGCCTGGTGCTGGCAGTGGTCGACGCGGGTCCGGGTATCCGGCCGGCGCAGATCGATGCGGCATTTTCTCCTTGGGTGCGAGGACAGCAATCGTTAGATGGCAAGCCCGGTTCTGGCCTGGGTTTGGCGATCTCCCGGAGCCTGGTGCAAGCGATGCAGGGGGAGCTCCATCTGGAGAACCGCCGCAGCGGTGGATTCGAGGCGCGCTTGACGCTCCCGCTCATAGTTGCATGACACCTCGGCCGTTTTGCGCCGCGCGCAGGCGGGTGCGCCACTCACTCTGTTGCCTGGTGTTAAATTACGTGCCCTCCAACTTCCGGTGCTGAGCGCGGCCAGGAAGCTCCCGAATCCCTTGGGCCTTGATTGATTCTTTCCATTAGAAATTCGCAACGATGGAAAGATCAATAACTCAGGAGATCAATGAAAAATCCATGAATGGATTCCAATGGTCTGTTGTCATGCTTTGCTTCATCGTGAGCATGGTCGACGGATTTGACGTCCTAGTAATGGCTTTCACCGCATCTGCCGTCGCCGAAGATTGGTCGCTCAGTGGGGTGGAACTCGGCTATCTGCTCAGTGCCGCTCCCATCGGCATGGCTTTGGGGTCGCTGTTTCTCGCGCCCTGGGCGGACCGACAAGGACGCCGGCCACTGATCATCGGGTGTCTCGCCCTCGTGGGAACGACCATGACCGGATCAGCCTACGCAGCGTCTCCGATCGAACTGGGCTGGCTTCGATTCAGCTCTGGTGTTGGCATCGGCGCCATCATGGCCAGCAGCTACGTCATTGCCGGTGAGTTTGCGTCAAAGCGATGGCGAGGTTTGGCGATCGGGCTGCAGTCCGCCGCATTCTCCACGGGAGCAGCCATTGGCGGATTGATCGCTATCCGATTGATTCCCGACGCAGGCTGGCGGGCCGTTTTCCTGTGCGGCGGCCTGATGACTCTCGCGACCTTGCTAGCAGCTCTGATTTGGCTTCCGGAATCCATCGATTTTCTGGCTTCCCGAAAGTCTGCCATTTCACTGCGCCGAATCAACCGCATTTTGCCGAAATTGGGGCTGCTACGGCTCGATAGATTGCCTGATCGCGGCAGAGAGGAAATGCCTCCGCCAGCAGCCCATCTGAGCGATCTATTTAAGCGCGAGGCAAGGGCTGTGACTCTGTCGATATGGGGCGCTTTTTTCCTTGCTTTTCTCGGTTTTTATTTCGTCTTCAGCTGGACGCCCAGGCTGCTCGCGACGTCAGGGTTAACGGGTGCGCAGGCAAGTACCAGCGGAGTGCTGCTGAACATGGGGGGGATCTTAGGCGCGGCTTCGGTAGGGCTACTGGCAGCGCGTTTTCCGCTGGATAAAGTCTTAACGATCTGCATGTTGATCAACGCTGCCCTGATGGCGATGTTCTCTCATCTGCTTGCCAATTTAACGGTGGGCTTCATTCTGATCTTTTTGATCGGGTTTTTTTCAAACGGTTGCATAGCTGGCCTCTTTGCGCTGACACCATCGCTATATCAGTCATCTCAGCGAGTCACGGGTCTTGGCTGGGCGATCGGAATCGGGCGGATCGGTGCCATTCTTGCGCCGACGCTCACGGGAACACTGATCGGCGCGAGTTGGCGTGCTAGCCACCTGTTTCTCCTGTTTGGGGTTTTTTTTGTTTTTTCGGCAACACTCATTGCACTGATGAATACCAGGGAGGGCATCGCATCTTCGCGCCAGAACCGGTAAGGGTCTGGCTGTAAACTCCGGCGGCCTTGGCCACGATCCGCGTTGGTTCGTGAGCGAAGACACAGCAAGAACTCTCAACCCATTCAGGAGCAGACCCGTGGCCAAGTTGACCGCGTGCTACCGATGCGGCGCCGCGATCGCCGGTCAATTCGCTCCTCCTCGGCAGCGCCTTGACGTAGCTCGCGCTCACGCCCGCGCGAAGCTCGAAGCTCTTCCGGCGTTCGAACTCGCCAGCGGTCATGAGTAAAGAACTGCTCGCCCACACAGGCGAAATCGTTTCATTCGGCCCATTTACCCTGAGAGTCAACGAGCGGCTCCTGGCGCGCAACGGTGTCCCACTGGACCTTGGTGGCCGTGCCATGGACGTGCTTCTCGCACTGATTGCCAAGGCAAATGTCGTCGTAAGCAAGGAGGAACTCCTTGCGGAGGCTTGGCCCGGCGTGGTCATTTCAGACGGAAGCCTTCGCTATCAGATCACAATGCTGCGACAGGCACTCGGTGATGGGCAAGATGGCGCACGCTACGTGTCGAACATTGTCGGCCGAGGGTATTGCTTCGTAGCCAAGATCTCCAGAGCTTTTGTCGAACCAGAGATCCAGTCGGATCGAGACGAGCCGGCTGTTGAGCCAGGCTTGCCTGCGCAGCCGAGCCTGCTGGTCGGTCGCACCGCAGACCTGGCCGCAGTTGCGGCGCAACTTGCAAAGGGACGGTTCGTCACTCTAGTGGGCACGGGAGGCGTTGGTAAGACGACAGTCGCGGTTCGGACCGGACATGATCTGCTGGCCGCTTTCGCAGGTGCTGTCGTCTTCGTGGATCTGGCGACACTCATAGATCCTTCCCTGGTACCCACCGCTATCGCCTCGATGCTTCGGCTGTCGGTGCGCTCCGCCGATCCGGTGCCAAGCCTGATCTCCTACCTGCGCGGGCGACGCATGCTACTGATTCTGGACAACTGTGAGCATGTGATAGCGGCTACAGCCTCTCTGGCCGAGAGAATCTTTCAGGCCGCTCCCGACGTCCATATCCTGGCAACGAGCCGAGAGGCGTTGCGGGTTCAGGGAGAGTACGTCCACCTGCTGAATCCATTTGCCAGTCCGCCGGACCTTCCCGGACTCGGTGCACGCGAGATCCTTGCGTATCCCGCCACACGCTTGTTCGTGGAAAGGGCCGAGGCCAGCGGAAGCACTCTGGACCTCAACGGCATCGACGCCCCGATCATTGCAAGCATCTGCAGAAATCTCGATGGCGTGGCGCTCGCGATCGAACTCGCCGCCCGACGTGTGTCGACCTACGGACTGCACCAGACGGCCACGCTCCTGGACGAACGGCTAGCGCTTTCATGGCTCGGGCAGCGCGGTGCGCAGCCACGGCACGCCACGCTCCAGGCCACATTGGACTGGAGCTATGAGCTTCTCGATCTACACGAACGGCTCGTACTTTGCCGTCTGTGCGTTTTTGTCGGATATTTTTCGCTCGCAGCCGCGCGCCACGTGGCCGATGCGGACGACCTCTCCAAGGAGCAGATCGTCTCCGCAATCGCCAGCCTCGCCGAGAAGTCCTTGCTTGCGATCCGCCAGACAGGCGCTTTCACCCAGTACCGCCTTCTTGAAAGCACGCGGACGTACGCGCTCTCGAAGGCTGACGAAAAAACCTTCGACGGCGCGTCGCTGCACCACGCGCTCTACTTCCGGGATCGTCTGGAACAGATAACGACGTCCCGCGGGACGAGGCATGCGCCAAATGGTGTGTCGGAGACAGCAGATCTGGGCAACGTCAGGGCTGCCCTCTCGTGGTGTTTCGGCCAGGGCCGCGCGACAGACCTGGGAGTTTCGCTCGCGTCGGCTGCGGTGCCGGCGTTCCTGGCGAAGTCATTGTTGGCCGAGTGCCACGGCTGGTCCAGACGAGCGCTTGCTCAGCTGACGCCTGAGATGCGAGGCAGCTCGACCGAAATGCACCTGCAGGCTGCCATCGGTGTTTCGCAGATGTTCACTCGAGGCAACAGCGACGAAGTGCGGGCGTCCCTCGAGCGCAGCCTCGAGGTCGCTGAGGCTCTGGACGACGCCGCCAGTCAGGTCCAGCTGCTTGGGCGGCTCCAGATCTTCCACGAGCGCATCGGTGACTTCGTCGAATCATTGAAATACGCTCATCGTTGCGCCCGTGTGGCCAGCACCATTGGCGACGCGACCGCTATAGCCGCAGCGAATTCACTGGTTGGACTCTGCAACCATTTGCTGGGCGATCAGCCGGAGGCCAGGCGCCTGCTCGAGGCTGCGCTCGCCGGGTCGCCCGACTCGCTACAGGACAGCAGCATCTATTCGGGATTTGATCTCCGCAACCGCGCCTGCATCGCACTGGCCCGGACCTTGTGGCTTCAGGGCTACCCATCGCAGGCCGTCGTGCTCGCGCAGCGCGCCGTAGACGAAGCGCGGCAACTGGACCATCCCGTCACGCTGTGCATTGCGCTGATCTGGGCTGTGTCGGTGTACATGTGGGTCGGTGACCTCGAGCGTGCCGAACGGGACATCAACCGATTCATCGCCTATGCGGAGGCTCATTCGCTCACGCCATATCTCGCCGTCGGCCGAGGGGTCAAGGGTGAACTGTCCGTCAGGCGTGGCGATGCCGCGAGCGGTGTTCAGGCGATCCAGGACTGCCTGGTGGAGCTTCGCGAGTTCCGGTACGAACTGCTCACCACGGGATTCAACCTGACGCTGGCCGAGGGACTGATTGCCCTCGGACAAACAGCCGATGCGCTGAAGCTGCTGGACGACACCCTTGCGCTGGTCCATGCCAAGGGCGACCTCTACAACCTTCCGGAACTCCTGCGGGTCAAGGCCCGTGCATTGTCGTGCCTGTCCCCTTCGCGCACGGAAGAAGCCGAGGAATGTCTCGTCGAGGCGTTGGCCAGCAGCAGGCATCAAGGCGCCCGCGCGTGGGAATTGCGGACGGCGACGGACCTGGCGCGGACGTGGCACGCATCTGGACGAGAACGCGAGGCACGAGTGCTGCTCGAAGGTATCCTTGCTCAATACACCGAAGGCTTCGAGACGGCGGATCTTCAAGAGGCGGAGCAGCTCCTCGGCAGGGCCGAGGACGCGGCCGCCGGATCTCATCCTTTTGTATAGTCGCGCCCTCCGTGCGTAGGGGGCCAACGGAATGATGACGTCGCTTCTGGTACCTTGGGAAGCAGGGGCCGCGATGCGGCCCGCTCCACGAGTGACACCTGCAACTGCCGCAATGCCCCATTCCAATCTCTCGCGCACGGCCCCTTCGCCTAAATCCCAAGATGCGCACGTCGTCTATATCGTTGATGACGACGAACTTGTGCGCGATGCGCTGGGCAGCCTGTTGCGTTCGATCGATCTGGAGGTTCGCGCTTTCGCCTCCACCGAGGAATTCCTCGCCGCGCCGCGAGCCAGTGGTCCTTCCTGCCTTGTGCTGGATGTGCGCCTGCGCGGCCAGAGCGGCCTTGCCTTGCAGCAAACCCTCCTGCAGCCCGGACGAGCGCCGATTCCCATCATCTTCATGACGGGTCACGGCGACATCGCCATGACGGTGAGGGCGATGAAGGCCGGCGCCATGGACTTCTTGAGCAAGCCTTTTCGCGACCAGGACATGATCGATGCGGTCGCTGCCACGCTGGAAAAGGATGCCAAGCGCCTGGCGATCGGGCATTCTCTGCATGCTTTGCGTGTGTGCTGGGACTCGCTGACACCGCGCGAGCGCGAGGTGGTGCAGCATGTGGCCGCAGGCCTGATGAACAAGCAGATTGCCGCCAATATGGGGATTGCGGAGATCACCGCCAAGATCCACCGAGGCCAAGCGATGCGCAAGATGAACTCGCGATCGGTCGCGGAGCTGGTGCGCAAGATGGAAGCGCTGGCGGTTGTGCAAAGTGTTTCCTAGCCGGCTCGCCCGCCAGCTATGGGCGCGGGCGCCATACATCCATACGTACATATGATGGCGCCGACTGTTGACGGCGGTAATCTGAGGCACCGGGCAGCGGCGGGATAGTCCCGGTCGCTTACCAGGTAAAAGAGCCCGGAATTTTCCCTTGCGATCCCTCAGCATCGAACTCGTGTCAATCGTCGACGACGATCCATTTGTGCGCGCCGCGACCAACAGCCTCGTGCGCTCGCTCGGGTGGGAAGCCCGCGAGTTCGCGTCGGGCTCGGCATTCCTTGCCTCCGGCATGGCGACCCAAACGCGTTGCCTAGTGTGCGACGTTCAAATGCCGGCAATGGACGGCATCGAGTTGCTGGACCGGCTCCTGATCCAGGGCATCCACGTTCCCACGCTGTTCATCACCGCGTTTGCATCCGCCCGTGTGCGCGAACGCGTGCAGGCCAGCACGGCGCTGTGCCTGATTGAAAAGCCAATCGATGCTCGCGAGTTGCAGGCCTGGATAGACCTTGCACTCAAGCGCGGATGATGGCGTCTTAGTTGCCTTGGGGCTCCGCCGAGCGTTATTCCTTCGTATGCGCCGCCCCCACTAAGAGCTGATGGAAATACCTGCAGATGGTTCGTAAAGTGGCCGTGCTTTAACACCGACCAGAGGAATACCCATGAGCAAGCCGGCCGAACCTTCGAACAATATTCCGTTGACCACCGCATTCGGCGCACCGGTGGTCGACAACCAGAACAGCCTTTCGGCAGGCCCGCGCGGCCCGCTGCTGATGCAAGACGTGTGGCTGATCGAGAAGCTCGCCAACCTGAACCGCGAGATCATCCCCGAGCGCCGCATGCACGCCAAGGGATCCGGCGCTTTTGGCACGTTCACTGTCACGCATGACATCAGTCGGTTCACGAGCGCGAAGCTCTTTTCCAATCTTGGCAAGACAACCGAGATGTTCGCGCGCTTCACCACAGTGGCCGGCGAGCGCGGGGCGGCCGATGCTGAACGCGACATCCGCGGCTTCGCGCTCAAGTTCTACACGGAAGAAGGCAACTGGGACCTCGTGGGCAATAACACGCCGGTTTTCTTTGTGCGCGATCCACGCAAGTTCCCCGACCTCAACAAGGCGGTGAAGCGCGACCCCAGGACCAACCTGCGCAGTGCGACCAACAACTGGGACTTCTGGACCCTGCTGCCCGAGGCGTTGCACCAGGTCACGATCGTGATGAGCGACCGCGGCATTCCGGCCAGCTACCGCCACATGCATGGCTTCGGCTCGCACACCTACAGCTTCGTCAATGCGCAGAACGAGCGTTTCTGGGTCAAGTTCCACTTCAAGACCCAGCAAGGCATCAGAAATCTCACCGATGCCGAAGCTGCGGCGATCGTGGGCGGCGACCGCGAGAGCCATCAGCGCGACTTGTTCGAGGCGATTGAGCGCGGCGACTTTCCCAAGTGGACGCTTTACGTGCAGGTGATGCCGGAAGCCGATGCCGAGCGGGTTCCCTATCACCCCTTCGACCTGACAAAGGTCTGGCCCAAGAAGGACTACCCGCTAATCGAAGTGGGCGTGATGGAGCTCAACCGCAACCCTGGAAACTTCTTTGCCGACGTGGAGCAGAGCGCCTTCGCGCCCAACAACCTGGTCCCCGGCATCGGTGTGTCGCCCGACAGGATGCTGCAGGCGCGCCTCTTCGCATACTCGGATGCGCAGCGCTACCGTCTCGGCGTAAACCATCACCAGATCCCGGTGAACGCCGCGCGCTGCCCAGTGCACAGCAACCACCGCGATGGTGCGATGCGCGTGGACGGCAACTACGGCGGAACGCCTCACTACGAACCCAACAGCTTCGGCCAGTGGCAGGAGCAACCCGAGTACCGCGAGCCGCCGCTCAAACTGCGCGGCGACGCCGACTTCTGGAACTTCCGTGATGACGATGCCGACTACTACAAGCAGCCCGGCGACCTGTTCCGGCTAATGACACCTGAGCAGCGGCAGGCGTTGTTCGGCAACACGGCACGCGCGATGGGCGATGCGCCTGAGTTCGTCAAGCGCCGCCACATCGACAACTGCACCAGGGCCGATCCTGGCTATGGCGCGGGCGTGGCGAAGGCACTCGGGTTCGAGGCCAGCATGGGGCGGTCGGTTCGAGCCCAGGAATGATCCGCATCGTCTTCGTGCGCCTGCTGCTCGCATTCATGCTTGCAGCGACCCTTGGCGCGTGCGGCTCCCTGCCCGCACAGCCGCCGAGGACATCGGAGCAAGCCAGCATCCCGGACCCGGCGACGGCGCTCGCTCGGGTGGCCTATGCTTCGACGCCGCTCGACGGGCATTCGGGTTTCCGGTTGATGCCGTTGGGGGTGTATTCGCTCGATGCCCGCATCCAGTTGGCGCTACGGGCGCAACGCTCGCTCGTTCTTCAGTACTACCAGATCGAAAACGACGATGTCGGACGCCTTCTTCTGAGCACGGTGCGCGACGCCGCCCGGCGAGGCGTCCATGTCCGGATCTTGGTTGACGATCTATACACCGCGAAGAGCCAGCACCTGCTCTTGGCGCTCTCGAATACGCCCAACGTCGCAGTGCGCCTTTTCAATCCGTTCTGTTGCGGTCGTGACGGCTTTCTGACGCGTTTTGCGGCTTCGCCGCTCGACGTCGTGAGACTAAATCACCGCATGCACAACAAGCTTTTCATCGCGGACGGCGTGATGGCGGTCGTCGGTGGACGAAACATCGCCAACGAGTACTTCGTTCTGGGTGAAGCGCAGAACTTCATCGACATGGATGCCTTGATCGTCGGTAAGGTGGTCCCGCAGCTCGAGTCGACCTTCTATGCGTTTTGGAACAGCGCACAGGTTTGGGCGATCGGGGATGTCGTCGCCGCGAAGGCGGAGGATGCTGCGCCTGGCGCCGACTTCGATGTGCTGGTCGGCGCGTCCAGGCCTCTCGCCAAGCTCATGCTGCCGGCGACCGATATCCTCGGCTACGGGCCGATCGGACAAGAACTGGACAACGGTCAAATGGGTCTGATCTGGGGGCATGCGGTCAGCATTGCCGATCCGCCCAGTAAGCCCACGACGATGACCGCGGAAGAAGCCATCGCCACCAGCGTGACGATGACGATCTGGGAAATGATGCGTGACGCCAATCACCAGGTCGATCTATCTTCTCCATATCTCGTTCCGGGAGATCGCGGCGTGAGAGCAATCAAGGCCATGACAGAGCGAAACGTCAAGGTGACCCTTCTGACGAATTCGCTGGCGGCCAACGACGAGCCGCTAGTACATACCGGCTATGCACGGTATCGAGAGAAATTGTTGCGAAGCGGCGCACAGCTCTATGAGTTGAGTCCCAAACGCACTCGTGCCAGCATGCGGTTCGATGATTTCGGAAAGTCCTTCGGCCGGCTGCACGCGAAGTCCGTGGCCATCGATCGCTCGCGCGTCTATTTAGGATCCATGAATCTAGACCCTCGCTCAGCAACCCAGAACACGGAGATGGGAGTCGTGGTCGACAGCCCCGCCCTCGCAGATGAGCTGTTGCGCATCTTCAATATAAGCAGGCTTCAGAACTCCTACAAGGTCCAGTTGGCGGATGACGGCGTGACGCTGAGATGGTCGACCCGCGAGGGCCCGAATGAAGTGGTCTATTCCTCGGAGCCCGAAGCGAGTCTGATGCAGAAGCTCTACTACCTGATCACGTCGCCGTTCATGCCGGAATCGCTGCTGTAAAAGGCTGCGATTCAGCGGGGCGCAAGGTCAGCGCGCCAGGCGCGTGAACACATAGTCGTGGTTTTTCACCAGTGCCTGGTGGCACGCAAAGCAGGTCTGATGCTGCGCCAGGTCGACCGGCATCCCGTTGACGAAGCGGCCGAATCCCCACCCGCCTGTCGAGGCGTACTTCTTCGAGTCCTTGACCATCACTTGCACCGTGGTCGCCGCGCCAGGAACCGACGCGGCTGCGAACTCGGGGGACTGCACATGTTTCCATGCCAGCTTGGTGAGGATGGTCCCATCGGGGAACGGCAGCGTGGCCTTGTCGTAGGCCTCGATCGCCTTGGCGTTTCCTAGCACCACGCGCAACTCATTCAGGGGCTCTGCTTCGATCGCCGGTGCAATCAGCTGCCACTGCCTGTATCCCTTAGGAATCGTGACGCCGTACAGCGGCGATGCATTCGCGGTTTGTGCATCGTCGGCGGCGCTGGAGTTCACCGCGAAGGTGCCAGCTGCCGCGGCGAGCGCAAGCGAGCACAGACCCGTAAGAGATGCCAGTGTTCGCTGGCGACGGGTTGCAGTGTCGGACGGTGACACGTGCTGTCGACTATTTCGATTCATGTAGCGAGCCTTTCCAAGTTGAACGAATACCTCCGGCGAGAGCCTGGGGCGCTGGAACCGACGGATTGTTCAGCGGCCCGCCCCTTGCAAAACTGAACTGCGTATGCCTGTGTATCCACGCTGTGCAACGCCACATTACGTTGCATCGGCGGCTCACCACAGCGCGCCGCGCCGCACGCATCGGCACGATGAACTCGTCGGGACACGTGAAGGCCAGCGCCGGATTCTTGTATTTCTGCATGTAGCCACATCCGATAGACACAGTGGCATACGAAGAGTCGTCGCGCACGTGAAGGCGCGTCCTATAAACGCGGCCGTGCTCTGCCCGATAGCCCTCATCACGAGTCGCGAGAAGGCGTTCACTCTTCATCGCTCTTCAACTCAACTGCAGGACAACCGAATGAAAAAACTCAGCCGCCGCGTCGCCCGGACCGTGACCGCTATCAGCCTCTTGGCATTGGCTGGCACCTTCACCGCGCTCAGTGCCTCTGCGCAGACATCAGGTACTGCGCAACAAGGCAAACCCACGATCGTTCTGGTGCACGGTGCCTTCGCGGAATCGTCGAGCTGGGACGGTGTTATCCGTAAGCTCGAGGCGAAGCACTATCCGGTGATTGCCGCTGCGAACCCGCTGCGCGGCGTTAAGTCCGACGCAGCCCAGGTTGCAAGCGTGGTCGATGCAGTCAAGGGGCCTGTTGTTCTGGTGGGCCACTCCTATGGCGGCTCCGTGATCTCCAGCGCCGCGACGGGGAAGGGCAACGTGAAAGCGCTTGTCTTCGTTGCCGCATTCGCCCCGGAAGCCGGGGAGTCAGCCGCCGATCTCGCGGGCAAGTTTCCCGGCAGCACTCTCGGGCCCGCGCTGGCTCCACCTGTCGCCCTCGCCGATGGTGGCAAGGACCTGTACATCCTCAAGAACCGGTTCCACGACCAGTTCGCTGCGGATGTGCCGGCCGCGGCGGCACGCCTGATGGCCGCAACCCAACGGCCTATTGCCGAGGCCGCCCTCGGCGAACCGGCAGGTGAGCCGGCTTGGAAGACGGTGCCCTCATGGTTCGTCTACGGCGACGGCGACAAGAACATCCCACCCGCCGCACAAGCCTTCATGGCAGAGCGCGCGAAGTCCGTCAAGACGGTGGTCGTCAAGGGTGCCTCGCACGTGGTGATGACGTCCCGGCCCGACGCCGTTGCGAACCTCATCGCCGAGGCCGCCAATCGATAGCAAGACGGCCCGCAGTCGCTCTAGGCCCATTCCCTTCACCTTCATCTTTCACCTTCGACCATCCACCATCTACCTAGGAGACCCACAATGGCACCCGCATTTCATTTCCCCCGCAGAACTCTCATCACCGCAGCCGCCTTCGGCGCGGTTGCCGCTCAGCTCGGCGCGCTGACGCCGGCTTTCGCCCAGGCCGCCGGCGCAGCCAGGCGTCTCGATGCGAACAAGCGCACCGAGGCGAACGGCCTCAGCGTCGGCTACCACGAAGCCGGCCCCGCCGACGGCGCGCCGGTGATCCTGCTCCACGGCTGGCCCTACGACATCCACATGTTCGTCGACGTAGCGCCGCAGCTCGCCGCCGCGGGCTTCCGCGTGATCGTGCCGTACCTGCGCGGCTATGGCTCCACGCGCTTCCTCTCGGCCGACACGCCGCGCAACGGGCAGCAGTCGGTAGTGGCCGTCGACATCATCGCGCTGATGGACGCGCTGAAGATCAAGACTGCTACCGTCGCGGGCTGCGACTGGGGCGCCCGCACCGCCTGCATCATGGCCGCGCTGTGGCCCGAGCGCGTGAAGGCGCTGGTGTCGGTCAGCGGCTACCTCATCGGCAGCCAGCAAGCCGGCAAGAACCCGCTGCCGCCCGCGGCCGAACTGCAGTGGTGGTACCAGTACTACTTCGCGACCGAGCGCGGTCGCGCGGGCTACGAGAAGAACCGCCACGACTTCGCCAAGCTCATCTGGCAGCTCGCTTCCCCGAAATGGAACTTCGACACCGCCACCTTCGAGCGCAGCGCCGCGGCGCTCGACAACCCCGACCACGTCGCGATCACGGTCCACAACTACCGTTGGCGCCTCGGCCTGGCCGAGGGCGAGGCGAAATACCAGGCGCTTGAGGAACGGCTCGCTAAGGCGCCGTTGATTGACGTCCCGACCATCACGCTCGAAGGCGACGCCAACGGTGCGCCGCATCCCGATCCTGCCAGCTACGCGAAGAAATTCTCGGGCCGCTACGAGCACCGGCTGGTCAGCGGCGGCATCGGCCACAACCTGCCGCAGGAAGCGCCCGAGGCCTTCGCGAAGGCCGTGGTCGACGTGGCGCGCGGCTGAAGAAGGTTCGATCATGTGGAACATCAACCAGGCCTACATCAATGGTGCCTTCGTTCCCGTGCAAGGCCGCGAGCGGCTGGAGATCGTGAACCCGGCCACCGAGCAAGTCATCGGCACCGTGACGCTCGCCGACCGCGAGGACGCGCGGCGCGCGATTGCCGCGGCCAACCGGGCCCAGCCGGCGCTGGCGGCCAGCAGCAAGGCACAGCGTATCGAGATGCTTAAGGAGCTCCAAGCTGCGGTGCTCGCGCGCACCGACCGGATCCGCGATGTGACCATCGAGGAGTACGGCGGTCCGCTGTCGCGCTCGCAGTGGGTGAGCAACTACGCGTCGCAATGCTTCGCCACCACGGCCGAGGCGCTGCGGGCCTATGCCTTCGAGCGGCTCATGGGCGAGGCGACCGTGGTAATGGAGCCGGTCGGCGTGGCCGCACTCATCACACCCTGGAACGCCGCGGCCGGAAGCATCTGCAGCAAACTGGCTTCGGCGATTGCCGCAGGCTGCGCCTCGGTCATCAAGCCGAGCGAGCTGGGGCCGCTGCAGGCCCAGGTGGTCACCGAGGCGCTGCACGAAGCGGGCCTGCCGGCCGGCGCCTTCAACGTGCTGCTCGGGCGCGGCGGCGACGTGGGCGACGAGTTCACCACCAGCGCGGGCGTCGCCAAGATCTCGTTCACCGGATCGACCCACACCGGCAGCCTCATTGCGCGCGCGGGCGTCGAGACCATGAAGCGCGTAAGCCTTGCGCTCTCGGGCAAGTCGGCCACTGTGCTGCTCGACGACGCGAACATGGCCACCGCAGTGCCGATGGCGCTGCAGGCCGCCTTCATGAACAACGGGCAGGCGTGCGTGGCCGGCACGCGGCTGCTGGTTCCGCATGCGCACATGGCGGAAGCCATTGAGCGCCTGCAGGCGGCTGTAGCCGGCATGCGCGTGGGTGACCCGCGCGATGCCACCACCGCGATCGGGCCACTCGCGAGCGAGGCGCAGTTCGAGCGCGTGCAGCAGTTCATTCGCCGTGGCCTCGACGAGGGCGCGACCCTCGTCGCCGGCGGCGAAGGCCGGCCCGACGGTCTCGGGAAGGGCTGGTTCGTGCGCCCGACAGTGTTTACCGGCGTGCGCAACGACATGGACATCGCGCGGGAGGAGATCTTCGGCCCCGTTCTTTCGGTGATCGGCTACGGCAGCGATGACGAAGCCATCGCGATCGCCAACGATTCGGCCTATGGCCTGCAGGCGTACGTGTTCTCGTCGCAGGCGCAGCGCGCGTGGCGGGTGGCCTCGCGGCTGAGAGCCGGCACCGTGCTGGTGAACCGCATCACACCGGAGCTCAGCGCGCCCTTCGGCGGCGTCAAGACCTCGGGGATTGGTCGGGAGTTCGGCGTCTTCGGCATGGAGGCGTTCTTGGAGCCCAAGACCGTTGCCGCTGCAAATGGTTTTGCATCGAAAGGATAGATCAATGAAAGCAGTAGTGATGAATCGCACCGGTGATGCCGGCGTACTGGCCTATGTGACACAACCGGACCCTGAGCCCGGCCCCGGGATGGTGCTGGTGCAGATTGCCGTGGCCGGCGTCAACTTCATGGACATCGGGGTGCGCCAGGGCATGGCTTGGAACGGGATGCCCAACCCGAAGATCCTTGGTGTCGAGGGCGCAGGCCGGGTGGTGGCTGTGGGCGAAGGCGCCGAAGGCTTTGCGGTCGGACAACGCGTAGCATGGGTCTATGCGCCCGGCAGCTATGCCGACAAGGTCGCGGTGCCGGTCACATCGCTGGTGCCCGTGCCCGACGGCATTGATGACAAAACTGCAGCGTCCGTGATGATGCAGGGGCTGACGGCGAGCCACTTCGCCACGGACTTCTATCCGGTGCAGCCCGGCGACATTGCCTTCGTCCATGCAGCGGCCGGAGGCCTCGGGCTGCTTCTCACTCAAATCATCAAATTGCGCGGCGGGCAGGTGATCGGCCGCGTGTCTTCGGCGGACAAGGTGGCCGCGGCCAGGGCAGCGGGCGCGGATCACGTGATCGTCGACGACGGTGGCGGCTTTGCAGAGAAAGCCAAACAGCTGTTGGGCGGAGAGGGCGTGCATGTGGTGTTTGACGGCTCGGGCCCCGGCACCTTTCAGGGGTCGCTCGACGTGCTGCGCCGCTGTGGCACTTTCTGTTGGTACGGCCCCGTGCTCGGCGGCCCCGGGGCCATCGACATCATGAGTCTGCCCAGGAGCATCAAGCTGGGCTATGCCGTCTTCTCCGATCACATCCATACGCCCGAGTTGCTGCGCGCGCACTCCGCAAGGTTGTTCCGCTGGATCACCGAAGGCCAATTGAACGTCCACACAGGCGGCGTGTATCCGCTGGCCGATGCCGCGAAAGCCCATGCCGATATGGAACGCCGTGCGACCGTGGGCAAGCTGCTGCTGATCCCTTGAGATGCCAACTTATCTTTACATCCAAAACCAATCACCATGACAAATTCCGATCCATCGAGCCGCCGCGGGCATGTCGCTCGCGCTACGACATTCGAACCATCCCTGACGCGTCGCAGCGCGCTGGTGGTGACTGCGAGCCTCCTCGCGACTTCAACCGTCGCGTCCTTGGCAGCGACACCATCCGGCAATGCGGGTGCGTTGCAGGCTGACGTGATACAGCCGTTTCGCATCGCCGTTCCAGAAGATTCAGTACTCGACCTGCGCAGACGCCTCAAAGCCACTCGGTGGCCCGACCGGGAGACCGTCGGCGACACGTCCCAAGGCGTGCAGCTGGCCAAGCTGCAGGCTCTCGTTCGCTATTGGGAGACGGGCTATGACTGGCGCAAGATCGAAGCCAGGCTCAATTCGCTGCCGCAGTTCATCACCGAAATCGACGGCATCGATATCCAGTTCATCCATGTACGCTCGAAGCACGCGGATGCGTTGCCGCTGATCCTCACGCACGGCTGGCCCGGCTCGATGCTGGAGTTCCTGAAAACGATTGGCCCGCTGACCAACCCGACCGCATTCGGCGGAAACGCCGCCGACGCCTTCCACGTCGTGATTCCGTCAATTCCCGGCCATGGATTTTCCGGTCGGCCGAAGGAGACGGGCTGGGGCCCGGAGCGCGTAGGGCGGGCGTGGGACACGCTAATGAAGCGGTTGGGCTACACGAGCTATGTGTCCCAAGGTGGAGACCATGGCTCGGTGATTTCGGATGCGATGGCACGGCAAGCACCGCAGGGCTTGCTGGGCATCCACCTGAACATGCCCGCCACCATTCCAGCGGAACTTGTCAAGCCCATCAACAATGGTGATCCCGCGCCCGCCGGGCTGTCCGAGCAAGAGCGAGTGGCGTTCAATACTCTCAGCGCCTTCTTCAGAACCGGCGCGGCATACGGCGCCATGATGGTGACGCGGCCCCAGACCATCGGCTATCCCCTGGCGGACTCGCCGACGGGGCTGGCTGGCTGGATCTACGAGAAGTTCGCTCAATGGACCGACAGTGGCGGCGAACCCGAGCGCGTACTCAGCCGGGACGAGATGCTCGATGACATCACGCTCTATTGGCTCACCAATACAGCCGCTTCTTCCTCGCGGTTCTACTGGGAGAACAACAACAACAACTTCAGTGCGGCGGCTCAGAAGACTCTGGACATCTCGATTCCGGTGGCGATCACCGTGTTCCCCGGTGAAATCTATCGCGCGCCAAGAAGCTGGGCCGAGCGCGCCTACCGAACGCTCTACTACTTCAACGAAGTCGGCAAGGGCGGCCACTTCGCCGCTTGGGAACAGCCACAACTGTTCAGCGAGGAGCTGCGAGCGGCGTTCCGTCCACTGCGCCAGCGCGGCTGATCGCACTGGACCCAAACGCAGGAAAGGTGCGAAAGCACCTCTCTCTACTCACATCGACCTCAAGGAAAAACCATGACAACACTGACCCTTCGCGACGGCACCGAGCTCTACTACAAGGACTGGGGCACTGGCCAACCGATCGTCTTCAGCCACGGCTGGCCGCTGAGCGCAGACATGTGGGACGCGCAGATGCTGTTCTTCGCCGAGCGTGGCTACCGCGTCATCGCGTTCGACCGCCGCGGCTTCGGCCGTTCGAGCCAGCCCTGGACCGGCTACGACTACGACACCTTCGCCGACGACATCGCCGAACTGATCGAGAAGCTCGACCTGAACGACGTGATCCTCGCGGGCTTCTCGATGGGCGGCGGCGACGTCACGCGCTACATCGCGCGCAAGGGCAGCGCGCGCGTGGCCAAGCTCGCGCTGATCAGCGCGGTCACGCCGCTCTTCATGAAGACTGCCGATCATCCGGTGGGCCCCGATGCCTCGCTGTTCGCGGGCATCCGCGCCGGGCTGGCCGCCGACCGGCCGCAGTTCCTCGATGACTTCAGCACGCTGTTCTATGGCACCAACCGTCCCGGCGCAACGGTGTCGCAGGGCGTGTTCAAGCAGACGCTGCAGATCGCGCTGCAGGCGTCGATCAAGGCCACGATCGACTGCGTGACGGCGTTTTCCGAGACCGACTTCCGCCCCGACATGGCGAAGATCGACGTGCCCACGCTCGTGATCCACGGCGACGACGACCAGGTGGTGCCGTTCGAAGCCACCGGCAAGCTGGCAGCCGAGATGATCGCGGGCAGCCAGCTCAAGGTGTATGCCGGCGCGCCGCACGCCACCTGCACCACGCATGCGGCGCAGGTCAACGCCGACCTGCTCGCGTTCACCCGGGGCTGAAAACAGCTAGTCGAAGCGCGAGGTTCCGGGGAGATTTTGCCCGGCATTGGGTTTGCAGGTGCGAGCCTACTGCCTCGCTCTGGTTGCGGCGTCGCGTTGCGACGCGGCTAGGCGCTCAGCAACCTCGCGCGAGCCGATGTCTCGCGCTGCTGCGAGACTTTCGAGCTGCGCTGCTCGTGGACGCGCTTTGCCTTGCTCCCAATGGTAGATCGTCTGCCCGGACACACCAACCAGCTGCCCATACGTCGCAGCGGAAAGTCCAAGCTTTGCACGATGGGCTGCCAGTCTTTTTGCGCTGAATCGCCGCTTAGTACCTGCTGTAGTTTCGTCGTGCGAAGCAGAAGCCGCAGCGGGGCGCGTCGCACCCTTGGCGACACGACGCAACTCTTTCTCGAGCGCATTGACTTGTCGACGTAGCTCGGCAATCGACGCGCGATGGGCGACCGATGCGGTCTTGAGCGTCTCTATCTCACTGCGCACTTCTTTGCGCGCAACACGAGAGATCTCAGCTTTAAGGATAGAGGCGATATTCGGCATGTCCGCATTGTGCCGCCCTGATGAGATGCCTCAGCCCCCGACACGTCAGGTGTCAGGAGCGACGGCGCTCGAAATCGACGCGCTTCCCTTGAGCAGTTCTTCTCCCGACATCTCACAGCTGTCGAGAGGTGTGCTTGGCCGAATGATTCGGAGTAACTGTTGGCGCGGCTCCCCTGCACAAGGTGAACCGTCGAACTCCTTGAGGAAGCAATTTTGCCGCGAACTATTGCGCTGCAGATCAAGACTTCGGCTTTCGGCAGTCGCTCGCCGAGCGGCACCCTACACCTTCGTTCAATACAAATCCGGTCGCTGCTTCTGTTGAATCGCATATGGATCGCCATGCTCATGCCGGCTTGCGCCTGCGAGCGCCCACCCACCAGGAACCATCATGCACGATCGCGAACTTCACCAATTCGATCCTCCCGTCCAGCCTGCGCCGCGCCAGCCATATCGGCCCAACGCTAGCGCTTACCTGGAGCGCTTGCAGGCCTGCCAGTACCGCGAAATCATGAATGGATTTCGCGCGAGCGGCGGAGTGATCAGTGCCGATGAGGCCGTCACCTTACTCATGCGACGAACGGATCAGCCGATTTCGCGGCTGGCGCGCTGGATCGTCGACCGCGAAGTGATCAGCCTTGAGTGGCAAGCGCGCACTGTGCTTCCGCGCTTCCAGTTCGACCTACCGACGATGACGCCTCGTACTTCGGTCAGCACGGTCTTCAGAGAGCTGATTCCGGCACTGACTGATTGGGAGATCTGTCTCTGGCTTGTCACGCCAAACGCGTGGCTTGCTAACACTTCACCGCTTGATGCCATTGCGTCGGATCCAGCAGCCGTGGTCGATGCCGCGCGGGGCGAACGGTACCTGCTGCGCTGTTGACGCGGCGCACAGATACCACCAGCAATGTGGAGTCTCGATGCATTGAGTCATACGAAGGTATCTCCAAACGAACGTTCAATAGCCGAGGGGTGAGTTTTTTGATTTGATTGGTTTGCGTGCGCAGTGGTGCGCAAGCAGCACAACCGTTCAACTGGCGTCGCACCGATGCCTTTCGTCTCTCAAATCCAGGAGTTCCAAATGAAAATGCTTCTCTCCGCATGCGCCCTTGTCGGCGCACAGATGTTTGTCGCCGCGGCTAACGCTCAGACACCGTCCGCCGAAATGCCGGTCACCCGCGCTGAACGCAAAGCCGAGGGCGTGGAAGCCGCTCACACGTTCATGCCTGGCGAGGGAGACCCGATTCCCGAATCAAAGGCGAAGGTATCGAAAGCCGATCGGGCGGCGGCTCGCAAGGCGCGCAAGCCAGGGGGCGTCGAAGCCGCACGGACCTTCATGCCCGGCGAAGGAGACCCGATTCCGGCACCAGCCGTCAAGCTCTCTCGCGCAGAGCGTTCGGCCGAACGCAAGGCGAGTCGGGCTGAAGTGGCGAAAGCCAATAAGGCCGGTCAGCTGCCTTCGTACAGCGATAACTACGGCGGCAAGTAGTCCGGGCAAGGACGAGTAGCGAGCGCTATCACGGTGAGGTTGCTCGGGAGCAACTGCATGTCCAGGTGCACGCTTCCTACTGGCAGCTCTATCCGCGGGTCGTGCGGCCTCACACGAAGAACCCCGGCCCTCGTCTGCCCGCCGCATCCTAGGTTTCGCCTCGAAACGCAAGCTCGAAATCCCGAGCTGCCCACTCATCGCAACCAGGCTCTATCAGGATGTGCCGGATGCCGTGGGTCTGCGCCCAACCCGTGAACGCCCTGCAGGTGAACTCCGGGCCGTTGTCCGTGCGCACGGCCAGCGGGTAGCCTCTGAAGACCGCAGCCTGGTCCAGGAGCCGCGTCACGTACTGCCTCGAGATGCCCCAGTCAACCGAGATGCTCACGCACTCGTGGCTGAAGTCGTCAGCCACCGTCAGAGATCGAACACGAGCACAGTCGGGTAGAACGCCGCGAGGGCGACTGAATAGGCAACAACAAATCCCCGTTCCTGCCCTTGCGCGCTGGTCGTCTCGCAGCGGCACTGCTTCATGTGAGTGGCTGCGTTGCAGGGCGGAGGTGGTGGCGACGATACTGCACTTGCTTGCAACATAAACACCCACGCGCGGCCGCATTGAGCCCTGGCAAAGCCGGAGATTGAGGCTACCTGTCGCCGGTATTTACTGCGTAGTCTCCTCAGCCGCGAGTCTTACGCAATGAGCGGAACGTAGATCTAATGTCTTCGATGACGGCCTCGGGGTTCTCCCAAGCAGTGAAATGCCCTCCGTGGTCGTGCGCCTTGAGATAGATCGGGTTGTACCATCCCGCCTCTTTCGGGTCCTTCAAAAATTGCTGCACTCGATTCTCAGTAGTCACACCCGGCGGATTCTCAAAACCGAGAAACGTAATTCCGACCGGTGCCTCGATGATGGGCGTTCGTTCATGCGACGGTTTCCAGGGATACCGATTCGCATTGACGTAGGAGCGGATCGACGTTGTGATGGAGTTCGTAACCCACCAGATCGTTGCGTTGGTGATTAGGTGCTCGCGTGGGAAGACGCTTTCAACGTCTCCGTTCGACTCGCTCCACTTCGTCCAGCGTCGGATGATCCAGGCGAGCATTCCGACCGGCGAGTCGGCTAGTCCGTACGCAAGATTTTGGTTGTCGAGTATGTGCACTGCCACGTGAGACGCGAAGCGCTGCTGCATGTCGACGATGTCCTCATGAAGCGCGCTCGGTAGAGCATCCGGAATCTGAGCACCCTGGGTGATGTCCCACGGACGATCCCCCTGAAAAATATCCAAGTGGATGCGATGGCTCAGCCAAATGCCGTAGAGCTTGTCAGCATACTTGTGGCCGAGCTGGCTGGTGACCAATGCGCCGTAGTCCGAACCGGCAGCGCCATATTTCGAAAAGCCCAGATGTTCGGTCATGAGCTTGTGCCACAGCTCTGCCATCTTCCAGAAGTTCATGTCCGGGCGCTCGGTCGGTGTCGAGAATGCAAAGCCGGCCAGCGACGGGACGATGACATCGAACGCATCGGCGGGATCGCCACCGTATGACCCGGGATCGGCCAGTGGCCCAATGACTTTGGACCACTCTCGATAACTCCACGGCCAGCCGTGGGTCATAACGAGCGGGATCGGTGCGGGCCCCTTCCCGGATTCTTTGATGAAGTGGACCGGAGACCCATCAACCATTACTCGAAACTGGTTGCAGGCATTGATCTCGCGTTCAGCGGCGCGCCAGTCGAAGTCGTTCGCCCAGTAGTCGACGAGTTCCCTCATGTAGGTGCTGCTGGTTCCGTAATACTCGTCGGCCTCGTCGATGTCCGCTGGCCATCGCGTGGCGCGCAAGCGGCTCTTGAGATCGTCGATCTGCTCCTGCGGAATGGAAACGTGGAACCGGTGCTTCTCGAGGTTTGTCATTGCCATTTTCTCTCAGGCTCGCGGCGCTCTCCGCACCATCAATAGGTGTATTCGAGGCGCGTGCGCGTGAGCGTCCGACTCGCGATCAGCCACTCCCCGTCGATCTTGCGATAGACCACGTGATAGTGGCCCCAGCCGCGCATCGTTCTGAACGGCACGCGCTCGTCACTCGAGCTTGGGACAGGGATCGAACTGTCGCCCCGGAAGATGAGGTCAGCCATGGCCCAGACGGCTTTCGCAGCCGTCGGAGACTCGATGTCGATCTCGTGCGTGAACATTTGATGGATGGGCTGGACATCGCCCGAATTGCGTGATTCGAGCGTGGATGCGATGTCTTCGCGACCCTTCATCCGGAGCAGTTCATTTCCGGCCTCGTCAAGCGGCCGGAAAACTCCGTCTTCAGTGAACAGCCCCGCGAGGTCTCGCCATCGCTTCTGGTCAGCGTAGAGTGCGTAGCGAGCTTCGACGCGGCGGATATCTTCGGTTGCCCTCAGGGTTTCAAGATCGTTCATGGTCACCTACTTGGGTTGGAGATCGTAGGGGCCGGAGGGTTGCGCGCCATCCGGGAGGACAGGTCGCCGGCGTTGCCGGTGAGAGCCGAATCTGAGCGATCGCGGACACGGCCGCCCAGCAGTGCAAAGCCAAGCAAGACGGCTGCTGCAACGAATACGCTGCCAAGGCCGCCCAGCGAGTGAATGAGGACTAGGAATGCGATCCCTATCGACGCCCCGACCTGGACGACTGTTTGCAGCACCCCCGAGGCGGCACCTGCCACCTGGTGTTCGACCGCAGACATAACGGCAAGGTTGGCACCAAGGAATACACCTCCTGCGCCGATACCGGCAAGCGCCATGCCAACAACGAGCGGCAGAGAAATGGCCGACGAGTTGGTCGAGGCCGCGACGAAGAGCATTCCCGCGATCGCAATGGCGAGACTGACGAGCATGACGCGCTGAATTCCGAAGCGGCGGATGAACGTGCCTGCTGATACTGCGCTTGCCAACTGCGGCACAGTGAACACAAGGAACAAGGCCCCCACCCTGAGTGGGCTGAGCCCGAACCCCTGGCTGAATAGCTGCGAAAGAAAGAAGACGAGCCCTGACATGGCTGCAGCGTGAAGTGCATTGACGACAAATGCGTCGACGGCGGATCGGCTTTCGAACAGCGTCAACGGCACGAGCGGCGCCGATGCATGACGTAGTCGAAAAGCCAGCCCAATAACCGCGAGAGCTGCAGCGAACAGGCTGAGGGTCGCGGCCATCGCGTTGTCAGAGCCTCCCGCCAGCTCAACAAAGGCGAACACGAGGCCCCCGGTTGTGATCGTTGCTAGCATCGCGCCGACGACGTCTAGGCGCTGGCGCCTGTCCGTGTGCATGGCGGGTATGCACAGGGCGGTCAGCACCAAAAGCGTGGCTCCCGCCGGGACGTTCAACCAGAAGATCCAGCGCCAGTTCAGCCATTGCAGGATCACTCCGCCGAGCACCATGCCGAGGGAAAGGCCGGAGCCGATGACGACGCTGAACCAACTCAGCGCCCGAGCGCGAGAGGGACCGTGAAAAAGGTGCGTGATGATGGCCAGCACTGAGGGGGCCGTGAGTGCTGCACCGAGCCCCTGGACGGCTCGGCTGGCGATCAGCATCAACGGATTCCACGCGACGGCGGCGGCAATGGAGGCGAGCGTGAAGATTGACAGCCCGAGGAGCAACGTCCTGCGGCGTCCGAGGATGTCGCTGAGGCGCCCGCCGACGATCAGAAAGCCGCCATAGGTAAGGAGATATCCATTTATGACCCAGGAGATCGTCGCCGTCGTGAATCCAAGCCCTTCACGAATTCCGCTGAGGGCGACGTTGACGATGGCCGTATTGAGGGTTGTCAGCAGCGCGGAGAAGAGGACAACGCGAAGCACCAAGCCGGAGTCTGCAACCCGCGCAGAGCTGACTGGTAAGGGGGCTACGGAGGACATCGGATCTATCAGAAAAGAACGGTGCGTGCGTTCTGACTTTATGGACGGACCGAGCACTTGCCAACCATACTTCGATATGAGTACCGACCGCTCCTTGTGCGCCGGCAAACGCCGCCTTGCATTGGCTGTTATCGAGGTTGCCCAAGTGCTGTTTGCCAAGGAAGGTGCAGATGACCCGATGGACGCGATCGGCCGGGCGTGCCATCGAGAGTGCACGAGTGATCGATGAGCCGGTCAACAATCTCTGCGGACTGCGGGCCGATGGACGCGCGCCGGCACGCTCCCAGAGCGCGATGCCTCGAAGGTCGTCTACGTTCGATCGGGCCTCGCCACTGCCTCTTCCAGGAAGTCCAGGCGATCCTGTCCCCAGAACAGCTCACCGCGAAAGACATACGATGGCGATCCAAACACACCCGCTGCAACGGCACGATCGGTAAACGAGGAATAAGCACGGGCTACTTCGCTTGTCAACGCTCGGCCCATTAGCGTCGGTGCGTCGAAACCGCACGCCTCGAGGATATCGAGAAGAGTCCGCGGACTCGAGATGTCCAGGTCCGCACACCACTCGGCATGCATGATGGCCTTGTAGAGCGGCACAACATCATGGCCGGCAGCGCTAGCCGCGATGACGATGCACGACGCCAGGGTGGCGTCTGGACACATGAACTTCGGGCTCGGATTCACATGCATCCCGAGGCGTTGGCACCATCGGCGCAGTTCTGCCACTCGGTACGCCTGTCGTTCGGGAGCGCGCAGGGGCAGCAGGACGCCGCCCGTGCGGGCATACACCGTTGGAAGGTCCACAGGCATATAGCGAACGGTAGCCCCGTGCCGCTGCGCTAGAGAGCAAAGCCGATCCGCACCTAGGTAGGCCCAGTCGGAATTCATCCACATGTAGCAATCAATCCATTTGTCCATGCCCGAGACTTTCGTGTCAAAGCGCGGGCTTGGTGAGAGGTTTCGCGAGCCTTTCGACGCGATCACCGCCTTGCATCTTGAATGCACTGATGCAGGCAACCACGCCGAGCGCGCTTAGGTACCAGGTCACGTACGCTGGCGATCCGTTTCCTTTGGACAGGAGCCATGTCGCCATGATCGGCGCTAGACCGCCGCCAATGGCGCCTGATACCTGCACTGCCAACGAGATTCCCGTGTAACGCACCTCTGGCGGAAACTGGCTCGCGAAAAGGCTGCCCTCGGGCCCGTAGAGGCAGGCGTAGACCAAGCCTATGGCAATCACGGCTGCCGCGTTGATCCAAAAAACGTCGCGCGAATGCAAGAACGTAAAGTACAGCGGTGCGAATGCCACGATGCCAACCGTCCCAATCATGAAAACCCACTTGTGACCGATCTTGTCACCCAATATTCCGCACGCGGGCATCATGATCAGAGACACCACGGCGCCCCATATCGTGGCATCCAGCATCACCGTGCGTGGGATGCCAAGGGTTCCAGTTGCATAGGCCAGCGCGAAGGTCACGGTGGTGTAGAACCATGTCACCTCCGCCAGTCGGGCGCCGACTACCACCAGCGTTTCCCTTGGATATTTCCTCAGCACCTCCATCACGGGAAGCTCGACTTTCTTGCCGCGGTGTTCCATCTTCTTGAAGTCCGGCGACTCTGACACCTTCACACGGATGAACCACCCTACCAGCAACAAGATTGCGCTAGCCAGGAACGGAATGCGCCAGCCCCAGGACAGCATGTCGGCCTCCGGGAGCTTTGCAACTGCACCCATTGCGAGCGACGACAAGATCAGGCCCGGTGCGACGCCAGCCTGCGGCAAGCTACCGAAGAAACCCTTTTTGCCTGGCGGTGCATGCTCGACGGCCATCAACACCGCGCCGCCCCATTCGCCACCAACGGCAATCCCCTGCAAGAACCGCATGATCACCAGCAACACCGCAGCCCAGAAGCCAATCTGGTCGTACGATGGAATCAACCCGATGAGGATCGTCGGAATCCCCATCATCAGCAGCGTGATGAGAAGCATTGATTTGCGTCCCACCTTGTCGCCAAAATGGCCGAACACGATGCCGCCGAGCGGCCGCGCGAAAAATCCGACAGAGTAAGTCGCGAAGGCGGCCATCGTGCCTGTGATCGGATCGAACGAGGGGAAGAAGATCTTGTTGAAGATCAGTGCTGCGGCTGTGCCGTAGAGAAAGAAGTCGTACCACTCGATGGTTGTACCCATCATGCTGGCCAGCCCAGCCGTTACGTAGCCTTTGTGGGTGGCAGTCGTTCCACTGCCAACGGGGTCGTGCGGTGTGATCATCGTCTTAGTCTTGAATGGAGAAGGTCGATGAAGCATCAGCGCGCCGCATGAGGCACCACTTGAGTCTGGCGACACCAGTAGTTGAAAGTGGCATTGACGATAGACGGCTTCAACAAATAGTCATGCGCCTCACGAGCCAAGGCATCGTCGACTGACGCGAGCTTGCCGTATGCAGCTTGGGCACGCAGTTGCAAGCGCGCCGCGCGCTCCAGGTACACCGACAAGTACGTCGCTTCTTCGATCGTATTGCCAGCCGTGAGGTAACCATGGTGCGCAAGAATGATCGCCCGCTTGGCGCCCAGAGCCTCGGAAATCACGACACCTTCATGGTCTGCGATCGGGACGCCTGGCCAGTAGCCCAAGAACGCGCAGTCGTCATGGAGAGGCGTCATGTCCATCTGAGAAATCACCAGCGGCTGGCGAGCTGCTGCTAGCGCGGACGCCCACGGCGAGTGGGTGTGCACGATCGCGTTCACATCTTTCCGAGCGCGGTAGACCCACAAATGAAATCGCGTGGCGGGGTTGGCCATGCCCTCGCCGGCGAGAGTATTCAGATCTTGATCGACCTCAATGAAATCATCCGGCGTGGCCTCGTCGAAGCCGAGCCCGAATCGCAGCGTCCAGTAAGCGTCGGGGCGTTCTGAGCGCGCGCTGATCTGGCCTGCTAGTCCAGCCTCCTGGCCGGTCATGGCAAGGATGCGGCAGGCGTAGGCCAGCGTCTCCTTCATGTCGCGCGGCGCACTTCTCAAGTGCTGCGCCATCTCGCGAGTGGCGCGCGCATCGAAGTATTCCTTTGTTCGAAGGTCGTCTCTCATGTGTATGTCCTCGTGGTCAGGCGGCCGGAGGCGAGAGCACATTTGCACACGACCCGACTGCTGCGGGCGAGTATGGAGAGGGCTGCGATTGCGAGCCATGCAGCAGTGCGCATAGCTGCTATGCAAGCCCGATTTGCATCAAGCTACAGCTTCCGCAGACACTGCCGAGGGGTTTTTAGCCGGCGATGTCCACTGCAGTAGCAATCAGCTTCTCGACGAGCGGGGGCACTGGCCGGTCGCTGCGCACGATCGCCACCACCCTGCGGCGCAACGGGGGATAGGAAATGGCAACCTTTCGCAGCCGATGATCGCCCAGCAGCTTGTCGGGAATGCGCATCGGGAGAATGCAGGCACCGATACCTGAGGCGACGAGTTCCAGGAGCGCGTCGACAGTGTCCGCTTCGGCAACAAACGTGGGCGCAAGGCCACTGCTATGGATCATCCGTCGCAGCACATAGTGCGCCGGGAAGCCGACAAGCCGCGGGAGGTCTCGCGTCAGGTCGACCGCGTCTCCAAGGGCGTTCACTTCCTGCACGACCAGACACATATCGTCGTCGAACAGAGCTGTGGAGGTCAACGTTTGCGAGGCCACGGCCGAGTCGTAGACGAACCCGGCGTCTGCCTTGCCACTCTCCACCAGGTCGACAACTTCGGGTGAACTGCGCCCCATCAAAGAGAGATTGGCGCCGTCATGCTGGCCGATGAAGCGGGCGACCACGTCGCCCATGAAGTAGTAACTCAGAGTGTGTACGGTGGCAAGCCGGACCGTGCCCTGCGAAACACCTTCACGAGTTCGCACGGTGTCAAATGCCGCATCGATCGCGCGGTAGCTGCCCTGCGTCAACTCTCGCAACTTGCGACCTGCCGGCGTCAGCTCTACCCCGCGTCCAGTCCGAAGAAATAACGGCTTACCCAAGTGAGCCTCGAGAGCGGCCAACTGCCGACTCAGACCCGATTGCGTCTGATCGAGGTCTTCCGCCGCGCGGGATAGCGACCCAAGCTCAGCGATTCTCAGGAAGTAACGTAGATGACGGTCAAAGCTTTCCATGGGTGCCCTCTCGCAGAGTCCGACAGTACCACCGCCGCCCCTCAAGCGAATCTTGGCAATCAACTCGCACCGATGCATTGGAAGATCGTCCCCTCCTGGAGGCCGCTCCAGACCGAGGCGGTTTATGAAACTTACCGTGTGCGCCCCAAGGTGTTGATACACAGGCATACGGAAAGCGCGCCGGGAGGAGGGTCCGCGGCGAACAATCGCCTTGCTTTCTACCCAAGCTCACTTAACCACCAAGGAAATCGCCATGAAACTCTCCCGAATCACCAGCGCTGCCTCGTTCTCAGTCCTTCTCGCGCTCACTGCTGCGTCGGCCCATGCAGAAGAGTATGAAGGTGTCTTGCAGACACACTCGACGCTGAGCCGCAGCGACGTTCGTGCTCAGGCCGTTGTCGCTGCGCATTCCGCGAATCCATATTCGGAAGGCGCTTCCTCAGTTGTGATTGCAGCCCTGCCCACCCCGAAAGATCGCTCAGTGGTGAAGTCCGAGGCCCGCGCGGTCGCGCACGCGCCAAGCCAGAACCTCTATGTCGAAGCCTTCGTAAACAGCCGGGTACCGGTTCAATATGGCATTCACGGGGTGTTGCCGACGCGCCAGGCTGGAATCACCGATGGCGTCACCTTGCGCTGAACGTCAGAGCGCGTGTTCTCATGAGATCTGACTTGCTTATCGGCATCGGCTCCGTCGCGGCCGCAGTCGGCATCCTCAGCGCAGCGGCAATTTCGACTGAAGGCGATGTTGTCACTAGCGCCGCGCGGATGGCGCCCGAATTCCAAAACATCGACACGTGGCTCAACTCCGAGCCGTTGAAGCTGAATGAGCTTCGCAGCAAGGTCGTGCTCGTCGACTTCTGGACCTACACCTGTATCAACTGTCTTAACCATCTGCCTTACGTTAAGGAATGGAACCAGAAGTACAAAGACAAGGGCCTTGTTGTCGTGGGCGTGCACACGCCGGAGTTCGCCTACGAAAAGTCGACCAAAAATGTAATGGAGGCGATAAAGCGCCTGCAGATCGAGCACCCCGTGGCACAGGACAATAGCTACAGCACGTGGAAGGCCTTCAACAACCATTATTGGCCCGCCGTCTACCTGATCGACAAGCAGGGAAAAATCGTCTATTCGCACTTCGGTGAGGGCAGCTACGGAGCGACTGAGAAAAAGATTCAGGCGCTGTTAGCCGAGCCCTCGCCGGGGGCGACTGCCGGTGCTACTGCTGCTGCTACCGCTGGCGGAGGCTGAGATGAAGAAGCTCTTGTTCGCGCTCCTGTTCTTCGCCGGCGGCTTCGCACACGAGGTGCGCAACCCGGTGAACTGCCAATGCATCACAGCCCGCGAATTTGCGGGTCCCCGAAAACGCGCCCCCGCCTGAGGCGGAAAGAAAGTAGCTCAGCTTCGCAGCGAGATTCACCCCGCGCTCAGGCGTCCCGCGATTCAACGGCCGAAGCGAAGACATAGCCTTCGCTTCGCACCGTCTTGATGTACCGGGGTTCACGCGCATCGTCGTTCAGCCGCTGGCGCAAGCGGCTTACCAGGAGGTCTATTGAGCGCTCGAAGAGCTCAGCCTCCCGGCCCTGTGTGAGGCTCAACAGCTGGTCGCGGCTGAGCACCTTCTGCGGATGGTCCAGGAACACGCGCAGCAGGCGGTACTCAGCGCCGCTCAATGCCACCATCGTGCCGGTGTCGTCAAGCAGGTGGCGCGCCACCGTGTCCACCTCCCAGGCGCCGAAGGCCAGCTTCTGCGAGGGTTCGGCCGTACCCATGTTCGGCGGCAACATGCGCGTGCGGCGCATCACCGAACGGATGCGTGCGAGCAGCTCGCGCGCCGAGAAAGGCTTGGACAGGTAGTCGTCGGCGCCCATTTCCAAACCCAGGATGCGGTCGGCCTCTTCGCTGCGCGCGGTGAGCATCAGGATCGGCGTGGCCTTGTACTTGCCGGTGCGCAGGTCGCGGCACAGCGTGAGCCCGTCTTCGCCTGGAAGCATCAGGTCCAGGATGATCAGGTCGAAGGGGCCCGATTCTTCCAGCGCCGCGCGCATGTGCCGCCCTGTGGGCACCGCCACCACGCGCAAGCCGTTCTTGACCAGGTAGGTCGTGAGCAGTTCGCGGATTTCGCGGTCGTCATCGACGATGAGGAGGTGGTCGGAGGTCCTTGGGGTCATGGCAGTGGGTGGAGGGATGTGTTGCGCCGCAGGCGGAATGTATCCGTCCTGCCGCAAAGGGGCAGGCAGTTTGTATTCGCAAGTATCTGCAGGCGCAGGACGCGACACTATGTTTCGCCCCCCGCCGGGCCAGCTTGCCGGCGCGGCAGCCGCGGCTCCGACGGCCTTTCTGTATTTCAGCAACGGCGTCTTTCCTTTGCCGCGGTGCGCTTTGCGCCGAACACCGAAAAATGCTGCCCGATCTGCGCGAGCAAGCGGTCAGCCGCAATCGGCAACGGCCGCCCTTGGCGAATCACCAGCCGCACTTGCGCCGACTTGCACAGCGGATGCGCCAGATCAAGTGCAACGAGGTGCCCCGCCTCGATCTCCGGCGCCGCCGCGAGGCCCGCACCGATGAAAGTCACGCCATCGGTGCAGCGCACGAAGCGCTTGAGCCCCACCACCGAGTTGCAGCGCAGGCTCGGATGCAGTTTCACGTGCTCCGCGTATTCGAGCAGTTCGACGAGCCGGCCGACGCCATAGCCCGGCGGCATTAGTCCCAGCGGGTAGTCGGCGATTTGCCGTATCTGCAACGGGCCCGCGATTTTTGTGAGCGGATGCCCCGCGCGCACCAGCAGCTTGGCTGGCGCTGCAGCACTGGCGACGAACTGCAATTGCGCGTCGGACTGCGGGTTGTAGGCCAAGCCGATGTGTGCCGCATCGCTCACCACCTCGGCGATCAGCTCGCTCGCAGGCAGCGCATCGAGCACCACCGACAGCTTCGGGTGCGCAGCGCAGAACGGAGCTACCACTTGCTCCAGCAACCCATCGACGAAGCCTTCGCTTGCAACGATGCGCACCGTGCCCGCGTCCATCGATTCGACCGCGCGCAGCCGCTCGGTCAGCTGCTCCTGGTGTGCCTGGCAGCCGCGCCAATACTCGAGCAGATGGAATGCGGCATCGGTCGGCGCCACGCCGCGGGCCTGCCGCTCGAAGAGCAGCAGACCCAGTTCTTCTTCTAGCAGTGCGACCTGCCGTGTGATGACCGAAGGCGCGGTGTTGAGTGCATCGGCCGCGCCGCGGATTGAGCCGTGAACCAGCACTTCGTGGAAGTACTTCAGCCGCTTCTGGTTGATGTCGCGCATGAAAGTAGCTCAATTTATCGTTGCCTTATGGGCAACGAAGTGATTAAAAAGTTGCTGTTGCTCGAACAGATGGTACGCCGAACAATTTGTTCAACGCGATTCCCCGCGTCCACCGCCCGCTCCACGCAGTCTGGAAAGAAGAGGACCCCATGAGAGACACACCGAAGACCCCTATCGCCCGAGCTTTCGCGGGCGTCGCCTCCCTTGCGGCCGCGCTGCTCGTCAACGCGACGACCGCGACCTTGGCACTTGCCGCGGAGACCTTCCCCTCCAAGCCCGTGACCATGTTGGTCGCCTTCCCGCCCGGCGGGCCCGCCGACGTGCTCGCGCGCGCCATGCAGCCGTCGATGGCGAAGGCGCTCGGGCAGCCGTTCATCATCGAGAATCTGCCGGGCGCGGGCGGCGCGCTCGCCGTGCAGCGTCTCTTGAGCAAGCCCGCGGACGGCTACACGCTGATCATGGGTTCGCCTAACGAGGCGATCCTCGCGCCGCTGTCCAACGCCTCGGCGAAATACAAGCCAGAAGAGCTCGCGCTGATCGCGCCGATCTCCACGCATCCGCTAGTGGTGATGGCGCGCAACGACCTGCCGTATACGTCGCTCGAACAGCTCATCGGCGCTGCGAAGAAGCCCGGCAGTCAGAGCCTCACCTTCGGCAGCCCGGGGCACGGCTCGATGTACCACATCGTCTCCGAATACCTCGCGCAGACCACGGGTGCCAAGCTGCTGCATGTGCCCTACAAAGGCGCCACGCCGATGATGCAGGACCTGGTCGGCCGGCAGATCGACATCACGATCCTGCCGAACCTGGGAGCGTCGATCCAGTTACTCGAGAGCCAGAAGATCAAAGCCATCGACGTGCTGGACACCCAGCGCATGCGCACGCTGCCTGATGTGCCCGCCATCTCCGAGAGTGGCATCGCGCAAAAGCGCGAGCTGGTGCACTCGGTCTGGTTGGCCGTGATGTCAAAGGCGGAAATTCCGGAAGACCGCCTGCGCGTGCTGCTGCAGGCCTCGCAGCAGGCCATCCAGTCGCCTGAGATGGTCAAGGCGCTCGCGCTCTCGGGCACGGTGCCGATGAAGCCGCAACCCCTTGCCGCCTCCGCGACGTTCTACGTCGACGAGACCGAGAAGTTCAAGAAGATGGCCCGCTCCATTCACCTGACTGCCCAATGATGATGAACATCCTCATCGCCGGTTTCCAGCATGAGACCAACACCTTCGCGCCGACGGTGGCCTCGTACGACAGCTTTGTGCGCGGCGAAGATTTTCCAGGGCTCGTGCGGGGCGAAGACCTCTTCAGCCTGCTCAATGTCAACCTGCCCGCGAGTGGCTTCATCAACTTCGTGCGCGAGAAGGGGCATATCGTCACGCCCGTCATCTGGGCCGGGGCAGGTGCCTCGGCGCATGTGACCACCGAGGCCTACGAGCGCATCGCGGGCGAGATCGTCGAGGCCGTGAAGACAGCGTCGTTCGATGCGATCTACCTCGACCTGCACGGCGCGATGGTCGCGCAGCACCTTGATGACGGAGAAGGCGAACTGCTCGCCCGCATCCGCACGGTGGTGGGCTCGCAGATGAAGATCGTGGTCTCTCTCGATTCGCACGCCAACGTCACCACGCAGATGCTTTCGCTCGCGGACGGCTTGGTGGCGTATCGCACGTATCCGCACATCGACATGGCCGAAACGGGACGGCGCGCTGGCGAGTTGCTGCTTGCGCTCACTGGCAGCGACAGGCCGGTGCACCGCGTGGCACGGCGCGTGCCGTTTCTCATCCCGGTGAACAGCATGTCCACCATGATGCAGCCGGCGCGCGGCATGTACGACCTGCTTCAAGAACTGGAGAAGGAGGGCGTGCTCTCGCTCTCGTTCGCGCCGGGTTTCCCGGCCTCCGACTTCGCGGAGTGCGGCCCGGTGGTGTGGGGCTACGGCTTCGACGCGATGCGCATCGAGCGTGCCGTCGATGCTCTTTTCTCGCGCATCTGCCGGCCCGAGCACCAATGGGCGGTGCATTTCGAGGAGCCCGATGCCGCAGTGCAGCGTGCGATGCAGGTTGCGCAGACGGCCAAGCGCCCGGTGATCCTCGCAGACACGCAGGACAACCCCGGCGTTGGCGGCGACTCCAACACCACGGGCCTGCTGCGCGCGTTGCTCAAGCACGGCGCCCAGGACGCGGCGCTCGGCCTCATCTGCGACGCGGCAGCCGCTGCAGCCGCGCACGCGGCGGGCGTGGGCGCGTGGATCGACATCGGCCTCGGCGGTTGCCCGCAGGTCGAGGGCGATGCGCCGCTTCGCGGCTCTTTCCAGGTCGAAGCGCTTTCCGACGGAAAGTTCGTTTACGGCGGTCCGATGATGAACGGCAAGGCGTCCGACCTTGGGCCGATGGCGTGCCTTCGCATTGGCGGCGTGCGCATCGCGGTGAGCTCCGCCAAGGCGCAACTGCTCGACCGCAACATGTACCGCACCGTCGGCATCGCACCAGAGACGATGAAGATTCTCGTGAACAAGAGCTCGGTGCATTTTCGTGCCGACTTCGCAGCCATTGCGCAAGAGATCCTCGTGGTGCGTTCGCCCGGACCATTCATCGCCGATCCATCGCAGCTGCCGTGGAAGCACCTGGCTAAAGCAATGCGCACGCGCCCACGCGACGCCGCCTGAACTGGCCCGGCAGTGAAACGTACTGTGTGAGTTTCACCGGCAGATACAGAGGCATACGCAAGGCGCGCCGAGACCGCGGTGGCCGCCCAACAATCCGGTCCGTTCCCAACAACCCTAAGGAAGAACCGTGACCTCCACCGAAAAGATTCTCTACACCGGCAAGACCCACACCACTGGTGGCCGCGACGGGGCCTCGACCAGCAGCGACGGCCGCCTTGACGTCAGGCTGTCGCCGCCCGGCAGTGCCGGCACCGGCACCAACCCGGAGCAGCTCTTCGCCGCTGGCTGGTCCGCCTGCTTCATCGGCGCAATGGGCCTCGCGGCCGGCAAGCTGAAGGTCAAGCTGCCCGCCGACCTTGCCGTGGACACGGAGGTGGACCTGGCCAATGCCGAGGGCGCCTACTTCCTGAAGGCGCGCCTGAACGTCAGCGTGCCCGGAATCGACCGCGAGGTGGTGCAATCGCTGGTGGATGCGGCTCACCAGACCTGCCCGTACTCCAAGGCCACGCGCGGCAACATCGACGTGACCATCAACGTGGTCTGACGCCAAAGATGTCGCACACGGGCCTGAACGGGTAATGTTCCATGTCGCTCCTTGCCGCTGAACACACTGCGATACGTGCGATGGGCCTTGCGGTGTGGCCGGGGTCTATAAACGAGCCCATGTCCACACCCGTCAGTCCTGTTGTCGCGAGTCCTCCTGCTGGCAAGGGCGCAAGCCTGCGCCACCTGGCGCCGCGATCGCTCTTCTCCCGCGTAACGCTGATCATCGTGGTGGGCCTGGCGATCGCGCAATTGCTCACCTTCGCCGCGATCCGCTACGAGCGCGACATTGCTATGCGCGAGCTGATGATGTCCGGCATCGAGCGAGACATTGCCAGCTCGGTCGCCATTCTCGACCGGCTCCCTTCCGAGGAACGCGCCGCCTGGCTGGAAAAGCTGGAGCGGCGCAACTACCGATTCGTCTTGGGCGGCATGGCGGAGGGCGTGGCGCCCCAATCGCTGCCGTCGCAGCAGTTCGCCAGCGCAATTGTCGAGGCGATGCGGCCGTTCGACATCGTCAAAGTCGGGCAGGTCACGCAGCCGCCGGAGGGTCTACAGATCCAGGTGCGGCTGACCGACGGCTCTTCCGTGGTGGTGCATGCCATGCGGGTGGGCATGCCGGTGTCGCGCTGGGTGATGTGGGTGCTGGTAATCCAACTACTGGTGCTCGCCGTGTGCGCCTGGTTTGCCGTCCGGCTGGTCACAAGGCCTCTGGCCGAACTGGCCGCCGCAGCCGACGACCTGGGACCTGACCTCAAGGCGCAGAAGCTCGTGGAAGAAGGTCCCACCGAAGTGGCGCACGCCGCGCGCGCCTTCAACGCTATGCAGCAACGCATCGGCGGTTACATGTCCGAGCGCGTGGAGATCCTTGCGGCCATCTCGCACGACCTGCAGACGCCGATCACGCGGATGAGGCTGCGCACCGAGATGATGGACGACGAACACGACCGCACCAAGTTCCGTCAGGACTTGGACGCCATGAACTTGCTGGTGCGCGAAGGCGTGACCTATGCGCGCACCCTGCACGGCGCTACCGAGCCGCCGCTGCGCATGGACCCCGACGCGCTGCTCGAGAGCCTGGTGGCCGACTACGAAGACGCCGGCAAGAGGGTGCGCCTGGAAGGAAAGGCCGGCGCGCCGATCGTGGGCCGCCCGAATGCGATGCGACGCATTGTCATGAACCTGATCGACAACGCGCTGATATTCGGCAGCGACGTGCGCGTGCGCCTCTTGGCCAGCGACGGGCAACTTGCCATCGCCGTCGTCGACAACGGCCCGGGCATTCCGCCCGGCGAACTGGACGCGGTGCTCAAGCCCTTCTACCGCGTGGAGAGCTCGCGCAACCGGAGCACGGGCGGCACGGGCCTTGGCCTCGCTATTGCGCACCAGTTGGCGATGGCGATGGGCGCCGAACTCAAGCTGCACAACCGCCCCGAAGGCGGACTGGAGGCACGTCTGACCATGCCCACACGAACCGCCTAGGCGAAGCGGCCGTGCAACCGCGGCTGCTTCCTTACAACCGTTTCCAAGTATCCGGCTCGTGCGTCGAGGCCCGTGAAGATCCGGCACGCCCCGAGGGCGCGCTTCGCCCTTACAGATAAGACCTGAACCATGTTGCTCCTTCTCATTGCATACCTGGGCGGGGTGCTCACCATCCTGAGCCCCTGCATCCTGCCCGTGCTGCCTTTTGTGTTCGCGCGGGCCAATCGTCCGTTCCGCTCGCACGGGCTGCCAATGCTGCTGGGCATGGCGGTGGCCTTCGCCGCTATCGCCACGCTGGCGGCGGTGGGCGGCGGCTGGGTGGTCACGGTCAACGAGTACGGACGGTACGCGGCGATTGCGGTCCTCGCGCTGTTCGGCGTGACGCTGCTGTTCCCGAGCCTGGCCGATCATCTCAGCCGGCCGCTGGTCGCGCTGGGCATCCGCCTGGCCGAATCGCAGCGTGACGAACAGAGCGCCAAGCCTTCTGTGTTCTCACCAATCTTGCTGGGCGTGGGCACGGGCCTGCTGTGGGCGCCCTGCGCGGGTCCCATCCTCGGGCTCATCCTCACGGGCGCGGCGCTTAATGGCGCGAGCGTGGGTACCACGGTGCTGCTGCTGGCCTACGCAGCCGGTGCCTGCACTTCGCTGGCGGCGGCGCTGCTGTTCGGCGGTCGCCTGTTCGCAATCATGAAGCGTTCGCTGCACACGGGTGAGTGGGTGCGCCGCGTGGCGGGGGCGGCCGTGCTGGTGAGCGTCGGCGCGATCGCGCTCGGGCTCGACACCGGCGTGCTCAGTCGGCTTTCGGTGGGCACCACGTCGGCCCTGGAGCACGCACTCGTGGAGAAGATCGACATGCGAAGGCAGCAACCTGCACCCATCGTGGAATCAGCCCCGCCGCAGCAAGACGCCGCCTTCATGAAGACCGCCGCCTTCTCGCCCGGGCTGGCACCCTCGCGCAAGCTCGGAGTCGAAGGCAGTTTCCCCTCGCTCGCAGGCGCGACCGAATGGATCAACTCGCCGCCGCTGACCCCCGAGGCACTGCGCGGCAAAGTCGTCCTGGTCGACTTCTGGACCTACTCGTGCATTAACTGCCTGCGCACGTTGCCCTACGTTCGCGCTTGGGCCGAGAAGTACAAGGACGCGGGCCTCGTCGTGCTCGGCGTGCACTCGCCGGAGTTCGCATTCGAGAAGCGTCCAGCCAACGTGCGCAAGGCGACGAAGGATCTGGGTATCGGTTTTCCGGTGGCGCTGGACAACGATTTCAAGATCTGGCGCGGCTTCGGCAACCAGGCTTGGCCTGCTTTCTATTTCATCGATGCGCAGGGCCGCGTCCGCTATCACCAGTTCGGCGAGGGCCGCTACGACACGGCCGAGCAGATTCTGCAGCAGCTGCTCGCTGAGGCGGGGCAGCACAACTTGCCAACCGGAATGGTTGCGCCGAATGGCGAAGGTACACAGGCAGCCCCCGGCGTTGAACTCGCGATGTCGGGCGAGACCTATGTGGGCTCGGAGCGGGCGCAGGGTTTCGCATCGCCGGGTGGCCTGGCGAATGGCCGCGCACACGTTTACCAGACGCCTGCGTCGCTGCGAACGAACCAGTGGGCACTCGCGGGCGAATGGACTGTGGAGCCCGAACGTGCCGTGTCGAAGCGGGGGAACTCCCGTATCGCCTATCGCTTCCAGGCGCGTGACCTGCATCTGGTGCTCGGGCCCATCACGGACGGTAAACCAGTGCGCTTCCGCGTGCTGTTGGACGGCAAGGCGCCGCTCGCCGACCACGGCGCTGATACGGACGAGCAAGGCTACGGAACCATCGACGCGCAGAAGCTCTACCAGCTCGTTCGGCAAGCGAATGGCGAGAAGGCTCGGCTGTTCGAGATTGAGTTTCTCGACGGTGGGGCGCAAGCCTACGCGTTCACATTCGGCTGAAACCGTACAGGGCACGTATGCCGATGACAAACGTGCGGTCATACGACCAGCGTTTTCGACGCATCCGAGCAGGAACCAGCCTGATGCAGAAGCTTTATTACTTGTTGATGTCGCCCCTCATGCCAGATCCCTGTTGCAGCAGCAGCCGCAACAACCGCCTCTATTTCGCAAAAGGACAGATGAATGCCAATCACCCATGGTGACTCCACTCTCGATATTCACGGGCGCAAGCTTCGCTACAAGGTTGCGGGCAACGGGCCCGTTCTGTTGGTTCAAGCGCCTGGATGGGGTATCGGGTCGAGCCTCTACGAACATGGCCTAGCCCAATTGGAACGCAGTTTCACGGTTGTTTATCACGATCCCCAGGGTAGTGGCCGATCCGAACCGCCATCCGACAGAGGGAGAATGAATGTCGGCTCCTTCGTGGACGACCTCGAGGCGCTGCGCCACCATCTCGAACTGGATCGCTTCGCGTTGATGGGGCATTCGCATGGGGGCTTCATCGCGATGAACTACGTGCTGAAATATCCTCAGCATGTCTCTCATATAGTCCTGTTGGATGCACAACTGGGCGTTGCAGAGCCTGCCGAAGACGTGCAAAGAACGTTACCCGCATTGGCTCGCGATCCACGGTTTGCCGAGGCGGCGCGAATCTTTTCCGGACCCAGGAAGCTCGACTCGGATCAGGACTTGAGCGACTTGCTCTACGGCGTCCTGCCGCTTTACTTCTTCGATCCGGAGAGCGAACAGTGCAAGGCAGCTCGACAGTTTGTCCGCAACGCCCGGATCTCGGTTGCAGCCCTGAGAGCGACCGCGGAGTCGGACGGACAATTTCTCGTGCGCGAAAGGCTGCGCGAGATTCGAGCGAGGACGCTGGTGCTTGTGGGGCGACACGACTTTATCTGTTCACCCGCTCAGGCTAACGTGCTTCACGACGAAATTTGCGGTTCCAAGATGGTGGTATTCGCAAACAGCGGCCACTTACCTTGGGCTGAGGAGGCAGATCTCTTCTTTTCCAGCGTGACGGGCTTTCTGGAAAGCTATCGCACTGGCTCCGAGGGCGCGAACGGGGTGACGAGCTAGGCGCATGCCTGCTGGTCGCCGCTGCTGAACTGCGGGTGGGGTGCATAGCAATTGCTATACAATTTGCCGATGAAGACCGCTCAACTTCCTCCGGTTCGTGTAACGGCTGCCGTTCGAGCAGAGATCGAGGGCGTGCTGCTCGAAGGCGAAACGCTGTCGCATTTCGTCGAGCAGGCCGCGACGGATGCCGCTCGGCGTCGCAAGGCACAACAAGATTTCGTGGCGCGTGGCCGTGCCTCGCTCGCCCGCGCACTCGAATCGGGCGAGTTCTATGCGGCAGACGAGGTTCTCGAGGCGATGAAATCCCGGCTCGACACCGCGCGCGAGGCGACCGGGCAGAGCGGCAGTGATCTCTCCAAACGGGCCGCGTGACTTATGCCGTGCGCTTGACGCGCGAGGCGTTGGAAGACCTCCAGCGTCTTGAAGCCTTTCTCCTGGAAGCTGCTCTCAAGCACGCAGACTGGGATCTGCCGGACCGCGCACTGCAGGCCATCCGAAGAGAGTTCCGCATCTTGGAGTCCAACCCTTTCACGTGTCGAATTGCCTTCGACGACCGCTTGGAGCGAGAACTCGTGATCCCATTCGGCGCCTCGGGCTACGTCGCCTTGTTCCATATCGTCAGTGAGCGGGAGATCGTGGTGTCGGCCATCCGGCATCAGCGAGAGGACGACTATCACTGAGGGAGGCCGGAGCGAGGGCCCGGCCCGATGGAACACGGGCAGAGAAGTGCCGCCTGATCGCCGGATCCGATGAAATCCCGAGTCGCGCAATATAATTGCAAACGATTCTCATCCACTTTCACGGGACCGCCTCGCGGAACCCCTCCATGTCGGCGGCGCGCCCACCCCTCGAGCCCATCGAAGTTCTCTACAGCGACCACCATGGCTGGCTGCTGGCGTGGCTGCGCCGCCGGCTCGGCGATGCGTGCGATGCGGCCGACCTGGCGCACGACACCTTCGTGCGGCTGATGGCGTCCTCGCGCAGCAGCGCGAGCCTCGGCGATGAACCGCGCGCCTTCCTGACCCATGTCGCCAAAGGGCTGGTGGCGGACCACTGGCGCCGCCGCGAGGTGGAGCGGGCGTATCTCGAAGCGATTGCACACCTGCCCGAGCCCGAGGCGCCGTCGCCCGAGGCGCGGCTGCTGATCGTTGAATCGCTGCTGCGCATCGAGGCGATGCTTGCGAGCCTGCCGGAGCGCACGCGCCAGGTCTTCCTGCTCGCGCAGTTCGACGGACTCACGCTGCAGCAGATCTCGGAGCGCATGGCCATGCCCGTGATCACGGTGCGGCGCCATGTCCACAAGGCGCTCGTCGCCTGCATGTCGGTCGCGTGAGCGCCGGCCGCATTGCGCGATGAAGGACCCGCAGCCGTCGGACGCGCCGGACCCGGCGCTCATCGGCGAGGCCGCCGACTGGGTGATGAAGCTGCGCTATGGCGGCGATGCCGCGAAGGTGAACGGCGACTTCGAACGCTGGCGCCGGCAGAGTCCCGCGCACGCCGAGGCCTGGTCGCGGGCCGAGGCGACGCTCGGGGTGTTTGCGCAAGTGCCGCCGGCCATCGGCAAGGACGCGTTTCGCGCATTGCAGCGGCCCGGACGCCGCCGTGCGCTCGGCGTGCTGGGGCCGCTGCTGCTGCTCGCCGTGCCGGCCGGCTGGCTCGCGTGGCAGCGCATGCCCTGGCAGGAGTGGACGGCGGATGTCGCCACGGCCCGCGGCGAGCGCCGGTCGATGACGCTGGCGGATGGCTCGCGGCTGGTGCTCAACACCGCGAGCGCGGTGGACATCGTCTTCTCGGCTGCCGAACGGCGCATCCGGCTGCATGCGGGCGAAGTGCTGGTCAGCACGCATGCCGATCCGTCGCCAGTCACGCGGCCGTTCCTGGTGCAGACGCCGCAAGGCACGGTGCGCGCGATGGGCACCCGCTTCAGCGTGCGCCGGCTCGACGACAGCACCACACGCGTGGCGGTGTTCGAGAAGGCCGTCGAGATCCGCGCCGCGGATGGCGCGACGCGCGTGCTGCGTGCCGGCGGGCAGGCCGACTTCGATGCCGGGCGCATCGGTACCGAAGCGCCCGTCGACGTCAACGCCGCGCTCTGGGAGCGCGGCCTGCTGCTCGCCAGGAACATGCGGCTGGCCGATGTGCTGGCCGAGATGAGCCGACACCGCAGCGGCGTGCTGCGCTGCGACCCGGCGGTGGCCGAGCTGCGAGTGTCCGGTGCCGTGTCGCTGGCCGACACCGACGCCGGCCTGGACCTGCTCGCGCGCTCGCTGCCGCTGCGCATCGAGCGGACCACGCGCTATTGGGTCACGGTGGGGCCACGCCCGGCGCCGTTCGAATGAATGAAAGCGCAGGCAGATAAAAAAATGCCGCGAGGGTGATCACTTTTCCTGTCTCGTCCGGTGAGTGAGGGAATGACGCATCGAGGCCGATGCGTCTCACCACCACCGCAGACATCGTTACAGGAGTCAGACGCCATGGGAGCGCAGCACGCAGGCCGCAAGCGGCACATCGAGAAATTCACAGCCGCCATCGCGGGCACGGCCTTGCGCGCGGTGGTGCTGGGCGCGGCCGGTGCGGGCGCGCTGGCGGTGGCACCGGCCGTGTTCGCCGCCGAGCCGGCGGGCGCTGCCGCGCGGTCGTATGCCATTGCAGGCGGCATGCTGGCCGACGTGCTGGCGCAGTACGCCGCCGACACCGGCGTGCAGCTGGTCTTCGAGCCCGGCATGCTCGCCGGGTTGCGCAGCAATGGCCTGCGCGGGCGCTACACGGTGCAGCAGGGCTTCGCGCAGGTGCTGCGCGGCAGCGGCTACGAAGCGGTGGGGCAGGGCAGCGGCGCCTACGCCCTGCGCCCATCGGCCGCACCGGTGGCGCGCGACGCCGCTGTCGGCGCGGCCACGCTCGCACCCGTCACGGTGACCGCCGCGGTCGAGCGCGAGACCCCCACCGGCCGCGTCGACGGCTACGTGGCCAGGCGCAGCGCGACCGCGACCAAGACCGACACCGCGCTGATCGAGAACCCGCAATCGGTCTCGGTCATCACCGCCGACGAGATCGGCGACCGCAAGGCGGAGTCGCTCGACGAAGTGCTGCGCTACACCGCCGGCGTCACGCCGAACCTGAAGCCGTGGGCGGTCGACGAGTTCTCGCTGCTGCGCGGCTTCGAGCTCGGAACGGGCGGCGTCTTCCTGGATGGGCTGCTGACCTCCGGGCGCTCGTATGCAGCGCCGATCGAGCCCTACGGCCTCGAGCGCCTCGAAGTGCTGCGCGGCCCCGCATCGGTGCTCTACGGCAAGATGCCGCCCGGCGGCATGGTCAACGCCGTGAGCAAGCGGCCCACGGCCGAGACGCTGCGCGAGATCGGCGTCGAGTACGGCTCGTACAACCGCAAGCAGCTGAAGGCCGACCTCGCGGGCGCGTTCGATGCCGAGGGCGAATGGACCTACCGCCTCACGATGCTGGGCCGCGAAGCGGGCACCCGGCTTGATGATGACCGCGACAACCGGCTCTACATCGCGCCGGCGCTCACCTGGCGGCCCAGTGCCGACACCCGCCTCACGCTGCTCGGGCGTTACCAGAAGGACAACCAGGCCTATGCCTGGCAGAACCAGTTCGAACAGCCCGGCGCCTTCGGCCAGGCCAGCCCGCGCGTGAACGTCGGCGGCCACGACAACCGCTGGCGTCGCGACAACAAGATGCTCGGCTACGAGTTCGAGCACCGCTTCGACGACACCTGGACGGTCCAGCAGAGCATGCGCTACAGCGACTTCGACCGCGCCGAGACCAACGTGTTTCCGCGCGGGCTGCGTGCCGACGGCTACACCCTCGAGCGCAGCTTCTCGCCGCGCGAGACCCACTGGAAGGGCCTGCAGCTCGACACGCGCGTGCAGGCGCGCTTCGACACCGGCGCGCTGGCGCACACGCTGCTCGCGGGCGTCGACTACACGAGGGCGCGCACCACCGACGAATTTCCCTATGCCCGCCCCGCGCTCTCGCCGCTGAACCTGCTGGCGCCCGCGTACCTGCACGAGCGGCCCACGCCCTCGAACAATCCGTATGTCTACCGGGTGCCGTCGAAGCAGCTCGGCCTCTACCTGCAGGACCAGGCCAAGTGGAACCGCTGGGTCGTCACGGCTGGCGTGCGCCACGACAAGGCTGATGCGTCCGGCACGAGCACGTTCGGCCTCACGGGCGGGCGCAGCACCGACTACGACACCTCGGCCAGTGCCACCACGGGCCGCATCGGCGTGGTGTACCTCTTCGACAGCGGATGGGCGCCCTATGCGAACTACGCGACCTCGTTCTCGCCGGAGATCGGCAACGACCTGAACGGCAACCCGCTGAAGCCCTCCAAGGGCCGGCAGGTCGAGGCGGGCCTGCGCTTCCAGCCGGCTGCGGGCGACGCGAGCTACACCGCGTCGGTGTTCGACATCGTGCGCAGCAACGTCACCACGGCCGCGCCAAATGCCCCCGGCGAGGTGATCCAGACCGGCGAGGTCCGCGCGCGCGGGCTCGAGCTCGAGGCGCGTGCCGAACTGACGACCCGGCTCAGCATGGTCGCCCAGTACACCTACCTCGACACCCGTATCACGCGCAGCAACGACGGCGACCTGGGCCTTCAGCAGATGAGCGCGCCGCGGCACAGCGCCTCGGTGTGGGCGCGCTACGCGTTCCCGGTCGGCGAGTCGGCGCGCGGCTTTGCCGCGCTCGGCGTGCGCCACCTCGGCAAGTCCCGCTCGGCCTGGGACACGGGCAATGCCAACCTCATGAACCCCGGCATCACCATGGTCGACCTGGCGCTCGGCTTCGACCGCGGTCCGTGGCGCTTCACGTTCAATATCAACAACCTGCTCGACAAGCAGGTGCTGACGGATTGCAACGGCGGCCTCTGCTACCGCAGCGCCGAGCGCACGGCCAACGTCAGCGCGCTCTACCGCTTCTGATGCACGCAGGCATCGGCCAGTGACCGGCGAAGCGCCCCGGCGCTTGCGGCCGGCCATGGCCCGGCTCCACACCTGGACCGGGCTGTTGTTCGGCTGGATGCTCTACGCGATGTTCCTCACCGGCGCCGTGAGTTACTTCCGCGAAGAAATCTCGCAGTGGATGCGGCCCGAGATCCTCACGCTTGCGCAGCCGCCCGACAGCGCCACGAGCGCTGCGCTGGCCATCGCTGGCTTGCAGCAGCTCGCGCCCGGCGCGTCGCAGTGGGTGATCGACCTCGTCGACGAACGCGGCAACACCGTCGGCGTGTCATGGCGCGCGGGCGACGCGCAGGGTCGCGCGATGCTGGACCCGCTCACCGGCAAGCAAGTGCGCGCGCGCGAAACTCACGGCGGCGAGTTCTTCTACTACTTCCATTTCTCGCTGCACTACCTGCCGCGCACGGCAGCGCGCTGGCTCGTGGGGCTGGCAACGATGTTCATGCTGGTCGCGATCGTCAGCGGCGTGATCACGCACAAGAAGATCTTCGCCAGCTTCTTCACCTTCCGTCCCGGCAAGGGCCAGCGCTCATGGCTGGATGCGCACAACCTGCTGTCGGTGACCGCGCTACCGTTCTACTTGATGATCACCTACACCGGCCTGGTCACGCTGATGACGCTGTACATGCCTTGGGGTGCCGACAGCGCCTCGGCGTCGCAGCCGATGCAGCGCCAGCTGCTGCGCGCGGAGATTACGGCGCTGGTGCCGCCCGCGCCGGCGAGCGGCATCGCGGCGCCGCTGCCCGAGGTGGCGCCGATGCTGCACGAGGCCGAGCGGCGCTGGGGCACCGGGCGCGTGGCGCGGCTGATCGTCGACAACCCCGGCGACGCCGCATCGCGTGTGCGCGTGGTGCGCGGCGACGAGGGCCGTGTCTCCGTCAACCCGCGCTACCTGGTGTTCGATGCGCACAATGGCGCCTTGCGCGAGGCCAGGGATCGTTCGCCGCCCGTGGCCGAGGCTTGGGGCGTGCTCTATGGCTTGCACGTGGCGCGCTTCGCCGGTCCCGCGGCGCGCTGGTTGTTCTTTCTGTCGAGCCTGGCGGGTGCCGCGATGGTCGCGACGGGGCTCGTGCTGTGGACGATGAAGCGGCACGAGAAGCAGGCCCGCGATGGGCGGCGTTCATGGTTCGTGCTGCTGGTTGCACGACTCAACGTCGCGGCCGTGGCGGGGCTCCCCGTGGCGATGGCCGCGTTCCTCTGGGGCAACCGGCTGCTGCCGGTCGGGTTGGCCGATCGCAGCGCGTGGGAGGTTCACGTGTTCTTCATCGCCTGGGGGCTCATGGTGCTGCATGCGATCGCGCGCCCCGTCCATCGCGCGTGGCGCGAGCAGTTCTCGATCGCCGCTGTGCTGTGCGCGGCGCTGCCGCTGTGGAACATGCTGGCGGGGCATCGTCTTGCGGGCTTCGAATTGACGCTGCTTGCGGTGGCGGCGGTCCTGGCCTTCGTGGCATTCAAAGCGCGACGGCACGGCGCATGACGCCCTGGCGGTGATGCGCCGCCGTGCAATGTCGCCATCGGCATGGGAGCGGACTACTCTGCACCCGATCCGGATTGGGAAGAGGCCGCAGCCTGTGTCTTCTGCGCGAGATCGCGCCACGACACCTGCTCGTCGCTGTGGGGCACGAAGCCGACCTGCAGCCCGAAGATGTGCGCGATCTTGTTCAGTGTGTCGACGGTCGGGTTGGCCTTGTCCGCTTCGATCAGCCGCAGGCTCTGCACGCTGAGGCCACGATGCTTCGCGAACTCCGGTTGCGTCAGCTTGCTGATGCGGCGCATCGCCGCGACGGCCTGGCCCACGGACATGCTGCCCGAGGCGATGGCCGCGTAGAACTCGCCGCGGAGCCGGCGCTCGAGCTCGGGGTCGGTATGCCTGCGCCGTTTATCCACGACCGCGCTCCCTCGTTGGGTTGCGGGGGACGAGATCGGCAAGCGCCAGCAGCTGGTCAGCCTGTTTGTCGATGGTCGCGCGACATGCCTCGATCACGTTGGACTCGATCCCGCAGTCCCGGGCGAACTCGGGCAGGTTGGCGACGATCGGCGCAAAGTCGTGCAGGGCCGTGGCAATGGCGCCGCGCTCGGGGTCGTCCACCTCGAGGCTTTCCAGCACGGCCGTCCAGTTGTCCTGGGTCTTTCCGGCGGCATCGCGCCAGTGGCAGCCGCGGACGACGACCTCGCTGTCGAGGAACATGGGTGCAAAGTCGAACACCGGCGTGAGCTGCACGGTGCCGTCGACGAGCCGCTGCACGGCCGTGTTGCGCGCGTGGTTGTCGGTGTTGCGCATCGCCAGGTTCAATACGTCGCGCCGGATGAACTCGATGGTCTCGCCGAGCGGATCGAAGACGACGCGGCGCAGCCCCTTCAGCAGCGCTTGTTGGCTTCTGGGGATGCCGAATCCCCGCAGATCGCAGAGGCTCGCGAGGCTCTCCTGGTGAAGCCTGTGGACATGACCGTCGATGACCTGGCGATCGAAGCGCCGGACGAACAGGAGCTCGCCATGCAGGTCGGGTGCCGCGAAGGTTCGCATGCCGCAGGCGGCGGCGAGCCGCAGGTAGCCTGCCTCGTTGCGGAGGACGGCACGGTCTTCTTCGCTCCTGCCGCGGGGAAGCTTCACGAGCCAGTGGGCCTGGGCGCGGTCGTCGGCCAGCGCCATGTCGGCAAACCATCGTTCATCATGGTCGACGCTCAGCAGGAACTTCGGCGCGACCCCCTGCACACCCGTCGTGCCCGACGCGAGCATCGCGTGCAGTGAAAGGTGGTCGAGAAAGTCCTGACTGCGCTCGAGCACGTCGCCGATGTCGAAACCCCGAGCCGTTGCGGGGTCGGGATTCTTGCGGGCCTGGTCCACGAAGAAGGCGAGGGCGCTCTCGAAGCGCAGGCTGCCGATCGGGTTGAATGCGCCGGCCATCACCAGCGGCACGACCAGGTTGTCGCTGTCCGCGAGGCTCAGCGCCTCGAGCAGGTACCTGCGGCCCTTGCCCTGCGGCACGAGGTCATAGAGAAACGCCGGCGCGCGACGATCCACCTCGCGGCCGGTAGGCCCTTCGATGAACCGGTCCGGCGCCATGCCGATGGGCAAGCCCAGCGCGACCGGCCAGGGATCCGGCGCACCGAAGACATATTCGGGCAGGTACTCGAAGCGGCATTTGTCGGCGCCGAGCGGCTGGAGGGTCGCAGCGGGATGCCACGCGCCATCGCGGTGGATCTGGATGGTGGTGGCGGCCGAAGTGGTCATGAATTGACATCATGGTAACCAAAAAAGCCAGCTTGTAGGTCGCTATTTGGTTAGTTTGATAGGCAGATCGACGGACGCCCTCGCACCGCTCCTCAGAAGTCGATGCTCGCCGAAAGGCTCAACGTGCGCGGCGACCCGACGAACAGGTAACCCGCCGTCGACGTGCCCCAGTAGTTCTTGTCGAGCAGGTTCTCCACGTTCATGCGAAAGGTGACGGGCTTTCCGCCGATGCGCGTCGCGTAGCGCGCACCCGCGTCGAAGCGGTTCCAGCCGGGGATGTGCAGCGTGTTGGCGGGATCGACGGCACTCCTGCCGGTGTGGATCATCCGGCCCGTGAGCGTCAGCCCGGGGGCGAACGGCACGTCCCATTCGGCGCCGAGGTTCAGTTGCCAGTCGGGCACGCCGATTGCCTTCTTGCCTTCGAGTGCGGCCGTCGCCGCCTTGGTGATCTCGCCGTCGAGGTAGGTGACGCCGCCCAGCACGCGCACGCCGCGCGTCACCTCGCCGGCCAGCGTGGCTTCGACGCCGCGGTTGCGCTGCTCGCCGAAGACGCCGAAGGTCGAACCCGAAACGCCGGCGCTGGGCTTGGTCAGCTCGAACAGGCTCACGGCCGCGACCATGCCGCCGTCGAGCTCGAACTTGACGCCGACTTCCTTCTGCTTCGACTTGTAGGGCGGCATGACCGCGCCCGGGTTGCTGATCGCCGCGCTGATCGGCGCCACGTCGCCGCGCGACAGGCCCTCGATGTAGCTCGCATAGAGCGAGATGTCGGGCCGCAGCTTGTAGACCACGCCGGCCACGGGCGTGACCGCGCTCTCGTCGTAGGCGTCGCCGCTTGGCTTGCCGGTGGAGAAGTCGTAGTCCTGGCCGGCCACCTGCTGTTGCCGCAGGCCCAGCGTCACGCGCAGCCGGTCGTCCATGAACGACAGCGTATCGGCGAGCGCGACGCTCGTGAGCTTGGTGTCGAGGTACGGACGCAGCGGGTTGCTGATGCCCGCGGTGGACGGCGTCGGGAACAACAGGCCGGCATAGAGGTTCGAGCTGCCGCCCGGGTAGCCGGTGTAGAAGCCCAGGCCCTGTTCCTGTTCGAGACGCGAAAGGCTCAATGCCACTTCGTGCTTCACGGGGCCGGTCGAGAAACGGCCTCGGAGGCCCGCGTCGAGCGACTTGCTTTCCACCGACATGCGCTGCCAGCCGCCGAAGAAGGCGTAGTCGCCCGCGGTGTTCAGGATCACCGGGTTCGACGCGATCGCGTCCCAGTTCAGCTTGCGCTGGCCGTAGCTTGCATAGGCGGTGAGGTTGTCGCTGAAGTCGTACTCGGCCTTGAACACTGCCGAGCCGTTGCGCCCATCGGTCCAGCCCAGGCCCGGGTACGGGTAGGTGTTGTCCGGGGCGCGCGGCACGGCAGTGAGCGCCGGACCCGCCTGGAACTGCCGCACGACGTTGTCGATGCGCTCCTTCTGCGCCAGCAGGTCGAGCGAGGCGCGCAGCGCGCGGCCGCGGTAGTCGAGCGCGACGGCGCCCAGGCTCTCGCGCGTGGACTGGCCCTTGATGGCCGTGTCGCCTTCGCGCTGCACCGCATTGACGCGCACGCCGAAGGCGCCGTCCGGCCCGAAGCGGCGGCCGATGTCGACATGCGCGCCGAAGACCGCGTCGGACGAGAAGCTGCCGGTGACGCGCGTGATCGGCTCGCTTTCCGCGCGCTTGGGCACGAGGTTGACCACGCCGCCCACGCTGCCGCCGGGCGTCATGCCGAACAGCGACGCCGACGGTCCCTTGATGACCTCGACGCGCTCGACGGCTTCCAATGGGGCGCGCCAGTAAGGCGTGACGCCGAACACGCCGTTCAGCGCGAAGTCGCTGCTGGGTACGCTGAAGCCGCGGATCGTGATGTCTTCGTTGATGTTCGATCGCGCGCTGCCCATGCGCACCGACGGGTCCGCCGCCAGCACGTCGGCCACCGAGCGGGCCTGGTCGTTCTCGATCGTCTGGGCGGTGTAGCTGGTCACGCTGAAGGGCGTTTCCATGACCGCGGCGTTGCCGAGGATGCCCATGCGCGCACCGCGGGCCACCTGGCCGCCCTGGATCGCGGGCGGCGGCGCGTCGATTGCATCGCGCTGCTCGGTGGCCGTGACGAGCGGCAGCGTCGCGGCGGACGGCGCAGGGTCGTTTGCCGCTGCGTTCGGATTCCCGGTCTGCGCCAGTGCAGCGCCTGCGCCCCACAGCGCACCGGCTGCGAGCGCAGCCTGCACGGCCGCGGCCAGCCTGGTTTTCTCCCTCGCCCCGAGCGGGGCCTTCCTCTGATGGTCGGTCATAAGCACTTGATTGTTGATGTAATGAGAATTGTTTGCATCTACATCGATGAAAGTCAAGTGCAGCAGCGAAATCAGTGGCCGGCGAGGGCCGGACCTATTCCCGCGTCGTCACGACGCCGTAGTCGGTTTCAGCACCCGCCGCCGACACTTTGCCGTCGAGCAGGTCCTGGCGCAGTTGCGCGGGTGAGCGTCGCGCCGGGTCGCCAAAGCCGCCACCTCCGGGTGTTTCGATGCGGATGCTCTCGCCCACGGCCAGTTCGATGTTGGCCGTCTTCGAGAACAACGCGATTTCGCCGGCTTGGCCGTGGTTGCGGACCAGGCGGGCGCGTCGTCCGTCGCTGCCGCCGTTCACGCCCGCGGGCACGCCCACCGTGTGGCTGTCCGAGCGCGCCGAAAACACGATGCCGGGCGCCAGGGCGCGAATCTGCTTGGCAATGCCCATGCCGCCGCGCGTACGGCCGGCGCCACCGGAGTCGGGAATCAGCGCGTACTCGTCCATGTGGAGGGGGTATTCGTTCTCCAGCGCTTCCACCGGCAGGTTCGACGTGTTGGTCATGTGCACGTGCACGGCGTCCATCCCGTCCTGGTCGAAGCGCGCGCCGGCACCACCGCCGATGGTTTCGAGGTAGACGAACTGCCCGGCGCGCTGCTGAAGCCGTCCGGAGAAAACGATGGCCGGGCAGAGGTCGTTGCTCGAGGCCATGACCTTGTCTTCCGGCAACAAGCCACGGAAAGCGCCGAACAGCGTGCCAGCCACCTTCTGCGCTGTGATGGAGCGCGCACCGACCGCCGCGGGGTGCTCCGGATTGGTGATCGTGCCCAGGGGCGCATAGACATCGATCGGATCGAACAGGCCCGCATTCGGTGCCAGGTTGGGATCGAGCTGCGCTTTGACGGCGTAGTAGACGGTGGCGTGGAGCGCGTTGATGGGCAGGTTCATGGCGCCGCGGGCCTGCTTGCCCGAGCCCGTGAAGTCGAACTTGAGCCGGTCGGCGCTCACGGTCAGCGTCACGCAGATCGGCACCGGATCGCCGCCCATGCCGTCGTCGTCGAGATGGCTGGTGAAGGTGTAGCTGCCCTGCTTGAGTTCGGCGATGCGGTTGAGCAGGCGCCGGCGCGTATAGGTGATCACATCGTCGACCGAGCGCAGCACGGCCGCAAGGCCCATCTGCCGGATCAGCCCCAACACGGCGTCGCTGCCGCGGCGGTTGGTCGCGATCTGCACCCGCAGGTCCAGCATGCGTTCCTCGGGGTCGCGGGTGTTGTTGCAGATCAGGCGCAGCAGGTCTTCCTCGACCTCGCCGCCTCGGACAATGCGTGCCGCAGGAATGCGAATCCCTTCCTCGAAGATGCTCTTGAGGCCACCTGCGATCGAACCCGGCACCGCCCCGCCGACATCCGAGTGGTGGGCGATGTTGGCCGTGAAGAACCGAAGCTCGCCATCCCAGAAGACGGGCGTGACGATGTTGATGTCCGGCAGGTGGCTCCCATGGGCGAGGTAGGGATCGTTGCAGATGAAGACATCGCCATCGCGAATAGTGCCTGCAGGGTACTGTTCCAGAATGGCACGCACCGCACCGTTGAGTGAGCCGAGGTGCAACGGAATCTGCGTGCCCTGTGCCACCAATTGCCCGGCGGCATTGAAGAGCGCGACCGAGCAGTCCTTGCGCTCCTTGATGTTGGTCGAGAACGAGGAACGAACCAGGGTGTTGTTCATGTCCTCGGTGATGGAGAGCAGGCGATTGGTGAAGACCTCCATCTCGATCGGGTCGGAGAGTTCGTGCGGACGGGCGTTGCCGTCGTGGGCGAGGGTGCTCATGCGTGTGCTTCCGCTGTGAGGGAAATGATGAGGGTGCCGTAAGGATCGACGATGGCACGGTGAAGCGGGCCCAGCACGGTGGTCGAGCTCATCTCCTCGATCACCGCCGGACCCAAGACCGTGGTGCCGGCCGACAGCAGGTCGCGGTCATAGACCTCGGTCGCGCACCAGCCGTGCGCCTTGCCGTGATAGACCTCGCGCGAACCGGTGCGTGCGTCGGCCAGCGTGAAGCCGCTATGCGCGGCGGCCAGCGGCGCCTTGACCACCTGTCCCACGGCCTGCAGGCGGCAGTTGATCACCTGGATCGCGCGACCCGGGACCTGGTAGCCGTATTCGCGCGTGTGGGCATCGTGGAACCGCTGCTCGAAGTCGGCCAGCGTCAGCGTCAGCGTCTGCGCGTCGTCCAGCGCCACCTGCACCTCGAAGTTCTGGCCGTCGTAGCGCGCGTCGATGGCGCACACATAGCGGCGGCGGTCTTCCTCCACACGCTCGCTGGCGAGCCACGCCAATGCATCGGCATGCAGCTCGTCGAAGGTGGCAGCGATCGCGGGCCACGACCCGGGCGTGACCAGGGTGATGAGGCTGCGGACGAAGTCGAACGAAATGTCGGTCAGCAGAATGCCGCGCGCGCACATGGTCCCGGGTTCCTGCGGCACGATCACCGTGGGAATGCCGCACTCCTCAGCCACTTCGACGGCATGCAGCGGGCCGGCACCGCCATACGCGAACAACGCGAAGCGCGAGAGGTCGTAGCCGCGCTCGGTGGAGACTGCGCGAATGGCGCGGCTCATGTTGGCGTTGGCGATGCGGATGATGCCTTCTGCGGCGTCCTCCACGCTCAGGCCCAGTGGGCGGGCCACGCGGGTGGCAATGACCTCCCGCGCCGCCGATGCATCCACACCCATGCGGCCCTTGAGCAGTGCCTTGGGGTTCAGGCGGTGCAGCGTGATCTCGGCATCGGTGATGGTGGGCTGCGTGCCGCCGCGGCCATAGCCGACGGGACCTGGCACGGCCCCCGCACTGTGCGGGCCGACCTTGAGCGAACCCGCATCGTCCAGCCAGGCGATGCTGCCGCCGCCGGCGCCGATCACGTGGATGTCCACCATCGGCGTCTTCACCGGATAGCCCGCCACCTGGCGGTTCGAGGTGAACAGCGGCCGGCCGCCGGCGATGAGGGACACGTCCGTGCTGGTTCCGCCGACGTCGAAGGTCACCAGGTCCGGGCGGCCGATGGCGCGCCCGACCGCGGCCGCACCGACCACGCCCGCCGCCGGGCCCGACAGGCAGGTGCGCACGGGGAACTGGCGCACCGACCCTGCCGACATGAGGCCGCCATTCGAATGGATGGTGAAGGGCTCCTGCGCAATGCCGAGGTCGCGCATGCGCTCCAGAAAGCGGTCGAGGTACCGCGCCATCCGCGGGCCCACTGCGGCGTTGAGCACGGTGGTGGACAGGCGCTCGTACTCGCGGAACTCGGGCAGGACCTCGCTAGAGATGCTCAGGTAGGCGTCGGGCAACACGTCGCGCACGATGGACTTGGCGCGCTGCTCGTGTGCCGGATTGGCATAGGCATGCAGGAAGCAGACCGTCACGGCATGGATGCCCGCGTCGCGAAAGACCTCGGCCGCTCGCCGCACGGCGCTCTCGTCCAGCGCAAGCAGCACCTCGCCGCGCGCGCTCATGCGCTCGTCGACCTCCAGGCGATGCATGCGAGGCACCAGCACCGGCGGCTTGCCCACAGCGTAGTCGAACAGATGCGGCCGGGTCTGTCGCCCGATCTCCAGGATGTCGCGAAAGCCGCGCGTGGTGATCAGACCGACCGGTGCGCCCTTGCGTTCGATGATGAGATTGGTCGCCACGGTCGTGCCGTGGCCGACGTGCGAGATCTGGCGAGCCGCGATGCCGTGCATCTGCAGCAGCTCGGCGATGCCACGCTCGATCGCCTCCGAGGGGTCATGAGGGGTGGAGGGCACTTTGTGGAACTTCACGTCACCGACGCTTTCGTCGATCAGGGTGAAGTCGGTGAAGGTGCCTCCGACGTCGATGCCGATTCGGTACATGGATGCCTTGTCTCGTGGGTGTGAAGGGGTGGTTCGGGGATGGATCATTCGGGGCCGATGCCGGCGCTCTTCGCCACCTTTTTCCATTTGGCGATGTCCTCGTGAATCAGCTTGGAGAACTCGGCCGGCGCCATGCCGGAAGGCTGCGCGCCTTGCTGCTGCAGGTAGTCCGACATCTTCTTGCTCTGGATCACCGCGATCAGTTCGCGGCTGAGCCGGTCGGCCAGCTCGGGCTGCATGCGAGGCGGCGCGAACAGCCCGAACCAGACGATGGCCTCGAAGCCCGGGTAGCCCGCCTCTGCCACCGTGGGCACCTCTGGCAGCATGGCCGAGCGCGTCGACGAAGTCACGGCCAATGCCCGCAGCTTGCCGCTCTTGATGTAGGGGTGGGCCGTCATGACCACGTCCATCATCGAAGTGACATGGCCCGCGACGGTGTCGGTGAGCGCGGGACCCGAGCCCTTGTAGGGCACGTGCACGGCCTGCAGCCCTGTCGTGGCTTTCAGAAGCTCCATTGCCAAGTGATTCGATGTGCCTTGCCCATTGGACGCGAATGACATGCCCGCGTCCGGCTTCCTGGACTGGGTGACAAGATCCTTGATGTTGGCGACCGGCAGTTCGGAGCGCACGACGAGCACGTTGGGGATCGTGGCAACGACGGTGAGCGGCGTGAAATCGCGCGCAGGGTCGTAAGGCAGATGGGCGTAGATGCTCGGTGCCACCGCATGCGTGCTGACCGAGCCCAGCAGAAGGGTGCTGCCATCGGCCGGCTGACGGGCAACCCAGTCGCTGCCGACCGTGCCGCCGGCGCCGGGCCGGTTGTCCACGACCACCGAGGTCTTCAGGCGCTCGCCCAGGTCCTGCGCGATCTGGCGCGCGATTAGATCGGTCGATCCTCCGGCCGCGAACGGCACCACCAGCTTGATCAGCTTTCCGGGCCATGCCGTGGTCTGGGCGGATTGCGCCTGTACGCCGGGCACCGCCAGGACCAGGCCGACCAGACCGGCTAGCGCATATCGAATGAACTGCATGAGACCCCCTCGGAGATGAGTTGATGGCTGTCGAAGTGCCTTGCATCGTAGGGAAGGGGTCCCCGCGCCACTATGAAGTAGCATTTATGCCGGCATCAATGCCATCTATGTCCTTATGCGGCCCGGTGACCTCAATCTGCTGTTGCACTTCGATGCGCTGATGAGCCGCCGCAGCGTGTCGCGCGCGGCGGAGGCGCTCGGGATTTCGCAGCCTGCAATGAGCGCTGCACTGAGCCGCCTGCGGCGTCTGTTCAACGACCCGATCCTCGAGCGTGACGGCGGGGTCTGGCGCCCGACGCCGAAGGCGGAAGACCTGCATGTCGCCTTTCGCCCCATGCTGGACCTGTGGCGCCATGCGTCGCTGCCGCGCGTCGAGTTCGACCCGGCGACTTCGCATCGCGCCCTCAGCCTGTTCGCGACCGACTACGTTCAGTTCACGGTGCTGTCACGTGTGATGGGGCGCCTGAGCCAGGCGGCGCCCGGTATCGAGTTGCGGGTGATGGCCGCGCGGCCACTGCTGGGGCTCGACATGCTGGAGACGAACCAGGTCGAGCTGATCGCCGGCTACTATCCGGAGCCCGGTGCCAATCTGCGCACGCGGTTCCTGTTCGAGGAGAAGGTGGTATGCCTGGTGCGAACAGGGCACCCCTGCCTGCGACGCCGCTGGGACCTCGATGCCTATCTGGCCCATGGGCACGTGAACCTGGCTGCGCAGACGCGCCATTTCAGCGAACGCATCGACCGCGCGTTGCAAGGGCAGAACCGGTCACGAAGAATCGCACTCACGCTGTCGAGCTATCTGGCCTGCCCCTTTGCCGTGGGCAACTCCGACCTCATTGCCACGGTGCCGCTCAGCGTGGCCAAGTCGCTGGGAAAACAGGCGGGAACCGTCATGCTGGACGCGCCTTTGCCGCTCCCGATGTTGACCGTCTCGCTCTACTGGCACGAGCGCCACCACCGCGATCCGGCGCATGCCTGGGTCCGGCAATTCATCGGGAGCATGTTCTAGAGCCTGCCGGCCCTGTGCAAGGGACCATGTTGCTTCGGTCTACTTCGCAGGCAGGTACAGCCGCGGATCGACGGCCTTGCCGCGGTAGCGGATCTCGAAGTGCAGCTTGGCGCGGCCGTCCTGTGCCGGGCCGATCTCCGCGATCTTCTGGCCGCGCTGCACGCGCTGGCCCTGCTTCACGCCGACGGTGCCCACGTTGGTGTAGATCGACATGTACGAGCCGCCGTGGTCGACCATGATGACGCTGCCGTAGCCGCGCATGTTTTCGGTCGCGGCCACCGAGCCGGCGCCGATCGCCTGCACGGCCTCGCCCGGACTGCCGCCGATGTCCAGGCCCTTGTTGCTGTTGCCGTTGAAACCGGCGATGACCGGGCCCTGCGCAGGCCAGCCCCAGTCGCTGCGCCGCGAAGCGGGCGGGACCACGGGGTCGGACTCGCGGGGTGTGGGCGCAGGCCTGGTTTTTTCGGCACTGCCGCTGCTGCTGCGCGGCGGGGGCGTTGCCGCCGCCGACCCGGCACCGCCCGGCGGCACCACGCGCAGCACCTGGCCCGCTTCGAGCTGGTCGGGGTCCGCGATCTGGTTCCAGCGTGCGATCTCGGCCGTGCTCCGGCCGGCACGCTGCGCAATGCGGTAGAGCGTGTCGCCCGGCTGCACGACGTATTCGCCGGGGCCCGCCACCGGCGTGCTGGGCGTGGTGGAGCATGCGCCCACCAGCAATGCCGCCATCATCAACGCGGCGCACGCGCCCCATCTCCTCCCTGTCACAACCACGCGCTGGCCCTTTCTTCGTGAATCATCTGGATCGCGCGCCTCGCAGGTCGGAGGCGCGCCTGAACAATCCGCAAGGCTACCAGCAGTCGTCGGGCGGCCATGGCGTCCGCAGGCGCCAGGCTCCTAACGCGGGTCGGTTCGTCCGTCGGGCGGCGACCGGGCTGCGGTGGCCGCATGCTGCGTGATGAGCTGCGGCTTCCCGCATTTGCCGCAGCGGTAGAAGCGCAGCCAGGGCAGCATGCGCATCCAGGGTCGTCGGCGCACCCGCGCCAGGTAGTGGGCGCCGCACGGGCACGCGGCGAAAAGCGAGGGCATGAGGGTTCGAGTCGGATTCGTAGTTCGTTCACGTCCCGCTGCCGGGCGCCGGCGGGTCTTGCATCGAGGATGCGAGGCGCGATTCTGTCGTCGCTTTGTGACGCGCGCACTCACGCGTTCATGGCATGCCGATCGCGCAATGCGCGGGTAGAGGTAAAACTTCCGGGTTCGTTTTCTCGGCGCAAGAAAAGAAAAAAGGAACAGTTCGCTCGAAATATCGCGAGCGAGTGCCGAATTCACCGAGCTTCCATCGACTTGTCACAGTCGGGTCTGAACATCGCCTCTCCGCTGCCCCGTCGGGCCGCGACAAACTGAGGAACGATCCATCATGGCAGTAGACATGTTCATGCGCGTCGAGGGCGCGAACGGCGAATCCAAGGACGCGAACCACAAGGAATGGACCGACATCAGGTCGTTCGCCTGGGGCGCCACGCAGCCCGGCAACATGGTCAGCGGCGGCGGCGGCGGCGTCGGCAAGGCCAGCTTCAACGACCTGCAGGTGGTCGCGCGCATCGACAAGGCGGCCCCGCCCGTGCTCAAGAACTGCGCGAGCGGCAAGCACCTGAGCAAGATCGAAGTGTCGGTGTGCAAGGCCGGCGGCGCGCAGATCGAATACACGCGCATCACGCTCGAGGAAGTGCTGGTCACCTCGGTGCAGTACAGCGCCGACCAGGACAGCGACGCCGTGCTGGTGCAGTACGCGTTCCAGGCCGCCAAGGTCAAGCAGCAGTACTGGGAGCAGACCGACAAGGGCGGCAAGGGCGCCGAGACCGTGCTGGCCTGGAACATCAAGGAGAACAAGGAAGGCTGAGCCGATGCTTTCAGGCGCTGCGCTTGCGCTTGCGCGTGTGCTGAGCGTCTCGTCGCCGGCCATGCCCACGCTGGGCGGCGAGCCGGCGCTCGAGCCCGTCGCGATCGAGGGCGACGAGGGGCTCAGCACGCTGTTTCGCTACACCCTGACGCTGGCCACGCCCGAGCAGCCCGGCTACAACGAGCGCCAGGCCGCCAACGTCGCCATCAAGCAGCTCGTGGGCGAGCCGCTCACGGTGCACGTCGTGCTCGACGGCCGCCCGGGCAGCGGGCCGGCCCAGCGCCACCTCTCGGGCCTCGTCACACGCGTGCGCTTCCTGCGCCTGGAGAACCGGCGCGCGCTGTACGAGGCCGTGATCGAGCCCTGGCTCACGCTGGCCACGCGCACCAGCGACTACCGCATCTTCCAGAACCAGAACGTGCTGGACATCGTGCGCGAGGTGCTCGGCAGGTACGGGCTGCCGTTCGATG
>JAESFY010000058.1_pt1 | contig 109130 bp, 101 predicted proteins | sample 9266201 | NCBI WGS metagenome assembly JAESFY01 (sample SAMN14515071, study PRJNA621656) | algae metagenome | isolation source: Nodosilinea sp. WJT8-NPBG4 and co-occurring heterotrophs from soil, lower... | place: USA: Pinto Basin, Colorado Desert, California | collected 2006-05-27 | reverse complement strand
AGAAATGCTGGGGTTGGTTAAAAAGCCGAATTCGAAAACTCCTTCCCCATGACGACGGCTTGCGCGTTGCCATGGAGTCAATCCTCAAACAAGCAGTGTCCTAACCTAAGTGGCTTTAGCTATACAATCCCAGCGTAAAAGTCCAGACTCAGGCGAGTAGAGCCCTACAATGAGCTTGGCCAGAGTTGATTTTCCGCTGCCGTTGCCCCCCACAATAAACACCAGTTCTCCTGGCTGAAAGGCCAGACTAATTGGGCCGAGGGTAAACTGTCCCTCGCGCTCGGTGTGGTAGGTATGAGTAATATCTACCATCTCGATATGCTGCTGAAACGCTCTAGAAGGGTGCCCGTTTGAGTTGACTAGTTCAGGCTGATTGGCTAGCGTTAACCCTAGTTCTTCAATCTTTTTGAGGGCTACGCTGCCCCGGCTTAGCGCTGGTAGCACCGTAATAATACTTTCAATCGGTCTGGCCAAATAGGTGATCGTGAGAGCATAGGCTGACAGAATGGGTGTAGTGATATCAGTAAAGCGGGGCAATCCAAAAACAAGCACTCCCAAAATACCAAAGAACAGCAGGCTGCTGAAGTTTAAGGTGACGGCCGCAATGCTTTCCGCCTGAATTTCGTAATCGCGAAACGTGGCGGCGGTGGTGTGCAAATCTTCATGGAGAAAGGCATTGCGGCGAGAGGTGTGCAGCTTTAGCTCTTTAATGCCGTCAGTAATAGTGCGAAAGTGCTTAAACAATAAATCTTGCTGATTGCGAGCCAGTCTTAGCAGGGCATACACCCGATTGAGCATGAGCTGAACGATCGCGATCGTGACCGCAATCACCACTAAAATCGTCAAAAATACCTCAAAGGAAAGCCAGGCTAAATAACCCAGGCAGCCAACCACCAGCGCTGCATTGACGCACAGAAAAGGAATATTGATGACCGTATTAGAAATCGCCTCAATGTCGTCGGTTAGCGAGGCCAAGATGCGATTGGCTCCCAGTTGTTCTAGCTGGCGCAGTGGGCAGGCCAAAATCCACTGGCTCAGCTGCAACCGCATTTTGTAAACTGCCTGTTGAGACAACCGCGCCAGCAAAATCTGTGAGCTACTCCCCGCAATTAGGGTCAGAATGGCCAACCCAGTAAACCCCTGCAGAAGCTGATTTGTATTCTGAACCGGGTCGCTAATCGCCGCGTTAACGGAGGCCAGCATGAGAGCACTTCCTATGCCGCTCAGCCCACCAGCAAAAACGGCGATCGCAACCGTAAGCCAGGACGAACGAAGCAAAAACGTGATTAGCTGCATTGGTCTTGCTGGAGGTCGTAGATTCAGTTAACTCTCGCTGGCAGCCCTGGGGTTCATCCTTAAATACCACCTACAAAGCGCCCTGGGCTGAAACAGTTGTGGGGGTCAAACTGAGCTTTGATCGCTTGCATGACACTCAAGGCATTGCCGCTGTAGCCCCACACATCCACTGATTTTTTGAGGGAGAGAGGTGCTTCGAGCAGGGTGAAATAGCCCTGGTTGGTGGTGCAGCCCCTGCGCAATTTCTCCACCATATCCGCCGTAGCCACTGCCAGGCGCACCGTGCCAATGCCGCTGCCCCCATGGATGCGCGCCAGGCTACCCGAGGGCAGTTGGTCGAGCCAGGCCATCACCTTGGCTGGAGGTAGACCCACCTTCGCCACGATCGCCTCGTTCTGTTCCTCAGACATAGGGAAGAGAGCTGCACCGACCCCTGCCCAAACTTGCTCATCCTCCGCGCCCTGCAACACCTGGGCCGATAGTGCTGGCTCCACCATGGCCAAGAGCGCCTCAACCTGTTCGTCTACTCCCGGCGCAATGGACTGAAATCGCGCTATCAGGGCGAATCCCTCGTAGCCCAAATGGTTGGCTAGGGCAGGGGATAGAATATCGAGGGCTGCCGGGGTCAGCGGCGACAGGCGCAGGGCAGTCACCAGGGCTTCCATTTCCTCGACCGCCCCAGTGACCACCACGGTTTTCGAGGCATCTTGTCCTGGATAGAGACGAAAGGTGAGCTGGGAAATAATCCCCAGGGTGCCGTAGGAGCCGGTTAGCAGCTTCATCAAGTCGTAGCCCGCGACATTTTTGACCACGCGCCCACCTGCCTTGGCGATCGCCCCATCAAAGCGCACAAAGGAAATGCCGATCAGCAGATCTCGCAGGCCACCATAGCGCTGGCGTAGGCTGCCGGTATCGGCGGTAGCCACAATTCCCCCTAACGTCGCCTGCTCTGAATAGGCAGGGTCCACGGCGAGAAACTGGTTGTGCTGAGCCAGCCTAGGAGCCAAATCCGCTAGTTTTGCGCCCGCCTGGGCGGTGAGGGTCATATCCCCCACCGCATGGTCAATCACTTGGTCAAGGCGGGCCGTGCTGACGATTAAATCGACCCCTGCCCCAACACCGCCCCAGGACAGTTTGCTGCCGCTGCCGCAGGGTATTACCCGCCAGGAATGTTCCCAAGCACAGGCCATGACCGCCGAGAGCTCCGCTTCGGTGGCTGGATAAACGACGGCTGCTGGCGTTAGGTAGTCTGGCAGATGGAGAGATGCGGGGGGGAGAATGCGATCGCGCTCAACCACCTCCCCCAAAGTTTCAGCAACGTTGGCCATACCCTAGTCGATGCTGATGGGGGTGGGGCCATTGGCGGAACTGGCAGCGGGAGGCACGTTGGTGCGGGCGGTGCGAAACTCGGCATAAAGGCGATCGCGCCAGTCAAAGAAGGCTTTGTATTCCGGCACATCGGCAATGCCGGGGACTCCCTTGCCGCCAATGCCCTCGGGCAACTCCACATACTGGGCCGTGGGAAATTTGAGGTACATGGTGGCGGCGGCCACGGCGAAGTCAGCTAGGGTGGGCTGGTCGCCTAGCAGATAGGGGCTGTTTTGTAGCATCAGCACCAGGGCTTCGAGATCCCGACGCAGGCCAGCGGTGGCCACTTTGATATCGTCGGGGCCAAAGCCGATGCCCGTACCCACTAGATTCAGCAGGTCGCCAGGTAGAGCACCCACCAGGCTGCGCAGCGGCGCCGGGGTAAAGCTGGGCAACAGCGCCGTCCGAAAGTTGGGATGCTGCTTAAAGGCACCGACCATAACGACGCGGGCTTTGGGGACGATCGCCTCGTCGGCCCAGCTTTCTAGCGCTAGGCACAGGCCCTTTTGCTTGGGCTCGGTGGGAAGGAGGGGGCGAGCGGAATAGGCTTTTTCAAGGTGCAGGGCGATCGCAGTGGAATCGGGAATCACCTGCTCACCGTCTTTGAGCACGGGCACCTGACGCTGGCCCGATAGCTGAAACACTTCGACTTGGCCCACGCCGGGAGTGACTTCGACCTTGTGATAGGGCACCTGCTTATAGTCGAGAATCAGGCGAATTTTTTCGGCGAAAGAGGAGGCTTCAAACTGGTACAGCTCTAGCATGGAAATCCTTATTGGCCAGGTTCTTCAGAGGGCGGAGTGGGCACTGGTAAACCCGGTAACACTGTATCGCTATTTGCAGGCGCTGCACAGGCGGAATTAGTCGGTGGCTGGGTGGTGACAGTGACGGTTTCAAAGCCTGCAGTGGCCAGAAGTTGTCCGACTGTGACTTCGGCACGACGGTTGGCTTCGGCCAGCAGATTTTCCTGGCAGGCAGCCTCTTCAATCTTGACCAGCGCCTCCTGCTGAGCTTTTTCTTGCAGCTCGGGGGCGGTATCTGGGCCAAGGCCCAAAAAGCCGCGGCTGTAGTCAAAGACGTTTGATTTGCTGAGATCGATTTTGCTGTCGAGAATCTTGGGCGGCGGTAGGGTGATCTGAATTGAATTATCCCCACTCACCTGGACGTTGGCAGCGGTGAGTTCGGCCAGGTCAACCCCGGCCCGCACCTCGCCGTAGGCAATGTAGAGCAGGTTGGTGGAGCCGATCACGTAGCCCGCCAGGGTGCGATCGCTCTTGGTGGGCACCACCGCTTCCATAGCAAAAATTGCCGTGGTCAGTTCGCTGGCCCCCCGCAGCTGTTGAACAACCACGGAACGCACATCCACCTGCGGCTCTGCCGTGGCCGGGGTGAGCATGATGCGCGCCCCTTCGAGAAAGCGATCGCCCGATCGCCAAAAGCCCACCCCAGCGGCAATGCCCACCAGCACCGCACCACCAAGCAGCGCATTGGAGAGCGATCGCACCCACCGAAAGGGGGTACGACGCGGCGGCACCGGCGCAGGCCAGCGTTCCTGCTGAGCTGGGGCGCTAGGGTCTACGTAGCGCGGCGGCAGCGGATCGGGCAGCTTGCGATCGGGAGGAGCAGGGCGCATGGCAATGGGTGGTGGGCGGGTGAACTCAACCAGTTTGATTGTACTGCACACCTGATTGGCTGCCCTTGGTTCATTGCGGCGGCGCAAAGGCGAACAGTTTACAGCAAGAGTAATGGTTGAAGACCGGCCTGTTAGGGCGATCGCACCGCGAAAGCCCCTACCGAGATCGTCAAGAGGTCGCTAGCCGAAGATTAGCGATTACCGGCAGCTCTAGCAGAAAATTTGCGTTGAGGAGTCGCTCCGAAAAAAAGAGAATCTCCAAATTCTCCACCTCCCCCGATACCGGATTGAGGCGGGCGATCATCTCGTCGCCAATTTCTTCCGACTCCTGCTCAGCATAGGGTGCGCACTTATTAATGTAGAGAATATCGCCCACCTGGTCGTATTGAAAAACTAGCTTTTCTGCCATAGGGTCTTTCCTCCCACTAATTTACGAGCGGTATATGCTGTGATCACCCAATGCCTAGATGGCTCGACATCGCTAACAGTCACAACCACCATGTAGCGACCAGTGCGAATCGAGTCAAACCACTTGGAGAATAGCAAGGCGGTAGGGTCGCGATCGCTGCCTCGTACTAAGTCAGGGGTCTCTAGAGTATCGGCTAGCTGCTCCAGGTAGTCAGGCAACGTACCCGGATGACTCGCTGTGATGTGGGCTTCCCGCTCACCTGACAGTTCTACGGTAGCCCCGAAGTATGGACAGTCAAATAAGCGAGTCATGGATCTATCGTAGCCTTTGCCCTTATCGAGGGTAATGGGTCCTGGCGGTGAGCACCTCGTACAGTCCCCAGATTGCCATGGGGCGCATGTAGTGGCAGGCGCGGTAGGTGCCCAAGGCGGTGATTGCTTCGGGAGTGCGAAATTGCAGGCCGTAGGCGTAGATTTGGTGGATGACGGATTCGGCGATCGCCATTGCTTCTTCCGTCTTCCCCATCTGGGCAAAGAACGCCGCTAGGCCAAAGTTAATGCCGATCCACACTTCCTGCTGGTGGGTGCTGTCGGGGTCTTCGGGGGAGCCATCCGGCAACACGCCGTTCGCTGCCCCGACCGCCATTTTCAGCGGCGCGGCGCTAAAGTTTCCCAGTTGCGCTCCCTCAAACTTCTGTTGGGGCGGCCGTTCCTGGCTTTGCACCACCTGGTTAAATTTCACAAAGCAGGCGTCGTAGATGGCATCAAGGGCCGACAGGGTAAACTCATCTTCCACTAGGTCGGGCAGGCCCAAGTGGCGCACCATAAACTGGCCGCAGAGCTGATCAGCCATCACCACATCGGAGCCGCTGCCCGTATCTAGTCGGTAGTAGCGCCCGTTCCACAGTTTTGGGTGGTAGGCCTTGAGGCCGTTGTCTAGCCAGCGGCGGTACTGACTAAGCAGAATTGGGGTGTTGCCGGGAGCCAGCCCGTTGGCAGTGAGGATATCGGCGATCGCGATCGCCGCTTCCATTGCCCCCAGCCACAGCCCACCGCAGTAGCCGCTAATCCCCTTGAGCTGCCAGTCGTCGAAGGTCTGGTCGGGGGCTCCCTCGTTTTCGGGAATGCCGTCGCCATCGCGATCGAACTGCTTCAGGTATTGCAGGGTGTCGACCACGGCAGGCCAGCAGTCTTTGAGAAAGGCTACATCCGTCGCGCCCGTGAACTGGTAGGCGCGGTAGACCTGGAGCACAAAGTCGCTGCCCAGGTCTTTCCACAGGTTGCAGTCTTGGTAGCTGGTGTAGTTGGTCTGTTCCCAGGGGTACTCGTTGGGGGCACCCAGGTCGTGGGGCGTTGCGCCCTTGAGCTTGCGCACTGCCGGGGGTTGCTCTAGCCCCTCGGTGACGTAGTAGCCAATGATCCGCCGCCGCTCGTCTTGGGCGGGGATGGCGCGGGCGAAGGCGCGCAGCACGGCTTTCTCTAGCTCGGGCCACAGCAGCAGGGTGGCAAAACCACCGTAGAGGCGTACGTCCAGGCTTTCGTACCAGCGGTAGTCGATGCACTCTAGCACCGCAAACTGGCCCACGGGGTCGGCCTCGGTGGCGGCGCTCCACAGGGTGCCACCGCTAGCCAAGTCGTACAGCTCGTTGAACAGCGCCATTTTGAACCAGTCGGGCAGGTCGGGCCGCTCGAGAATCGGCTGCTGCCAGGCGATAATTTGCTGCTGCCAGGTCTTGTATTCGGTCAGGGCATCGAAGGCAATCGCCCTGGCATTCCGTCCGCTGGTGCCGAAGAAGTCGGTATAGCGGCGGTAGTTGTTTACCCCAGCGGCGAATTCTGTGACGGGCAAATCCCACGCTAGGGCGACGGGGATTTGGCGGGTTTCGCCAGGTTGCAGGGTGAAGCGTAGGGCGATCGCACAGCCGATCTGCTCTCCTTCCTCGGCTGGAGAGGTGTCCAGCAAATTCATCAGCCGCCCCAGTTTGGCGAACGAATTCCACAGGTCGCGCCCGTCGCCTACTGGGTTCCAGCGCAGATCATAGGAAACTTCCACACCGGGGTCGTCCAGCGCGGCGATGCACCACTGGCCGTCGCCTTCCTTCGGTTCCCCGTCCCAGGCCCCATCCATCACCAGGGCCTTAAGGCCGTCGGCATTGATGAATTGATTAAAATTGCCGGTGCTCTTGCCCAAGGCAGGCACGTAGTCGTAGTAGGGGCTGCCATCATCGCGCAGCAACACCTCGGGGGATTTTTGCGTATTGGTGAACCAGCCCACCATATTTTGCCAACTCACCATGATGCTCAAGGTGATGGGGGTAGTGGTTGGGTTGTGGGCCGTCCACTCAAAGGCGACCACTGGATAGCTGGCTTCTTGATAGTTGTCGGGCCAGATGGGCGAAATCTGTTCGCAGGTAATCTGGGCGCGGAACACGTTCTCGTAGCGGTACCAGCTACGGGGATAGAGGGCGTGGTAGCTGCCCGTGGCGCGGGCTTTGGTAGATGCGGGGTACCACGACCACGACGATAGAATGCCATCCTCGGGAGACTGGGTGCTGAGGGCATAGGCCTGGGTTCTGCCGCCCCCCTGCTCCCAAAGGCTGAATTGGCACCCCGGAAAGCTTTGGAACACGTGCTCGCCGCCATCCATGTGCCAGAGGTTAAAGTCGCCATTGGGCGATCGCCCCACACAGCCCGCCCCCAGCCCGCCCAGGGGTGCCCCATGGTCGGGGCCATCGTCGAGGTTGCTGGCGTAGCGCACGATGTAGTGGTGGTCCCACGGCTGGCCGATCGGTCGCTGCCACGCCTGGGACGGAATCTGGGGGAGGGATGGGGTTTCAGTCATCCCAAAATATTACCGGAGAGGGTTAGTTTATAGGACGTCACCAGGCTCTCCCTGATTTGAACTTGGCGCCGAATGAGGTCAGCGATCGCAACCTCGCTGACGGCACCAGGCAAAGGGAGTGGGTGATTGGGCATAATCCCCATTCATCAAAGTGAATGGCTTAAAGCCAGCCTGCCCCCAATTTCGTCACCAATTCCTCACTCCTAGGGGCACTCAAGTCCCAAACCCGAGCTAGATCCCTTTAGAATTGGGGTGCTTGAGAGGCGATGGAAACGTCTCCTACGGCGTCAAGCCCGCCCTTCACAAACTTTGGATAGGTCAACCTTGCCCCTCACCCACAATCCCCCCGCTACGCTCGATCTCAACTTTGTCCGGCAGCAGTTCCCTTCTTTGGCGGGCGACTGGGTCTTTTTTGACAACGCTGGCGGCTCGCAGATTCTGAAGCCCGTGGTGGATCGCATCACCGCATTTCTCTACGAGTCGAACGTGCAGCTGGGGGCCAGCTACGCTGTGTCGCAGTTGGCAACGGAGCGAGTGACGGCGGGGTCCAAGGCTATGGCCACGCTAATCAACGCTGACGACCCAGCGGAGGTGGTGCTCGGCCCCAGCACCTCCGCGCTTTTGCGCATGCTGGCCCAATGCTTTCGCCCAACCCTCGAACCCGGCGATGAAATTATTGTCACCAACGCCGACCACGAGGCCAACATTAGCCCTTGGATGGAGCTAGAGCGCGAGGGCGTTGTTGTCAAAACCTGGCGGGTAAACCCCACCACCTTTGAGCTCGATCTGGCCGATCTGGAGACTTTGCTAACACCAAAGACTCGCTTAGTGGCCGTCACCCACACGTCGAATGTCTTAGGCAGCATTCATCCAGTGCGGGCGATCGCCGATCTCGTCCACGCCCACGGCGCGCTGCTCTGCGTCGATGGAGTCGCCTTTGCCCCCCACCGCCGCGTCGATGTGCAAGCCCTAGATGTCGATTTCTACACCTTCAGCCTCTATAAGGTGTATGGTCCGCACATGGCGCTGCTCTACGGCAAAAAAGAGCTGCTGCTGGCCCTGCCCGGCTACAACCACTACTTCATCGACGACACAGCAATCCCCTACAAATTTCAGCCCGGGGGCAGCAGCTACGAGCTGAGCTACAGCCTCACGGCCATCACTGACTATTTTGAAGCCCTGGCCCAGCACCACGGCCAGCCTGGCGAAGCAGACCCTATTGGTCAAGCCTTTGACCTGATTCAGCAGCACGAGGGAATGCTCAACGAACGGCTGCTCTCGTTTCTGCACAGTCGGCCTAAGGTGCGCATTATCGGTCGAGACACCGCTGACCCGACGGAGCGCGTGTCAACCATTTCGTTTGTGGTGGAGGGGGTGAGCAGCGACCAGATTCCGCCCCGGCTCGATGCCCACAACATTGGCATTCGCTACGGCCACTTCTACGCGCTGCGGTTGATCGAAGATTTGGGGTTGTTGCCTCAGCAGGGCGTGGTACGCGTCAGCATGGTGCACTACAACACGCTTGAGGAATGCGATCGCCTGATTGAGAAACTCGCCCACTATCTATAAGCATCCATAGCCAACGCTAGAACCATGATTGATCTAGCGTCAGCACCCGCCTGAGAATTTGTACTTAGCTATGTAGCTGAGTTGCAACAAAGCTTATTGCAACTTAGTCTGTCTCATTTCTGGACTGGATGAGGTTCACCCGGCGTAGCGATCGCCAACGTTTGAGACGGCTAGAAAGCCGAATGGGCATGGGATAGAAGGGCCTCTACTTTTGTTTGAAGCCTAGAGACGCTGGAGCAGTCTTCAATTTGGCGCTAGCAGATTTTGGCAGTTGAAAACAGGCTGATTTGTGCACAGCTCAGTGTTTCGCAGGGGCAGGCAAAAAACCAATTCAAAAAGTGTCCCAGTTCTGAGATCTGGGATAAGCTAATTGGCGACGTTCGCTGCTCCTCCGATCGCGATTTACACCATGAATTGGCGACTCTGCAATCTCCCCAGACTGACTTCTGCTGCTCAATTCAAACCCGGCGTGGTTAACACTTTAGTGCGTAGTTTGGTGAGCGGTTGGAGGCAGAGGCCTCGCCGCAGAGCCTTGCTCGGGCTAGGGTTGGCCACAGCATTCTTGGTCTCAGTAGCGGTGCCCCGCTCGGTATCGGTGGCCAACGCCCAAGACCTGACCGCTGCACTTTGGACTCGGGCCTCGTTTCCGGTTGAAAATTTCCAGACCTATACCTCCCCTTTCGGCTACCGCAGTGATCCCTACAACGGTGGCTCTCGTTTTCATTACGGCCTCGATCTAGCGGCCCCCAACGGTAGCTATATTCGCAACTGGTGGGCGGGCGAAGTGCTGTGGGTCGAAGGCGACGGTGCCTGCGGTACCTCCATGGCGATTAAATCGGGGGAATGGACTCATATTTACTGCCACATGCAGGGGCATGTAGAGGGCAGTGGCCAGAATAAAGTCATGGTCGATCGCGACGGCGGCATTCAGCTGCAGGCGGGCCAGGCCATTCCTGCTGGGGCGCGCATTGGTCGAGTGGGCATGACGGGCCGCACCACCGGACCGCACTTGCACTGGGCTCTAAAATATCAAGACAACTGGGTGGACCCGGCCTTGGTGCTACGAGCCATGTATGTTGGCCAACAGGCGGCGCTGTAGGGTTCGGTGCCTTGCCGCTGGCGACGATGGATAGCCTGGTTGGGACTTGTGTTTTTGGTAGTGGGAATGGCGATCGCCCAGCCGCTCGCGGCCCTAGCAGCTGACAGCCACCCACCCCTGACATTAGATCTGTTGCGCCAGCGGCTTGCGGCCCCGGTGCAGCGGGAGGGCAGACCCGCCATCGACCTGCGCTACTACACCATTGATTTAAGACCTGACAGCCCCCTAACCGATAGCTTTTACCGACTGCTGAGCAGCGGGCTGCAAAAACCGGCGACGGCCCCAGCCCTCGACCTGAGCTATGCCGTGGTGCAGGGCGATCTCGACTTGCAGCGCCTGGGCCAGCGCGAACCCCTCTATGGCGATAACCTCTCACCACTGCTGAGCGATGCCGGGCAGGTCCAGCTGAGGCGCGATCGCCAGCGCTTGCTCCAGCTCAGCCGGCTCTCCCAGTCGTTGCTGATTCAGGGGCAGGGTAGCAGCCAGCAAATTTATTTATTTAAAGCGCCGCTGGTGGCGGTGCAGACCCGCTTCACGGGCCAGGTGCTAGGGGGCGATACGTTCTTTTTGGGGCGAGTGCTAGCTAGCGGGGCAGTGTTTGAGCAGGGGCTCTCTGTGGGCGGAGCGCGCTTCAACCAGGCGGTAAATTTTTCGGGAACTGACTTTCGCCAGAGGGTGCAGGCCAAGGGCAGCTTGTTTTTTGAGCCAGCCCGGTTTGACCAAGGCCAGTTTCGCAGCGGGGCAGCCTTTCAGGGGGCCGAGTTTAAAGCCGATGCCAACTTTAGCCGGGCGGTGCTGGCGGGCGATCTAAACTTTGGCCGAGTGCAGTGGCAGGGGGTGGCCGACTTTGCCCGCACGGTGTGGCAGAGCAGCGCCTTCTTTGTGCGCAGCTACTTTGCCAAGGCGCTATTTTTTACTGAAGCCCGCTTTGACGCGCCGCTGGTGCTGCGCCAAACCCGCTTCAGCGAGCCAGTCAACCTGCGCAACGCCATGGTCGGCGGCGAGGTCGACCTGGGGGATGCGATATTTCTGCCAGGGGCTTACCTGAATGTGGCGGGCATGGAGTTTAGTTTGGAGCAAACCCAAATTTTGGGCACTCCCAGCAAAATTGGTCGGGTGTTTTCGGTGCCGCAGCTGGCGGGCAACGAGACTCTGCTGCGCAACCTGGAGCGCAACTTTCGCAATCAGGAGCAAATCAGTGACGCCAACTCGATCGCCTACACCGCCGAGCGCCTGCGGCTAAAAAGCTGGCAGCAGCGGTTGCTGGGCACCAACGTCAACACCGCTTCAGTAGCCGCCCTGGTGCGGGCGGGCTTTACCGAGGCCCAGGCGGCGGCGGTGGTCAACCAGCGCCAAATCCGGGCCTTTATCGGCACTGAGGGGGTGCTGAGCGTGCCGGGGGTTGATCTGGCGGCGTATCTGAAGGTGCGCGATCGCATCTTTGCCCGTGACACCTTCCCGATTACTCGGCGGTTTACCCTGGCCTTGCAGTGGCTATGGCTAGGGGGGTTAGTGGTGCTGAGCCGCTACGGCACCAGCTTTGGCCTCACCTTTGGCCTCGGCTTGGTAGCGATTCCCACCTTTGCGCTGATGTTTTGGGTGGTCGATCGCTACCGTCGCCGCCGAGCCACTCCAATTCTGCCGCCGCTGGCAGAGGGGCTGTGGTTGGGGGGAGGCTGTAGTTCACTGCTGGGGCTGGGGCTCAACGCCCTGCTGCGTTCCGCCGACTATCCGCTGCTCACCCTGGGCTTTTTGTTTATGCTGCTGGTGCCGGTGCCCGCCGTGCTGATTGGTCTCTTGTTTAAGCGGGGCCGCTACCACGACCTGATGGCGGAAAGCTATTTTGTCGAAGACGGTAGCCTGCGACAGCTACGGCTCTTGATCGCGCGCTTGCCAGTGATCCCAAAGTTTCCGTTTTTTCGCGATCGCTATACCTACCTGCTGCTCGATCGCCGCTGGAACTGGCTAAATTATTTAGACTTTAGTCTCAACAACTGGCTGAAGTTTGGCTTTAATGACATTCGATTACGAGACGAGCATGTGCCGGGGCTGATTACAGCTTTGGTGTGGTATCAATGGGGGTTGGGTCTGCTCTACACAGCGCTGCTCCTGTGGACGCTCTCGCGCACCATCCCAGGGTTGAACCTGCTGATTTATTTCTAGCGCCGCTGTTGGCTATCCATCGACCGTTTTCTGCCCCCCGTGACCCAACCCTCTGCTTCAGATCTCAACCATCAGGCCAAGTCCGATCTGCGCCGTCGTCTCATCAGCGCCCGCCAGAGTATTCCCCCCCAGCTGTGGAAGCAAAAGAGCGATCGCATCTGCGCCCACCTGCTCAACTGGAGCTACTTTCGCCAGTGCCGCATTATCTTGGCCTACACCAGCTTTCGCCAAGAGCCCGACCTCAGCCCCCTGACAGCGCACCATCCCCACTGGGGGCTGCCCCGCTGCGTCGACAAAAACCAGCTGACTTGGCACTATTGGTCAGCCAACAGCCGCTGGCCCCTGCGCAAGGGCTCCTACGGCATTATTGAACCCCACCCGCGATCGCCCCAAGTCGATCTTTCCCTAGTAGATCTCATCCTCGTGCCCGCCGTCGCCTGCGACGTGCGCGGCTACCGCCTCGGCTACGGGGGCGGCTACTACGATCGCCTGCTCAGCCAGCCCCCCTGGCAGAGTATCCCCACCGTAGGCATTGTGTTCGAATACGCCCGCCTGCCCAGCCTGCCCAAAGACGTCTGGGATAAGCCCCTAGCCGGAGTCTGCTCCGAAAGCGGCCTATTTCTAGGTGGAAAATAACCCCCCATCTCCATCTACCCCACCCTCCTTACCTTCCCCATCTCTCCGCCATGCACGGCCCCAGCCCCACCACCCGCCGCCCCATTCCCGGCGTCACCCGCACGGTCTTTCTCAACACCCTCGTCACTAACCCCAACATCGTTGTCGGCGACTACACCTATTACGACGATTTTGAGAATCCTGAGAACTTCGAGCGCAACGTGCTCTACCACTTCGACTTCATCGGCGACAAACTGATAATCGGCAAATTCTGCTCCATCGCCTCTGATATCAAATTCATCATGAACGGCGGCAACCACCGCACCGACTGGTTTACCAATTACCCTTTTCCCGTGTTTGGCCAAGGGTGGGAGTCGGTCATGCCCAGCGAATGGCCTCACAAAGGCGACACCGTCATCGGCCACGACGTGTGGATCGGCTATGGCGCGACGCTCATGCCCGGCGTGCAGGTGGGGGATGGAGCGATTGTCGCTGCCCAGTCGGTGGTGACTAAGGCCGTGCCTCCCTACTCCGTAGTCGGGGGTAATCCCGCCCAGGTAATTCGCTATCGCTTCGACGAAGCCACCATTGAGGCTCTGCTTACCATCCAGTGGTGGCACTGGGAGATTGAAAAAATCACCCGCCACCTGCCCGCTATTTGTGGGGCTGACCTACAAGCATTGCAAGAGGCCCTCCAAAGCGTTTAAGACCCATAAAACGGTAGCGCACCTGCTGACCGATTACTCTCTCGCCAGGAAAATCTTGTGGGATGACCGTCCCGGCTGTCCACTGGCTAGCTCAAGCCGGCTGGTCAGTGTTCTCGGCCTAACCGTCTGGGGTATTCTTTGGGCAAATTCCTTCGGGTAGCTAAGAGCATGAAACGGCGCAGCATAGTCAATAGTTTGTTTTTAGCGATCGCGGTCACCGTGCTGCTGGTCTGGCCCTTGGGATTACGTGCCCCGGCCCAGCAAAGCTCTGGGTCTCCCCCGCCCCTCGGTAGCGTCGTGCGGGAATACGAAATGCTCAGCATGCCCACCGCTACTGCCTACTCGGTCTACACAACCAACGCTGCGACTCCTCACCAGGTGTGGTATCGCATCTATGGTGGTAATGCGCTGTTTCGGCAGCGGCTGCGGGTCTACCAAGAAAACGCTGGCCCTCGCCCTATCAACCAGCTTCCCCCCGAGTCAGAGTTGCAGGCAGAAATTACTGACAATGACCCTACCCGCTGGTATCGCTTTGCTCCAGAGACGGATGTGTTTACCTACTATTTTGACGGCGACAATCGTCTGACGGCCAGCAGCCCCTGGCGCGATGCCTTTGGAGTCAAAATCAAGCGCACCCGATACACCAACGGCAACCGCTACGAAGTTGACTTTGAAGATCACGACTCCCTAGACGACTTTAATGATCTGAGGATTGAGGTCGTAATTCTTCAACCGGCGTAACATTAAGAGGGCAAAGCCAGGCGAGAAGCTGCGTCCATAAGGTTGACGGGGTTAATCTACGCAATCATAGAACGTAGGTATGGGTGAGGAAGGCTATGAATCGCTTTATTATCGGTGGCGTTTTGGCGGGTCTGGTATTGATGCTGATGAGCGGCCTCAGTCGACTTCAGGGCGACCGCCCCGAAAGAGAACGGATCGCTAGCCAACAGAATACAACTGCTCAGGATGCCGATGGCTTGGGCGCACTGCCCCTCGAACAGGCTGGTCAACTGGTGCAGCGCCAGAGCGAGGTGGGTACCGGGACTGCGGCCACGGGCAACAGCACGTTCACCGACCAGGGCAACAATCGCCCCACCATCTCGCCGAATAACACCGGGACGACGGGAGCCAACGGCGTCACCCCTGCCCCCGACAACGTAATTCCCCGCACCGGAGCGGCAACTACCTTTCCGGCTACGGGTGGCGACATTGCGCCCATTCAGCCGGGCCTAGTACAGCCCGATGCGGCGCAGCGTCCGGCTCCCGACCCCGATTTAGATTCGATCCCAGCCCTGTGGTAAGGCCCCTCTCCTAGGGTAGAGGCACGGCGTTCGCACCCTCTAGTGGCCTAAAATGAGGCTGAGCACTTGAGTTGAACAGCATGGCAAATCAGGGAAGCGACGTCCTGGTGGTGGGCGGCGGGGTTATTGGCTTGGCGATCGCCCTAGAGCTGCGGCAGCAAGGGGTCACCGTTACCGTGCTCAGCCGCGATTTTCAGCAGGCGGCCAGCCACGCGGCTGCGGGCATGCTCGCCCCTCAGGCGGAAGGGTTGCCGCCAGGGCCGATGCTCGATCTCGCCCTCGCCAGCCTGGCGCTGTATCCCAGCTGGGTGAACAAACTAGAAGCGCTCACCGGACAATCGGTGGGCTACTGGCCCTGCGGCATTTTGGCCCCGCGACGCACGGCTCCAAATCCACCCATTGAGGGCTGGTTGGATGCCACAACTTTAAGCTATTACCAGCCCGGACTTGGTCACGATGTGCAGGGGGCGTTTTGGCACCCCGATGAAGGCCAAGTAGATAACCGATTGCTGGTGCAGGCGCTGCGATCGGCGGTCATTGACCTGGGGGTGACCCTGCACGAGGGCACTGGAGCGATCGCCCTGCGCCAGTACCAGGGACGCGTTGAGCAGGTCTGCACGGCTCAGGCGGGCGACTTTAGCGCTGACCAGGTGGTGCTGGCCACTGGGGCCTGGGCCCACGAGCTATTGCCTCTACCGGTATTTCCTCGAAAGGGCGAAATGGCCAGCCTGCGGGTGCCCCTCGGCTATGGCACCCCTCAACCTTTGCAGCGGGTGCTGTTTGGCGAAGACATCTACATCGTGCCCCGGCGAGATGGTCGCATTGTGCTGGGGGCCACCAGTCAGGATGTCGGGTTTGCGCCCCACAACACGGCGGGCGGAGTGCATCAGCTGGTGGGCAATGCGATCGCCCTGCTGCCCCTGCTGGCCGACTTCGCCCTTGAAGAAACCTGGTGGGGGTACCGTCCCGCCACCCCCGACGAGTGGCCCATCCTCGGCCCTGGCCCCGCCGCTAACCTCACTCTCGCCACCGGTCACTACCGCAACGGCATTCTGCTCACACCCATTACTGCTCAGCTGGTGGCCCAGGCGGTGCTAGGCAAGCCAGACCCGCGCTTAGATGCGTTCTCTTGGCGGCGCTTCCACACCGCCCCGCCAACACTTCCCAACCTTCCCGCTGTTTCTCCTACCCCTCAGGCTATGACCTTTACCGATGCTGCCCCCACGACCTCCGCGACTCTGGGAACGAATCTGTCCTTCGCCAACGACTTGACTGACACCCCTCTAACCATCGCCGGGCGCACCTTTTCGTCTCGGCTGATGACCGGCACCGGCAAGTACGACGACTTTGAAGTGATGCGCCAGAGCATTGCCGCCAGCGGCTGCGAAATTGTCACCGTAGCGGTGCGGCGGGTGCAGACCAGCGCCCCCGGCCACCAGGGGCTAGCCGAAGCCCTCGACTGGTCAAAGATCTGGATGCTACCCAACACGGCAGGCTGCAAAACCGCCGAGGAAGCCATCCGGGTTGCCCGCCTAGGCCGCGAAATGGCCAAACTGCTGGGCCAAGAAGACAACAACTTCGTGAAGCTCGAAGTCATTCCCGATGCCAAGTACCTGCTGCCCGACCCGATTGGCACCCTAGAAGCCGCTGAACAGCTGGTAAAAGAAGGCTTTGCAGTGCTGCCCTATATCAACGCTGACCCGCTGTTGGCCAAACGATTAGAAGAGGCAGGCTGCGCCACCGTCATGCCCCTGGGGTCACCCATTGGCTCGGGCCAGGGCATTCGCAACGCCGCCAACATTCAAATCATCATCGAAACTGCCAAGGTTCCAGTCGTGGTGGATGCCGGGATTGGCACCCCCAGCGAAGCCGCCGAAGCCATGGAAATGGGAGCCGATGCGCTGCTGATCAATACCGCGATCGCCAAAGCCGCCAACCCGATCGCCATGGGCCGCGCCATGGGGCTAGCCACCCTAGCTGGTCGCCTGGCCTACCGTGCCGGGCGGATTCCGGTGCAGGGGGTAGCCAGTGCCAGTTCGCCGCTGACGGGGCGGGTGACGGAGTAGAGGGTGGATGGGTAGATGGTGGATGGGTAGATGGGTGGATGAATGAAATATTTGATTTTGAGTTCACCCTAACCCTCACATTCCCCTGCTAGTCCAAAATCTTCACCCGCCCAAGCTGAATCGCGTCGAACAGGCGATTGACCTGCTTGCGCTCGCTCTCATCGATGGTGCCGTCGGCCAGTACTAGGGTGGTTAGTTCCTGATACTGAGTTTTAGTAATAGCGCGGGCCCGAATAAACTGGCTGACTAAATCGGTGATGGGGCAGCCAGGCTGAGATGGTGACGACATAGAGCAGACCCTTGGCAGACGTACTGGATAGCGTTGGCCACTGCGCTGAATAGTAGTCACTGCTATTGGCAAAAACTGGGGCGGCGCACTGGCAGATAGCGATCGCAGCTGGAGGTTATTCAGAATGTCGTAACCGTCCGGGCGATGACTATACCAGTTGTAACCGGTAGATGCGCTGGTGGCCAATTCTAAAGCCTCCAGCGGAGCAGGTTGGCAATTTGCTGGGCCAGAGTGAGCGGGTCAAAGGGCTTGGTGATCAGACCTGCCACCTGGAGGGCAGTAAAGCGGGCGCGATCGCGTGCCAGCACGATGGCGCGAATGTCATCCAGTTTTTCGGCTGGCCAGATCGAAACCGGTAGCTCCATCCACCCCAGTAATGGAAACCGTTTAGGCAGGTCTATGGCTGGACTGTTGAATAAATGCTTCCACCTGGTCTGGGGGCAACGGCGGCGCAATCCAGTAGCCCTGAATGGCATCACAGCCCAACTGCTCTAGTCGGCGGGTTTGAAACTCGGTCTCGACCCCTTCAGCGATCACGGTCATGCCTAGCGACTTGGCAATCTGAATGATGGCTTTGACGATGCTGACATCGTCGTGGTCAACGTCAATGTTTTCGACAAACGATTGGTCAATCTTCAGGGTATTGATTGGGAAGCGTTTGAGATAGCTGAGGGATGAATAGCCGGTGCCGAAGTCATCAATTTTGATATCAACCCCCTGTTTCTGAAGGTTCGACAGCGTCGACAGCACACCCTTTACATTCAGCAGCAGCAAACTTTCGGTCACCTCTAAACCAAAGTTAGTGGCTGGCAGCGCTGTCCGCTCCAGAATGGCCTTGATCTGCTCAAAAAATTTGGGCCGTTCAAACTGCGCCGCCGCCACATTCACATTCATCTTCAGCCCCTTGACCATGGGGAACCGGTGGCACCAATCGGCCATCTGGCGGCAGGCCGTTTCAAAAATCCATTCGCTGAGGGGAATAATCAGCCCCGTTTCCTCCGCCAGGGGAATAAATTCGCCGGGGGCAATTAACCCACGCTGGGGATGCACCCACCGCACCAGCGCCTCAAACCCCAGCAGCTGCCGATCGCTCAGGCTAACGATGGGCTGATAGTGAAGGATGAAGTCTTGACGCTCTAGGGCCTGACGCAGATGGGTTTCTAGCTCAAATAGCTCGATCGCGCTAGCGTGCATCGCCGGGTTAAAGATTTTGTAGCTCGAGGATTGCCCCCCAGCCTTGGCGCGATACATGGCGTTATCCGCATCCCGCAACATGTCTTCGCCCCGGCTGTAGTCGGGGCTGGCCAGGGTAATGCCCAAGCTGGCAGAGGTAAACACCGTGTGGCCCATCAGCAGAAACGGCGCTTTGATATCTGACTGAATGCGCTCCACCACGTGAATAGCTTCGTTTGAGCTGGCGATTTGCTCCAGCAAAATAACAAACTCATCGCCCCCCAGCCGGGCAACTGTGTCGCTAGCCCTGACATGGCGTTGCAGAATGTGGGCGATTTGCACCAGCAGCTGATCGCCCACCAGGTGACCTAGGCTGTCGTTGATCACTTTGAAGCGATCTAAGTCGATGAACAATACCGCAAACAGCTGCTCGGGGTGGCGTTTGAACCGCTGCATGGCCTGCTCTAGTCGCTCGGTAAACAGGGCGCGGTTGGGCAGGCCCGTAAGGGCGTCGTGCAAAGCCTGGTGACGCAGTTCTTCTTCAGCTAATTTGCGATCGCTGATGTCGATGAAGGTCACCACCACCTGGGTCAGCCGCTGGGCATCGTCAAAGGTGGGAAACGCATTCACCAAGACCCAGGTGCAGTCTGGAGTCTGGGGGCGGCAGATTCCCAGCACGCGGTTTTGCAGAGGGCGTTGGCCTGCGATCACCTGTGTCACTGGATAATGATCGAGCGCTAATGCCGCGCCGGTTTCATCCACAATCGTCCAAGGGGGATTGTCAGTCCGCTGGCCCACCATGTCTTCCATCGGCCGCCCCAGTAGCTGCACCGCCATCTGGTTACACATCACAATGGTGGTGTCGGGGGCGTGGACGATCACGCCGGCCTGGAGATGGTCTACCAGCAGGCGATAGTTAGCCTCGCTGTGGCGCAGCTTTTGCAGGGCGATCTCCAGCGAGTAGGTTTGCTGTTGCAGCGTCTGATTCGCGGTGGCCAGGGCCGCAGTGCGTTCATCGACCCGTTGCTCCAGGGTATCTAGGTTCTGCCGCAGCTGGTTCACCATGTGGTTAAACGCCTGGGCCACTGCCGTAAACTCGTTGTCGCCGGTCAGTTGCAGGGGCTGGCTTAGATCTTGCTGGGCAATGCGCTCGGCGGCGATCGCCATCAGCGTTAGAGGAGTCATAATTCGCCGACCCAGCACAATACTGGCCCAGATCGCCAGAGCCAGAGCCGTTAGGGCCGTGGCCAGCAGAGCAGCACTACTTTGATTGGCGCTGTTGGCTAGCTCAGTGCGGGCCGCAGCGGCACGGGCGGCCGAGCGATCGCTCACGGTTTGAATAATGTCGTTAATGTCTTGGTTAATATTGGCCGCAATGATGCGGTTGACCTGCACCTGCTGATCGAGAAACAGCAGGGCATTGAGGGAAATCCGGTAGGTGTGCATCAGCGACTGGGCTTCAGGGTCTAATGCCTCCGCCGGCAGCTGCTTTAGGGTGGCAGACAGCTGGTCTAAACTCGATTGCAGATCGTCGAGATAGGCGGGGTCCTGGGTATTCAGGTAAGTCTGCTGCTGGGCCATCAGCTGCCAAACCAGCATGCGCAGAGGCATGATCTCTGCGCGCTGGCTGTCGGGTAGAGTGGCGAGCAAATCCCTTAGCTGGCGGTGAACCTCATGGTTTAGGCTATCCTCTGCAATGCGGCGAGTGGTGGCTTCAAAGGCCGATTCGTAGTTGTTAAACAGAGAGTCCAGCAGGGCAAATTCTTCGGCCAGCTCGGGGTTTTGGGCTTCTAATTCCCTCAGAGCAGCTAAATTCTGGCGAGCCTGGGCTAAATAGGTCTGGTTGGTTTTGACATACTCTCGGGCATTGGCATTAATATTGCCCCCCTGCCAGGTATCAAAATAGGCCTCCTCAGCCTGGCGAGCCAGCAAAAAGTTGGTTTTTAATTCTAGGCTGAGCTCCCGCAGCTGGGCGGCATTATCGAGGGTAGTCTGGCTGCGGTGCCGCAGCCGCTGCAAGCTGCCGTAACCAATGGCGGCACTAATGCCGTGCAGCAGCAAAATGATGCCAAACCCCAGCATCAGCTGCGCCCGAATGGTTCTAAACCACCGTAGACGGCCCCTCATGGCGACCCCTCGCTCGCCATCAGCTGCTTCACGGTGGTCTGGAGCCGGTCGGCGGCCAGGGCGGGCTCTGTCCCGTCGTAGATATCGTGGATGGTGGCTGCGATCGCCAGGGCTACCTCGTTCCAGTGGGGGTGCAGCACTGCTGTCGGGCGCGAGGTTTTCATGGCGGTTTGCACGGTTAGGGCGTAGTCAAAATTCATGGCCTCGGTATAGACCGACGGCGTCAACCAGCTCGAAAACCGGGGTGCCCCACCCGTGGCCACGGCAATTTTGGCTTCCATCTCGGGGCTGGTGGCCCATTGAATAAACAGCCAGGCGGCCTGGGGGTGGCTAGAGCGCTGGGGAATGCCGAGCCCCCACAGCCAGTGACCGGTCAGGCTCTGCTGGTGAACTCGGGGCAGCACGCTGTAGCCCACCTGGCCGGCGATCGCCGAGGTTTCACGCTTTTCAAAACGAGGCCCAAACAGGCTGGCATCGATGTAAAACGCCGCTTTTCCCGCCTGAAATAGCTGGGTGGCTTCGGGCCAGTTCATCTGTTTAATGCCCGTTGGCCCTGCCTGCATCAGCTGGGCGTAGGTGGTCAATCCCTCGACAACGCGAAGATCGCTGAGGCTGGGCCGTTGCCAGTCGCCGTTGAACCAAAGGTTAAAGGGCAGCGGGGTCGGCTGGGTTCCCCAGCCATTGAGCACGATCCCCGACACCGTATCGATAATGGCGTCAGATTTAACTCCACGCATCACCGCCCCAATGGCCTGCCCGCTGTCGTTGATCTGGGTAGCGGCTTGCACCAGCTCAACCATGGTTTGGGGCACTCGACCCGCCAAAAATTGATCCACCAGGCGCTTGTTGTAGAACAGAATGTACGCCTCAAAGGTGGCGGGGATGCCAAACAGCTGGGGACTGCTGCTGTCTGGCGGATACATCGCCGCCAGACGAAACCCCTCGGGAAAGTCAAACAGGTTGTAGTTGGCCGCCGTCAGCTTGGGGTTGTCGAGCAACGGTGTCAGCGGCAGCAACAGATCGTCTGTCCACAACCGGTAGGCGGTAGAATCCATCGGTAAAAAGAAGGCATCCGCCGACACGGGGTCAGTCCGCAGCAGGGTCTCCATCTCCGCAAAGTAGGCTGATTCCGCCACCGTGCGCGGCTTCAGAGTGATGCCGGTTAGGGCCTCAAAGTCTGGCAGGTAGGGCAGCAGGCCCGTCGTCCAGGGATGGTCATTCAGCAGCAGCCCGATCTGATCGCCCGCAAACCGTCGCCAGTCAAAATCTTGATCAGACTCGATCGCCGCTCCATCCGTAGGGGCGGTAGGGGCACGAGCCGAGGGTCGGCAGGTGGTTAAGCCCGTCATCCCCGCCGCTGCCGCCAGCTGCATAAACCGACGGCGACGCAGCACACCCATAGACTGAGCCAGTAGCTTTGGCATCACGGCAACGATTGAAAGGAACAATGGCCATTGAGAGATGCACCGGCTGTTTCCCTAAGCATGCCCCAAGGGGGTATTTTGCAGAACCTGGGCGGCGAGGCAGCGCAAGATTGGGCCTAAAGGCTTAACCTCCCATCGGCAATAGCCCCCCAACCTTCTGCAAGGTTAGAGGGCTTATTTTCTCACAGGGTCTGCTCTAGTCGGTTGAACGTTACGTCACTGACATTCTCCTGTAGCTATACAGAGTATTTGACCAGCTCCCCAGGGCTGATGGTCTCAAGCACGGTGTCAGGCGTAAAGTAGCCCAGCGCTTGAATGATGCGGGTGATGCAGCCCGTTCAGCCGGTCTGGTGGCTGGCCCCAATGCCCGAACCATCGTCGCCGTGGAAGTATTCGTAAAACAAAATCAGATCTTGCCAGTGGGGGTCGGTCTGAAACTTCTCGGCTCCGCCGTAGACGGGGCGACGACCATTTTCGTCTTTGGTAAAGATGCTGATCAGGCACTCGCTGATGCACTGGGTGATTTCAAACAGGGTCTTTTCCTCGCCCGAGCCGGTGGGATACTCCACTTTAAAGTCGTCGCCGTAGTAGCTGTAGAGCTGCAAGAGCGCCCGAATCAGCGTGCTGATGTCAAGCGGCGTGCTGCTTGACATCTGGCGAATGACTCTGCTGGGCATCAAAATGCTGACCATTCCCCAAGGGGCAACGGTGGTGGGCTCCGGCGCAGCGGTGGTGCCCGGCAGGCTGATTTCCCGCTCCAGCATGATTGCAATTTAAGCGATGGTGAGTGCGATCGCCGCTGGTCTGGTCGGCGTGGTCATCGCCCTATTGCTGATCTACCAGGTGGGCCGCCCCCGCAACTTCCCAAATTTGTTTACCTAAGGTTCTTTCGGCATAGTTGTATGGACCGAGTCCTTTTGATGGATAAGGCCTACTCGATAAGCAAGATTTTAAGCATGATCACAATCCGTTGGTTGAGGGCCTCAGTGGGAATGGGGTCGATCCAGTCATCAGGGCCTGCGTAGTGTCTGCTGGTGGGCATAATCACCTTTAGGCAGCGCCAAAATTTTTGAGTTCTGCATGGCAACCGTTCTGTGGAACGGCTTAGTCAAAGACAACACTAGTACAGACGCTTCCCGTCAACCTTATTGAAAACTCGAGACAGGAAGGTTAACCTTACAACGTCACTCGCTAGTTTTGCATTAAGGCGCATCGTGAACTTGCCAACTGATCCGGTAACTGAAGAAGAAAAACTTGATGCAGCGAAACAGCTAATGGCAGAGGCTCTAAACAGCGCCACTTCATTCATGCTGACTTTCATGTTGCATCCCGATCATGTTGCCGTTATTGTTGCTGCATCAAAAATGGATGAGTTACTTGCCTTCGCAATCAGGAAGCGCCTGCTGCCTTGTCCCCAAAAAAAAGACGAACTTCTTGAATCAGAACGTGGGTTAGGTACATTCTCAAATAGGATAGATCTTGCCTACCGTCTTGGCCTAATCAGTGCTGATTTGGCGAGAGCTCTTCATATATTCAGACGCATTCGAAACGACTTTGCTCATGCTTATGAGGGCCAGTCACTTGATGTTGCTCCGCACAAAGACCGGGTAGAAGAACTATCAACACGGATTAATATGCATCCAAACATCACAAATCTACGGAAAATTATTGGTGCTGCTCCCAACATAGGGCCACAGAAATTATCCTTTATTATCGCTGCAACGCTTGTCATTACTAGGCTTGAAACGATCAAACCGTTAATCGGCACGATTAGCAGTGAACCTGCAACGCACGCAAAATTTCCCTAGAAAAATCGCACAATAACAATTTACTTCAAATTGTAGGCTAAAGGAATTCTAGATCTAGGCATTACTGTACTTTATGGCAAATGAGCGATAGTGCTCTCGGTTTTGCTACCCCGCCCATCCGCGTTTTAATTTTATTTTACTCATAGCTATCGCCGCTCTCCATCCCGTCAAGTTTCGCAAATCCCTCGCACGGAAGATTGCAGTGAACTACACTACAGTCACTGTTGAAGAGCATTTATGAAAGCGATTGTATGTACAAAATATGGATCACCTGAAGTTCTTAAGCTCAAGGAAGTAGAGAAACCTAATCCTAAAGACAATGAAGTGCTGATCAAAATCTATGCAACAACAGTTACTTCAGCAGACTTACGTATTCGAAAGGCTGACCCATTCGGCGTCAGACTTTTCTATGGTCTCAAAAAGCCCAGAAAGAACACAATATTGGGGTCTGAACTTGCCGGAGAAATCGAGGCAATTGGCAGGAACGTAAAACAATTCAACATTGGCGATCAGGTGTTTGCCGGAGCAGGAACCAGCCTTGGTGCTAATGCCGAATACATCTGTCTACCCGAAGAGGGGGCAGTTGTACTAAAGCCGAGCAATATGACTTACGAGGAAGCCGCCGCCATACCTTTTGGGTCAACAACCGCATTGGTTTTTCTGAAAAACAAGGGAAATATCCAAAGTGGACAAAAAGTTTTGATCTATGGGGCTTCTGGATCTTTAGGTACAGCTGCTGTGCAACTTGCCAAAGCTTTTGGCACAGAAGTCACTGGAGTATGTAGTACAGCGAAGCTGGACTTGGTGAAATCTTTGGGAGCCGACGAGGTTATTGACTACACCAGCGAAGACTTTACCCAAAGTGGCAAAACCTACGACATTATTTTTGACACGATAGGCAAAAGTTCGTTTTCAGGTTGCTTAAAGTCTCTTAAGCAAAACGGGATCTATCTCAGAGCTGTGCACATGGACTTGCCCTCAGTACTTCGAGGGATATGGGTTTCAAAGACAACCAGCAAGAAAGTCATTGGTGGGATGGCGATCGAGCGAAAAGCAGACCTGGTTTTCCTCAAAGAATTAATTGAGGCGGGGAAGATTAAGCCGGCTATAGATAAGTGTTATTCACTGGATCAGACTGCTGATGCTCACAGGTATGTCGAACAAGGACACAAGCGAGGGAATGTAGTCATCACGGTGAGACACAGCAACGAAACCTAACAATTGCAGATCGCACTGCCCTCACATTGCTTTAGCCCCCAAACTTCCATACTTGTAGACACAAACAAGCCGTCAGTAGAGCAAGATACGATAGAAGCAGACTCTGGGAGATGTAGCCCACCATGCAAATTACCCTCGATTTGCCCGATGAACTTGCTCAACACTTTAACTCTGAGCACCTAGCCCGCGAAATTTTAGAAGCCCTCGTAGCCCAAGCCTACCAGGTAGAGAAAATTACCAGCGCCGAAGTCGGGCGCATCTTGGGTTTACCCTCTCGCTGGGCCATTGATGCTTTTTTGAAACAGCACAACGCTGGCCTTCACTATGACACGGCTGATTTAGAGCGCGATCGCGCTACCCTGCGCCAGTTCCGTCAGCAACAATCTCTCAATAACTCATGATTGTTGTTGCTGACACCTCGCCTATCAACTATCTTCTGCTCATTGGACAAATCGACCTGCTCCCTCGTTTGTTTGGGCAAATCATCATTCCCAATGCAGTACGCGATGAAATGCTTGACCTAGATGCTCCCCCCATTCTTCAGCAGTGGATTGCCAAGCCACTGCCATGGCTCATTGTGCAAACAGTTACCGTCACGGATGAAACCCTCAACGCCCTTGATCCAGGCGAACAAGCCGCCATTACTCTGGCTCAAACCCTGTCAGTAGACCTCCTGATTATTGATGAACGCAAGGGAAGACAGGCGGCAAGCGATCGCGGAATACCCATCATCGGCACTCTTGGCATCCTAGACGACGCAACCAGTCAAGGTTGGATTGATCTTGCAAGCGCGATCGCACAACTACAACAAACAAATTTCCGCATTTCTCGTCAAATTACCGAAATGTTGCTGCAAAAACAGGTCGATAGCTAGTAAAACAATCCTAAAGTTTCAGGTGCGATCGCACTTCCCCCTCTACCTACCAGGGTGCTCTCCACCAAACTGCCCAGTTGCTGACTAGCTCAACGGCGCAACCCTGATTCAAACCTTTTCAAGTTAAACGTCTATCTAAAGGATGATTTGTATTCGCAACAGAGTCGAGTTGAATAGATTTAACCGTTTACGCATACGGCTCCATCCTCCATGAAACGCAACGCGAGCGGGAAGTTTGTGAACAATTGGGAGCGAGAGACCAAACATCGAGTCAGCCTATCTCTAACTCATACGGCTTGGCGATCGCTAGAGCAAACAGCCCAACAACAGGGAACTTCTCGCTCTGAAGTGATCGAGCAGTTTGCCCGCAGCTTAGAGGCAGAGCATGCTACCCGCGACTCTGAAGAAAATACTCAAATTGCTCAGCTGCAAAACCAACTGCTTGAGCTACAGCAGCAAAACCAGGCGTTAAAGGCGCGGTTAGGCCACACGCCAAGCCAAGTCGACCGGGCAACAGAGCACAACGTCGTCGCTATTTTAGAAAGTATTACCGATGCGTTTGTGGCCTTTGACCGCCAGTGGCACTACACCTATGTCAATCAGGCCGCGGCTCAAATTTTGCACAAAACCCCTGAAGACCTGGTTGGCAAACATGTTTGGAACGATGTTTTTCCTCATTTGGTGGGTGGGGCGGCCTACGAGGCCATGCACCGGGCGATCGATGAGCAAGTTCCGGTGGCCTGGGAAGAATTTGGCGAACCCGTTCAATGCTGGCTGGAGGCAAGAGCTTATCCCTCAGTGGAGGGACTCACGGTTTACTTTCGGGATGTGACTGACCGTAGGCAAGCCGAGGTAGAGCGAGAGCAATTGCTCCACCAGTTGGAAACAGAACGGGCCCAATTTGAGGCGGTGCTACAACAGATGCCGGCGGGCGTTCTAATTGCGGAGGCATCGTCGAACAAATTAGTGCTAGCCAATGAGCAAGCGAAACAAGTTTTGGGCTATAGCTTCGAGCCGTCCTTTGAACTAGAAGCCTATGTACCCATCACTCCCTTTGAAGCGTTTCGCCCCGATGGGCAAAAGTATGCGCCCCATGAATATCCCCTGCCGCGATCGCTGAGAACCGGCGAAGTCGTCACCGATGAGGTGATGGAGCTTCGCCAGGAAGACGGCCAACGCACCGTGATCACCGTGAATGCAGCCCCAATTTTGGACGGGCAAGGGCAATTTTTGGCGGCCGTCGTGGTGTTTCAAGACATTACCGAACGCCGGCAGACCGAAAAGCTACTCAGGCAGCAGGCGGAACATCTTGAAAACCAGCAGAAATGGTTAGAAGCCGTTTTGGATTTAATGCCAACGCCAACCGTTTTTGTTGAACCAGAAACCGCAAAAGTTATTTTTGCCAACCGAATTGCCAATGAGTTAGCCGGGGGTGATTTGCCCAAAAACAAATCCCTAGAGGACTATGCCAACGCCTATTACTGCACTGATGCCCAGGGCGATCGCATTGCCACCGAGCAAATGCCAGCCGTGCTCCTTGCCCGTGGGGAGCAGTTACAGAACTATGAGATGAACTGGCATACCCCCGACGGCGTTCGGGCCACCCTTTGCTGGGGAGAAACCCTGCCCGCCATGTATGGGCATGCGGCGATCGCCATTGGCATGTTTCAAGATGTCACCCGCCTGAAGCAGGTTGAGGCAGACCTACGGCAAACCGAAGAACGCTTACAGCTTGCCCTCTCATCGGCCCAAATGGTCGCTTGGGATGTGGATCTAGAAACGCAGCAAGTCGTGTGTTCTCCCAATGCCGAAGAGATTTGGGGCATGCAGGTGGGCACTGCCGAGGCGTTTCGGGCGTTTATTCATCCAGACGATCGACCGCTGTTAAAGCAAGCAACCGAACAGGCCATTGCAAGGAACCAGTTCTTTGCCCAAGAGTATCGAGTGATCGCTGCCGATGGTGGGGTGCGCTGGCTCAAGGGCCAAGGGCAGATTTATCTTGATGAATCTGGACAAGCCGTCCGCATGGCTGGCGTTTCGATCAATATTACCGAGCGTAAGCAAATCGAAGCCAATCGCGAGGCTTTACTCGCAGAACTACAGCGCAAAGAACAGCAGCAGCAGTTTTTGATTGAACTAAACGATGCCGCTCGCACCCTGCAAGACTCAGAGGAAATTGTTTGGCAGGTCGTCAACGCCACCGGCAAGCATTTCAACGTCACGCGCTGTGCCTACGGCGAAATTGATGCCACCCAAGAACATGTGACAGTTGATCGCGATTACTGCAACGGCGTCATCAGCATTGTGGGTAAGCAGCACATGAATTCCTTTGGGGCTGAGATCATTGCCGAGTTAAAGCAGGGCAAAACCATTGCGGTCGACGATGTCAATCGCGACCCTCGCACCGCTGGAGTCGGAGCGGCCTTTGCCGCCATTGAGACCCAATCGTTACTCTGCGTGCCGCTGGTGAGGCATGGGCGGTTTGTGGCCTTACTGGTGCTACACCATACGTCCCCTCGCTCCTGGACAGCTGACGATGTGGCTCTGATGGAGCGCGTTGCTGGCAAAACCTGGCTGGCGGTAGAGCGATCGCGGGCAGAAGCCGACCTGCGCGAGAGCGAAGCGCGGCTACAGCTCGCCCTCAACATTGGCCGCATGGGCACTTGGGAATGGGACATGCAGACCGACATCATTCGCTGGTCAGCGGGGCATTTCACTATCCTAGGTTTCGAGCCCTACGAATGTGAACCGAACTACGAGGTGTGGGCCAGCCGCGTCCATCCCGATGACCTGGAAGCCACCAATGCAAAGCTCCAGCAGGCGATTCAAGAACGCGCCGAGTACTATCACGAATATCGACTACGCTGGCCAGATGGGTCCATTCGCTGGGTCGAATCCAGAGGGCAATTTTCCTATGATGTCCAAGGCCGCCCTAGGCAGTCTATTGGGGCTGTCATCGATATTACCGATCGCAAGCGCGCCGAGCAGGAGCGAGAACAGCTGCTCGAGCGAGAAAGCCTGGCCCGAGCCCAGGCCGAAGCCGCCCAACAGCAGCTGGCCACCCTGGTTGACGCCTCTCCAGTTGGGCTAGCGCTACTGGATAGTGATCAGCGATTTATTGCCATCAACGAAGCCCTGGCTGAAATCAATGGGTCATCCCGTGAGCATCACTTGGGCAAGACTGTGCTAGAGGTATTTGGTCAATCTGATCCTGCTGTCGTCGAAGTCATTGGCCAGATTTATGCCACGGGTGAACCGTTTATCTCGCCCAGCCTACCCGTCAATATACCTGGGCGTGACGATCGCCGCCCTGGCTACTACAACGTTCACTATCTGCCGATGGTTGACTCAAATCAGCGGGTAGAACGACTTTTAGCCTATGTTGTCGATGTCACAGAGCGCGTCAAGCTAGAGCGCGCCCAGCAATATCTCGCTGAGTCGAGCGCTGTGCTGGCATCGTCTCTAGACTACCAAACGACCCTAGAAAAAGTTGCCCAGCTTACTGTCCCGGAATTGGCTGACTGGTGTACCGTCCACATCGTGGAAGAGAATGGCGAAATTGACCAAATTGCCGTGGCCCACGTTGACCCAGCCAAGCTGGAGTGGGCCGCTCAGTTGCGAGACAAGTACCCTCTAGATACCAAGGCAGAGCGCGGTACCGCCCTGACCCTGCGCACTGGGCAACCCGACCTGGTGCCTGAAATTCCCGATGAGCTGTTGGTGCATGCCGCCCAAGACCCTGAACATCTGGAGATTTTGCGGCAGGTCGGCTTTAGCTCAGTGATGACGGTGCCGCTGCGCACCCAGGACCGCATTATTGGGGCGATCTCGTTTATCTCAGCTGAGTCGGGCCGACGCTACACCCCCGAAGATTTGCAGCTCGCCGAAGAATTGGCGCAGCGGGCTTCATTGGCGATCGAAAATGCTCAGCTCTATCAGGCGGCCCAGCGCGATCGCAACAAAGCCGAAGCCGCCAACCGCATCAAAGACGAATTCTTAGCCGTCTTGTCCCATGAGCTCAGGTCGCCTCTGAATCCGATTCTGGGCTGGGCCAGAATCTTGCGCAGCAGACAACTGGATGCCGCCAAAACGGACCAAGCCCTAGAAACCATCGAGCGCAACGCCAAACTCCAGGCTCAGCTAATCGAAGATTTGCTAGATGTTTCTCGCATTTTGCAGGGCAAGCTGACTCTGACTGTTGCCCCAGTAAATCTCGTCACCACCATTGAAGCGGCGGCTGAAACCGTGCGCCTGGCGGCTGAAGCCAAACGGATTCACATTCAAACCACGCTGAGTGCGATCGCGGGCCAGGTTTTAGGCGACACCAACCGGCTCCAGCAGGTGATTTGGAACCTGCTCTCCAATGCAGTTAAGTTCACCCCAGCGGGTGGGCAAGTCGCCATCACCCTAGAGCAGGTTGATGCCTACGCTCAAATTCAGGTGAGAGACACCGGCAAAGGCATTCAGGCAGAATTTTTGCCCCACGTGTTTGATTATTTCCGCCAAGAAGACGGCACCACCACCCGCCAGTTTGGCGGCCTCGGCCTGGGCCTGGCGATCGTGCGTCAGCTCACCGAACTGCACGGCGGAATGGTTTGGGCTGACAGCCCAGGACCGAACCTGGGCGCGACCTTTACCGTGCTGCTACCCCTCAACCTGGAAAGGCAGGATCAACCGTCTGCCGCTGAGCCCTTGAAAAAAGCAACCGACTTAACTGGGTTACAGGTCTTAGTCGTAGACGACGAGGCCGACATGCGGGAGCTAGCGTCCTTCGTGCTCACCCAGGCGGGGGCTGAGGTGGCCACGGCGGCTTCAGCCTTGCAGGCTCTCGGCCAGCTCAATCAGGCTGTGCCCGACCTGTTGCTGTGCGATATCGGCATGCCCGAGATGAATGGCTATGCGCTGATTCAGCAGATCCGCAAAAGACGCCACGACCAGGGTGGCAGTATTCCTGCGATCGCTCTGACGGCCTATGCAGGGGAGATCAATCAGCAGCATGCCCTGGACGCTGGCTTTCAGCTGCATCTGGCCAAACCCATTGAGCCAGACCTACTGGTGAGCGCGATCGCCACGCTAGTGAAGCCCCAACCCAAAGAATGCTAGCGTCGCTTCCGCACCGGCTTCGGGGGTGGGCGATAATACCCTCGGTTTCTCTGCCCACCACCCATGCTGCAATACGTGCGATCGCACCTGCTGCCCTACCTGCGCACCCAGGTGCTGCCCTCCAAACCCGCCCAGCTTCTCATTCAAACCTGGCTGAAGTGGGATCGCGACAACGTTCCCGGCATGGCGGCGGCGCTGTCTTACTACGCACTGTTTTCGCTGTTTCCGCTGCTGTTGGTGATTCTCGGCGTGGTGGGGGCGCTGGTTGGCCCTGATTCGGAAGCCTTTACCGCCATTCAGGAGATCATTGTGCGCTACCTGCCCCCCGAAGTGCACGACCTAATCAAAGACACCATCATCGCCCTCAACGAAAACAGCGTCGGCGCGGGGCTGATTGGCTTTGGCATTTTGCTGTTTGCCGCCAGCACTATCTTTGCGATTCTCAAGCGATCGGTGAACAAAATCTGGGAAACCCCCAGCCGCGTCAGCGAAGCGGGATCGCCGGCCCGCATGGCGCTCTTTTTTATTGTCAACAAACTGTCGGCCTTTGTGCTGGTGCTGGCCACAGCGCTGCTGCTGCTGGCTTCGCTGCTGTCGCAAATTGTCATCAAGATCATTCTCACTTTGGTGAATACTTTTCAGGCCACCTTTGACCTGCTCACCAGCGACGAAGCGATTTTGAGCAAAAGCTTGGAGGCGGGCTGGTCATTTTTGGCCCTCGGTTTTGCGAGCGCCGGGCTGTTCCGCATTCTGCCCTCCATCAAACTCTCCTGGAAGGACATTTGGCCCGGTGCCCTGCTCACCACCCTGCTGCTAGCGGGCTTGCAGTGGCTGGTCAGCAACAGCGTCATTAGCCTGGGCAGCCGCTTCGTCTCCTACAGCGTGGTTGGCAGCGTGATGATTCTGATGCTGTGGATCTTTTTGGCCTGCCAGATTTTCTTTGCGGGCTGCGAGTTTTCGTTTGTGTACGCCCATCTATTTGGCACCAAACGGCGTGCCGCTCGGTTTGGCGAATAGGGGCACAGCCTGTTAAGCCACCATCGTAGAGATTAGATAACCGCAGATTCTAGATAGAAAATTTAGCCTAACGGAGACTGATATGCCTGATTTAGCAACGCTTGGTCTGTTTTTTACCGCCGCTTTTGTTCTCAGCATTACGCCAGGGCCGGGCATTCTCTACACGCTGGCTCGCAGCCTCAACGGCGGCAAATCTGAGGGCATTTCGTCGGCTCTGGGCCTGTTTGTCGGCGGGCTGGTGCATGTTTTCGCCGCCGCTGTCGGCATTTCTAGCCTGCTGATGACCTCTGCTGTGGCGTTCACCCTGGTGAAATACGCCGGTGCGGCTTACCTAATTTATTTGGGGCTAAAAACTCTATTGAGTCGAGACAAGCTACTCGTCAAGGCTGACGCCGCCGTGCCGCCCCAGCGCGGCAGCGCGTTTTATCAGGGCGTAATTACCGAGGTGCTCAATCCGAAGACGGCGCTGTTTTTCTTGGCCTTTATTCCGCAGTTCATCAATGTTGAAAGCGGCAGTGTTTTTACCCAGTTTTTGGTGCTGGGTTTGATTACAGATTTTCTGAATTTGGCGGTGGATGTTTTTGTCGCGTCTTTTGCCGGGCCAATTGGGCAAAAGCTGCGGGCGAGCGGCAGCTTTAGGCGAGGACAGCGCATCACATCGGGCTGCACCATGATTGGTCTGGGCGCGTATGTGGCGATCGCCGATCAAAACTAGCAGACTGAGCCGTCGGTGGTCGATACGCATGTTGGGTGAACTAACCAGGGGAAACCGTCTAATGGCGAGCTTTAGAGTAGTGCTGATTTGTTTAAGCCTGGCCATGCTGTCGGCCTGTGCCACCCAAGCGCCAGCGACTAACCCGGTGTCTACTGTCTCTACCCAAGAGCGGTTTGGCGAACGCCCCGGCGTCACCGTCTTAGCCGCTGCCCCAGCCGCTGCCGTGCAAGGGCAAACCCTCTACGTGCCGGTGTATTCCGAAATTTTTGACTCCGAGGCCGACCGCACCTTTCAGCTGACGGTGACCCTGAGTTTGCGCAACAGCGATCGCCGTCAGCCCATCATTCTCACCACGTTGGATTACTACAACTCGGGGGGCGATCGCATCGTCACTTACCTCGATGCGCCCATTCAGCTCGGCCCCCTAGCCTCTATCGAAGTCGTCGTCGACCGCACCAACGTCGCAGGCGGGGTAGGGGCTAACTTCATCGTCGATTGGCAATCCGCCGCCCCCGTCAGCGCCCCCGTCGTCGAAGCCGTGATGATCAGCACCGCCTCCCAGCAAGGCCTGTCCTTCGTCAGCCCCGCCCGCGTGATCGACGAACTGCAACCCTAAGACAAATAGTAGCGTCGAGATGGCCTAGCCCAACCCCAGCCGACAACGCCATCACCAGCTCGTGTTTTGCCATAACCCGCTGCCGCATCGCTATGTCATAGCTTGGATATAGCGAAACAACGCTTGGTTATTGGATGCGATCGCCCTGCATTGCTATGTCATCCCCTGGATATGGCGAAACAACGCCTGGTTATAGAATGCGATCGCCCCGCAATCCTATGTCATCCCTTGGATATGGCATTGCAGCAGTTGGTTTAAGGATGCGATCGCCCTGCACCTCTATGTAACCAGCTTGAGATGGCAGAACATCACCTAGAGGTAGCCTACAATTGCCCTGCCTCGCTGTGACATCATCTTGATATGACAGGCAATTGTATAGAGTCTGTAGGCTGTGTTATTCCAGAAACGGAAACCGACTCGCAACGAAGATATATCCCTCACTTCCCCATCTCCCTCACCTCCCCCAACCGCCTACTCCCCCACCCATCCCCCCTCCTACCCATCCACTCCCCACCCTCCACTCCCATGTCCACCATCCACCCCGCCACCGACTTCCGCTCCGACACCGTCACCTGGCCTACCCCCGCCATGGTCGAGGCCATGGCCACCGCCGAGCTAGGGGATGATGTCTACGGCGAAGACCCTACCGTCAACGAGCTAGAGGCCCTGGCCGCCAATCTGCTGGGCAAAGAGGCAGGGCTATTTGTCACCAGCGGCACCCAGGGCAACCTGATCGCCGCCCTCACCCACGCCCAGCGCGGAGACGAAGCCATCCTCGGCGAAGACGCCCACACCTTCTGCTGGGAAGCCGGGGGCATCGCCGTCCTGGGCGGCATCACCACTCGCCCGCTACCTACAGACAGTCGAGGGCGCATGGCGATCGATCAGATCAAAGCAGCAATTCGAGTGGATAATCCACACCTGCCCCACAGCCGCCTGGTACTGCTCGAAAACAGCTCCGGCGGCAACAATGGCGCGGCGATCGCGCACGACTACTTCGCTGCGATCGGCACCCTGGCCCAAACGCATCATCTCAAAGTGCATTTAGATGGGGCGCGACTGTTTAATGCCGTCACCGCCCTTGGGGTCGAGCCAACCGACATTACCGCCCATGTCGATTCGGTGAGCGTGTGCCTCAGCAAGGGGCTGTGCGCTCCGGTAGGCTCTCTGCTGGTGGGCAGTGAGGCATTTATTCACCAGGCCCGCCGCCACCGTAAGCTGCTGGGCGGCGGCATGCGCCAGGCCGGCGGGCTAGCCGCAGCGGGCATCATTGCCCTAAAGACCATGTCCCAACGATTGCAGACTGATCACGACAACGCTCAAGCTCTGGCCCAGGGGTTGGCGACGATTCCAGGTATTGACATTGACCCAGCGGTGGTCGAAACCAATATGGTGTTCTTTGACCTGGCCGAGGGAGTGGCTATTTCTCCAGAGGCCCTGATCAAAGCGCTGAAGGTTGAGTATGGACTGCATATCGGCGGGTATGGCGATCGCCGCCTGCGGGCCGTCACTCACTACTGGATTGAGCCACCCCAAGTTGAGCAGCTCATAGCGGCCATGCGTACCATTCTGACCCGACCTTGACCCCAGCAGCAGGACAATCGGCGGCGTGGGTGTAGGGTTTAAGGAGCGTGGTCCGCAGCCACCCTCTTGATCAGTTCTTGGGGGATCCAGAGCGTGGCGATCGCGCTGCTGGTTGCGCTGCACCCCAGACCTGGCTAAACTTAGCCCAGCAAACTGACCCACCCCTCTTAACCGGCCCCCTATGGAATGGCATGTGACCGATGCCCAAAGCCTGCGCGTGATTGACTCCGAAATTGGCGACCACAGCTTCTCGCCGTCGGAATACGAAATTGTGCGCCGGGTAATCTATGCCACCGCCGACTTTGCCTTCAAAGATCTCATTCATTTTTCTGACCAGGCGCTGCAGTCGGGGGCCGCAGCCCTGGCGGCCCGCACCACCATCATTGTCGACGTTCCCATGGTGCAGGTGGGCATTACACCCTGCATCCAGAACACGTTCGCCAACCCGGTCTATTGCAGCATGGATGCCTTGACTCGCCCCCAAAAGGGCAAAAGTCAAGCCTCATGGGGGGTAGAGACCCTGGCCCAGCGCTACCCCGAAGGTATTTTTGTGATCGGAGCTTCTGAGGCGGCCCTATCTACCCTAGTAGACCTGATCGACGCCGACAAAGTGCGCCCAGCTCTGGTGGTAGCCACCCCCGCCGGATTTATAGAAACCGCTGTGCTCAAAGCTCGCATGCAAGACACTATGGTGCCCCACGTCAGCATTAACGGCCGCAAGGGCAGCGCCGTGGTTGCCGCTGCGATCGTCAACGGCTTGGTCGACTTAGCCTGGCAGGCCTACGGCAAAGAGAATCCCTAGGGAATGCGGCACCTTGTACCCCACCTACCCTTTTCTAAAAGCGCCATTTAACAGTCGCGGTTCTCGATCGCGCCATCGGGCATAGTGGTATTGCAAAACCGCACCATGCTGCGGTTGACGCCGCGTAGGTTAGCGCCCTTGAGGTTGGCCCCCTTCATGTTGGCGGTGCCGAGGATGACGCTGAGCATGACTGCACCGCTCAGATTGGCATCGGTGAGGTCGGCGTCGGTGAGGTTGGCCTGGGTCATCTCCACATTAGAGAGGTCGGCCCCAGAGAGATTTGCATCGGGCAAGTTAGCGCCGTTCATTAGAGCCCCGGCCAGGTTAGCACCGCTGAGGTTGGCCCCTTCCATGTCGCTGAGCATGAGGTTGGCTTTGCCCAGGTCAGCTCCGGCCAGATTAGCCCCGGTGAGCACCGCAATTTTGAGATTGGCCCCGGCTAGATCGGCGTTGCTGAGCTCGGCCTCATTGAGAATGCACACCTGGCACTTTTTGGTTTCGAGCAGCTTTTGCACATCGTCGGGAATGGCGGCTTCGGCGGGGGCAAAGCTCAGGCTCCAGAACATGAGGGCAAGGGCCAGCATGGCTGTCAAGCGTTTCATAGTCGGCAACAATCCTGTAAGGCGGGTCTTGGTTATTCTCCCATTCAATGGGATATATAGGGGGCAACCGAAGCGGCTAAGCGACCTTACTAAAAAGCCGATCGCCCCAACCAAAACAGCTCGGGCTGAGGGTTGTGGCGACAGGGGGGCCAGTAGCTCAGCGCCTCTGCATCGAGCTGGGGCGACGGCATCGGCAGATCTTGGGCCAGGCACAGATGGGCGATCGCCCGACCAAACTCGACCCCATGCCCTGGAATTCTCGCGATAGCGTGGGCTAGCTCATGGGCCACCAGCCCCGGCCAGTCGGCGGGCACAATGCGGCCTGCATCCACCATAAGCGTAATGGGGGTGGAGCGCTCGCGAAACGTCCCGTTTGGGAAATCACTCTCCATTGGGCTTGGCCCATCACAGCAAAACCCATCTACCCCGGCCTGGGGCGCAATCGGGGCCGCAAAGATTTGCATGTCGGGGTATGAAACCGTCTCAAAACAACCCAGCAGATCTCGCAAAATGGCGTTGAGCTGTTGGTTTACCCGGTGAATGTGCTGGCCAATCCAGCTGAGGGCTTCCCCTGGGGGGTCGGCTACATGAGCCAGAGCAATCCAACGGGGTTCGACCGATAGGTCGCGCAGCAGGCCTAAATATTGTGTAGCCCGCACCACGGGGTCAGCGCCGCTAGCAGGAGCCTGCTGCCAATAGATAGCCTGGTGAACCTGTTGATCAAAGCTGGAGGCATCGTTGGAACCTTGCTGGGACGGAGGCTCGTGCCGATTCGGTTCCCGCTCGTGTTGCGAATCGCTGACCATGGGTGAATAATTGAAAACCGGAGCAGTAGGCAAAATTTTCCCACAGGATCTCTGCGATCGGTAAGCGACGAACACTTTAAAGCCGCTATTTTCGTTAGGCTAAATAAGAAATCAAGACAATAGTTCGGGCGTTGCCACCCCTCTGGCATACCAGATCTAGGCCAAAAATCTATCCGAATAACAGCTTCCAAAGCACAAATTTTTCCTCCGGCAACGGGGCAAAGTTATATATTTAATAAAGAACCTTTGGTAAAACGCAGCACTCCTCCCCACGATTCATGGTTGCCACTCCTACTCTCAGCACCTTTAGCCAGCGCCCCCGCAACGGGGATGCGGAAACGCTGAGAAAAATTTTCACCGCTGTAGATGCAACCAGCTGCCCCTATACCTACAATTTTCACATGCACACCGCTTGCTCCGACGGCAAGCTCACCCCCGCTGGTCTAATGGAGCAGGTGGTCGATATTGGCCTCAGCGCCTTTGCCATCACCGACCACCACACCGTCAAGGGTTATCAGCAGGCCAAAGCTTGGCTGGAAGATTGGCAGTGGCGCCATCCCACTTCCCTCCGCAGCCGCCAGCGAGGCAAGGGTGGGGCCGTGCCTCGGCTGTTTACCGGTGTAGAGATCACCGCTATTTTGGCGGAGACTGAGGTACATATTTTGGGCTACGGCTTTGCGCCCAGCCACGATGCGATCGAGCCCTACCTGCGGGGCTACGCACCCCGAGGCGAAACCAAACTTGCAGCTGCCGTCATTGCCGCGATTCAAGCGGCGGGGGGCATTGCAGTGCTGGCCCACCCCGCCCGCTACCGCACCTCGGCAAAAACCCTGGTGCCCATTGCGGCTGCCCTCGGCCTTGACGGAGTCGAAACCTACTACGCCTACGCCAACCCTGAAAACTGGGCTCCCTGCCCCCGCCACACGTCCACCGTCGAGCAACTGGCCCAAGACTACAGCCTGCTGACGACCTGCGGCACCGACACCCATGGGCCTAGCCTGCTGCGGCGACTGTAGTTTTCTAGGGTTACCTACTTTCACAGTGCAACGGCAGCTGGGCGGTCACAACCTGGGGAATGATCCTGTGCGATCGCTAACTACCGCCGAAACACGAACAAGTTGCCCGTGGCACCGCGCCCAAACCGCAGGTCTTCATCTAGGTAGGACGTGATCCACAGCGCCTCTTGGCGAAGAAATTCGAGCACCGGCACGGTGATCTGGGGCAGGTGCAGTCCAGCAATCCCCAGCAGACGGGTGGCTTGCACTGTAAAGGCCCCAAAGCTAACGCGGGCGCTTTCGCCTTCTTCGTAGGGCTTCCAAACGCCCTGGGCCGTGGCAGTGAATTCGCCAAAGAAGGGTAGAGATAGCACAGCACCATTTTCGGTGGCAATGCCAGCTCCGTTGCCCTCAGAGTCGGTCAGCCGCTGCCACACACGCTGAATGCTTACCGGCAAGGGAAACTGCCGCCCTATCCGCCGCGTAACTACCGTGCCCCGAGAGGCATAGACCAAGGCCCAGGAGCCTAGGAGCATGGGCCAGTGTTCCTGTCGTAGGGGCTGGTCGATGGGGTTTAGGGCTTCCAGTTCGCAGATGATCTGGTCGATGGCGGGATGCTCTACGGGCAAGATAGCATCCTCGATTTCTAAAGCATTAATGCTCTGGAGCAGCTGAGTTTTAAGCTGATGGCGGCGAGTCTGAAGAGGAGTCATTGCAGCAGGAAAATGAAGGGAATGGGGAGCCCAATGTAGGCTGAGAATCTTAGGGTACCCGGCGAAGTCAGACAGGCTTCTCTATGGGTAGCGGCAGATTGCGAATTGAGAAATCGAGCAGCTCCATGGGGTGAAAGAGCGGGAGTGTTTGCGCTTGTCCGGCCATGTGCTGCTGAATTTGCAGTGAGCAGCCGGGGTTCGAGGAGGCAACCAGGGCCGCACCGGTATTCAGCAGATTTTTCACTTTCATCTGACCTAGCTCTGCAGCCACGTCGGGGTGCAGCATGTTGTAGACTCCAGCACTGCCACAGCAGAGGGCAGCATCAATGGGCTCTCGCAGGGTGACACCGGGAATTTGCTTGAGCAGTTGGCGGGGCTGAAGGCTGATTTTTTGGCCATGAAGCAGGTGGCAGGCGTCTTGATAGACGATGGGTAGAGCGCCTGGAGTGATGGGATGCAGTGGCGTTGTCAGCCCCACCTGGGCGAGGAATTCCTGCACGTCGCGAACTTTAGCCACAAAGGCTTTGGCGCGATCGCGATACTCCGGGTCATCCTGCAAAATATGGTGGTACTCCTTCAGGGTATGGCCGCAGCCCGCTGCGTTGATCACTACGTAATCGACCTCGGCCGCCTCAAAGCAGTCGATCATGCGACGGGCCAGGGTTTGGGCCTGGGCCTCTTGCCCTTGGTGGGCGGGCAGCGCCGCGCAGCACCCCTGCTCGTGGGGAATCACCACCTCGCAACCGTTGGCGCTGAGCACCCGCGCTGTCGCTGCATTCACATCCGAGAAAAATACACGCTGCACACAGCCCAGCACCATGCCCACTCGGTAGCGCTGTTCGCCCACAGCCGGAATGAGTTCAGGCAGGTCATCTTGAAAGCTCTCGGCAGTGATTGGGGGCAGCAGCGATTCCATGGCCGCTAGGCTGGGGGATAGTTTGGCTAGCAGGCCGGTTTTCTGCACCAGCTGAGAAATCCCCAGTTTTTGGTACAGGTATAGGGGGCCAGCCATTGCCCGCAGCCGGGTGGGGTAGGGGAACAGGCTAAAGATGAGCGATCGCACCAACCGTTCCGCCAAAGGTCGCTCATGGTTGCGCTCCACCTGGGGTCGCACTGCTGCAATCAGCTGGTCGTACTGCACCCCAGAAGGGCAAGCGGTGGTGCAGGCCAGGCAGCCCAGACAGGAGTCAAAATGCTTTGCCGAGGTTGCCGACAGGGGCGCTTCGCCCGTGTTGATGGCGTCCATTAAATAAATGCGGCCCCGAGGTGAGTCCATTTCGGTGCCGAGCACGCGGTAGCTGGGGCAGGTGGTGAGGCAAAACCCGCAGTGCACACAGGCATCGATCAGCTTGGGGTCGGGGGGATGTTGGGCATCAAACCCGTCAGCAACACTGGCAGCGGTGGGCCAAGCGGCGGGCGCTGAAGACTCTGAGGTCGGCATGGAAACGTGGGTAAGGGCTGCTTTCAGCCTAGCGCGATCGCTGCCGCTTAACCTGGAGCCAGGCGAAAATCCCGCAATGGTCACCTAGGGATAAACAGGGGATGCAGGTGCGAGAGACCTCAGAGTTGCTTTGTCAGAATTGCTTCAAAAAGCCCCCTTAAGCAGGGGGCAGACTCGTTTTGTCTTAGAAAATCTCTGGCTTCTTGCCTTTTTTGAGTCAGCAGCGACTTTAAGAACGAGAAAGGCAAGGCTTGTCCTTAATCTATCCCCCGCAGTTTGCGGGTGTTGTCATAGAGACTCTGGGCGAGACCATCTAGCCGTTGGGAGAGTTTTTCATCAACAATCTTGCCCTGATCGTCAAAGGCTTGCCAAGCCTGGCCGATCGCTACCTGTTCGGGCACCACCCAGGCATGCACCCAGCGCAAAATGGTGCGCAGATCGTTGAGGGCGTTGTTATTTGACTGGCCGCCGAGAATGCTGACGGCCCCAGCTACTTTGCCGTCGAGCTGGTCAAAACTCATCAGGTCTAACGCGTTCTTGAGCACGCCGCTGACGCTGCCGTGGTACTCGGGGGTAACCAGCACAAAGCCGTCAGCTTCGAGAAACGCTTGGCGCAGACGCTCTACGTCAGGATGGTCAGGATAATCTTTGCCGCCGTGGCAAAGGGGCAGGTTCATCTCGCGTAGGTCGAGTTGCTCGACTTCAGCGCCAAGGGCACCAAGGCGATCGCATACCAGCCCCAGTGCCAGCTGACTGTAGGAATTGGGTCGCAAACTTCCGGCAATACCGACAAACTTCACCACTGCATACCTCCTGCTCGCTTAAGCATAATCGTAATGACTTCAGGTTAATAAGGATTGTCACGATTTGTCAACCAGCCCACGCTCTCTCGATCAGCTTTGCTAAAACTCTTTTCAATAAAGCGTCCTTCAACAAAACGGTCATGCCCCGCGGTTAATCGGCTATAGTGACGGCAAATTACCCCGCCGGTTGCCTTGGGCAAACCCTCACCAAACTCCCTCGAATGCGTTCGAGCCGTTGGCCCGCCGCTGGCGACTCCGGCTGCCGTTCCCTTGAGCCCGCTGACCATCGGGGGCGAAACAATTCCTCTAGGTAAGCGGGTGCGGCTCGACCTGCCAGTGGCCCGCCTGACTACCGGCACCATGATGTCGCTGCCGGTGACGGTGATCAGCGGTAAAAAGCCGGGGCCGCGCCTCTGGCTGAGCGCCGCCATCCACGGTGATGAGCTCAACGGGGTCGACGTCATTCGCCGAATCGCTAAGTCGCTCAGGCCCAACCGCCTGGCTGGATCAGTGATTGCGGTGCCGGTGGTAAATATCTTTGGCCTGCTAGAGCAGTCGCGCTACCTGCCCGATCGCCGTGATCTCAACCGCGCCTTCCCCGGCTCAGCGCGAGGCTCAATGGCCAGTCGCCTGGCGAATTTGTTTATGAAAGAAGTGGTCAGCCAGTGTACCCACGGCATTGATCTGCACACAGCGGCTATTCACCGAGTTAACCTGCCCCAGGTGCGGGCCGACCTCAACAATCCGTCTACCTACGACTTCGCCAGAGCCTTTGGGGCACCGGTGATCATCCACGCTTCCCACCGCGATGGCTCGCTGCGCCAGGCGGCGGCAAAGCGCAACATTCCCACCCTGCTCTACGAAGCGGGCGAAGCGCTGCGATTTGACGAAGCCGCCATTCAAACCGGGGTCGATGGCATCTACCGAGTGATGGCCTACCTAGGCATGTATACGCCGCCGGCTATGGACCAGCCATCGACTTTAGAAGTGCGCGAGACTCGCTGGGTGCGTGCCTTGCGCGGCGGCATCTGGCACCGATCGGTTGCCCTGGGGGACGAAGTCAAGCAGCGCCAGCCCCTGGGCTTTATTTGCGATACCTTTGGCGATAAAGCCGTCCAAGTGCGCAGCCCGATGGCGGGCATCGTCATCGGCCACGGCCAAAACCCGCTAGTCAATCAGGGCGATGCCTTAGTTCACGTCGCCAGCGTCAAGGCAGCGATCGAGCAAGAACAGTAGGATGAGCACAGCGACGCCCGCCCATCCCGCTAGACCATGCAGCGATTTACCCAGCTTTTTTCGGATATAGATGCGACCACCTCGACCAATGAGAAGGTGCGATCGCTGCAAGCCTATTTTCAAGAGGCCGAACCCGCTGACAAAGTCTGGGCACTCTACCTGCTGCTGGGCAAAACCCGCCGCCGCATAGTGACCTCGCGGACGCTGCGGGATGTGTTTTTGCAGATTTCCGACATTCCCGAATGGTTGTTTAAGGACTGCTACGCCCAGGTGGGCGACTCAGCGGAGGTGATTGCGCTGCTGCTGTGGGATGTGGAGCTGCCCGGCCAGTCCTTGGCGGATGGGGTTTCTAAAGGAGAGGGCAGCCAAACCGGCGATGTTTCCGCTAGGGAAGCACAGCCATTCCAGGTTGATGCCGAGCGTCAACCCCAGGCAGGTCGCCCCCCCTCTATTTCGCTGCACCAGTGGATGGAGGACGTTATTCCCATGTATAAAGCCATGGAGACCGCCGATGAACGGCGCGATTTGATCGTCTCCTGGTGGGCAGCGCTAGACAATACCGAGATCTTTGTACTCAACAAGATTCTCACCGGAGCCTTTCGGGTCGGTGCATCGGCGAAGCTGGTGATCAAGGGCCTTGCTGCTGCTACAGGCGTTTCCGAAGCCGTACTAGCCCACCGGCTGATGGGCGACTTTAGCCCCACGGTCGACTTCTACACCAGCCTGGCTAGTGAAGCGGCTACGCAGAATGCTCCCAGTCAGCCCTACCCGTTCTTTTTAGCCACCTCCCTGGACGAAGAAAAATTTCAGAGCGAAGACTGCTCCCGCTGGCGGGCGGAGTGGAAGTGGGACGGCATTCGCGCTCAGGTAATTAAGCGAGCCGACCAGGTGTTTATCTGGTCGCGGGGCGAAGACCTAGTCACAGACCAGTTTCCGGAAGTGGAGGCGATGATGGCCACCTTCCCCAACGGCATCGTGATGGATGGGGAAATTCTCTGCTGGCAAGACGGCATGCCGCTGTCGTTCAACCACCTGCAAAAGCGCCTGGGCCGCAAGAAAGTCAGCAAAAAGGTGATGGAAGATAGCCCTGTCCACTTCATCGCCTACGACCTGCTGGAGTACGGCGGCATCGATATTCGGGAGAAGAGCTGGAGCGATCGCACCCAATCCCTCTCTACCCTGCTGGCTGTGCACACCGCTCCCAACCTGCACCAGTCTGTTCCCCTTGAGTTTCAGTCCTTTGCTGAACTGGCTGAGCTGCGCAAAAACTCGTGTCAGCAGGGGGCCGAAGGGCTGGTGGTGAAGGCGATCGATAGCCCCTACCTAGTGGGTCGCAAGCGCGGCTACTGGTGGAAGTACAAGGTTGACCCGATGAGCCTAGATGCCGTGCTGATCTATGCCCAGGCGGGCAGCGGCAAGCGGGCCAACCTCTTCACCGACTACACTTTTGCCCTCTGGCAAGGCGATACCTTAGTGCCCTTCGCCAAAGCCTACAGCGGGCTGGATAATGCGGAGATTGACGCGCTAGATAGGTGGATTCGTCGCCACACCACGGAGCGGTTTGGACCGGTGCGATCGGTCGAGCCGATTCACGTCTTCGAGATTGGCTTTGAGGGCATCGCCGCATCGACCCGCCATAAATCGGGTATTTCGGTGCGCTTTCCCCGCATTCTGCGCTGGCGGAAGGACAAACCTGCGATCGAAGCCGATACGTTAGAATCAGCCCAAGCCTTGCTGGAAATCTTTCGATAAACGGTTTGTGATATGCCTAGATCCGCCATTATCCAGGCCGATCAGTCTTATACCTTTGCAGACTACTTTAAGCTCAACTTTGCGCCGCAGGATATTTTGGCGTATTTTGGCGTCACGCTTCAGCGGCAGTCGTTGACGTTGCCGCGCTATGCTGGCCCCCTCGATCGCTTGAACGATCTCAAAGCCCGCATCGAAGAAAGCTTGCCCCGCCTAAGTCTGACCAGCGAAATGGCCCGCCGGGAGTTTTTAATTGCCCCGGTGCTAACCGACGTGTTGCACTACACACAGGCTAGCCTTAATGTTGAATACCCCGTAGCAGTGAGCCATCAACTTAAAGGATCACTTGACTATCTGCTGCAAAATGGCGATACGTTTTTGGTGATTGAGGCTAAAAACGAAGATTTGGAACGAGGCTTTGTGCAGCTTGCGATCGAGCTAATTGCCCTCGACCAGTGGATTGACTCAGATCAAAACATTCTGCAAGGGGCCATTTCTACGGGTAATATTTGGCAGTTTGGGCGGTTCGATCGCCAAACCCGCCACGTTACCCAAGACCTCAATCTTTACCGAGTGCCCGCCGACCTGGAGGAACTACTTCGCATTCTGGTTCACGTCCTCGCGTCATGACTGGGCTATCTCGGTGGGCGCTCGTCAAAGGCTGACCTTGGCCACCAGGTAGACCAGGGGCGATCGCCACTGCACCGTCTGCCCCTGCAACTGCCGCTGACAACTCTGCTGAATTGTCGCCACATCTTTTTCGGACAGGTGATCCACTAGCTGATCGCGATAGCTGGGCGGGGTGCCGCCTACTGCAAACCACCGCTGCAACAGTGCAGAAGACACGTAGATACTGCTGTGCAAAACATCCTCCGTGAGCTGGACAGCAAAGCCCGCTTTAAGAAAGAGGGTTTGTAGGGTATCGGCCTGCCAATTGAATCGGGGGTCGGTGGTGGAGGTGGCGATCGCATCTTCGGCTTGGTGCCAGCGTTTGACCAGGGCCTTGCTCAAGCCCGTAACATCCACTAGGGCCGAAATGCGTTGGCTGTGGCGAGGAATGGTTTCGGCCAGTACCACCACGCCATCGGGAGCCAGCAGGTGCTGCACAATCTCGATAAATCTGTCTCGGTTCACCACTTGCCCAAAGGCGTTGCGGCCCACAATGCGCTCAAAGCGAACGCCTGGCGTGTGGGCTGCGAGGTAAGCGGCCAGAGCTTCGTAGTCAGCATGCACAAACACTGGACGAATCAACTCGGGTAGCTGGGCCGCTTGTTCTTCCAAAGCGGCCTGGTCTTGGGCGGTGTGTACACGGGCGTAGACGCCGCCCTCGGTCACCTGGCGCAGGGCCTCCCAGGTGAGCAGCCCCGTGCGGGCGTTGAGGTCAAGAATGCGGTGGTGGCGCTGGGGTAGGGCTAGGGCAAAGATGCGATCGCGCACTGCCCCCAGCTGCTCGCCCGATTGGCTGAGGGTGCGCTGTAGCCAGCGATCGCGGGCTGGGTCGTCGGGGCTGTAGGTGAGCGCTTCGGGCAACGCACCACCACCGTCAACCATCGCTGCCAACTGGGCCTCGCGCCGCTGGGCCACCTGCGTCTGAATCGAAGCCTCGTAGCCCTGAGCCGACGGCTGGTAAAACACCTGCCCCTGCAACCCGCTGGGCAAATACTGCTGCTCGACCCAGTGGTCGCGGTAGGCGTGGGGGTACAGGTAGCCTTTGCCATGGCCAAAGCCTTTGCTGTCACGATTGCCATCTCGCATGGGATTGGGCACCTCGCGCTCGCGCTCCTGTTCGATGGCGGATAGGGCATCAAAAAAGCCCATGGTGCTGTTGGACTTGGGAGCGGTAGCCAAATATAGCGTTGCCTGGGCCAGGGGATAGCGGCCCTCGGGCATGCCTACCCGGTCAAAGGCGGCGGCGCAGCTGGTCACCACCGTCACGGCGTGGGGGTCGCCCAAGCCAATGTCTTCGCTGGCCAAAATCACCAGGCGGCGAAAGATAAAGCGGGGGTCTTCGCCGGCGTAGACCATGCGGGCCAGCCAATAGAGCGCAGCATCGGGGTCGGAGCCGCGCACGCTCTTGATAAAGGCGCTGATGGTGTCGAAGTGAGCATCACCTTCTTTGTCGTAGAGCACCGCCCGCTGCTGAATCGATTCTTCCGCCACATCCAGGGTGATTTGGATCTGGCCCTGCTCGTCGGGGGGCGTGGTTTCGACCGCTAGCTCCAGGGCGTTGAGCAGGGCGCGGGCGTCGCCGTTGGCCACATTCACCAGGTGATCGATCGCAGCCGGTTCAAGCTGAATGGGGCGATCGCCGTAGCCCCGTTCTTTGTCCGCCAGTGCCTGCTCCACCACTCGGTACAGATCTGCCGGCTCCAGCGGTTTGAGCTGAAAAATGCGCGATCGGCTGACCAGCGCCTTGTTGACCTCAAAGTATGGGTTCTCTGTCGTTGCCCCAATCAAAATCACCGTGCCGTTTTCCACCCAGGGCAACAGCGCATCCTGCTGGGCCTTGTTGAAGCGGTGCACTTCATCGATAAACAGAATCGTGCGCCTGCCGTACTGGCCGCGCAGGTCTTGGGCCGATGCGATCGCCTCGCGAATATCCTTCACCCCCGCCAGCACCGCATTCAGCGCAATGAAGTGGGCACTAGTCGTGTTGGCAATGATCTGGGCCAGGGTGGTTTTGCCCGTGCCCGGCGGCCCAAAAAAAATCAGCGACGACAGCTGGTCGGCCTGAATTGCTCGGCGCAGCAGTCGCCCCGGCCCCACCACAGCATCCTGGCCGATGAATTCGTCTAGTGTTCTAGGCCGCAACCGTGCCGCCAGGGGGGCATCCCGGCCAATCTGCTCCTGGCGGCTGTGGTCAAACAGATCCATTGGATTAGGGCAAAGTAGGGCTAATAAACACCAAAGCTACTGGCATTATCAGCCCAGTCTTTCTATGGTATAGCCCTAAATCCTAGCTCTTCCGCAGCAATTCGATAAATATGAATTGCCATCAATTCGTTGGGGAAGCGATCGCAAAATCCTACAAAGCATGGATATTGCTTCTAGAAGTTTGAAAAGTTCTGTTCTTATAACAAAAGTTAAAATCCCCCTGTTCCCCTTTGTGAGGGGAACAGGGAGATCAGCATGGGACTGAGGCTTCTTAAATGCCCTCTAACCCGAGTCAGCCTGGTCTAGCTTTAAAGCTGTAAATAGATCCGTTGACGGCTACAGCCTTAACCGCGAGCCCGTTCCAGCAAAATCATCATGATTAGGCTGAGCAGTACCTGGGTTTCTTCTTGAGGCGACAGCTGATCGATGGGCTTAACGATAAACTTTCGAGACAAAAACGATGGCTGCTTTTCGAGACGCATGACTACAGTGCCGTCACTGCGTTTTACCAAATATTTAGGATTGAGCACATAGCCACTCAAGGCTCCTAAAATTGGCACCTCTTGAAACAGGGAATCAAGCACTTTAACCCAGGGATTTTCTTCTTGAATATGCAGGTTACTGCTGGCATTATCAAAAACATCGTAGTGGGCTTTCCACAGCGATCGCATGCCCTTCCGCTTCAGGCCCCCGATCACTGCGCCGTTGCTATCTGTAAAGTTGTAACGAGCCGAAAAATCGATAATTCGATCGGCTTTAATGTCGTAAAGCCTTTTGGTTTGGGTTTCGTCAGCAAAGACGCCAATCGCTTCTTTTAATTTAAATAATTTTTGCTTAACAAAGAACACAACTTTGCCGTTAGCATCTGTAACGGTGATCTTAGGCGCAATCGTCCAAACCTTAAAATTAATCTCTAAGGGATATTGCATACCTGATAACAGCTCCGGCTTCTAGAAAATGTTGTTCTCTAGTAATCCCCTATTTAAGATGCAAGTATCAGCCCTAAAAGAGCAGTGGCGCAAAGTTAGTATTTCTTAAATATTTACCCCAAACGATTTGGTGGTTGCCGGAGAGATGGCAAGGCCGTAGGATCGCAAAAATGGGCAAGAGACTTATCCCCTTGCCCATCTGTTAGCCAATTGCGTTACTCGCTTCTAACCAGCCAGGTACGCTTTCAAATCGTGGCGGGCATAGCGCAGTTTTTTAATTGCGTCGCGCTCGATCTGGCGCACTCGTTCGCGGCTAACGTTAAGTTGCTGACCCACCTTCGAGAGCGATAGCCCTTCTCCAGTGCCGAGGCCAAAGCGCAGCACCAGCACCTCTCGCTGCTGCGGCGTTAGGCGATCGAGGATGCGAAATATATCCTGCTTGAGGCTATTTTGAGCCGCGTATTCTTCGGGCGATCGCCCCTGCTCATCCTCCAGCATGTCGGCCAGCTCGGTGTCGCCTTTGTCGCCCACCAAAGCGTTTAGCGACATGGGCTGCTGCGACTGCGACAGGAACTGACGCACCTGCACCAGAGGCATATCGAGGTAGTTGGCCACTTCTTCAAGGTTGGCGGTGCGTCCCAGTTCCTGAGCTAGATGACGCTGGGCGCGCTTGATCTTGGTCAGCTTCTCAAAAATGTGGATAGGCAGGCGAATGGCGCGGCTCTTCTCTGCGATCGCCCGAGTTACTGCCTGGCGAATCCACCAGTAAGCATAGGTTGAGAACCGAAAGCCCTTGGTGGGGTCAAACTTTTCGACTCCACGCTGAAGGCCCATGGTGCCTTCCTGCACCAAATCCATCAGATCCAGGTTGCGCTTGGTGTACTTTTTGGCGATCGAAACCACTAGGCGCAGGTTGGCTTCCACCATGCGGCGACGAGCTGCCTCTCCAGCAGCGATCTGCTGATGCAAGTCGTCAAGCGATATCTGAGCAGCAGCGGCCCACTCGTCTTCTGAAGGCTCGCGGCCCAAGGTATCCGTCAGCTGGGTCGATATATCAGTGAGATGATTCAGCTGCTGCACGTGCTTACCCAGCGAAATCTCTTCGTCGCGGGTCAGGCGGGGGATGCGGCCAATTTCTTTCAGGTACGCCTGAACAGAATTGCTAGATGTGGAGATAGCTTGAGCCATGGGGAAATCAGTAGTGGCAATCGACTTACCTGCCACTATGACAAGGGTTGCTCTTCCACGCCTCTACCCAAGGGGAGGAAGGCTAAGAATACCTTAAGAGCTACAGTTAGCGCCGTCGTACTGCACCTGCACTGGCAGCCAATGGGCCCGAGGGTTGGGGAGAGGGCTACCTCCAGCTTGAGGGTCAAAGCTGCGCTGTAGGGCCAGTTCTAGTGCTTTCTCATCTAGCACTGTATAGCCTGTGCTGTCGAGCAAAACTGGCTCTTTTACCAGTTGTCCCGCAGTGTTCACAATCACCCCAACCAGCCCTTCAGCAGGGGCTGGCGTCAGGCAGCTGGCCAGAGGATAGGTGACCTGCAAAGGGGCGAGTTTGGTCCCTAGCATGGGCATCTCGCTGTCGCCTAAACCTTGCCCTTCTGTCTCCAACCACCCCGGCACCACAGCGGTGTGAAAGGCCACCTCATCAGCAACTAGTGACTTAGCCTGCTGATTAAACTGGTACTGCCCTAAATCACGCAGGCGCTCGTCAAGAGTCGCGGGCGGTAGCTCTGCGGGCACCGGCTCCAGGTCAACAACATCCGTAGGGGGGGCAGGCGGCTTAGCCTCTACCGGCTCAACTCGATTTGGCGAGGGGGCTGGAGGTGGAGCAGCGGGCGGAGCGGAGCGGACGACAGGCGGTGCTTTGGAAGCTGGGGCTTGGGGCGACTGAGGGGCTGGAGCGGCCGCAACAGTTTCGGCAGGCTTAACGGCCGTCGGTAGCCGCAGCACACCTACGGTCGTAGTCGGAGCGGGGATTTCGAGCAGGCTCTCCGGCAAACTCTCTGGGTCCTCTGGGCTAGACTCGGGCATCGGCCAAGCCAGCAGCACACCGTGCAGCCCAATGGAGAGTAGCGCCAGCAATCCACCCCCCGACCACCGGAGAGAGCGCTGACCCACCCTGAGTTTGAAAGGAAATGTCATACCCATGCCCGTTGTTTTGCGCTGGTAAATGTTAGCGTTTGACGTTCTTAAAGGTGACACATGTTTTAGAGAGTGTTATCAGTGGGCAGACAGTTTTTATATTGTCGTTATTTGCCGCTACGCTAGGGCTGTCGAGGCTCTACCCACAAAGGCTGAAAACAATGCGGCGAAAAGACTTGACCCTACTCACGGCAGGCCTGCTGCTGGTGATAACAGCCATCCTTTTAATCGCTCTGGAGCCCCGTCAGTTATCTGCTGCTCCATCCCCTGAGGCCAGTGCTGTGACCACCCAACTTTTGACCGATCCATTTTTGCAGTACCCTACCCCTGGTGCGGTGCGAGTGGTGTGGTTTACCGAGTTTGAGGGTCAAAACCACCAGGTGCGGTGGGGTTCCCCCGGTCAATCACCCGAAGCTAATTTACCCAATCGGGCCCCGGCTATTACCACCCAGCTAGCCCGTACCCGAGAAGACAGTCAGTCTCGGCTTGATCACCCTGACTTTTTGGATTTACAGCAGACCGTAGCGCGGCCGATCTGGCGACATGAGGCCGCAGTCACAGGGCTGCCCTCAGGGCAGCGGGTGCCCTATCGGGTAACCAGCACTGGACCCGATGGCACCGTGGTCGAAAGCCGCACATTCACCCTCGCTGGAGCCCCCGCAGCCGGCCAGCCCACTAAGATTTTGCTCACCTCCGATCACCAAAACATGCCTATGGTCGCCGCCAACCTGCAAAAGGTGGCAGAAACTTTGGGTCAAGTAGACGCGGTGTTTTTTGCGGGCGATCTGGTCAACAATCCCGATTGCGCTTCAGAGTGGTTTGACGACAGCCGGGGCACCGGCTTTTTCCCCTGTTTACAGGGCAACACTCGCTACAACCTAGAGCGCAACGGCCGTACCGTAACCTACCGGGGCGGCGAAATTATTCAACACGCGCCGCTGTTTCCAATTTTGGGCAACCACGAGGTGATGGGCCGCTTTGCCCCAGCGGCTCCTCTGGGAGAGCAGTTTAACCAGGCTATACCGCGATCGGCCGCAGAGGAGCTGTACGAGGCCAATGCCGATCTGTTTAACCCCGCTGGCGACTCTGCCCTGCGCCACCAGTGGATTACTGACAATTCCTTTAACAGCGATACCTACGAAGCCCTATTTAGCCTGCCGGTCACCCAGGTGCCTAACGGCGATCGCTCCCAAACCACTAGCCGCTACTATGCCACCACCTTTGGCGACGTTCGCCTGGTGTCGCTCTACGTCACGCAGATCTGGCGGCCTTACAACCTTGATGCCACCACACGAGGCCGCTACCAAGAGCGCGAGGCAGACCTGGGCACGCCGCAGAATTGGGGCCACGGCCAACACATTTTTGAACCCATTGAGCGGGGGAGCTTGCAGTATCAGTGGCTGGAGCAGGAATTGGCCAGCGAGACCTTTCGTCAGGCGAAGTACAAGGTGGTGATGCTGCACCACCCGCCCCACACTCTGGGCGACAACGTTGTGCCCGCCTTCACCAACCCGGTGCGCCGCTACGATCGCGACAGTTCTGGCCGCCTCACCGCTGTGCGCTATGAGTACCCCCGCGACGGCGACTACATCGCCCGCGATCTGGTGCCCCTGCTGGAGCAGGCCGAGGTAGACCTAGTCTTCTACGGCCACTCACACCTATGGAACCGCTTTGTGTCGCCCCAGGGCACCTACTACCTCGAGACCTCTAACGTAGGCAATTCCTACGGCGCGTTCTGGAAAGATAAATCTCGCCCTGTCCCCCCCGAGACCATAGCAGGTTCAGCGGTGACCTATTCCCCCAGCGACTACATAGCTCAGGGTGACCCCAACGGTCTAGAACCCGTAGTGCCTACGATCGCTCCCTTGCAAGACGACAGCGGCCAGCCACTGCCCTACTTGGCCAGCAACGACATCACCGCCTTTAGCGTGTTTGACACGGGTACCGGCACCATCAGCAGCTATTACTTCGACACTCGGGAGCCGAACTCAGCGGTAGTGAAGTTTGATGAGTTTGTCGTGGGCCAATGAGCGGACAAGGAAGCAGTCCGGAGTATAGCTGTTAGGCTATCATCCCTTTCCCGCACTGCTTTATCGCCCCTGCCCTTCGCCATCCTCGTAGTGCTCGGTGGCGAGAAAGTGGCCAATTAGGTATAGCGAACCGCACAGCACCTTGAGGCGAGCTGGGGTCTGACCAAGGTGGATCAGGCCATCCCTGAGAGAATTGTGGACTTCGCACTGGGCCAGGTCGGGGCAGACCGATCGCGCGATCGCCCCCAGCTCCTCCGGTGCTGCCGTCTCATGCCCTGGCACAGGCACCAAATGCAGAACATCCCCTGGCCGCAGCAAAGCCTCAAAAATATCGCGGTGGTCTTTGGTCGAGAGCATTCCCATCAGCCACGCTGTCCCCGCTGGTTTCTCAGCCTGACTGGCCCACCAGCTATCCACATACTGACGCAGCACCTCAGCCGCTGCTGGGTTGTGGGCCCCGTCGATTAGCAGCGGGTATTTTTCAGCGGCCTGCCCCCAGGCCACCCACTGCAAGCGTCCGGGCCAGCGAGCCTGGCCCATGCCCTGAGCGATCGCATCGTCGGTAATGGTCCAGCCCTGAGCGCGCAGGCTAAGCAGGGTGGCGATCGCGATCGCCGAATTGGTGAGCTGGTGCTCCCCCAACAGCGACAGGGGATAGGTAATGGTTTCGTCACCACTGCCATAGCGGGCCTGCCTTTCTCCCAGGGAAACGGCGGGCGCAGGCCACACCGCCGGACAGCTCAATTCGGCTAGACGAGCCTGCACTACCGCCTCCGCTTCAGCAGGCAGTGGGCCAACCACTGCGGGACGACCCGGCTTTAGCACCCCCGCCTTTTCGCGGGCGATGTCCGCCAGAGTGGGGCCAAGGCGCTGCCAGTGCTCGCGGCTGAGGGAGGTAATCACACTCACCAGGGGCACGTCCACCACATTGGTGGCGTCGAGTCGCCCCCCCAGCCCTACCTCCATCACCGCCACATCTACCTCAGCCTCGGCGAAGTGCAGCCAAGCCGCCGCAGTAAACACCTCAAACTGAGTTGGTGAGGGTTGGGATGGGTCAATGGCTGCCACCACCTGCTTCAGTTGAGCAACCAAATCCTGAGCCGCAATGGGTTCCCCATTGACCACAATGCGCTCTCGCCAGCTCACCAAGTGCGGCGAAGTGTAGCGCCCTACCCGATACCCCGCTGCTCCCAACACTGCCGCCAGGTAGGCACACACCGACCCTTTGCCGTTGGTACCCGCCACATGCACCAGCGGCACCCGTTGCTGAGGATTACCCAACGCTCCCAGCAATCGCTGAATGCGCTCTAGACCCAGCTCTACCCCAAACCGCCCAAAGGGGGCTAGGACACTCTCAACTTGCTGCTCTTGCTCTGTTTGAGGCTGATACACAGGCAGTTCTCTCCGCCAGCAAGGGACGGGTTAGCTGGGCTATTAAGCATCTTATCTGAGGGCGATCGCCCCTGTCCCAAACCATCACCCCGAGCAGGCCGTAGAGGGCCAATCTCAACCGCTGCGCAATTTGAAGAAAGATACGCAACAATTCATCCACCAGCGTAATCGAACCTCTACTCGGTAGAGCGGGCTCTAAGTAGGTCAATAGCTGTCAACGGGCATGAAAAAGGCGCAGCCTAGGCTGCGCCTGAATCGAGACATTAGCGTCTGGGCCTGAGCTACACGGCCTCGGTATTTTTCTCCCCGGTGCGAATGCGGATGATTTCATCGACGGGGCTGACGAAGATTTTACCGTCGCCAATTTCGCCAGTGCGGGCAGCGGAAATAATCTTGTCAACTACAGTGTCGACCTGGGCCTCTTCGACCACAATTTCAATCTTGAGCTTCTGGAGGAATTCAACGGTGTACTCCGAGCCTCGGTAGCGCTCGGTCTGTCCTTTTTGGCGACCAAAGCCGCGCACCTCCGAAACGGTCATACCCACAATGCCGGCATTGACCAGAGCAATCTTGACCTCGTCAAGCTTAAAGGGGCGGATAATAGCTTCTATTTTTTTCATAGATCAAACCAGGGTGCTTCAGCGGATATCTCTTAGCTTCGGTCTATGTGTATCGGGCCTGACCCCTACAATACTGTATTGTCAGCTACAAAAAGTCAGGTGAGCAGAGCCAAAGCGGCTAGAAAAGCGAGCTATAGACGGTAATTCAGCGTTCTAACGAGAATTGCCCAGCAGCGGCTTCATAATCAAGAAACCGGCCCCAAAAGCACTGATCACGATCAGCAGGATAGTTGCAGCCAACCATAGCCCGCTCAAGTCCGACGATTTCTGGCTCAGTTGACTAGGACGGCTAGCATCGATCCGCTCTTCGGTGTAAAGCCGCTGAGGCGCTGCCTGGGACCGTTTGGGCGGCATTTTGGGCGCTTTCTTTGCCTTGGGCTTCACCATTTGCGTTAACTGGCTGGCTAGGGTCGATACTCCTTCTCCCATAGACTCTGATAGCCGTTCTGGTAGAGAAGCCGGAGGCTCTTCAGCCATAGAGTAGGTCGCGGCCATCGCCGGGGCCTCAACGCCCAACGAAGTCGTGATAGGGCGGACAATGCTCTCCGGCTCGATCGCCTGAGGTTGACTGACCTCGATCGCCTGCTTAAGGCGAGCTGCCGAGTCCGCAAAGCGAATCATTTCCTGGCGCAGCACCTGGTTTTGCTGGTTGAGCTGCTGATTTTGCTGGGTCAGTGAATCGACCATGCCCTGGGTAGCGCGCAGTTCTGTGGCTAGCTCGCGGTACACCGAGATCGGCACCGAAGGAGCCTGACGGCTGCCCTGGGGTGCTTCTGGAGCCACGGCTCCAGGATAAGCAGATTCGGGAGAATAGGGTACGTTCATGATGACGGTAGAAGGGGCGTTTAAGAACGAAAAAGAAGCCTGAAGATTGGTCTGCCCAAGGGTAGTTCACATTAGAGCAATTGCACCAGTTTTAGTCAAGAAAAGTTTTGGTGCTTTATAGATTTGGCATTGCTGAAGGGTGGCACAAATTCGGTTGGAGGCAAACGGCCGTTTGCCCCTACGAAGAACGTTAAATTTTTAATTCGTATCTGTATCCAGCAATTTCTCAAATTCCATTGTGGACAGTGGATTTTAACAACTGTCTCACCCTAGAAGTAGATTCACTGTCAAAGGGTGCGAAGTTTTGAGCCGAATGTAGACTTCAACTTAAAAAAACCAATTCAAAACCGATGTCCCAGGTATAGCCTTCTCAGCTATAGGGCTACGGAAGGCTCTATAGCTGCTGCTAGGGCAGTGCTATCGGCCACAAAGCCAAAGCACTGGTTGACGTTATAGACAGTGGCCTGGCAGCAGTAGTCCGGGGAGGTGGTGGCGCTACAGTCGCTCAGCAAAATGCAGTCATAGCCAAGAAAATTGGCGTCTTGCAGGGTAGCCATGACGCACTGATCTATATTCACCCCGGCGAAGAGTAGGGTGGTTTTACCCAGGTTGCGCAAAATGCTGTCTAGGGGCGTGTCCCAAAAGCCGCTCATGCGGTACTTATCAACCCAAATGTCTTGGGGTTGAGCTTCTAGCTCATCGACTACGGCCGCCGCCCAGCTGCCCTTGGTGAGCACAGGGGCACCGTTGGCCGGCAGAGGGTCACCGAGACCCACACCGGCTCCGCTAGGGTTATAGACATGGTGCAGCCCGGCACTGAGGTTGAGGCGATCGCTGCGGTTGCCCCAGTTAACCCAGACCACCGGCACCTGAGCCGATCGCAATTTAGGCAGCAGGGTTTGCAAGGGCTGAATGGCCTGGCGGGCCGGAGCGACATCTACCCCAATGCTGGCCAGCCAGCCGTCGGGGTGGCAAAAGTCGTTCTGCATATCGATGACCAGGCAGGCAGTTTTGGCTAAATCGAACTGCACCTGCTTGGTTTGGGTAACGAGGGTAGCCAACCGAGGCTGTAGCGCTTGACGGCTAATGTCAGCCACCTGCTCATTGACCCACCAGGCATTGGGTGGGTGGCCTAAAGGGCGCAGGTTTGAGCCATCCATGACCAAGCCTCCCGGAAGCGCGATTTGGCTATCTCACCTGGAGGGCTAGCACCGCTAACCCAGCCGTTACCGCATAGGCCACCGTGACAACCTGAATTTCAGACCAGCCCGACAGCTCAAAGTGGTGGTGGAGCGGAGCCATCTTAAAGAAACGCTTGCCGACGCCGTCGGGACCTTTGGTGGCTTTGAAGTAGCCCACCTGAATGATCACTGACAGGGTTTCAGCAAAGAACAGCAGGGTCAGCACCAGCAGGACAAATAGGTTGCCGCTGAGAATACCCACAGCCCCCAAAGCTGCACCCAGAGCTAGAGAACCCGTATCACCCATGAAAACGCGGGCAGGGTTGTGGTTGTGAAGCAAGAAGCCCAGGCAGGCACCGGCCATGGCGGCACAAAACACCATCAGGTCGGGGTGGGTGGGGGCAACAATAGCAGCTAGGCCCATAAAGGCGATCGCCCCAGTGCCGCCCATTAACCCATCGAGGCCGTCGGTGAGGTTAGTAGCGTTGCTTTCGGCCACCAGCACAAAACCGGCCAGGGGCCAAAACAAGAAGCTGAGGGGTAGGCCCAGGCCGAGGGGCAAAGCCACAGTGGTAATGCTGGCGGGCTGACTGGTGAGCACCCAGAGGCAAAACAGCACCGCGACGGCAATCTGTAGAGCTAGCTTGGCGCGGGGCGAGATGCCTTTGTTGGAGCGCCGCTGAATCACCTGCCAGTCGTCAACCCAGCCAATGGCCCCGTAGGCCAAGGTCAGCAGCGATACGGCCACCGCATCGCGGGCAAAGCCGGTCGCCACTAGGGCAACGGTGACCGCTACTGGCACAAAAAAAGCGCCACCCATGGTTGGAGTGCCCGCTTTTTTGAGATGGCCTTGGGGGCCTTCTTCACGAATGAATTGTCCGGTTTTGAGCGCCCGCAGCAGGGGAACCGCTGAAAAGCCGAGCAGGCTGCTGCCCAGAGCGGCCACAATAAAGGGAACGGTAATTGAGGCACTCAGGCTGACGGCGTTGCCTAGGGTTCCATCTAGCCCGACGGCAGCGGCGCTGAGCCCTAGACCCAGCAGCCAAAACAGCGTTTGGCCATTCAGGGATAGCCGCCCCGAGGCTAAAAACTTCGCATCCACAAACAATTCCTCACTTGCTTCACACCGCACACCATCAGGAGTCTACTGGATGATCTTCCAATTGACTACATTTAGCGCCCGGAAATAGTCAGGAAGCTTAAATGAATAGTCTCACTTGGGAACGAAGTTTAACAACACTTAACGGCTTACTTATTGCGCTACCTCTCACGTTACAGTCAGCGGTTAGAGAGTGTTAGCCAAGCCAGCGCTTCCAGTGTGGACAGGACAGCCCGAGGGCGTTTCAGCTTATTGGCTGGCCTGAATTATTCACAACCCTACGCTAAATATGTTTGAACCTTGATCTAACAAGGAATCCATGCAGCTGTTAGGCTTTGGCCGCTGGGGAGTGGATAGCTGGGACGGCTATCCCACAAGATTTTTCTCAAAGACCCCCAAGATCTAAGTAACACCTTCTTGTGGGATGGGCCTCTGGCCCGTCTTACCATCATCATGAACAATCCAGGTTAGCTCTAGCTACCCGTGTTCTCGTCCTTAGTCGTCGTCATCGTCGAGGGCGAGATCGGTATCGTCATCATCCTCAAAGGCGTCGTCGTTGCCCATCAGATCCGAGATTTCCTCGTTTTCGGCCTCGTCGGGAATAGTCTCAACGACATCGCGGCTGCGCAGGCGACCGATGCTCTCCAGCCAGTGCAGAATGGATGAGTCGCCGTTGGAGGGCAAAATGGGGGCCTTGGCGTTGCGGGGCACCTGGCGCAAAGACGGGTTGTAATACTTGTTAGACATAGCGGTGGTCTTGTACCAGTAACGAGGCAATATACAGACATTCCATCGTAGCAGAGACACTATTCTGCGGTGCCCGAAGTTTTGCCGTATTATGCCGGTACTGCTGTGGAGACTGGGCCATGTTGGGCAAAGCTGAGCTATTGGAGGCCGTGGCCCCCGTCAATCGGGGCATTAGCAGCAGCCCCAGCGATCGCACCGCGATTCAGGCGGCGGCGGTTACCTTAGAGGGCCGCAACCCCACTCCTAACCCGCTCCAGGCCACCGATCGCCTGAATGGTGACTGGCTACTGCTCTACACCACCAGCCGGGAACTGCTGAACATCGATCGCCTGCCCCTGGCCTCCCTTGGCCCTATTTACCAGTGCATTCGCCTGGCCGAAAACCGGATTTACAACATTGCCGAGGTGGACGGTCCCCCCCTACTGTCAGGGCTGGTGGCGGTAGCTGCGACTCTAGAGGCTGTGTCTACCCAGCGGGTGAATGTGGGCTTTGAGCGAGGCGTAATTGGGCTGCGGCAGGCCCTGGGGTACCAGTCTCCGGCCCAGTTCATTAGGTCGATGCAAGCCACGCCCAAATTTTCGCTCTTTCAGGGCATTGATTTCACCATTAACCGCGATCGCCAGGCGGGCTGGCTCGAAGTCACCTACCTCGACGATGACCTGCGGATTGGGCGCGGCAACCAGGGCAGCCTGTTTGTGCTGCAAAAAGTGTAGGTGGGCGCTACGCCGCAGCTTCTACCGAGGCGCGGTTTGCTTCGACAATGGCGCAGCAGTCGGCCACCGGGGCGCGATCGTCCATGGCTGTCACCAGTGCGTCGAAGGCGTCGCGGTGCTTTTCGAGCAGGGTTTTGGCTTGGAGGGTGGCCCAGCGCTGCTTGAGGGGAGCCTCGGCGGGCGATCGCCCCAACACCGTCCAAAACTTGCCTAGGGAGGCAGTATCGTCGCCGCCCCCCTGGGCGTCGCCATAGACCATCTGCTCGGCGGCAATGCCCGCCATCCACACCTGGCAGTAGCGGTCAATGGTCTGGGGAGTGAGCCTTGTCAGGGCCGTTGGGTCGCTGGGGCCAAACACTACGCCCCCCTGCCCGGGAATCCCCTGCTTCCAAGCCTCCCAGGTGTTGAGGGTATAGGCTTCAACCGGAATATCGAGCAGCACCGCCGCCAAAAAATGCCCAGCCTCGTGGTGCAGCACTCGCTGGCGGTGCTCAGGCGAAGCCCAGGCCACCGTATCCATCAAAATGTCGCCGATGCGGCCGCTCAAGCCCAGCTGATCGACAGCGAATACCCCCAGCCCCACGGCGGCAAACACCGCCACTACGGCGGGCGACAGGTTGATCAGCGGCCCCAGCAGGCTGGCCATGGTCACCCCAAAGATGACGACAGCAATGGTGTTGAGGGTGGTGTCGCGCATGCGGTCTCTCAGCGGTTGGATAGCTTAAGCGGCGATCGCTCTGCTCTATGGTAGCGAGGATGGGGAGCCGGGGCTAGGGCTCAAAAAATGCCGGCCTCTAGCTGTTTGGCCGTTTGCAGACTATCTTGCAGGCGATCGCGCCCGGCCTCAGAGTGCTCAATGGGCACGCTCTCCAGCAGGGTTGGGAAGAACAGCGCCGTCCAGTCTTCCGGTAACGGGCAGCGGGTACGGCCTCGCCGTAGTACCACGCGCTGGGCTTCAGCATCCCAAACGAAGGCGGTGGCAGCTCCCAGGGCGATCGCCGCCACGTAGGGTTCATTCAGGCAGCTGGCCGCATCGGCCCCATTTATCGCTGGGGCGCGATAGCCAGGTCGGGCTACGGGCTGAAAGCTCACCCGATGGTCGTGGGCCTGAATGCCCAGTCGGGTCGCCTCCACCTGAATGCCCTCGACCCCCACCACAAACAACAGATCGCGGCGAAACTGGGCGCTGGGGAAGCCCACACTCTGGAGTGCCGGGGGCAAGTCAGGCCGGTCTACCCCGGCGGACAGCAGCGCTCCGGTGAGCAAAATGCGCTGCAATCCGGCCCCATCCCACTCTGTAATCAGGTCGCTGGCCAAAGCCTCGTGATACAGCCGGGCCATGGCTCGAATGCGAGGGGCATCGGCGACATCGACGGCGATCAGCTCCTGCACGTTGAGGGTTTCTTGCCCGTAGGCCCGCAGGGCTGCCTCAGTGCCGCCGTAGACCGAAATGTCGGGGGCTTCCCTAAGGTACATAGCCAGGCTGCGACGAAAGGCGCGATAGCGCGGGTCGGCCGGATCAGCGGGGGCAAAAGCCTGGTCAAGCAGGCGTGCCAGGTGAGCCTGAAACCCTACCGCCTGCTTAAGCGTGGCGCTGACGCCAATATCTTGATCGGTAGTGACTAGGGTTGCGTAGAACGTCTCATGCAGGGTGGCCCCCTGCTGTGCCAATTGTTGGTAAGCGCTCATGTCGGCGGCGATCGCCCCCAGCTGAGCCGCTAACAGCGGCTCTTTTTGGGCCAAAATTTGCCAAAAGCGAGGGCTAAAGGCGTGGTCTTTGAGCAGGGCAAACACAATGCGATCGCCCCCAGCTTGGTCTGCCCCAGCGAGCAGCTCTAGCAGCAGCAGGCGGCTGTTTTGGTAGGCCTGCTCTAGGGTGTAGCCCGCCTTTTCTTGGCGAGAGACCATCACCGAGAGCGTGTTACCGCCGGTGAGCTGGGCTGCCCCACCCGGAAATAGGTGCTTGCCCATGCCCACCTGCGCCCAGTCGCGATCGCTAAACTGCAGCAGGGCAAAGCTTAGGGCCGCACTATTCTCGGTCGCCAAGCCCTGCATTCTGCCTGTGATAGTGGTGCGCAGGGCGTGCTTATCTAGCTCGTTTTGTTCAATCGAGGCCGCCAGCGATCGCAGCGACTCGGGATAAACCCCCTCGCCCTCAAACCGCATCATGCCCAGAGCTAGGGCGATCGCCCCCTCCTCGGCTCCAAAGGTGACGTTAGGGATTTTCGACATCAGCTCTGGACTGCTTGACAGCTGCCGACTCTCTAGGGATGTGGAGGCATTGAGCTGCCTTAGCAGGGCCAAGCGGGTTAGCTGCCCTGTGCGCCCTGGTTTGGCTAGCAGCGGGCGGGTGAGCAACTGCTGCATCGAGAGTAGCTGTTCACCTGCCCAAAATGAGCCCACAGTGCCCGCCCCAGCGGTAATTGGGCGAGCGTCGGGGTGGCGCAGCAGCGGGTCGTGCAGAGTGCGCAGGGAGTGATCGAGCATCCATAGCGATTCGCCGGGGTCGAGCCCCGCCGCCCGGCTCGACTCGACGTAGACCGGCACAAAATACTCTAGAAAAAAGCGATCGGTATCGAACCGATTGCCCTGACGATAGGTCAGTAGCCTGCCCTTAGCTAAATCGGCGGCGATCGCAGTGATGTAGGGGTTGGTCTGCAAAAACCAAAAAAACTTGCGATCGAGGGCCGGACGCAGACGACTATCCAGTCCCCCACCCGCTCGCTGGTAGGCCGCCTCTGTCAGAGGCGGTACCACGGTGCCATCGCTGAGCGTAAACCAGGCTCCGTTGCCCCTAAACCCGTAGGTCGCTCTCTCAATTAGCCCAATCCAGTCGCGCGTGGGCAGATCCTGGGACTGCATTCCCAGCGCCACCGCTACCAGGCCTAAATCTACCGGCAAATGGCCCGGCGGCATCAGGGCAGGGTCGGGCTGCACCTCTAGGACAGGCTCTTGAAACGATCCGGTGAGGCTGGCCTGCCACTGCCAGGGCTGGGGGTCGAGGGGCAGGCGATCGCCCACAACCGCCCGCAAATCCTCAGCAGCTACCGGCGGCACCTGGGCGCTCAAGTCATAGCCAGTTTTTAGGTCGAGACTGCCGGCCACCGTCAGCGCCATGGTGCCCAGGTTGAGATAGGTGTCGGACAGGGTTATCCGCTGCCCCTGAAAGTCCAGCCGGCTTTGCAGGTTTTGGATTGGTGCCGACTGCTGGCCCACATGCCCCTGCCCATCCCGCACGGCGATCGTGCCTTGCAGGTCAAGGGCTGCTACAGGGGGCACAACGGCATTGGGCAGGGGCGTGGTTAGCCTCAGATCGCCGCTAAGCAATCCGGCCTGAATGTTCACTGCTGGCGGCAGCATTAGACTGAGGCTCGATAGAGGCAGGTCTTGGGTTTGAAGACTGGCCTGGAGCGATCGCTGCGCCAAATCGACCGTGCCACTGGTCTGCCAGTGACCCTGGTCGAGTAGCCCCTCTAGCGCAAAGGAAACCTGACGGAATGCCTGCTCACTAGGCAGTTGGACTGCGGCCTGCACACCGTGGACTGTGACGGCAGGTCTAGGGTTAGCGACATCAGCGCTGGGAGCATAGAGGGTGAATTTGCCATCTTTCACCCAGAGCCCGTCCAAGGTTGCCTGCTGCGAGGCGGCGACCGCCGCCCCGCTCCCCTTAGTAAAGTTAAGCTCCGCTCCAGGTTCTGGCACCATCACCGATAGGTCGGGCCGCACCAGGGTGACCGTCACCTGTAGATTGCCGCTGTGCAATAATTCCGGCCAATTCAGCAAAACGACAACGGCATCGATTTCCCCCGCTAGCCCGTTGGCTTCAGTTCTGGGAATAACGGTTTTGCCTAGCACGATCCCCCACTGCGCTATTCCCCGCACCCCCCCCAGCTGAATGGGCTGCTTGAGAGTATCTGAAACCGCTTGTTCTGCTTGGGAGTGCAGGGCTTTAAGCAGCAGTCCGCCACCCAAGACGACGCTAGCCAATGTCCAGGGCAGCCATGCCCTAGCCACCGGTTTGAACCACGCTGTCAGCCTGGGATTAGAAAATTTTTGACGGACAAGAGCCATGTAGCCAACGCCAGGCAGAACTGCGCAGAACCCTTCACCTATTTGCTGTAGAAGGTTTCCAGGCTGGTGCGATCGCCCACAAACCTCCAGTGCCAGGGCTCAAAGGCCACTCCCTGAAAATTGTCGGGGGGGAAGGACAGCTCATAGCCGTAGCGCACAGCGTTGGATTCCATCCACTGGTAGGCCCGGGTATCAACAAAGTCTGTGTTGAGGTTAGTCCCCGCCCGATTGCCATCGCCAATGTCGATGGCGTAGCCGGTGTGGTGCTCGCTATAGCCTGGCGGGGCACTGACCTCGGCGCGGGTCTGAGCATCTTGGCCGCGATCGGCCTTGAGGTTAAAGAAAATCTTCTCCTGCTCTGCCTGAGAACGAAAGCCCGACAGCGGCACCAGCCTCACCCCTTCGCGACTGGCGGCCTGAGCCATAGCCTCGTACTCGCTGGCCGCAACGGTGCGCAGGCGAATATCGGCGTTGGCATTCAGCGTGACCAGCTCCTCGCCAGGGGCCTCATCGTAGGCGCGGTGGTTGAGCAGCGTGCGGCTGGAGGGGGCCAGCTGCACAGCGACGTCGCGATCGCTGGTAGCTGGCTCTGCGCCCTCGGTCTCAACGGCGGAGCGGTTGACCATGGTTTCAAAGGGCTGAGCAAACTCGACGGCAGAAAACCCGTTGGTCTGGTACCAGGCCACCAGCCCGCCCGCCGCCAGGGCCAGCATAGCCAGACCCAGAAAACGCCGCAGGGAACGCGTGCGCCGCAGCCAGGCGGGCTGCTCTGCGCCCGTCGAGTGGAGGGGAACGTCACGGGCCGCTTGGGGAATATCGTCGATAGGAGGCATGGGCATTCGCTTCCGGCAAAGCTCTACCCATTATGGCCCTTGGCGGCAATGCGGTTACAACTTCTCGTCTTGGGCAACACCAAAATCTGGCCTCGCCTGTCACAATCTCAGTGCAGAGTATGGGGAGGGCTGCTGTTTTGCCACCACTTGAGGTATTGATGCACCTCTATGGGCCGATTGGGGCGGGAATCTGTGCTGGCATCGCCCTAGGGGCAGTGCTCTATCGCGTTGCCCCCCACCGAGACTTGCCCCAGGGACTGTATCGGCAGGTGCCCCTACGCCTGGGGCGGTTTCTGTTTTGGCTGGGCATTCCCCTCAGCATTGTGGGGTTTATGCGCCGCGCCGATCTGTCAGGCAACCTCTATCTGGCTCCGGTGGTGGCCTGGGCCGCCATTCTGCTGGGGCTGCTGTGCAGCCGCCTATGGATTCGCGCTGACCAAGAGCCCTGGGCACGGCCTACCCAGGGCAGCTTTTCCCTGGCGGCCATGCTGGGCAATACCGGCTACATTGGCTATCCCGTGGTGTTGCTGCTGCCCCAGCTGGGGGTAGGTGTATTTGGCTGGGCGCTGTTTTACGATGCTCTGGGGACGCTGCTGGGCTCCTACGGGCTAGGGGCGATTTTGGCCTCAGAAATGGGAGGTCAGCGGCTAAACCCGTCTCAGTCCTGGCAGCGGCAATGGTCAACCAGACTACGGGCCGTCGTGCAAAATCCGATTATTCTGGCCTTTGGTTTGGGCTTGGGGCTGAAGGCGATCGCCCTGCCCGTCTGGCTCGACCTGGCCCTCTATCGGTTCGCCTGGGCTATTGTGGTGCTGTCGCTAATGCTGATGGGTCTACGTATTCAGCAACTCAGCTCGTGGCAGCACCTGCACCGGGCCACCATTGCCGTGGCGATTAAGATGCTGGTGCTGCCTCTGGCGGTAGGGTTGGGCCTCACTGCCCTAGGCATAGACGGCCCGCCTCGACTGGTGATGATTTTGCAGGCAGGTATGCCCTGCGCCTTTTCTAACCTGGTGCTAGCTGAGGCCTACGACCTCGATCGCGATCTGTCGGTCACCTGCGTAGGACTCAGTTCGGCCAGTTTGTTGTTTACCCTGCCCCTCTGGCTATGGGCATTTTCTGGGGAGTGACGACTAATGATCACCCGAGGCACCGTAACGCTGCACCACGGCCGCCAGCTGCTGCTAGCCGGTCTGCTAGCCCTAGGAGGACTCGCCCCCCTAGCCCCAGGTTTAGCCCAGCCGATTTCACCTGTACGGCAGGTCGACACGGCTCCCCTGCTGCGCACCGAAGACAGGGGCCCCTTGGTCAATCGGCTTCAGACGGAGCTGGCGGATTTAGGGCTATTTACCGGAGTGGTGGATGGCCACTACGACAGCGATACCGCCAAGGCGGTGCGATCGCTCCAAGCGCAGCAAGGCCTGGTTGTCGATGGCATCGTCGGCCCGCAAACCTGGCGCGCCTTGGAGGTCGCACGACGAGCGGCCACCCTACCGCCGCCGCTCCTCACCGCTAATCTATTTAGCTTTACCCCTCTGGTGGTGGCTCAGCCTGACCCGCCGCCGCCCGCCATTTGGCTTGCCCTGATGCCCCTAGTGCCCATCGCTGGCGGCGCGCTAACCTGTCTACACCGACGGCGGGGACGGCGGCAGCGAATGACGCTGCCGTTTAAGCCAAAACTTTAAGAATCTGTAACTGCCAAACCTTGGCAATCTAAAGAAAAGCTACAAATACAACCCGTGATCCCGGCTTCAGAGGTCACCATAGTAGAGATTGCTGCAAACCGAATCGCAGCGCTGAGGGATCTTCCCCAGCAGCCAGATTTTTGATCTTTCAGGCCGGAACTTATCAGCCGGTTTATGGGTTCAGACAGAGGCCTGCCCGTGGCGAGCAGGTCTCTGTAACGCGCGATTGCAGCCCCTACCCTATTGTTTCCTGGAGAGTCCTATGCTGACCGTGGCCGATATCATGACCCCTAACGTCACCACCATTGCCAGCGGTGCCACCGTCGCCGATGCCATTGACCTAATGCAGCAGCGTCAGATTCGAGCGCTTTTAGTTGAGCACCGCAGCCAAGACATGCCCTTTGGCATGGTGACCGAGCGCGATATTGTCTACACCGTAGTGGCAAGGGGCCACAATCCTGAAAAGGTGCTGGTGCAAGACATCATGCGCCAGCCCTGCATTTCTCTGGCCCCTGACCTCACCCTTCAAGAAGCTTCCCAGGTGTTGTCTGACACCAGCGTGCAGCGCGCCCCCGTGGTCCAAGACGGGCATTTGCTAGGGGTGATCTCGGTTACTGATATTTTTATGCGGGGTATGTCGGTGTCAGCCTTGAGCCATTAGGTAGGAAGAGATGAGGGAGATGGGGAAGATAAGGGAGATGGGGAAGAAAATGGTTGGATAGACCTTGGCTCTCCTCACCTTCCTCATCCTCCCTACCTTCATTATCTCCTGACTTACGCTTAGCGCTAATCCGCTGATGCTGTGGCCCGGTTGGAGAGTTCAGTGAGCGATCGCAGGCGATCGCTCACTTCATCCGTGAGGACTTTGGCCTCGTAGCGCCAGCCCCAGTTGCCGTCAGACAGGCCGGGGGTATTCATGCGACAGTCGCTGCCGTAGCCCAACACATCTTGCAGGGGGATAATCGCCTGGTTAGAGACCGACAGCAGCGCCAGGCGAATTAGCGACCAGTGAATGCCCTCGGGGCTGATGCAGCCGAGGTAGTGCTGGAGGCGATCGCGTTCGTGGTCAGGCATTTTCTCAAACCAGCCAATCGTGGTGTCGTTGTCGTGGGTACCGGTGTAGACCACGCTATTGGTGACGTAGTTGAAAGGCAGGTAGGGGTTATCGCTGCCGCCGCCAAAGGCGAAGTGCAGAATTTTCATGCCCGGAAACTCAAACTCGTCCCGCAGCGCCTCAACTTCGGGAGTAATCATCCCCAGATCCTCAGCCATGACGGGCAGTTTGCCAAAGGTTTGGCGCACGGCTTCAAACAGCTCCGTACCTGGGGCCTCGACCCATTCGCCGTGGATGGCAGTGGTTTCGCCGGCGGGCACGCTCCAAAACGCCTGCAACCCACGGAAGTGGTCGACCCGAATAATATCAACGTAGCCCAGCAGCGCCTTGATGCGCTGAATCCACCAGTTAAAGCCTCGCTCTTTCAGCACCTCCCAGTTATAGGTGGGGTTGCCCCAGAGCTGGCCAGTCTCGCTGAAATAGTCGGGCGGCACCCCGGCCATCTGCGCCGGAGCCAGGGTTTCTTCGTCGAGCATAAAGTTCTCGGGATAGGCCCAGACGTCGACGCTGTCGTGGGCCACGTAGATGGGAATATCGCCAATAATTTGAATCTGGCGATCGCGGGCATACTGGCGCAGCGCCTGCCACTGGCGATGAAACTCAAACTGCAAAAACTTGTGGGAAAAAATATCATCAGCTAATTTTTCTCGCCAGGCGGCCATCGCCTCAGGTTCGCGCCGGGCAATGTCGCTGGGCCATTCCGTCCAGCCAGCACCGCCGTGAGCATTTTTGATCGCCATAAAAAAGGCAAACTCATCCACCCAAAAGTGGCACTCTTCGCTGAACTGAGCCAGGGCAGCTCGGTCTTCATCAGAAGCCACCTCATTAAACCGGCTAGCCGCCCGTTTCAACAGCTCCGTCTTGATCGGAATCACCCGGTCAAAGTCGATCTGGTGGGGAGAAAAGTGGTCTAATTCATGCAGTTCGTCAGGGTGGAGTAGGGATCGGTTGCACAGCTCTTCGAGGCTGATCAGCAGGGGGTTGCCCGCCATCGCCGAGTAGCAGAGATAGGGCGAGTTGCCGTGACCAGTCGGCCCCAGCGGCAGCACCTGCCAGAGATGTTGGCGAGTCGACGCCAAAAAATCTACAAATCGGTAGGCTTCAGGCCCGAGGTCGCCAATACCAAACCGACCGGGCAGCGACGTAGGATGCAGCAAAATGCCGCTGGCTCTAGGAAATGGCATAGTTAGCTCAGCTCGGCTTAAATTCCAGCTGACTTTAACATGGCCTACGGGGGCGGGGCGGCTGTCCTAAGAGTTATTTTTGTTCCAGGAAATTTCCTATAAAGTCTCCCCCATGACCACCTATCGCAACCCTACCCCTACCGTTGACATCATTATTGAGCTGCTGCACCATCCCCACCGCCCCATCGTGCTGATTGAGCGCCACCACGAGCCCCTAGGCTGGGCTCTCCCCGGCGGCTTTGTCGACTACGGCGAAAGCGTTGAAACCGCCGCCCGCCGAGAAGCCCAAGAAGAAACCGGCCTCACCGTCACCCTGATCGAACAGCTCGCCGTCTACTCCGACCCCGATCGCGACCCTCGCCAGCACACCCTTAGCGTTGTGTTTCTGGCCACTGCCACCGCCGACCCTGTCGCCGGAGACGACGCCAAAACCGCTGCGATCGTCAACCCCTGGGAAGTGCCGCAAAATCTTTGCTTTGATCACGATCGCATTTTGCGAGATTATTGGCAGTACCGCTTTTACGGCCAACGACCCCACTTTGGCAGCCCCTTAGAAAAGTAGGGAATGGATAGTAAGGAACACCCCCTACCCATCCACCCTCCTACCCATCCACCCTCCTACCCCTCACCCCCTACCCCCATGCAGCGCACCATCATCAACACCCCCGCCGCCCCTGCTCCCGTTGGGCCCTACAACCAGGCCGTGGCCGTGAGCGGGCAAATGCTTTTTGTCTCGGGACAAATTGCCCTCGACCCGGCCACGGGGCAACTGGTGGGCGAGGGAAATGTGGTCGCCCAGACCGAGCAGGTGATCGCCAACTTGGCAGCGATTTTGACCGCCGCTGGAGCCAACTTTGACAACGTGGTGAAAACTTCGGTGTTTCTCAAAGATATGGGCGACTTTGGGGCCGTCAATGAGATTTACGCCAAGTATTTTGGCGGTGACCATGCCCCAGCGCGAGCCTGTGTTGAGGTGGCGCGCCTGCCCAAGGATGTCGATGTTGAGATTGAGTGCATTGCGGTTCTGTAGCTCTACTCAGCGCTGCCTCATACTTAACCGGTGCGTGGGATGCTAGAACTCTACTTGGAGTATTGAGCATCGCCTGTGAAAGTTGCCTTCATTATCGACCCCATCCAGCGCCTCGACCCCGGCCACGACACCAGCGTTGCCCTCATGGAAGCGGCACAGCAGCGCGGCCATGAGGTGTGGATTACAGCGGCCAACGCCCTCAGCGTAGTGGCGGGCAAAGCTCTAGCGCTCATGCAGCCGGTGAAGCTCACCCCCGTAGACTTGGTTGATGGGCTCTGGGCGGCGGCTAACCCCTGGTTTGAGGTGGGCGCAGCGGTACAGCTACCGATGGAAGAGATGGATGCGGTGTTTATGCGCACTGACCCGCCGGTGACGGTGCCCTACCTCTATGCCACCTACATTCTCGACTACATCGACCCGGCCAAAACCCGGGTGATTAACTCACCCAAGGGACTGCGGGCCGCCAACGAAAAGATGTATGCCCTGCAATTTACCGAGGCGATTCCTGAAACCATTGTCAGCCAGAGCAAGGCGGTGATTCGCGAAACCGTGGAGCGGTGGGGCTCGGCAGTGCTCAAACCCCTAGGCGGCAAGGCTGGGGAGGGAATTTTGTTTTTGCAGACGGGCGATCGCAACCTCAACTCCATGGTCGAAATCAGCACCCAGCAGGGCAAAGAGCCGGTGATGGTGCAGACCTACCTGCCCGCCGCTAAAGACGGCGACAAGCGGATTATTATGCTCAACGGTGAGCCCATCGGCGCGGTCAACCGCATCCCCACCGGCAGCGAGTTTCGCGGCAACATGGCGGTGGGTGGTCGGGTCGCTCAAGTAGACATTACGGAACGCGAACTCGATATTTGCCGCCAGCTAGCCCCTACCCTGATTCGCGACGGCCTCTACTTTGTGGGCATTGATGTGATCGGCGGCTACCTCACCGAGGTCAATGTCACCAGCCCTACAGGCATTCGTGAAATCGATCGCCTCAACGATGTGCGCCTGGGCGACCAGGTGATCGCCTGGGTCGAGCAGGGGTAAAGCTATTAACCGAAATATCGCTGATGTTCTTCTGAGGCGAGCCAGTAGGCGCTGGCGGGTTCGATTTGGGTGACGATGGGCTTGGGGTAGTGGCCTGAGTCTTGCAGTTTGTTTTTGGCTTGGCGGGCGACTTTGCCCTGCTCTGGGGTGTGGTAAAAAATCACGGAGCGGTATTCGCCGCGATCGCCCCCCTGGCGGTTGAGGCTGGTGGGGTCGTGGATGCGCCAAAAGGTGTCGAGCAGAGCGTCGTAGGAAATCTCGGCGGGGTTGAACTGCACCTGACAGACTTCGGCGTGGCCGGTGATGCGCGATAGCACGTCGAGGTAGCAGGGGTTTTCGAAGTGGCCGCCCATGTAGCCGACGGAGGTATCGATTACGTTGTCGAGTTTGCGAAAGGCGGCTTCTATACCCCAGAAGCATCCGGCTCCAAAGGTGGCGAGTTCTATAGTAGCGGTCATCAGTTTAGAACCTTTAGGGAAACGTCGTCTTTCAAAAGAACATTGTGCTAGAGCAACCCTCTAGGGGAAGCTCGACTTCATGATAAAGGTGACTAGATGTTCGTTAGTTCGATGCATAGAAGCCTTCAATAATGTTTCGGTGAAGTACTCAGCTTATTTTGGGAACACTCAGTCTGACCGATGTAAGTTTTGATCTGTCAGAATTTCGAGCGTCTGAATCATAGCCACAAGTGCAAACCCCCTCACCTACGTTATGACTACAACTAGTCTCAGCATTGTTGATAACTATATAGGTTTTACGTCTTGTGACGATTGCAAGACTAGATTTAGGGTTAAGAGCGAATACCAGAATCAGATTGGTAAGCCTGTTAGATGTCCAAAGTGCAGAAACGTATTTGTGATGGAATTGGTAGAGCCAACCCCGCTTGAAGTCGTTTCTATTCAAGCTGCCAACACCGAGGAAGAGTCAGATAATAAGAGCAATCCAAAGACAATTAGACGGCGGACAAAGGCAGAAATTCGACAAGAAACTATAGACTCTATTCGTGATGGATTCCGCCGCCTCCACCCTCGACTAGTTGAAATCTCCAACTCGCCAAAAGCCTCCGAAGAAGAAGTGAGGAGATGGTGCATTGAAGCTTTAGAAAATGTGCTGGGATACAGCAAAAATGAACTCGATACAGAGGTTAGAACACTGGGAGGGAAAGTTGATATAGCCCTCAAACGCGGTGATCATATCTTTTTAGTAATTGAGTGCAAGAATATTAGAGCGAAACTAAACAACAACGTCAGAGATCAAGCAGCTGGCTACGCTACAAGCCTTTCAGCAGAATGGGCTGTTGTTACCAATGGCCAAATCTGGCGACTTTACCGTGTCATTCCTCAGCCTGGAAGAGATCCTCGCTTCATTGAGATATTCGACGTTTCTTTACTCGATGAAGATGGAGTTAGCGAAGTTGACGCAGAAAAATTGTATCTGCTGACTTCTAAGGCTGTCTTTGGGGGTGACCTTGAGAATGAGAGCCACTTAGTAGCCTGCATCAGCAAAAAACGCATACTGCAAGCACTTGCCTCCGAACGAGTTGTTAAAGCATTGAGGTTAGAACTTGCTACAACATACAAAGATGAGCAAGATAAGAATATGTCTCTAGAAGATGAGGTTGTGGAAAGAGCTCTTCAAAATGCGCTCGGTCTAGGCGATTTGTAATATTTGTCTTCACAACATGAGATTTATAAGCTCATTTTCTCGTTGCGATCGCCAATTCATCCAGCGTACAGCCCAAAATCTCTAGCAGCTTTTGCACTTGAGAAACTGTCATTTTGGGCGGATTGTCACTGGTTTCCCATACATAGATCGTTTTTTCGGTAATTCCTAGGGCATTTGCCACCTCGCGGCGGGTCAAACCTGCACGGGTACGCAAATCCATCAGCGTGGCTTGCTGACTTTGGCCAGACATACTATACTGCTCAGTAATTACCGTTCGGTATAGAAAGAACGGTATAGTTTTCCGGTCGCGTTGAAGCTTTCTTCAGGGCGACTCGATTTCACAGTGTCGCATTCTGCGATGGGTTTCGCACCCCTCGTGCAGTTTCTTGCGGCAAAAGCTCCCAGGGTTTTTCAAAAACCCTGGGAGTTGGCTCCCTTCTGTCACCCTTATTTACCGATCGCCATGTCAGAATTCATCCCCAACAGCGAAATCTATAACCAGCCGCCCTCCGGCAACCCACCCAGCGCAGAGCCAACCGACCCGCGCGAACCCGTGCGCGTCATGCTCATCGGCACCGCCAGCGGCATGGAGCTAGTCATCGCCTATCTCCACAGCATCGGCTTTGCCGAACCCCGCACCTGGAGCAAACCCCAGCTCGACCCCACCACCGGCCAACCCATGCGCATCCTCACCAAATGGATTCGCCGCTAGCGCTTAGGCCATTTACCAATCCAGCGGTTTGCCATCGCGAAAGAACCCGCCCGTGGGGCCATCGTCGGGCAGAGTCGCTGCCCACACAACCCCCGCTGCGCCCTCGGCCACCGGGCGACCACCGCTGCCGCCCATATCGGTAGCGACCCAGCCAGGGCACACCGAATTAACCAAAATGCCGGTGCCCTGTAGCTCAGCGCCCAGCAGTCGGGTAAACGCGTTTAGGGCCGCCTTGGAGGTGCTGTAAGCCGGGGTGCCTGCCCCCATGCTGCTCAACGCCCCCGCCCCGCTAGAGACATTGACAATGCGACCGCGCGGGCTGCGTTTGAGCAAAGGCAAAAATGCCTGGGCCATGCGCCAGGGGCCGAGGGTGTTGGTGGCGATCGCCTCCTGCACCACCGCCAAGTCGGCGTTACTGGCCTGCTGCCGCGTGTCGTAGAGAATGCCTGCATTGTTAACCAGCACATCCAGGCGGCCAAACCGCTGCTCTACGAACTCGGCTAGTCGAGCAATGCTGGCTGATTCGGTCACATCCAAAGGTTGGGGCAAAACCTCCAAACCGTCCTGAATCATGGGCTCGGCAGCAGCTTCTCCCTTGGCCTGGTCGCGGCTTCCCAAAATCACCGTCATCTCCGTCTGGGCTAGCTGGCGGGTAACTTCTAAGCCAATGCCCCGGTTGGCCCCAGTGACCAGGGCAACGAGGGTTGAAGGAGAGGTTGCTTTAACCATCAGCGGTGCTTGCAGAAAGGGGCTACGACCAGCTTTTGTCGCCTGCCCCTATTCTACCGATCGGATCACGGCGTCGCTGAGGCAGCATGGTGGCCTCTAGGCACCACCAACGAAACGGAAGTCACGGTTCGAGGTATTTTTGCAACCCCCCTTAGTTTGGTAGAATCAAGAGCTTGCACAGAAAACACCGCAGCCCGTCAAGTTCAAGGAGAACCCCATGGCCCGCATGTATTACGACAGTGACGCCAACTTAGATTTGCTCAACGGCAAGACCGTGGCCATCATCGGCTATGGCTCCCAGGGTCATGCCCACGCCCTCAACCTCAAAGACAGCGGCGTCAACGTCATTGTGGGTCTCTACGAAGGTAGCAAGTCTGCTGCCAAGGCCGAAGCCGAGGGGATCACCGTTAAGCCCGTTGCCGATGCCGTTAAGCTTGCCGACTGGATCATGATTTTGCTGCCCGACGAAGTGCAGCGCACCATTTATAAAGAAGCCATTGAGCCCAACCTCGAAGCGGGCAACGTGCTGCTGTTTGCCCACGGCTTTAACATCAACTTTGGCCAAATCGTGCCCCCCGAGGATGTGGACGTGGTGATGGTCGCTCCCAAAGGCCCCGGCCACCTGGTGCGCCGCACCTACCAAGAGGGCCAAGGGGTGCCCTGTCTGTTTGCCGTCTATCAAGATGCCACCGGTCAGGCCCGCGATCGGGCCATGGCCTACGCTAAAGGCATCGGCGGCACCCGTGCTGGCGTGCTTGAAACTACCTTCCGCGAAGAAACCGAGACCGACCTGTTTGGTGAGCAAGTGGTGCTCTGCGGCGGCCTCAGTGAGCTGATCAAAGCCGGCTTTGAAACCCTAGTGAATGCGGGCTACCAGCCTGAGCTGGCCTACTTTGAGTGTCTCCACGAAGTGAAGCTAATTGTCGATCTCGTTGTGGAAGGCGGCCTCGCCAAAATGCGCGACAGCATCTCCAACACCGCAGAGTATGGCGACTACACCCGTGGCCCCCGCATCATCACCGACGAAACCCGCGCCGAAATGCGCAAGGTGCTGAAGGAAATTCAGACCGGCCAGTTTGCCCGCGAGTTTGTGCTTGAGAGCCAGTCGGGCAACGCTGGGTTTACCGCCATGCGCCGCCGCGAAGCCGAGCACCCCATCGAAGAAGTCGGTAAGGATCTGCGGGCCATGTTTAGCTGGCTGAAGAAAGCGTAATTGGACGGTAGGGGCACAGCACTGCTGTGCCCCTACATAAAGCTAGGCTTCTACCTTCACCTTGTTGCTATAAAACGCCACGTAACCCTTGATGTTGCTCGCGGCGGGCTTGGGTTCGGCGTAGTACCAGGCGGCTCCGGAATTCACATTGTTATCAACAACGATGTCGTAGTAGCTGGCGGTGCCTTTCCAGGGGCAGCCAGTGGTTTTGCTGATGGGCTTGAAGTAGTCCATATTCAGCGAGTCGGGGGGAAAGTATTGATTGCCTTCGACAACTTCGCAGGCATCGCTTTCGGCTAATACAACGCCGTTCCAGGTAACTTTGGCCATGGGATACTCTCCAAATTTTCCTCTAAAACTATAACGAATCCCCTAGGGGTGGCGGGGGTGGAGATCCCCCTGCCACCGGAATAGGAAGCATCCCACTAAGATCGAGAAACGCTACACGACTCGGCTCATAGTCCTTTTCACAGCCATGCTCGATCAGTCTCAGACTCCTATTCTTTCGGCGTTGCAGGCGAGCAGTCGGCGGCCCCACGCGGCGTTTTACGCGCCAGGTCACAAGCGGGGGCAAGGAGCATCTCCTCGGCTGAGGGATCTGCTGGGGGCAGCGGCGCTGGCAGCGGACCTGCCGGAATTGCCGGAGCTAGATAACTTGTTCGCCCCGGAGGGCGTGATTCTCGAAGCCCAGGAGCTAGCTGCCGAGGCATTTGGCGCTGAGCAGACTTACTTTCTCGCCAACGGCTCGACCTGCGGTATTGAGGCCGCCATTCTTGCCACTTGCGCCCCTGGGCAAAAGATCATCGTGCCGCGCAACGCCCATCGCTCGGTGATCGCGGGGCTAGTGCTGTCGGGGGCGATGCCGATTTTTGTCGCGCCAGAGTACAGCGCAGAGCTGGGGCTAGCGCTGGGGGTAAAGGCCGAGGCGATCGCCACTACCCTCGCCCACCATCCCGATACCCACGCGGTGCTGCTGGTGTCGCCTACGTATCACGGTATTTGTTCGGATGTAGGGGCGATCGCATCTCTCGCCCACCACCACGGCATTCCCCTACTCATAGACGAAGCCCACGGGCCGCACTTTGCCTTTCATCCCGACCTGCCTGCCCCAGCGTTGGCTCTGGGCGCTGACTTGGTGGTGCAGTCAACCCACAAAGTTCTGGGGGCACTGAGCCAGGCGGCGATGCTGCACACGAAGGGCGATCGCGTCGATCGCGATCGCCTGCAAGCAGCCCTACAGCTCACCCAATCTACTAGCCCAAATTCTCTGCTGTTGGCTTCCTTGGATGCGGCTCGTAATCAGATGGCGACAGAGGGCAAAGCGCTTTTATCAAACACGCTCACTCTGGCGCAGCACATGCGAATGGAATTAGCTACGGTGTTCAATCTTCGGGTAATCGACAAACCAGCAGTAACGGCATTCTCTAGCGCTAGCGATTTGGATCTAACCCGGCTGACGGTGGATGTATCGGGCTTAGGATTAACGGGATTAGAGGCTGACGAAATTCTGCACGAAGAGCTAGGCGTCACTGTCGAACTGCCGGAGCTGCGGCACCTGACCTTGATTGTTAGCCTCGGCAACACGACAGAGGATGGGCAGCGATGTATTGCCGGTTTTCAATCGCTGGCCAAGAGCTGTGCTAACCAGCGTTCCACTGTCGCTACCTGCGCTCAGTCAAGCGTTCTAGACAGTGCGAATGCCTCATTTACCCTGCCGCAGGTGTCACCTCGGGAGGCGTTTTTTGCCCCTACAGAAACCGTCGGAATTGAGGCTGCCGTTGGCCGCATCAGTGCCGATACAATTTCGGCCTATCCCCCAGGAATTCCCACCATTGTGGCAGGTGAGGTGATTGGTGAGGGAGCGATCGCCCATCTCACCGCCATCAAACAACAGGGTGGCTACGTAACCGGCGGTAATGCGCCAGAAGCGTTCCGGGTTCTAGCCTGAAAGCACTAACAACCATCACTCTTGACCTCTAGGTTAGGATGGTTTGGGTTTTTGTTCGCTCTATCCCTTAACCGTTTCTTGCCCTCATGGATTCTGTGTTTAGTTCTGTTGATCCTCAACTGGTGCTGCTGATTGCGGCGATCGCGGTCGTCGTTTTAGCGTCCCAGCTATTTTTCAGAATTTTGAGCGTAGGACTTGTTCCCCTCATTGGTCTGGTGGCGATCGTTGTGGCCCTGCAATATCTGTTTGGCATTAGCCCTAAGCAGCTGTGGCTTAAGGTCAGCCACCTGCCCCAGATGGCGATGGAATTCTTCAATAGCCTGGGATAGAAAAGTTCTAGATTTTAGGTGTAGACCCTGGGTACTTGTCGCCTAACGTGGGATCTTTTCGTTTTCGTTGTTCATAGCCCTTGTCTCGTTTGAGAATAGAAGCCCCATCGAGCGTCCTATGGCGGATAACTAACCTCTACAGGTTGTAAAACTACTGTATTTATCCTTTGGGAAAGCTTTCTGTCGCCGTTGGAGTCATCTCTACAGCCGTTGAAGTCAACGGCATCTCAACAGCAGCAAAAACGACATCCTATGAACAAAGCTGATATGGTACGACGCGATCAAGTATTACGGGCCTACTTCAAAGGGCGCAACTGGGACAACAACAACGAATATGTCCTTAAACGTGAGCTAGTCCGTCATAGCCAAGAGTTGTTACCCAGTTATCCCTTGCTGATTGATGATGAATGGGAAGTAGAACCCAACCGTACTCAAGAAGGCAAAGGCGACTTGATTTTTGCAGATGGTGAAGGTCGTTTTGCTGTGGTCGAAGTCAAGTGGCTGAACCTAGATAATTCTGGGAAAACAGCAAAAACTCGATGCAAACACCAACGCAAGAAGGTAAAAGATCAGGCTGCTGAGTACACTGGATTTGTGGGGCAGCGCCTTAAAATCTTTGCTCAGATTGAAGGCTATTGGTTTACCAACGAATGTGATAAACCTCAGCTTGAAAAACGTTTGGAAGGCTTCTAATGAAAGCTCTTCAAAGCAATGACCAATCGCGCCCCAGAGCCAGCACTCCATTCTGCCCGCCAAAGCCAAAGCTCAGGCACAGCGCCACTCTAGCCTCAGCGGACAGGGGTTTTGTTACCAGTTTTGGATACATGCTCTCGCCCCGATCGCCCACATTCGGCGGTAGCACTTGATGGCGCAGAGCCATCAAACAAACAGCCGCACCGATCGCCCCTGAGGCCCCAAGCGTATGCCCCGTCGCCCCCTTGGTTGAACTCATCCACGGCAGCAGAGAAAACCCCTCAGTCAACAGCCTCGCCTCATGGTCGTCGTTAAGTCTGGTTCCAGTGCCGTGGGCATGCACGTAACTGACCTGCTGAGGACTTAAACCACTGTAGTAAAGACAATTTTTGAGCGCCAAACGACTGCCCCCCAGTGCCGGATCTGGCGCTGTGCGATGGTAGGCATCGACGCTAAAGCCGCCGCCTAGAATACAGCCGTAAACCTCTGGCCCCGATCGCGCCAGCCAAGCAGCTTCCGACTCCAACACCAGCACCGCCGCCCCCTCCCCCAGCACCAGTCCTTCTCGATGGGCGTCAAAGGGATAGCAGCCCACGGTGGCGAGGGCACCCAACTGCTCGAACCCTGCCAGGGTGAGGGGCGTTATGGGCGCTTCGGCGGCACCGACAATGACGCGATCGCACTGCCCTCGACGCACCAGCTCATAGCCTTGAAAAATTGCCGTCAGCCCGGTAACACAGGCCGCCATCGGGGCCAACACCGGGCCTTGGGATTGGATTTGGCGGGCAACGGCGATCGCCCCCATATGTGGCAGCGCCTCTAGCCAGGGATTGTCTCCCCAAGACTCAGAGCGGGCCATCTGTTCCCAGCGGCCCTGAAAGCTGCGGCTGGAACCAATCACTACGCCGCAATCGGTTAGGGGAATTGTGAGTTGGGCATCGGCGATCGCCTCAGCCACCGCCAACCACAGCAAATCCTCAAGGTCACCGGGCGTATCGCCCACCATAGCCAAAGGCCGAGGTGGCAGTTCGGGAAACGGCTGTCCGATTCGAATGCCCGATTTTCCAGCCAGAAGATTGTTCCAAGTTGCCGTTGCTGTAGGTCCTAGAGCCGTGACCAGCCCCATGCCGGTTACAACAACGGCCTGCTTCTTGGTACCTTGCCTACTCAGTCTTCAGATTCTCCAGCCCAGCCGTGACTCGCGCCGACTCAATGCGATCGCCCTGCTGAATAGCATCCACCACCTCCATGCCGCTGGTGACGTAGCCAAACACCGCGTAGCTACCGTCCAAAAAGGGCAGTTCCGCCAGAGTGATGTAAAACTGCGCCGAGGCCGAGTCTACCGCCTGCGATCGCGCCATAGCCACAGCACCCCGAGTGTGGGGCAGTTCTGGGGCATCGCTAATGCCGGCTTCTTCAAGGGTTTGGCTATAGATTGGCTCTGCTGCCCCAGCGGGCTTAATTTCTAAGGGCACGTAGCGGGGAGCTTGGGTGTCGGGGTCGACAAAGCTACCCGTACCCAACTGCTGAGCCGGCACGTTAGGGTCTTTGCTCTGGGGGTCACCGCCTTGGGCAACGAAGGGCTGCGGGTCACGCACCACCCGGTGAAACACCAGGCCATCGTACACACCACGGTTCACCAAATCTACAAAGTTGCCAGCGGTCACTGGGGCATTAGCGCCGTCTAGCTCCATCACAATGGGGCTACCGTTCACCACCATTTCCACCGTTGCCGTCCCCTCCAGCATGGGCAACCCAGTCGGAGCCACCGCCACTGACTCGGTCAGGCCGGGATCTGCGGGGGCCTCACTGGTCGAGTCTAAGCTGGGGGAACTGGTGCAGGCGCCCAGCCATAGGGTTAGGAGGGCAGCTAGGGCCAGGGTAAACGGGCGTGTCGAAAGAGCCATCAATACATCGATTCCTAATAGTTCAACCGACCCCCCATGTTATCGCACGGGCTCAAAGCCGGGGGCCTACCGCTCAGCATAGACCTTGTAGAGGTCTACAACCCCTCTAGCGGCACCTGCAAAAACCGCGCTAGTTCCGCTCCCTGGTTTTCTAGATCAGACAGGGGAATGGGCTGGCCCACCCGAGTTAGCGGGATATCGGTGCGACCCTTGATGCGCAGATAGAGTGTGCGCTTGGGGTTGAGCCCTTCTTTAATCGCTACCCGCACGGCCGTCACATCTTCTAGGGGGTGCTCAATTTCTATGCGGCGGTTTTCGCCCCAAAACCCTTTGCGTACAATTTGTAGGCGATTGCTAACCTTGTCGAAGCTGTTGTACCCACCGCCCACGTCCAAACTAATTACCACCCAAAGAAACGTAGCTAGACCCAGGGCCGCTACCCCATAAAAGCCCATGGCAATGCCCTGGGGAATAAATACCAGCTGAGTCGGGTCAGCGAAGGGCAGCAGGTTTTGTTTCAGGTAGCTGGATGCTCCAGCCAGGGCAAACCCCAGCCCGCCTAGGGTGAGCACTACGGCCCAAAAAATATTGCTCAGACGACGGGCCCCTAGCACGGCGCGCTTAAGGGTTTGAGATTGAGTAGACGACAGGGAGGCAGTCATAGATCTTAACAAGCGATAGTGATAGATGAAGAGCGACAAAAACTTGGCAAAAGTCTAGACGGGGCGGGTCAACACCACCGTTTTCTTCAAACTTGGACTGAGCAGACTGGGTATATCACCCGCTATTACTCTATATAAACACTGAATCAGCCCAGTCTAAACCCCATTGGGTCCACGCCGGTCGGCCCCTGCGACGAACACCGGCTTGAGGCAGCTAGGCCCCTGGCACCGCCAGCTTGAGAAATTACGTGTCAGATTGTAAAAAAATAGAACACTCTCTATCATAAATAGAAACCCGGTCTCTAGAGGCTTGTCTTCTAAGGCTGCTGGTGCGACTCAGGCAGAGGTATCGGCGATTGGAGCAGGAATATTATTCTCCCTGGCTCTAATATCTGGAATACTTAGTAGTTACTAACCCCTGCTTTGAGGTAATGCTCTGCCAGGCTATTCTGGATCCATCAGAGCTGCGACCTTATGGATTGGATGTCATATAAAGAGGATTTGACATGACCATAGCAATGGGACGCGCGCAAGCCGAGCGAGGATGGTTCGACGTTCTCGACGACTGGCTAAAGCGCGATCGCTTTGTGTTTATTGGGTGGTCGGGCATCCTGCTGTTCCCCTGCGCCTTCATGGCGGTAGGCGGCTGGCTGACCGGCACCACCTTTGTCACCTCCTGGTACACCCACGGCCTCGCGTCGTCGTACTTGGAAGGGTGCAACTTTTTGACCGTCGCCGTGTCTACCCCCGCCGCTAGCCTGGGTCACTCCCTGCTGCTGCTGTGGGGCCCCGAAGCCCAGGGCGACTTTGTGCGCTGGTGCCAACTCGGTGGCTTGTGGAGCTTCGTTGCTCTACACGGCACCTTCGGTCTGATTGGCTTCATGCTGCGTCAGTTCGAAGTGGCTCGTCTAGTCGGCCTGCGTCCCTACAACGCCATCGCCTTTTCGGCTCCGATTGCGGTATTTGTCAGCGTCTTTCTGATGTACCCCTTGGGGCAGTCGAGCTGGTTCTTTGCACCCAGCTTTGGCGTCGCCGCCATCTTCCGCTTCCTGCTGTTCCTGCAGGGCTTCCACAACTGGACGCTCAACCCCTTCCACATGATGGGTGTAGCGGGTGTGTTGGGCGGAGCGCTGCTGTGCGCCATCCACGGTGCCACGGTAGAGAACACGCTGTTCAAAGACAGTGAGAACGCCAACACCTTCCGTGCGTTTGAGCCGACCCAGGCCGAAGAGACCTACTCGATGGTGACCGCCAACCGATTCTGGTCTCAGATTTTTGGGATTGCGTTTTCGAACAAGCGTTGGCTGCACTTCTTCATGCTGTTTGTGCCAGTCACCGGTTTGTGGATGAGCGCAGTGGGCATTGTGGGTCTCGGGTTGAACCTGCGGGCCTACGACTTTGTGTCCCAGGAGATTCGGGCGGCCGAAGACCCTGAGTTTGAGACCTTCTACACCAAGAACATCTTGCTGAACGAAGGCATTCGGGCCTGGATGGCGCCGACTGACCAGCCCCATGAGAAGTTTGTATTCCCCGAAGAGGTACTCCCCCGTGGTAACGCTCTCTAGCAACTCGTATATTGCTGGGCGCGACCAAGAATCCACCGGCTTTGCCTGGTGGTCTGGTAACGCTCGTTTGATCAACCTATCCGGCAAGCTGTTGGGTGCCCACGTGGCCCACTCTGGTCTGATTGTGTTCTGGGCCGGGGCTATGACCCTGTTTGAAGTAGCCCACTTTGTTCCTGACAAGCCTCTGTATGAGCAGGGCTTTATTCTGCTACCTCACCTCGCCACTCTGGGCTGGGGCGTAGGGCCCGGTGGTGAAGTGATCAACACCTTCCCCTACTTCGTTGTCGGTGTGCTGCACCTGATTTCGTCGGCGGTACTGGGTCTCGGTGGTATTTACCACGCCCTGCGCGGTCCCGAAGTGCTAGAAGAGTACTCTTCCTTCTTCGGCTACGACTGGAAAGACAAGAACCAGATGACCAACATCATCGGCTACCACCTCATCCTGCTGGGTTGCGGTGCGCTGCTGCTGGTTTTGAAGGCTTGCGTGTTCGGCGGTGTCTATGACACCTGGGCACCGGGCGGTGGCGATGTCCGCCTCATCACCAACCCGACTCTGAACCCCGCCGTTATTTTTGGCTACCTGCTGGGTTCTCCCTTTGGTGGCGACGGCTGGATTGTCGGCGTCAACAACATGGAAGACATCATCGGCGGCCACATCTGGGTTGGCCTGATCTGCATTGCTGGCGGCATTTGGCACATTCTCACCAAGCCTTTCGGCTGGGCCCGTCGTGCTCTGATCTGGTCTGGTGAAGCCTACCTGTCGTACAGCCTGGGCGCTCTGTCCCTGATGGGCTTTATCGCCTCCTGCTACGTGTGGTTCAACAACACGGCTTATCCCTCTGAGTTCTACGGCCCCACCAACGCCGAGTCTTCTCAGGCTCAGGCGATGACCTTCCTGGTGCGCGACATGCGCCTGGGTGCCAACATCGGTGCGGCCCAAGGCCCCACTGGTCTAGGTAAGTACCTGATGCGCTCCCCTACTGGTGAGATCATCTTCGGTGGTGAAACCATGCGCTTTTGGGACTTCCAAGGTCCTTGGTTGGAGCCCCTGCGTGGCCCCAACGGCCTTGACCTCGATAAGCTGACCAACGATATCCAAGATTGGCAAGTGCGTCGCGCGGCTGAGTACATGACTCACGCGCCCAACGCCTCCATCAACTCGGTGGGCGGTGTGATCACGGAAATCAACTCCGTGAACTTCGTTAACCCCCGCCAGTGGCTATCGACCTCTCACTTTGTACTGGGCTTCTTCTTCCTGATTGGTCACCTCTGGCATGCTGGTCGCGCCCGCGCGGCTGAGGCAGGCTTTGAGAAGGGTATCGATCGCGAAACTGAACCCGTACTCGCTATGGGCGACCTCGACTAAAGGTTGAGGCCAACCCACTGGGTTAACTAAGTAAAAGGCTCCTGCCCTAGGGCAGGAGCCTTTTTTATTGGTCTAGAAGCATGACAGACAGTTCTTTAAAGGCATCATCAACGGGATCCTAGAGGGTATCGAAGGCGCTGAGCGTCTTGCGAAGATGGTGTTTAGCCGAGTCCAGAATTTTTCAATCTTGTTGAAGTCTAGAGAATAGGATGGTAGGAACAGAACTGTGCAACCGGCCTGTTCAATCAAATCCTGCGTGTGCTGAGACTTGTGGAAGCTGGCATTGTCCATCACGACGACCTGCCGCACAATTCAGGCACCAGGTAGCGCTCAACCCACGCCTCGAACAAGAGGGTGTTGCTGTGTCCCTGATAGAGCGTTCGATTGCGCCCTAGCTATGCGTCCCAAAGTGATGCTGTTTGACAAACCGACCTCTGCCTTAGACCCAGAGATAGTGCGAGAAGTGCTGGCTGTAATGCGTGACTTGGCAAACTGGGTGTGTCACCCATGAAGTGGGGTTTGCCTGGGAGGTAGTCGATCGCATTATTTTTCTATCCGAGGGCCATTTAGTCGCTGACACAACCCCCGATGACTTCTTCAATAACCCCGAAGAGGAGCGAATTAAGAAGTTTTTGTCTCAAATACTGCACTAAAAAAACTTTGCCCTAAAATATTTTCCATAGCTGAAGCCCAGGCGACGCTACAGCAAAATCTTGGCAATTTTTAGGTGAAGTCTTTTTAGGAAGTTAATAAATCTCAGGCTCGGGCTGGGCCATGATGAAGTTTGACGGGTCGTTGAGATAGCGGATGGTGTCTTCTTCGAGGCGGTGGATCAGATAGGGTTCGAGGCCGTCAGAGTGACGAAGGGCGGCCAGATAGCCTTCCAGGTAAAGACGTAGTTCGCTGGTGCGATAGCCTCGGTTCCACTGGTCGACGAAGGCATCGGTAATCCGTTGATAGTACCGAATAGCTTTGGCATCCTGAAGCATGGGAGGTAGACCTATAAACTCGGCGGTGGTTAGGGGTAGATCTCGCTCTGTAGTTAAAATTTTCCCCTATAGGGTGAAAAACCTGATGAGTTTCTTAACGTACCGTTATACGTATCTTTATACACCGTTTTCCCAAGGGCAGTAAGTGCGGGTTATGACACTATCCAAAGTAGGTTACTAAAGGAACAGAGCTTTGGAGTTAGCTAAGGGCTTGGGCAGAACGGTGTGGTAAGCAGCTAGGGTTTGATGGGCGATCGCATCCCAGTCGTAATATTCTTCAGCATAAGCCCTAGCCCGCTGCCCCCGTAGCTGCCGTTGGGCAGAATTTTTCAAGGCCTCAGCTAAGGCCTGTGTTACCCCGTCTAGGCTCAAGTCGCACACCCAGCCGCTACCGCTGGCGATGATGTCGGGCCAGATGTAGACTCCCTTAGACACGACCACCGGCACCCCCGCAGCCATAGCCTCAGCTACGGCAATACCAAAGTTCTCGTAGTAGGAAGGCAGCACAAATAGATCGGCAGCTTGCAGTAGGGCGGCTTTGGCATCGCCGGTAATAAATCCTGTGAGCGTGGTGCGATCGCCCAAAGGTGTTGCCCGCAGGCGATCGCCAATGGCCTGCTCATAGGCCGGGACTTGAGGATTTCCCCCCGCCAGCACCAGGTGAAACGCTAGGCCCTGGGCAGTGAGCTGTTCCAGGGCTGGCAACAGCAAATCAAGCCCCTTTTTGGGATCTAGGCGGGAGAGATAGAGCAGTAGGGGACGATCCTGGGGAATCTGCATCTGCGCCAAAATTTTCCGGCATTCACCCTCTGACAACGCGTTTGGCGGCTGCACTCCCAGCGGTATCACCCAATCTTGAGCGCTGGCCCCAAATCGGTGGGAGACCTCGGCCTCGATCGGGCTAGTGAAGTGCAGCGCCGCCGCTCCGGCGATATTGGGGGCTTCAAACAGCCGTCCGTATATCTGCTTGAGGCGCTTTTTTTTCTGCAAATCTGCCGGGTCGAGGGTGCCTAGGGGACGCAGCACGTAGGGAAGATTGCGATCGCGCGCCACCGTTGCTGCCGCCGTGCTCAGGGGCGAAAACAACGCGTGAATGTGGGCTAGGTCAAATTCGTGAGCATGTTGGTAGAGCCAAGCCAAGAGCCCCGCCGAAAACTTATACCGCCGCCAGGGGGAACAGGCAAAGTAGCGCACCCTATAGTTCTCTTCCTGCACCGGTATGACTAAGGGAACCGCTAGCGGTGACTGACCTGAATCGCCATTGGAATTGGTGGTGAGAATTGTCACCTCCGCCCCCGCCGCTGCTAACCCCTGGGCAAAGCCGCGCACCATCTGGCTGGGGCCGCCGTAGATGAGGGAGATGGAGGGGACGATTTGGAGGACGCGCATAAGTGGAGATGGGGAAGATGAGGATAGGGGAGATAGGGAAGTAGGGGTGGGTTAAGGGAGGTGGAGAAACCTAGGGATGGGCATGTCTAACTTTTGAAGTCAACCCCTCTCCCTCACCTTCCCTATCTCCCCCACCCTCCCCATCTCTCTCACCCCTTCACCCCAATCTCTTCGTAGAACTCCAACAATTGCTTCGCCAATGCTCGGTTCGTATAGCGACTCATGGCGCGGTGATGGCCTGCTTCACCAAGGGATTGCCGCTGCTCAGGGTTCTCTAGCAAGAGGCGTAGGCGATCGGCGAGGGCAGGGGCGTTGCCCTCGGGAAAGACGAGACCGGCTTGGTCAATAACGTGGGGAATTTCGCCAGAATCGGAGCCGATCACGGGAACGGCGCAGGCCATGGCTTCGATCAGCACGTGGCCGAATTGTTCTTTCCAGCCTTTGGCGGTGAGAGTTTTGAAGGTGTCAGTGGTTTCGGAGGGCAGCACTAAGGTGTGCATGAGGTTGATGTAGTTGGGTACCTGGTCGTGGGGAATGCCGGTCACCCAGCGGAGGCGATCGCCGATGCCCAACCCATCAGCCTGTGCCTGAATGGTATCCCGCAGTTCTCCCCGACCCACCAGCAGCCACACCCAGGGCTGAGGATGGTCTCGTAGAGTTGCCAAGGCGTTGCAGAGAGTCAGCAGTCCCTTTTCTTCTACAAAGCGACCGCAGTAACCCACCACAAAAGCATCGCTGGGTATAACGAGGGACTGGGCCAACTTTGGCTGAGGCTGAGGACGGAACAGGATTTCATCGACACCAAGCTGAGGCATCACCTGATAGGGGGCAGTGTAGCCGCGATCGCGCAAAACATCTGCTCCGTCCTGGTTGCCCACCACCAGACCGTGGGTATGCCGCAGGTTGTAAGCTTCGAGGGCAGCGATGGGGAATTTGACCTGGTAGGGCAAGTTCCACCAGGTGAAAAAGACGTTTTTGGCCCTCAGGCCCAGCAGGCGGTTGAGGGTGATGGTTTGGGCATAGGCCAGCGCTTTAGCCCCCTGCTCAACCTGAATTACCTGGGGCCGAAATTTTTGCAGCAAGCTAATCAGATCGGGGCCAAAGGTGAGCAACCCCTGGTTGTTTTGGCTGAGATTGCTGAGGGGCTGCACCCGAAAGTTGCCCGACTGGAAGGGTTCAGAGACAATCAGCCGGTTTTGCACGCCGCCGGGCTGCCAGCGCCGAGGAACGCCTACCACCACCTCCATCTCTGGGGAAAGCTGAGCTAGGGCGCGCAGCTTTTCGCGGTTGAGGTCAACGATATAGGTGTGGCTGAGCACGAGCACACGCATGGTTGGCGACATCCACAAAAAGGGGCACCTCTAGGTTGCCCAAGGGACGCTCAGGGGTTGCACTGGGCAACAGAATCAGACGGCGGGCGATACTCAAACGCAGGTGTCAAACATCGCCGCCAGAGCTGACCGCATGCCTTTCACTCATCACTTCCGGAAAGTCTCCTCTTCCCCTCGCTCGCCTGCTGCACTATTGGCCTGGCCATAGCGAATCGGCCCCCTAACCGTTTTGGGGTCGACCACTTGACCTTGCTGTCGGACAACTATCTCCCCCTCGGCCACTAGCTCAACTCCAACTTTACGAACAGCGGACATCAGTTCGCGCCAATTTTAGGACTGAGGGCGCGGGCGACTTCGGAGGGGTAGATCGTTTTGTCGGGACCGCGCTGGGCAAGCAAACTGAGCAGGGTGGCGCGCAGGTCTGGAGAAACGGTCATGGCTCTAGGGCGAGGAATTCGTCCATCAAGGTGTTGACCTGGTGGGGGCGCTCCTGCTGCACCCAGTGGCTGCACTGGGGAATGTAGCGCAGCCTTAGATGGCGCACGTAGTCTTCGGTGCCAACGGAGAGTTCTTTCCCCAGGGCCGCATCGGCTTCGGCCCAAATCAGTAGAGTAGGCACTTCGAGAATGCCCCAGGGTTGCCACTGCGGACCGCTAAAGCTCAAAGCCCGGTAGTAGTTGACCATGGCGGTGAGGGCACCGGGTTTGGCGGCGGCGGTTTTGTAGGCTTGCAGATCAGCGTCGCTAAAGGTGTTTTTATCGATCGCCATGCCCTGCAACATTTGCTCGATCGCCCAGTAGTCGCCTGCCTGCAACAGGAGTTCGGGCAGCAGCGGTAGCTGAAAGGCCCCGATATACCAACTGCGCAACAGCTGCTGAGGATGGCGTAGCCCCTCAGCAAACTTAGCTGGGTGAGGAATATTCATAACGATCAGCGACTGGAGCAGCTCGGGATGAGCGTAGGCAAAAGCCCAGGCGATCGCGCCCCCCCAGTCGTGCCCTACCAGGACTGCTCGGTCATAGCCCAGTGCGGCGATCGCCCCCCGCACATCCTCCACCAAAACATCCATGCGATAGGCGTCGACACCTGAAGGCTTGTCGCTGTCGTTGTAGCCCCGCAGGTCGAGGGCGACGCAGGTATATCGGGCCGCAAAATAGTCGAGCTGGTGCCGCCAGGAGTACCAAAATTCTGGAAAGCCGTGCAGAAACAGCATCAGCGGCCCTTGACCCTGGCGAACATAGTGCAGGTGCAGGCCATTGGTTTGCAGAAACCCGTGCTGTCTGTTGACGGTTGCGGTCATGCCATCACCGGGGCCAACGTCTCCTTAACTATACTGAGAACCCCCAGCGTCGGGGGCAGTCTCCTGACTTAGATATTGTCTACGGCCAGGCTCACCAGCTGTGAAGCCGTGGTGGCCCACCAGTCCCCTCAGGCTATCGTAGACCCCACTCTGGCCCCAGCTGTCTATGCCTTGGACAGCAAAGTCTATGTCTAAACCGCTGTAGGGGTGGTTATGTTGAGGGCAAAGAGCTGAAGGCTTATAAATCACTGCATCAGACGGCGATCGCCTCTGAAAGCCGCTCTGCAACCGTGGCAGCTGTCAGTCAGCGCCCTAGGTAAACAGCCTGGGAGGCAGCAGCCACAGCAGAGTGCCCCGGCCATAGTCAATCTGAGCCCAGGTGGCGATCTCAAACTCAAGGCAGACCATAGCAGCCGTAGGCATGGCCACAGTGCCGCCGCCTAAAAAAAACGAGACTGCGTCAGCCCAGGTCGGCTGATGCCCCACCAGCATGAGCGAGCGGTGATGATTTGGCACCGGGTGAATCACCCCCAGCACTTGGTCGATCGAGGCTTCGTAGAGGTCGTCGGTCACACTCATGGGGCAGGGCCACTGGCCGGCCGCCATGGCAATCTCTAGAGTGGTGCGGGCTCGCACCGCCGACGAGGTAATGGCCAGATCGGGCACTTTGCCCGCCGCCGCCAGCAGCTTGCCCATGGTTTTGGCGGCGGTAATGCCGCGCTCGGCTACCGGGCGATCGCGATCGCGACCAGAGGCCACATTCCAGTCAGATTTGCCGTGGCGAAAGAGAATTAGCTGCTTGGTCATGGTGATGGGTCAATCGTGGCTCCAGGGGCAATGTGCCCTTGATCACCTTAGGGGATTGCCTGAGGGGAATCAACATTGCCCCATTTTTCTCCAGCTTTAGGACGTGGCCCGCATCGACAGACCGATGCGCTTGAGCTTGGTATCCACCTCCATCACCCGCACCGTCACCACCTGACCCACTTTGACAATCTCGTTGGGGTCGCTGACAAAGCGATCGGCCATTTGAGAAATATGCACCAGCCCATCCTGGTGCACCCCCACATCCACAAACGCGCCAAAGTTAGTGACATTGGTGACCACCCCCTCCAGGGTGAGGCCCGGCTTCAGGTCGGTGATTTCGTTGATGCCGTCCTGAAAACGGGCGTAGGCGAACTGCTCACGGGGGTCGCGACCAGGCTTTTCTAGCTCCTGCAAGATGTCGCGCAGGGTGAGCTCTCCAGCCTCGGCGGTGGTGTATTTCCTGATGTCGAGTCGCTTTAGGCGATCAGCAGCTTTGGGAATTTGCGATAGAGGGAGGGAGAGATCGGCGGCGATCGCATCCACAATGCCGTAGCTTTCGGGGTGCACCGCCGTGTTGTCGAGCGGGTTTTTGCCGTTGCGAATGCGCAGAAATCCCGCCGCCTGCTCAAAGGCTTTTGGCCCCAGCTTTTTTACCTTTAGCAGCTCACGGCGCGACTGAAACGCGCCGTTGGCATCGCGAAATTCCACAATATTGTTCGCCACTGCTGGGGTCAGCCCCGACACGTAGGTCAGCAGCTCGCGGGAGGCCATGTTTAGATCCACCCCCACATAGTTGACGCAGCTCTCAATGGTGTCATCGAGCTTTTGCTTCAGCCGCTTTTGATCGACATCGTGCTGGTACTGGCCCACGCCAATCGATTTAGGGTCGATTTTGACCAGCTCCGCCAGGGGGTCTTGCAGCCGTCGGGCAATGCTAATCGCCCCCCGCACCGTCACATCTAGGTCGGGAAATTCCGCCGCCGCCACTTCACTGGCGGAGTAGATCGAGGCCCCCGACTCATTCACCAGCACTTTCACCGGAGGATTCGACAAAGTCTTCAGGACTTCCCCCACAAAGGCGTCGGTTTCGCGGCTGGCAGTGCCGTTGCCGATCGCAATGAGCTCAATGTGGTGTTTGCGAATCATCCCTGCTAGCGACTCCGCTGCCTGCTGCCGCTGCCGCGCCGACTGATGCGGAAACACCGCCTGGTACTCCAGAAATTTGCCGGTGCCATCCACCGCCGCCACCTTGCAGCCGGTGCGAAAGCCGGGGTCAACCCCCAGGGTGGGCTTCATGCCCGCCGGGGGCGACAGCAGCAGGTTTTTGAGGTTGGCCTCAAAGTTTTGAATCGACACTTCGTCAGCCCAGGCCTTTTTCTCGGCCATCACCTCGCTGGTCAGCGACGGCTTCATCAACCGGCTGTAGGCGTCTTGAATCACTCCCTGGTAGAACTGGCGAACCTCAGCTACAGGGGTTTTCACCACCCGCTTCTCGAGGGTTTGCAGAATGGGGTCGGGCTCTATCTCTAAGCCCACCTTGAGAATGCCTTCGCGATCGCCCCGCAGCAGCGCCAGCAGGTTATGGGAGGCAATGGAGCGCACCGGGGCCTGGTAAGCCCGATACATCTCGTACTTGGTGCTGCCCTCGGGGTGGCCTTTTTTGATGCTGGCAGTGAACTGGCCGTGGCTGAGGAGGCGATCACGCACATGGCGTCGCAGCTCTGCCCGCTCTGCCACCTGCTCCGCCAAAATATCCGCCGCCCCCTGGAGCGCGTCATCCGTAGACTGAACCCCTTTGTCTGGGTTCACAAATGCCTGCGCTTCTTGAAGCAGAATCGCGCGTTTGCCCGTTTTATTCAGATCCTCAATCCTCTGGGCCAGCAGCTCTAGCCCTTTTTCCTTCGCCATGGTGGCGCGGGTGCGGCGCTTGGGACGGTAGGGTAGGTAGAGATCTTCTAGCTCCGTCTTTTGCTGACAGGCGAGAATCGCTGCCTTTAGCGCCTCGGTGAGCTTGCCCTGGGACTGAATCTCGCTCAGCACTGTCTGTCGCCGATCCTCAAGCTCCGTCAGGTACTGGTGTCGCTCAGCAATCTGCCGCAGCTGCACCTCATCTAGGTCGCCAGTGCGCTCCTTGCGGTAGCGGGCCACAAAGGGCACCGTCGCCCCTTCGGCAAACAGTGCCAGGGTGGCTTCGACCTGAGTAGGGCGAATGTCTAGCTCGGCGGCAATGATGGTAGCGATCGGGGTCATGGGAGAGGCAACTGAGGCAATAACAGTCCTCCATTGTAGATGTGGCCTGAACAGCTCAAGGGAAGTATGGCGCTGGCACTTGTTGCAACAGCTAGCTCAATCCCTGGGATAGACATCAGTAACTGACGATCGCCCCCAGGGATTTCAGCATGCGCTCCTCGGTGTCAGATAGGCCAGTGGCTCCACAGATGTTGACGCCTTCGTAGGGGCGATCGGGGCGTAGGGTCTGCTGGCACAGGCCCGTCGCCAAATCCCACACGCGAATTTCGTCGTCTTGGCTGGCGGTGAGCAGATGGGTGCCGCTGGAACAACCCGAGACTTGCCAAATCTCTTGGCTGTGGCCCTTGAGGGTATAACGGCACTGGTTGGTTTTCACATCCCACACCTCAACCTGGGCGTTTTGGCTAGTCAGCGCCAAAATGTCTCCCGATGGGCCCAGGGTAACCCCTTGCAGCCATTGATCTGCGGGGTGTCGCCACTGGCCCAGACAGCCATTTTCCGGCCCCAAATGCCACCAGCGGACGGTGCCGTCATGGCTGGCACTGGCCAGTCTCTCACTCTGGGCCGCAAGACTGTGTACCTGACTTTGATGGCCAGTCAGAACGCGACGCTCAGTACCCAAGGCACCCTGCTGCCACGGCCAGAGGCCAATGGTGCCATCCCTAGCACCTACTACAATCCAGTCGCCATTGGGGCTAAACAGCAGCGTGGTCGGGCTGTCAGGGGCGTCTTCTAGCTCCCCTATGGCGTTGCCAGTGGTGCAATCCCACACCAAAATGCCGCTGTCGGGGCTGGCGGTGGCCAACCACTGGCCGTCGGGGCTAAAGCGCAGCAGGGTGGCCGGGGTGGGCTTGGCAACCACCCACTGGCTCTGGCCGGTCGCGGTAGACCAGAGCCGTAGGGTTTGATCGTCGGCGCTGCTAGCCAACCACTGACCATCGGCACTAAGGGCGACGGTGCGCACCGAGCCGCTGTGGCCTGCTAGGGCACGAGGGCCGATGGCGTAGGGACTGTGGGCGTTGACCTGCCACAGCCGCAGGTGGGTATCGTCGTGGCCCGTGAGAATGGTGCCGCTGTCAGCGCTAGCACTAAAGGCCAGGCAGCGCACCGGATGTGCTTGGCTGAGAAAGCTGCGCCAGCACTGGCCTCGTTTGACGCTCCAGAGTTTGATGGTGTAGTTGCTGCCGGTGACAAAATAGCGGCTGTCGGTGCTAAAGGCTAGGGTCCACACCGGCGCTCTCAATGACGGCAGAGCATAGCAGAGGCGACGGTTGGGAATATCCCACACCGTGACGGTGAAGTCTTCGCCGCTAGACACTAGGTAACGTCCGTCAGGGCTGATGGCAAGGGCGGGCAGAGCCTGTACGTCGATGGGCAAAATCCAGCAGGGCAGTCCGGTAGCCAAATTCCAAATGGTCAGGCAGTGGTCGTCACAGCCCGCTGCGAAGGGAATCGGCGGGCAGTCGGGGTCGTTGGGGTCGGGCAAAAACCCCACGGTGCGAATCGCCGCCGTCGATCGCGCCTGGAGGTCTTTCAGCAGGGTGCGATCGCCCACATTCCACAGACAGGCACGCTGGTCGTCGCCACCGCTCACCAGGTGGCCGCCCAAAGCACTGTAGGCCAGACTGTGAATTGCCCCAGTGTGGACATCTAGACAGCCCTGTCGAAAGCCCGAAGCGACTTCCCACAGGCACAGCCGACCGCTGTCATCGCCGGAGGCCAACTGGCTGCCGTCGGGGCTAAAGGTCAGGGCTCGCACTGGGGCCTGATGATCGTCCAAAATATCGGCCTGGTAGGTGGATCCTACTGACCACAGCCAGATTTGCCCGCTCTCGGTGCCCACGGCCAGCAGATCGCCCTGGGGGCTAAAGGCCAGCGATCGAATGCTCTGACCCTCGTCAAACATCCAGACCAGCTTGCCCCGCTGCAAATCCCACAGCAGCAGCCGACCATCGTGATCGCCGATGGCTAGATGCCATCCCTCCTCTAAAGCCGATCCGCGCTGGCTTTGCCTATCTTTAGGACCAACGGGGCTAAAGGCGGCCACCGGATCGCGCCCGAGGGCGGTGGCAAAGGTGGTGTCGCTGAATTGGGCTTGGCTAAAGCTGGCTCCCTGCAGACTCACCCGTCGCAGATCGCCTTGCCAAATTGCCAGATGAGAAAAATCGGCACCGCTAATGCCCAGGCCCAGATGCTGGCAGAGATGAATGACGTTGCCGGCCCCGTAGCCCGGCTGACCCACGAGTGGCTGTAGGGCCTTGAGCAGGCGATCGCCCTTGGCGGCCAAGGCCCCATCGGTAGCACACTGTTGCCGTAACTCTTCTGCTAAAGGACTGAGCATAGCCGCCCGCTGACGTTCTTGAACGACCTCCCGGGCGGTCATGGTGACGAGGGGCAGCCGCTGGAGCCAGTCGAAGGTTTCGGCCTCTAGCTCAGCGGCCAGCACGCCCTGCAATCGTTCTAGGACCAAGGCCTGCACCGAGGGGCCTAGGCTCAACACTAACCCACGCCTCTCGGTGGCTTGAGCCTGAACCCAACCACGCCCCAGGGCTGACTGCACCACCATATCGGTCAGGGGTGGCTGCATAGCCCCGTTGAGGTCGTCGAGGGTGACTGGCTCCTGGGCCAGGGCTAGCCAGTACAGCAGGGCCCATTCCTCAGCCGGCAGTTGCTGTAGGGATTGGGTAAAGGTGCGGTGTACGACGACAGGCACGACCGTCTTAGCCGCCTGGAGCAACATCCGGGGCTGGCCCTGGTAAACCTCTCGCAGCGTCGCTCCTAGCCCCCGCAGCACCAGAGGATGGCTGCCGTAGCGATCGATCAGCGCTCCCCAGTCGTCAGGGGTGCTAGGGGCAGCCGGAGCCTGGAGTAAAGACCGAGCCGCATCGGCGGCCAGATCGCCGAGGACATAGTCTCGCACCCGCGGCCCCTGCACCTGAGAAAAATCGGCTGGCTTTTCGCGGCTAACCCAGACTAGACAGCTCTGGTGATGGTGCTCGGCTCCCCGGTGAAAAAAGTGCTGGAGGGCCTCGGTATTGGCTCGGTAGCTGCCTGCAGGCTGCTGAGCCTCAAAGAGCTGCTCTAGACCATCGACAATTAGCAGGACGCGGCGCTGGGCCAGCTGATCGAGCACCCAGTCTACCTGAGCCGGGGGGGCGATCGCCGCCTGTGGGTCGAGCCATTGGGCGATCGCCCCCAGCACATCCTGCTCGGTGACCTCGGCGGTTAGAGCCAGGTAGCCACACTGGTCGACTTGGGGGGCAACGGTGGCGGCGATCGCTGCCGCCACCGTCGTCTTCCCCACCCCTGGCAGTCCCCACAGCACCACCGTGCGGCAGCGTTCCGCCAAAATCCATTCGGTCAGGGTCGCCAGATCGGCCTGACGGCCCGCGCAGTCGTCTAGGTCAAGGCGGGGAAACTCGCGCACCACGAGGGTAGGCGCGGGTAGGGGCGATCGCGGCTCTGCCTCAACATCCGGCAGGGGCGGGGCCGGTTCAGCTGCCACTTCTCCCTGCACCATCCAGGTGTGTAGCACGTTCTGAATATTGCGCTTCGTAACCCGAACGCCCTGGAGATCGGTATCCACCAGCTCGGTAAGCAGCTGCCAGAGCTTAGGACCGACGTCTTTTTTAAGATAGTCTTCGGTGTAGCCGGCAGTGGGGGTGGCCATCGCCGCATAGGTCTTATTTTCCCAAGATCCCTTCAGCACCAGACGCTCGACATCTTTCAGCGGTCGCCCCTTGCGCTCCACAGCAACTTGGTTGATGTGTACAGCAATTTTCTCGAAATCCATTGGCAAACCGCCGCGATGCCCCAATTCTGGCCTCAGTCTAACCTGAATTTTTCAGAACTTCGCAGCCGCCGCGTCTAGGGAATTTGGCAAAAAAATTCCCCAGCCCAAGGGCCAGGGAATGATCAGGGTGCATCTACCAATTCATATTTCTGGGCCAGCCGGGTGAATCAGGATGGTTTGGGAGGGATTTTGCTAGAGTGCCTGGGGGAGGTGGGGAGTCGATGGGTGGGGGGTGGATGGGTAGGGGGTTCCTGTATATCTTTCAGTCCGTTGGTTGGGCGCTGCCCAGCATCACTTCGGCTTCGCGTAGGGCAACCTTGCCCATCGCCGTAACTTCAGGCGAAGTTGCGGGTACACCGGCTATTGCAAAACGTTTAGAGACATTTTTTAGGAGCAAACCGTGTCGGATGCGCTGAACTTAAAGGCCTACGACCTCTGGAAAACCTACGGCGACGAGGCGGTGGTGCAGGGCATTAGCTTTTCCCTGGCGCCGGGTGAGATTGTCGGTCTGCTGGGGCCTAACGGGGCAGGCAAAACCACCACGGTGGGCATGCTGTTTGGCACCGTCATTCCCACTAAGGGGTTTGTGCAGTTTGGCCCCTGGCAACTGCCGGGGCAGGGGCAGCTGGCCCGCGCCCAGATGGGCATTGTCACCCAGGAAGACAACCTCGACCCCGACTTTACGGTGTTTAAAAACCTCACCCACTTTGCCCACCACTACCGCATTACCGGCGCGGCGGCGCGGCAGCGGGCGGGGGAGCTGCTGGCTCTGGTCAATCTGGAGCACCGAGCCGAGGCCCAGGTAGATGAGCTGTCGGGCGGCATGAAGCGGAAGCTGGTGCTGGCCCGCGCCCTGTTGAATCAGCCCAAAATTGTGTTTTTAGATGAGCCCACCACCGGCCTCGACCCCGACGCACGTCAAGATTTTTGGCGGCTGGTGCAGCACCTCAAGGCCAGCGGCTGCGGCATTTTGCTGACCACCCACTATATGGATGAGGCCCAAAGGCTATGCGATCGCCTCCTTCTGCTTCAGCAGGGCAAAGTAATTGACGAGGGCACTCCCACCGATCTAGTGGCGCGGGTGATTGGCCGCGAGGTGGCTGAGATCGAAGGGGTTGAGACCCAAATTCTCCAGGATCTAGCGGCCCGCTACGAGACCTGGTATCGAGCCTTTGGCAGTGGGCACTTGATATCGCTGCCCGATAGCGACCCTGAGGTGGTGTGGGATGCGATCGCTGCCCACCACCCCAACCGCCTCCTGCGGCGGCCCGCCAATTTAGAAGACGTGTTTTTGCGACTCACCGGGAGCGTGCTGGAATGAAACTGATTACTGCTACCCCGTGGGGGGTGTATTCGGTCTGGTGGCGACACTTTCAGGTGTATCGCAGCACCTGGTTGGTAAACTGCCTGCCGCCCGTCTCGGAGCCAATCGTATATCTGCTGGCCTTTGGCTACGGTCTTTCTCCCCTGATTGGCGAGGTGGACTATTTAGGGCAAATGATTCCCTACGCACGATTTTTGGCCCCGGGCATGATTGCGATCGGGGTGCTGTTTCAGTCCTTTTTTGAAGGAGCCTATAGCAGTTTCATTCGGCTCAACTTTCAAAAGACCTGGCAGGCCCTGCTGACGGCCCCACTGAGCTATACCGATGTGTTTTTGGGCGACTGGGTTTGGGCAGCCACTAAGGGCACCATTGCCGGCACCATCACCGGGCTAGTTGCGGTGCTGGCCAATCTCTATGACCTCTCTAGCCTGGTGCTGTCGCTACCGCTGATTGTCCTGGGCAGCCTGCTATTTGGTGCCTTTGGCCTGCTAGTAGCCGGGGCCGTGAATAAGGTTGACCAGGTGAATGTGCCGATTTTTCTGGTGATCATTCCCATGTTTACCCTCTGCGGCACCTACTTTCCGCGCGACACGCTGCCGCCGCTGCTGGCCAAGTTTGCCTCGCTTTTGCCCCTAGCCTCCCTAGTCGATCTGCTGCGCTGGCCCCTGGGTCTGCCCCCCTGGTGGCCCCTGCTGCTGCTCTGGCTAATCGGGTGGATGGTGGTGATGGCAAGGCTAGCGGCTCTGCGGATTTATCCTAGGTTGTTTAGTTGATACGTTACTAAAATTAAATATCTTATGGATATAAATGACATTGTCGGCTTAGGAAAAACTGCTGAAAACACGTTAGCGATAACAAAAGAGCTAAGAGGGTTTTTAGCCTCAATATTTGGGCCATTGCTGGGGCCTGCTACCGAAGAAATTGGGCAATATATTGCGGATCCAATTAGGATCGCCCGGCAGGAACGGCTAATAAAATATGCAGAGAAGAGCCAAAAACAGATAGCGGAATTAGACGCAATTCCTCAGGCCATAAAGCCCAAGATTCTTTTTCCTATCATGGAGTATTCAACATTAGAAGATGATGACTATTTGCAAGACAAATGGGTCAACCTTCTTACTTCTGCTGCTATAGGAAACTATATTCATCCTAGCTATCCAAGAATTTTGTCTGAGTTAAGTCCTCTAGATGCTAAATTGCTGGAAGTAATATACAAATCTTATCAAGAAGAAGAAAGAGAGCGTCAGCGGTTAAAGGAATTGAAGGCGATTGCCTTTGGGGCGGGATTCCCAGGCCATTCTGCAGGAATGTTGGCGGAAAGCCTAAGCGTCAATCTGGAGCTAATAGAAATAAGCCTAGGTAACTTGGAGCGTTTGAATCTTTGCTCAAAACTTGAAATTAATATTGAGCCAGAAGAAATTATTATTGGTGACAGGAAATCTTATACACGATATCTAATATCTCCCTTAGGTGCATCTTTTGTAGCAGTAGTAAGGAGACCAACTTAAAGAAATAGTTTTTATGAGTGCAAGATTCTTAGTCATAGAGATTATGAAGATGGCGTGGGTTGACGCTTTTAAGCTTCTTTCTGGAGATAAAGCGCAATATTGAGCAGAAAGTGACAGATCTGCTGATTCCTGCTGTGATATGGTGCAGCCTTCCACAAGCTTTGAAGCGGGAGTCGGCGGCTATGGGATCTATTCAATCTACAGCGTTGACGGCCTTAGGGCTGGTCGCATTGGCGGGGGTTAGCATCGTTGCTACAGATGCCGAGGCGGCAGATATGCCGGAAGCCGCGATCGCCACCAACACTGATTCAGGGCTCAGCAACTCCACCGTGGTTGACCTGAATGATCTGACGGCAAATCCCAGCAACTATGAATTCTTCACCTTCAGGCCAAACCTAGAAAAGCTGATTCTCTCCGGTGCCGCCGACACTGAGCACATCAGCATTCTGTGGTACACCATTCCCGACGGCAGTGTGGGGCTGCACTACCACTCCATGACCGAGTCGGTCTATGCGATCGCCGGCACTCAAACCGATGCCAAGGGGGTGTATCCGACCGGCTCGCTCTACTTCAACCCGCCGGGTAGCGGCCACGAAGTCTCAGATAGCACCGGCTTCTTTCTTCTGGCCTACGCTTCGCCACCGGATTTTGCCAGCACAGACCTCATCGAGGCCTACACCCCCGTCAATATCAACACCGCTGAACCCGATTTTGAGACAATTTATCCGTTTGAAGAGGTGCAAGCGGGCATCTCCACCTATGAAATTCCTCTTGATCCAGAAGGCGGCATGAGTTCTCAGTTCATTCAAAGCACTTCCTCGGAGAGCTATGAATACACCGGCAATTATCTGCTCGTGCTGAAGGGCAGTTGCAATATCGACGGCACGACCTTTGTCGAAGATATGCTGGTGGTCGCCACCACCATTGAGGCACAGCCTTACAATGTCAGCGCCGTTGAGGGTAGCGCTTGTTTGGCCCTAGGCCTGTCGTTCTAGACTGGCTTGCCGATCGCCCCCCTGACCGCAATCATGTCTGCGCGAACCCCATCAAGCCTCTAACAGTTGCTCAGCAGGCTCCGTCACCAATTGCTTCACCTCGCTCTTCCAGCGGTTGGCGATGGGCATGCGCCAGCCCAAGCCAAAGGCGCGATCGGTCACCTTCAGCACAGGTGGAGTCTGTCGCCGCTTAAATTCGGCCCGCGACACCAGCCGCAATACTTTATCTACCACCGCTGCATCGTGGCCGGCAGCAACCATCTCAGCTACCGACTCGTGGCACTGCACCAGGCGATCGAGAATATCATCCAGCACATCGTAGGGCGGCAGCGAATCTTGATCGACCTGACCGGGCTTGAGTTCGGCACTGGGAGGTTTTTCGAGAATGTTTTGCGGAATCAGGGCGTCAGTGAGGTGGCTAACTCGCGCCGACAGTTCACCCAGGGCCGCTGGGGCTACAGAGCCAGGGCCGTTGCCCACCTGCCGATTGAGCCACTGGCAGAGAGCGTAAACTCGCGTTTTGGGTACATCGGCAATTACCGCCAAGCCGCCGTTCATGTCGCCGTAGAGGGTGCAGTAGCCCACCGACATTTCTGACTTGTTGCCGGTTGACAGCAGCAGATGACCAAACTTATTTGAAACCGCCATCAGCAGATTGCCGCGAATGCGCGACTGAATATTTTCTTCGGCGATGCCGGGGCTGGTGCCTGTGAAAAGTGGATCGAGCACCTGGTCGTAGTCGGCCATCAGCGGGCCGATCGCCAAGGTTTGGTGAGTAATGCCTAGGGTTTGGGCCAGGGCCAGCGCGTCGGTCACCGAGTGGTCTGAGCTGTAGGGGGAGGGCATGAGAATGCCGAGCACGTTGGCCGGCCCTAGTGCTGCCGCTGCGATCGCCGCCACCAGCGCGGAGTCAATGCCGCCGCTGAGACCAATCACCGCCTTAGAGAAGCCGCACTTGTGGGTGTAGTCGCGTACCCCCAGTACTAGGGCCGACCAGATCGCCTCGTTTTCGTCGGCGGGCAGGGGGGCAATGTCGCCAGGGCAGAGGTCGCGCTGAATGGGGTCATATTCCACTACCGCCAGCCCGGCCTGGTAGGAGGGCAGGCGGGCCACCAGATCGCCCTGACGGTTAAAGGCCATGCTGGTGCCATCGAAGATTAAGTCGTCGTTGGCCCCCACCTGGTTGGCGTAGAGAATGGGGCAGCGAAACCGAGTGGCGCTGTGGGCCAGCATGGAAGCCCGCAGCTGCGCTTTGTTGACCGAGTAGGGCGAGGCGGAGAGGTTGATCACCACATCGACGCTGTCATCGGCTAAATCAGCGATCGGGTTGCGGGGGTAGCTGCGCCCGCCCCAAAACTCCTCGTCGTTCCATAGGTCTTCGCAGATGGTGACGCCAACGCGCAGGCCCCAGTCGCCCAGAGGAATAGTGAAACTGCTCGGCCCCTGGCCGGGGGCAAAGTAGCGGTGTTCGTCAAAGACATCGTAGGTGGGCAATAGCTGCTTATGAAAGACCTGCTGCACTTTGCCGCCCTGGAGCAGAGCGGTGCTGTTGAAGAGGGGCTTTTCGCCGTGGTAGCGGGCCTTGGGGTTGGCGGCGGCATAGCCCACCAGCACGGCGAGGTGAGGGGGCAGATCGGCGGCTAGGGCATCGAGCTGGTGGGCCATAGCCTGAATAAAACTGGGCTGAAGCAGCAGATCGCGGGGTGGATAGCCGCACAGCACTAGCTCGGTGGTGATGAGCACCTGGGCACCCAGGCGATCGGCCTGGCGGGCAGCATCGAGCACCTGCTGGGCATTGTGGGCCAGGTCGCCAATGGTGGGGTTGAGCTGGGCGATCGCAAATTTCATAGGAGTTAATAGATAAAAAGGATTTCGACCAAAACGTTGGCTGTAATCGTCTTCAGGTTGTCAATTAGCTTCGGCTTCAGCTACCGGCAATCAGCGGATGAATAATCAGGCTTCCGAAGAAATGGACTTTTTGGGGCGACTGCGCTGGGCCGCTAGGGTGTTGCGCTCCCAAAAGACGCCATCGGCGTATCCCTGGATGGTGGGGTCTACATCGGCTAAGGCCAAACGTTTTTCGGCTAGGCAGCAGTAGTCGGGGTCTTGTTCAATGCCTACATACTGTCGCCCTAGCTTTTTGGCGACCACAGCGGTCGTGCCGCTGCCGAGAAAGGGATCGAGTACCACATCACCAGAATTGGAACTCGCCAACAGCAATTTGGCCACCAGCTTCTCGGGTTTTTGGGTGGGATGATCGGTGTTTTCAGTCATTGACCAAAAGGGCACGGTAATGTCGGTCCACAGGTTAGAGGGATGGGTAAGACGATAGTTTTTCGAACCCGTATCGTCCCAATCTTTGGGTTGTCCAGCCAAATTTCTGTAGGGGGCCATCACCTGGCGTTTGAGCTTTACGGCATCCACATTAAAGGTGTAGGTTTCGGAGACGGTGCAGAACCAAATGTCTTCACTGGCGTTTTTCCAGTTAGCTTGGGCACCGCGTCCTTTCTCACGCTCCCAGGTGATTCTATTTCTGACAGTAAAGTATTTTTCTAGCACTGGATACATGACGGTTGAGGTGGCCCAGTCCGCACAAAAATAGGCGGAAGCGTGAGGCTTAAGCACAGGTTTGAGTTGGGAAATCCAGCTGTCGAGCCAGACGGCGTAGGTGGGGCGATCGCACTGCTTAAACTTGCTGCCATTGAAGTCTTTGGTGAGATTGTAGGGCGGGTCAACAATCAACAGATCCACAAAGTTTTTGGGTAAGTGGGGCAGCGTCTCAAACAAATTCTGACAAATTATTTTGTTGAGAATTCTGGTCGGAGGGCATTCACAATTCAAGTTAATTAATCGCTGCAAGAACATGTCTCGCTCCTCAGAGGTGAGGTCGAGAGTTCGATTTTTAGGTGCCCTGATTTTCATTCACCAACCCGCTTGTTTTCGGATTTGTACCTCTTCCCCATCCCCTTACCACCTCGTCTTCCACATCCCCTCATCGCTCTCAAATAAATACCATCGCCTTTTCCTTCAGTGGCTCAAAGGCGGCGGCGTCAAACCGATATAGGCTAGCGGGTCGTCCGGCGCCCCGGGAAGTTTTTTGGCCGGTATCCTGCAAAAAACCTAGCTTGAGCAGCCGAGCCCGAAAGTTGGAATAATCCGAAAAACCTTCCCCCAAAACGGTGACGTAGAGCTGATAGAGATCGCCTAGGGTAAACACCTCAGGCAGCACGTCGAAGGCGATCGGGCTATATTCCAGCTTGTTGCGCAGCCGCCGGTAACCATAGGTGAGAATTTCGTTGTGGTCGAAGGCAAGCTGGGGCACTTGGGCCAGGGGATACCAGGCGATGCCGCTGACGCCGTCGGCGATTAGTTCAGCATCCTCAAAGCGCACCAGGGCGAAGTGGCTGACTGACAGGTAACGCACGTTAAAGGCCTTGGGTGACTCGCGGGGGTCGCGATCGGGGCCGCCAAAGGTGTAGAGCTGCTCTAGATAAAGGGTGTTGACGCGAATTTTTTCGGCCAGCACTCGGTAGGCGGCGGCTTCTAAGGATTCGCCCTGGCGCACCAGGGTGCCGGGCAGGCTCCAGTGACCCGCGAAAGGCTCGTCGGGGCGCATCACCACCAGCACCAGCAGACGGTTTTGCTGGGTATCCACAGAAAAAATCACGTTGTCGACTCCCACTTTGAAGTCGGCCAGGGGCACCGGGCTTAGGGGGTGGTCAGAGGTGCGGTGGAGTTTTGCGGACATGGGTAGAGGTGGTGTTGGGCAATGTAAGACTGCACCGCTAGGGGAATTTGCGGGGCGGTGGCGGCAGGGATGTCATCGCACTGGCGATAGCGGGACGACGACACATCGATCGCAGGCATCTCGGCCACGGTGACGGTCGTATATTGGCGCAGATTGGCCAGGCTAACCTCCGTGAGGTCGTAGCCAGGGCGCGGAATCACTAAAATGTTCGCCGCCGCAAAGATTTCGGTCGCCCGGTGCCAGGTGGGCAGCTGCTCCACCAGGTCGGCCCCCACCACCAGGGAGAACTCGGCCTGGGGCCAGACCTGCCGCGATCGCTCCAGGGTGATCACCGTGCGCATGTGGCTGAGTTCGGGATGCACCTGCACCCGCTGGGGCGGCACGGCGAGGTCGTCGATCAGCAGCTCCAGCATGCGAAAGCGATCGCCCAGGGGGGTCTGGTGTGCTTTAAAGGGGTTGTTGGCCGTCCACACTGCCACGTGGTCAAACTGGGTAGCTAACCAGGCAAGGATGGCGGCGTGACCTTGGTGAGGCGGGTCGGCACTGGTGCCAAATAGGGCGATGCGGAGCGCCGGAGAATTGGTTGCGGTCATGGAAGCCACCCTCAGGGCTGAGATGGGGGATGCTGGCGGGTGTGGGCCGCTAGCTCTACCAGGGCATCGGACAATGCTACGTCATAGTCAGCCGGGTGCTCTAGCTGGCGCACGGCGGCGGACAGGCTGACCACCGAGGCAGCGGTGCGGGCGGCGATCGCATCCAGCGATTCTAACTCCTGCATTACCTCGCCCTGCTTGATCACCAGCTGAAGCAGGGGCTTTTCGTCGGGGGCAGCGGTTTCTTCGAGCAGGCCGAGGCGATCGCCCACCGCTTGGCCACCCTCATAGCGCCGAAAGATTTGCTTGCGTCCGGGGAGTGTGGTTTTGCCGCTGGCCTCTTTCATCACGGGCGTGCCGTCGATATCGACTAGTTTATATACCCCATTCACCGGTTCACCCGTCACCAGCTTAGTACCCAGGCCGTAGCCGTCGAGCACCGCCCCAGCCTGCTTGAGGCGAGCAATTTCGTACTCATCCAGGTCGCCGCTGGCCAAAATTTTGGTGTTGGGCAGATGCGATCGCACCGCCTGCGATAGCGCCACGAGGTCGCCAGAGTCGAGCCGTACGGTGGCAACCTGGGTTTCTCCGCGCTGCACCTGAGCCGCCAGGCGCTCGGCGGCCGCCACCGTGTCATAGGTATCAATCAGCAGCGCCGCCCCCGGAAAGTAGCGCTGAAAAGCCGCAAAGGCTTCGTCCTCACTGCCTTCTAAAGCCGTAAAGACCATCACCAGAGCGTGGGCCATGGTGCCTGCTGGCTTGCGTCCCAGCGCCAACGCTGCCAACACGTTAGAGGTTTCGTCGATGCCCGCCGCCAGGGCCGCCCGCGCCGCCCACAGCGCCCCCTGGGGGCTAAAGGCCCGACGGGTGCCAAACTCTAGCAGTCTGGCGTCAGGCCCGGCCACATCTCGTAAGCGAGCCGCGCGGGTGGCCACCAGGGTTTGGTAGTTGAGCGTGTTGAGCAGGTAGGTTTCAGCAATCTGGGCCTGCCACAGGGGCGCTTCTACCCGCAGCAGCGGCTCGTTGGCAAAGACCGCCGTCCCCTCGGGTACGGCCCATACATCCCCGGCAAAGCCCCCCTCGGCCAATCGCTGCCAAAATTCGTCGGTGGCATGGTCGAACAGCCCCGTCTGCCGCAGGGCTTCTAAATGGCGTTCTGAAAACCGCAGATTGTTCAAGTAGTCGATCGCCTGGGCCAACCCCATGGCAATCAGATAGCTATAGCCAGGGGGGAGCCGTCGGGCAAACAGCTCAAAACTGGCCCGGCGATCGGCCAAGCCCTCGCCCGCATAGCAGCTCACCATGGTGAGCTGGTACAGATCCGTCAGCAGACCGTAGTTGTTAGGGGTAGCTAGAAGGGTGGGATAGGGCATTGAGATAATGACAACTTTCTGGTTATTTACACCATAACTAATTCTATCAAAACACGCAACAGTCGATGAAAAGAAGGGCGATCGCCTTCTAAAGTCAGCTATTATTTTGGTAGGTTCCACCTATAAAGACCGCCGAATGGGCGACCCAAAACCAATGCTTTGCACCCATCTGTCTTAGGTGACTAACGCCTCAATATCTGTCACAGGGATGACGTTTAGCCAGGGCTGTGGCCTCTATCGTCCATCATTACTGGTTTAGAGCAGCCCTGGTTCAAAACCCTCGTTGGCATCAGGAGCCGCTCCAGAGCCTACGGCCACCGGTTTGGAGCACCGTCCTTCGAATATTGGCCCTGGAGTACCGCTACGCACATTGGCTGTCACACAGTGCGCCCAACCATCACTACTGATTAAGTACACACCCCATCTGAGACATCACCGGGAGGATAGCGATGAATCTGACCCACACTCTGGAACTTTTTGAAACCCCCAAAACCGCACGGGTAGAGCGCCCTATTACAGCCCAGCTAGAAGGGCGAGTCTACTACGAAGGCACCTACTGGCCTGCCCGAGTCTATGAGGGAGTCGTTGACGCCGGCATTGCCCTAGCTCCGTCGAGTTGGGTGACCGTGGTCGGCCGCTACGGGCTCACCCTGCTGATTGTGCCGCCGCTGGGGCCAGCCTATGTCTAAACACGGGAAGTTGCTGGGGTAGAAAGTCTGTGGCTAGCTTAGGGCGATCGCCCTAGCAAACCCGCGTTTTCTGTAAAAATCCCTAAGGATCCGGCAAAAACCACTATGATTAAGGTAGTTTTGCCGACTCCTTCCGCCACCACCGTTGACCTATGGATAGCCTGGCCCAAAGCCTTCTTTGGCTCCTCTGGGAAACGCACCCAGATGTTGATCCTGTCCCAGCGGGTTCTGCCTCAGCCCTGCCATCAGCACCCAAGCCGGGCAAAAGAGCACAAGGAACGCCAGTAAGCAGCATGCCCCTACGGAATCGGTCGTTGGCGATCGCGGTGGGGGCGATCGTTCTAAGTAGCGGCCTAGGGGCACCGGCTCTAGCCAACGGGCACCTCTGGGGCAGCACCGTCTACGTCAATACTCCTGAGGGCTATGACCTCAATGTGCGCTGGGGGCCAAGCACCAGCAACGGCGTCGATCGCGAGGTGAGGCGGGGCAGCGCTCTGCAAGTCTCTGGCGCACGTCGCAACGGTTGGGTGCAGCTAGTCGATGCTACCTGGGTTGCAGGCAACCTGGTCAGCCGGTCTCCTGTTCCTGGGGCTGATGCAAACCCTCCCCCTGGCAACACAGAGAACCTGGCTACGGTAGTTACTCCGCAGAACTTTGCCCTCAACATTCGCAACGGTCCTGGCTTCAACTATCAGGTCGTCGGGCAATACATCAACGGCAGCCGCATTCCAGTAACCGGGCGGTTCAGCAACGGCTGGGCTCAGCTCACCAACGGCAACTGGGTTGATAGTGGCCACATTCAGTACAGCGGCCCCATTCACGGCGGCAACCAGCCCAACCCCAACCCCAACCCTAACCCCAGCCCAACCCCCAACGCCGATGTGATGGAATTGCAGCGACTGCTGCGTCAGGCCGGCTTTTTACAGTCCAATTTTGTTGTCTCCGGCATCTATGACCAGACAACTCAAAATGCTGTGCGTGAGTTTCAGCGGGTGAATGGACTGCCAATCACCGGCGTTGTGGATGCGGCAACTTGGCAGGCCCTTTATCGTGCCACCGCGCCACCAACGCCGCTTCCCTCCCCTAGCCCCAACCCCAACCCTAGCCCCAACCCTAGCCCCAACCCCACTAACCCACCGCCTAGCGGAACCAGCCAGCGGCGGGTGGTCACCGACGGCGACGTGACCTCTGTGTTTGATGGCCCAGGCACTGAGTTTGGCGTTGTTAGAGACGTACCCAACGGCTCAATTGTGACTGTGACTGGACGCACCTCCGGCAACTGGTCAGAATTGGTTGACGGCGGCTGGATCTTCTCCCTTTGGCTAGGGCCAGTTTAGGCTAAAGAACCACTCTTAGCAGGACGCCACCATAGAAGCCATCTAGCTAATGGAATAGATCAAAACTTAGGAGTCTTTCTATGGTTTGTGAAGTTTGTTCCCAACGGTCACAATGAGCCTCAACCCCATGGGCCGTAGGGGTTTGAGCATATTCGAATTCTTTGCAGCAATTTTTGGGTGGGCGCAACATCTTGTGACTTAGTGACATTGTGTGTATAACAATACTTAAGCAAAACTATTGATGTAGTCCACAAACCCCACCGGATGCCTCAGTAGAAGCCCTGAAAGGTTAGTCAATGCGTCGGTTTACCGGTCTTGGCGAATCCTTACACCAGTCACTGGCGTTTCGAGGAGCTTAACCTTGTTTAACAACACCAAGTCATCTTCTTCTCTTTGGACCTCTCTCCAGGACGCTGCCTTTTGGGTGCTGCAAATTGTTGATATTCGTCTGGCCTTGGTGATCGGTTTGGCGGCCTTCATGCTAGCCGTTGGGTTTGACTCCTCGGGCAACAAGGCTGAGGCCGCTGACTTAGTAACAGGCCCCTCGCTAGTACCCGTCTCCGTAAGCGTGGCTGCTGCACCCAGCTATGACTCTGCAGAGCAGCCCCTCATTAAAGATGCTCAGCTAGCCACTGCCCGTCGTCTGCGTCACGGCAGTCTGACTAGCGCGATCATGACCAGCAATCGCTTGACGAATGCCCACTTCTTCACTGACCTACCCTCAGAGCAGTAGTAGGTAACCTGTTGCTGTAATACACAGGGACTCATGACAACCAAATATACTGACTGCGCTGAGGGCTAAAATATTATGTTGGCCCCCAGCGCTGTTTAGTTTAAGCATCTCCTGGTATGGCCTTTGTTGCCCGGTTCGTTTGTTTGCTTTAATTCTCTTCACGTCGGCACATTCCTATGACCTCCTCCATTCGCTTTCTCATGTGCGCCCCCCATCACTACGAGGTGGATTACGTCATCAACCCCTGGATGGAGGGCAACATTCACCGCTCGTCGCTTGAAGCCGCCCAAGAGCAGTGGCAAAGCCTCTACCAAGTCATTGCCGATCGCGCCGATGTCAATCTGGTCAAGCCTCAGCAGGGCTGGCCAGACATGGTGTTTACCGCCAACGCAGGGCTGATCTTGGGCAACCAGGTGGTGCTCAGCCGCTTTCTGCACCCCGAGCGTCAAGGCGAAGAGCCCTTCTTTAAAGAATGGTTTGAGGCTCAGGGTCACCAGGTGTTTACCCTGCCTCCCGACTTGCCCTTTGAAGGTGCCGGCGATGCCCTGCTCGATCGAGAAGGGCGCTGGCTGTGGGCGGGCTATGGCTTCCGCACCGAGCTAGACTCCCACGGGCTGCTAGCCGAGTGGCTCAACATCGAAGTGCTGTCGCTGCACCTGATGGACGAGCGCTTTTACCATTTGGATACCTGCTTTTGTCCGTTGACCGGTGGCTACCTACTCTACTACCCCGCCGCCTTTGACGCCTACTCCAACCGGCTAATCGAGCTGCGGGTACCCCCAGAAAAGCGCATTGCCATTGACGAGCCCGACGCCGTCAACTTTGCCTGCAACTCGGTGAACATTGATCGCACCGTGATCATGAACAAGGCCAGCGATGAGCTGAAGGCGCAGCTGGCCGACGCGGGCTTTGAGGTGGTAGAAACGCCGCTGACTGAGTTTCTCAAGGCCGGGGGTGCGGCTAAATGTCTCACCCTGCGTGTTACCGAGCCGCTACACCCCGAACCCGCCAGAGAAAAAGGAATCATCGCTCGCACCGTCACCATAACTGGCCACTTGCTCGACTCGGGCCTGGTTAGCCGAGCGCTGGACTTGGTGATGGAGGGCGGCGGCAGCTTTCAGGTGCTGAATTTTGATCTGGGCGAGCAGCGCCAGAGCACCTCATCGGCAGAAATCCGCGTCTCAGCCCCCGATCGCGAGGTGATGGACGAGATCATGGCCCAGCTGATCGATCTGGGGGCAGTGGCGCTTCCTGAGGAACAGCAGGATGCCCATCTGGTGACCATTACTCAGGCCGGGGTCGCCCCCGACGACTTCTACAGTTCCACCATTTACCCCACTGAGGTGCGGGTGCGGGGGCAGTGGGTGCGGGTGCAGGGCCAGCGCATGGATGGCGTAATTGTGGTGTCGGAGTCTGAGCCGGTGGCCAGCTGCAAGCTGCTGCGCGACCTGGCAGTGGGCGACCAGGTGATTGTCGGCTATGACGGCATTCGCAGCGTGCGCAGCACCAAGGACCGCAGCCGCTCCACCGCTGCTATCACCGAAGAATTTAGCTTTATGGGCTCGGGGGTCTCTAGCGAGCGCCGGGTCGAGCTGATTGTCGAACAGGTAGCGTGGGATCTGCGCCGCCTGCGCGACCAGGGCGGCAAGGTGGCTGTGGTGGCTGGCCCAGTGGTGATTCACACCGGCGGCGGCGACCACCTCGGACGGCTGATTCGCGAGGGCTATGTGCAGGCGCTGCTGGGGGGCAATGCGATCGCCGTCCACGACATCGAGCAGGCCATGCTGGGCACCTCCCTGGGCGTCGATATGAAGCAGGGCACCTCGGTGCGCGGCGGCCACCGCCACCACCTGCGGGCGATCAACAGCATTCGCCGCTGCGGCAGCATCGCCAACGCGGTCGAGCAGGGCGTGCTGACTCGCGGCGTGCTCTACGAGTGCGTCAAGCACGATGTGCCCTTCTCGCTAGCCGGTTCCATTCGCGATGACGGTCCTCTGCCCGACACCAAAATGAACCTGCTCGAAGCCCAGGCGGAGTACGCCCACTTGATCGAAGGCTGCGACCTGATTCTCATGCTGTCAACGATGCTGCATGCGATCGGCGTCGGTAACATGACCCCTTCGGGCGTGAAGATGGTCTGCGTTGACATCAACCCTGCTGTGGTGACGAAGCTAGCCGATCGCGGTTCGCTAGAGTCTACTGGGGTGGTGACCGATGTGGGCCTGTTCCTCAGCCTGCTGGTGAAGCAGCTCGACAAGCTCACCCAGCGCCACGTGATGGCTTAGCCGTAAAGGCTATATAAATAGCGTCCTAATCCTATTTCAGGATTAGGACGCTGTTTTCTTTGAATTAGATAGTTTAGTCATCAATCCATCTTGGATTGCCTAATATCAAGTCCGCTTGGAGGAGCATAATTAGAGGGATTGCAATCAGGACTGTGCAATGCCCAAGCAAGTACAAGTTGTAGATTATCTAGCAGTAGATGAGCTAGAGCGACGCTACCGAGACGC